>Ga0066710_100007578_pt1 | contig 10395 bp, 10 predicted proteins | sample GraSoiAngelo_159_FD_79666 | JGI IMG/M metagenome (GOLD analysis project Ga0066710, IMG submission 79666) | Grasslands soil microbial communities from the Angelo Coastal Reserve, California, USA - 14_1009_16_40cm | ecosystem: Environmental > Terrestrial > Soil > Grasslands | place: USA...
ACGAACAGCAGCGCGAGCACGCCGGCGAAGCGCGCGGCGGGATCGATGCGGGCCGGCCGCACGACGAACCGCCGCCACACCGCCATGCCGAGCCCGATCACGAAGAAGAGGCCGAAGAGGTCCAGCACCGTCTCGTAGAACAGGTAGAACTGCCCCTTGAGCAGCTTGTAGCCGAACAGCGGCAGCGTGATGTCGTAGTCGATGGTGGCCAGCACGGTGCCCATGAACAGCGCCAGGAAGCCCCAGAACATGATGGCGTGCATGACGCCGGGATAGGCCTGCGAGAGCGTGCGCACCTGGCCGAGCGCGTGCTTGGCCACGAGCTTCACGCGCTGCGGAAGGTGATCGAAGCGGTTTTCGGGCAGCCCGGCGCGCCAGAGACGCACGCGCTGCCACACGCCCCACGCGAAGATCGCGATGGCGACGAGCCCGCCGACGTAGAGCAGGACCTGCGCCCAGCCGGGAACGTTCCAGAACGTATCGCGGAAAGGCACCGAGGACGTCATGCGCGGTCCAACGATACCATGGGCAACATCGCCTCCACTGCCGAGTAGGGGTCGAGATCGCCGGCCACGACCTCGTCGAGCTTCGCGCGCAGCGCGCCGCCGGTGAGGCCGCGCGCGACGCGCTCGCGCAGCGCCTCCAGCAGTAGCGTCTCCAGCTCGCCGCGCAGCCGCGCGCGGCGCCGGGCCTGAAGCGCGCCCGCCCGTTCCAGCGTGGCGCGATGCCGCCGCACCTCGGTCAGCAGCTCGCGCACGCCGACGTCGCCCTGGGCCTGGACCGACAGCACGGGAATCTCCCAGTCGATGTCCTTGGCCGAGGTCGCGCTGGCGTAGTGCAGGTGCGCGGTGAACTTCAGCTCGGCCATCAGCGCGGGGGCGCCGGCGCGGTCGGCCTTGTTCACGACGAAGACGTCCGCGGCTTCCATGAGACCGGCCTTCATCGTCTGGATGGCGTCACCGGACTCCGGCACCAGCGTGACCACCGTGGTGTCGGCGAGCTTCATGATGTCGAGCTCGGTCTGCCCGACGCCGACGGTCTCCACCAGCACCCAGTCGTGGCCGAAGGCGAGCAGCAGCTTGATCACCTCGCCGGTGGCGCGCGCGAGCCCGCCGAGCGAGCCGCGCGTGGCCATCGAGCGGATGAACACGCCGGCGTCGAGCGCGTGGGCCTGCATGCGGATGCGATCGCCGAGCACGGCGCCGCCGGTGAACGGACTCGACGGATCGACGGCCACGATGCCCACGGTGGCGCCCTCGGCCCGCAGGTGGGCCGTGAGTCGATCGACGACGGTGGACTTCCCCGCTCCCGGCGGTCCGGTGACCCCGACGACGTAACTCGCGCCGCCGCGGCCGTGCACGGCCTTCATGATCTGCGGCACCGCCGCCGTGCGATTCTCCACGTGCGTGATGAGGCGGGCGAGCGCCAGCCGATCGCCCTGCAGCATGCGCTCGACGAGCACGGCCGGATCGGTACGCCGGGAGGTCGCTTCCGCCATGGAGTGTGGGGCCAGCGGATTGTAGCACCCGCCTCGCGCGACCTTTTCGCAGGGGAACGGGCGGCCAAGGGCCGCCCGTTCCCTCCCGCCCTACGGCTTGATGAACGTGAGGTCGGTCTCGATGAAGATGTCGTTCGCGAGCTTGAGGATCAGGAGCTGGGGGACTTGCATGGCGTGGTCGGTGAACGTCGTGGCGAGCCTGGTGCGCACCTTGATGTTGTCGGAGGTGAAGCCGAAGCGCTTCTGCTGCTCGACCTGCTCCGGGCTCAACTTGATGTAGGTCACGGTGCCGTCGGCGACGCGCTCCACCGGCTTCTGCTTCACCGTCAGCACACCGCGGATCTTGGCCGGCATCGGCTTGCCCGGCTCGAGCGGGCCGGCGATCTCGACGTGCTTGACGTCGAACGTCACCCAGCGATTGCCCTCGACGTCGGTCTCGAGGTACGGCTTGGCGCGCATGTCGGCGTCGCGCTTGTCGACGCCGGTGCGCACCGTGTTCATGTCGACCTTCACGGTGCCGCGCGCCTCCTGCGGCCTGGCGGGATCGACGGTGAGCTCGCCCTGGAGGCCGGTGTCGGCGGTGTGGCCCACCACGGTCTCGAGCGGCGCGTCCGACTTGAACGTGGCATAGGAGTAACGCGGCAGCAGCTTGAAGCTGAGGGCGTCGGCGGCGGCCGTCGTGGCCGCCGCCGTCACCGCCAGCCCCGCCAGCACCGCGGCGGTCAGGGCTCGTGACATCGTGATGTCCTCTCTTCCGGACGCTATGGTTGCTTGGGTGGCACGCGGAACGGCTGGTGACAGGTGCCGCACGCCTGGCGGCCGAAGTCCTTCACGACCGCTTGCGTCTGCTCGGCGTTGCCCGTCTTGGCCGTGTCGCGCAGCTTCACCGACCACGTCTCGAGGTTCTTCGCCGCGGCGTCGAACTCCGCGCGCTTCTGCCAGATCTCCGGCTTGGCGTTCGACTTCTGCGGGTCGAGCGAGCCCTCGGGGAAGAGCTTGGGGATCTCCTTCGAGGTGCTGACCAGCTTCTCGGCGTCGGGGACGAGCGCCGTGATCTGGCCGGCCTTGGTCTTGTCCTGAACGTTCTTCCAGGCGGCGCCCTGCTCCTTCATGAGCGCCTTGCGGGCGTCGATGGCCTCCTCGGCCGTCATCTTCTTGCCACCCATGCTGGCGCAACCGGCCGCGACGACGAGGGCCAAACCACCGACCACCACTCGCATCACTCGTGTGCTCATGTGGCCTCCTTTGGGTAGGGGAACCCTCGCAGGGTTCCCCTCTTCCCTTCCGTGGGTGGGGGAACCCTCGCAGGGTTCCCCTCTTCCCTTCCTGTGGGTGCGCTACTTCCCGATCTTGTTTCGGATCGGGGGAATCGTTTTCAGATACTGCGCGATGGCCAGGCGGTCGGCGTTCGTCAGGTCCTTGTATCCCGACAGCGTGCCCTCGATCACCTCCGCCATCAGGCCACCGGCCACGTCGCCGTCCGGCTTGTTGCCGCTGCCGAGGTAGTCGGCGATCTCCTCCACGGACCAGCCGCCGATGCCCGTCTCACGATCCGGCGTGATGTTGGGCATGGCCTGGTCCTCCGGCCCTTTCGGATTGCCCGCGAGGAACCGGCTGTTGTCGGTCGCCATCGTCATGGTGCGGGGCGTGTGGCACTCCCCGCAGTGGCCGACGGCTTTCACGAGATACTCGCCGCGCGCGACGCCCGTGGTCGGCGCCTTCGGCGGCGGCGTCTCGCGCGGCGCGAACGCGGCCAGCCAGGCGGGCAGGAAGACGGACTCGAACAGCGGGACGAGCTTCTTGGGCTCCTTTTGCCGGGTCACGGGCTGGGTCGTCCTCAGGAATGCCACGATCGCCCGCAAGTCCTCCTCGGCCATCCCGTTGAAGACCGGGAACGGATGCACCGGCAACAGCCGCTCGCCGTTCGGCCGGCGGCCCAGGCGGATGGCGGTGATGATCTGGTCGTCCGTCCAGCCGCCGATCCCCGTCTGCTTGTCGGGTGTGATGTTCGACGAAAAGACGGTACCGAACGCGCCCTCGTACTTGCGGCCGCCCGCATTGGGCTGACCCTTCGGGACCGTGTGACATCCGCAGCCCCCGGTTGCGCCGAAGATGTAGCGACCACGCGCGACGTCGGCGGCCGAGGGCGGCGTCACCTGGGCCGCCGCCAGTCCCATCCACGCGAGCGCCAGCGAGGTGATCAACACGGCGCTCACAGCCGCAGCGCGCATTGATCCCTGAACCATTCAGCGCGCCGCCTGGTTCCCGGGCGGCACCGGCTCTCCGCGCAACGCCACCTCCATCACGAGCGCGTCCTCGCCGGTGTCGTAGTAGTAGCCGCGCCGGCGGCCGACTACCCGGAAGCCGAACGACTCGTAGAGCGAGACGGCGTGATTGTTGCTCGGCCGGACCTCCAGCACGACGATCTTGAAGCGCCGGCCGCGCGCGTCGTCGAGCACGGTGCCGAGCAGCGAGCGGGCGATGCCCTTGCGCCGCGCGTCCGGGCGGACGGCGACGTTGGTGATGTGGATCTCATCGGCCACCTCCCACAGGCAGAGGTAGCCCACCACGCGGGCGGTGTCGTCGCGGGCCACCCAGCAGCGGGCCACGCGGTTCTGCTGCATCTCGTAGAGGAAGGCGCCGCGCGACCACGGCATCGAGAACGAGGCGCGCTCGATGGCGAGGACCTCGTCGAGGTCCTCGGCGCGCATCCGATCAAGAGACAGCGATGCCACGACGCCTGAGCTCCGCTTCGGACGGCCGGAGGTAGAGCGGCGCCAGGGCGGCCGCCGTGACCGTCTCGCCCCGACGCAGCCGCGCGAGCCCGAGCGCGCCGACGCAGGCCGGCGAGGGCAGCCGCCGCGGCGGCGGCACGGCGCGCGCGTACGGCGAGCGCACGCCGCCCGCGCCGTCGCCGACGACGAGCACGGGCTCGTCCAGGCGCGCCGCGAGCGCGGCCGGCGCCAGTGCGAGATAGTCCCACTCGCGGCGCATGGCCTCGCCGTCCCAGCGATAGAGCGAGGCGTAGACCTCGCCCTTGCGGGCGTCGAGCACCGGGCACACGGGCAGCGCTGCCCACGGCAGCGCCGCCGCCATGGCGTCCAGCGTGGGCACGGCGGCGATCGGCAGGTCGAGGGCGAGGGCCAGTCCCTTCACCGTGCTGACCGCGATGCGCAAGCCCGTGAAGGAGCCGGGGCCGACGGCGACAGCGAGTCCCGCGAGGTCGCGCGGGGTCCAGCGCGCGTCGGCCAGTACGCGGTCGACCGCGGACATCAGGCGCTCGGAGTGCGTGACGCTGACGTCGAGCTGGTATTCGGCCACGAGCCGCTCGCCGTCGAGCAACGCCACGCCGCCGGCGAGGGACGAAGTTTCGACTGCGAGAACGCGCATATGGGCGCGAGTCTAGCACGCGCTCGTGCGATAATGCCCGGCAGGAGGACCGGATGAGCGGCGCCGCTCCGAAGAAAGATCCCGTCGCGGTCGAAGCCGAGGTCCGCGAGAAGATCCACCTCGAGATCCTCAAGCGCACCGGCGCCTACCACGCCAACGATCACGTGCTGCTGCCGTCCGGGCAGCACACCACCGAGTACATCGAGAAGACGCTGGTGACGACGGAGCCGTCCTTCACCGAGGGGCTGGGCGGCGTGATCGCCAAGCACTTCGCGCAGTGGCCCGTGGACGTCGTGCTCTCCACCGGCCCGGGCGCGCTCATCCTCTCGCACTGCGTGGCGCGCGCGCATCCCTCACGCCCGGTCGTCGTCTACGGCGCCAAGGGGCTCTCGCGCGGCAAGCGGCGCGTCACGCTCCCCGCGGAGTTCCAGCGCCTGCTCCGGCCGGGCACGAAGGTGCTCCTGATCGAAGACCTGGTGTCGAGCGGCACCACGCTCAACCTCCTGATCGAGCTCGTGGAGCAGCTCGGCGCGCACGTGGTCGGCGTCGGCTGCCTCTGGCGTCGCACCTCGGTCGAGGTCGACGGCAAGCCGGTCTTCAGCCTGGTGAGCCGCGATTTTCCAACCTACAACCCCGAAGAGTGTCCGCTGTGTCGAAAAGGCGTACCACTCAACGAGGAGTTCGTCAGGCGAAGCGGACATCGACGGCCCTCTTCAGTCCAGGAGCCTAACCCTTCGTAATAACGCCGTAAAGATCCACGCTTCCGACGGTTCTTGGTAGGAGTTCCCCGGGTCGGATCCCGCCTTTTCACCCATAAGGCACGGCGCTTGCTATAGAGCCTTGCCGTGCGGTCCCGCTGGATGAAAAGGAGTCCCCTAATGCTGAGAGTTATGGCCGGAGCGATCCTCGCGCTGGCGTGCACACTTGCCGGGCCCTGGCCGGCCGCCGCCGAGCCGATCGCCGTTCGCTATACCGAAGGCATCGGGCGAGGCTTCCCTGTTCTGCGCTCGGTCGCCGGTGAGAAGCTCGCCCAGGGCGAGATGACGCAGGTGCCGCGCGGCGACATCGTCGAGAGCCGCCTGGTCTTTCGCTTCAAGGACGGCTCGATCTACGACGAGCGCCTCACGTTCTCGCAGAAGGACGTCTTCACGCTGATGAGCTACCACATCGTGCAGCGCGGCCCGTCCTTCCCGGAGTCGATCGACGCGCGGGTGGATCGCCACACGGGTCGCTACGAGGTCCGCTACAAGGGCGACGAGGACAGCCCCGAGGAGACGCTCAAGGGCAGCTTCGACATGCCGGGCGACGTCTACAACGGCCTGCTCTCCATGCTGATGAAGAACATGCCCGCGGCCACGCCGGCCACCGTGCAGATCATCGCGTTCACGCCGAAGCCGCGGCTGGTGAAGATGCTGATCAAGCCCACGACCGAGGATCCGCTGAACGTCAACGACGCCGCCGTGATCGCCACCCGCTTCCTGGTGCGCCCACAGCTCGGCCTATTCGCCTCGCTGCTGGTGGCCGACATCCCCGACGTGAAGTGCTGGATTGCGGGCGGCGATGCCCCGGCCTTCCTCCGCTTCGAAGGCCCCCTCTACTTCATGGGCCCCATCTGGCGCATAGACTGGAGCTGAACAGGACACGGCTTACCGCGTCCTAGAGCCGAAATAGAGAAGGGCCCCGGGTTCCCCGGGGCCCTTCGAACGTCTAGGGGGTTTGGGGGCCATTTCGTGGCCCCCCATGTAACTAGGCGGCTTCCCAGAGTCCTTCGGCCACGCCGGCGGTCTTGTAGGCGTCGCGGATGCGGTCGAGGTTCTGGGTGACGAGGAGGCCGATCTTGGCGAAGGGCTCGAAGACGGGGCCCTGGCCGCCGATCACCGGGAAGGCCACCTTGGGGAGCTTGTCCCAGCGCTGGCGGAGCGCCTCGCTGACGGCGGTGAGATTGGCGTAGAACTCCTCGCGGCCCTGCTCGGCGCGCTTGACCATCGGCGTGATCAGGCAGTCCATCGCCTCGCGGGCGCCCTCCACCGCGGCCTCGGCCAGCGGCACCACCGTCACGCCGAGCTCACCGAGGAAGCGCTGCAACAGCAGCCCGAGCTTGTCCTGCAGGAGCGCGGCCGGCAGGCCGATCGTCTTCACCGACTGGTGGCCGAGCTCGCGCGCCTCGGCGTAGAGCTGGCCGCGGAGCCAGTCCACGTGGGCACGGTTCTCGTCGTCCTTCCACCACTCCCGGAGCATCTTCTTGCCCCAGTAGCGGATGGTCATGTAGTAGAGGTCGCCCTTCAGGATCTTCTTGGCGATGCCCCGCCACGAGTAGAACTTGCTCATGGCGTTGATGGCGGCCATCTGCAGCTCGTAAGGGCTCATCCGGCGCGGCTGGTGGACGGCGTGGTGGCCGTCGTACAGGCTCCAGTTGCGGTTGATCACGTACTTGTCGCCCTTGGCGTACAGCGTGTCCCAGTCCGGCGAGCCGGGGATGGGCGTCAGGATCATGAACTGGACGGAGTCGATGTCGTGCTTGAGGGCGAACTCGGCGGTGGCGTCCACCGTCTCCACGTCGTCCTCGTCGGAGCCCACCACGAACATGCCGTGGATGCGGATGTTGTGCGCGTGGAACTTCTCGATGGAGCGCTCGATCTTGGCCAGGTCCTGCTTCTTCTGGAAGAGCTTCAGCGTGCGCGGGTTGATCGACTCGAAGCCCACGTACACGTTGAAGCAGTTGGCGTCGTGCATCATCTGCAGGAGCTCGGGATCGTCCACCGTCTCCGTGCGCACCTGGGCGCCCCACTGCGGCGTCAGGCCCTTGCCGATCATGCCGCGCAGCAGCTCCTTCACGCGCTTCTTGTTGGCCGTGAAGATGTCGTCGGCGAAGAACGTGTAGAGGTTGCCCTTGTGGAGCGTGAGCTCCTCGAGCACCCGGTCGATCGAGTGCGTGCGGAAGGCGTGGCCGTACATGCCGGGCACCGAGCAGAAGGTGCACGAGAAGGGGCAGCCCCGAGACGTGGCGATGGACACCACGCCGCCCGGCTTCCAGCCCTCGATCAGCCGGTAGTCCGGGATCGGGTTGACGTCCAGGTTGGGGATCTTCGGCCGCTCGGAGTTGCTGACGATCTGGCCGGCGTCGGTGCGATACGTGAGGTTCTGGATCTTGTCGAACCCGTCACCACGCTGAATCGCATCGACGAGCTCTTGAAACGCGAACTCGCCTTCCCCGCGCACCACGAAATCGGCGTGCTGCATGCCCTCGTCCGGCATGAACGAGGTGTGCGTGCCGCCCATGACGACGACGGCGCCGGCCGCGCGCGCGGTGTCGGCCAGCTTGTAGGACTGCGGCGCGGTCGACGTGATGGCGGAGACGGCCACCAGGTCGGCCGACAGCACTTCCTTCATGTCGATGGCCTGGATGTCCTCGATGTAGACGCGGACGTCGTAGCCCTTGGAGCGCATCACGGTGCCGAGGAGGACCGAGCCGAGCCGGGGAATGCACACGCGAGAGTAGATGTGCAGGTGCGTGGATTTCGGCTCGACGAACACGAGCTTCTTCAGAGGCCGCTTCATAGGCTTGGTCTCCTCGGCCTGGTCACGCTCCATTGTTGCGTGGAAGCCGGTCGGGGTGAGATAAAAAGTGCCCTCACGCTACCGCGCGCGTGCCGACAAGTCAACGAACGCGCCGCTGTGCCTGAGGCCCCACGGCGGGGGCGTCCCGCGGGCGAGAGCCACGATATGTTGACGTGGTGGCGTCGTTCGGCGCGGCGCTGGTGGCCGCCGGCGTCTATCTTGCGACGCGTCCCGTCTGAGCGCGCGGCTTGAGGGCCGCAGTCGGCTTCGGCTGCTTGTCGTCCTTGAGCAGGCCCTTCACCTCGTCCATGAACTGGTTGATGTCCTTGAACTGCCGGTACACGGAGGCGAAGCGGACGTAGGCCACCTGGTCCAGGCGCTGCAGGTTCTCCATCACCATGTCGCCGAGCTCGTTGTAGGCGATCTCCTTCTCGGCGCGCTCGTGCAGCTTGGACTCGATGTCGGCCACCACGTTGTCGACGGCCTGGATGGCGATCGAGCGCTTCTCGCAGGCTTTCAGGATCGAGCCGCGCAGCTTCTGGCGGTCGAACGGCTCGCGCCGCCCGTCGCGCTTGACGACGTGCGGCAGCACGTCCTCGATGTACTCGTAGGTGGTGTACCGCCGATGGCACTTGAGACACTCGCGCCGGCGGCGGATGAACTCGCCGTCACGGCCCACCCGCGAGTCGACAACCCGGTCTTCCGTGTGGCCGCAGAACGGGCATTTCATCGACGCCCACCTCCTCGGTTGTGGACGCTCACCTGATGCGCTCCGTGTAGAGCGGGAACCGGCTCGTCAGCGCCTGCACATCGCCGCGCACCTTCGCCTCGACCCCCTCGTCGCCCAGCTTGGACAGCACGCGGTCGACGAGGTCCGCGATCACCGCCATCTCCGGCTCTTTCATGCCGCGCGTGGTGACGGCCGGCGTGCCGAGCCGGATGCCGCTCGTCACCATGGGGCTCTTGGTCTCGAAGGGGATCGTGTTCTTGTTGACGGTGATCCACGCGCGGTCGAGGGCCTCCTGCGCGTCCTTGCCGGTGACATTGCGCGTCGAGACGTCGAGCAGCAGCAGGTGCGTGTCGGTGCCGCCCGTCACCAGCCGCAAGCCGCGCGCGAGGAGCGCGTCCGCGAGGGCCCTGGCGTTCTTCACGATCTGCTGCTGATAGGCACGCCACTCGGGCGTCAGCGCCTCCTTGAAGGCCACGGCCTTGGCGGCGATCACGTGCATCAGCGGCCCGCCCTGAACGCCCGGCATGACCGTCTTGTCGAGCGCGGCGGCGTGCGCGGACCGGCACATGACCATGCCGCCGCGCGGCCCGCGCAGCGTCTTGTGCGTGGTGGTGGTGACGAAGTCGGCGATGCCGACCGGCGAGGGGTGCAGGCCGGCGGCGACGAGGCCGGCCGGATGGGCGATGTCGGCCATGAGCGTGGCGCCGACCTCCTTGGCGATCTCGCCGAACGGCCCGAAGTCGATCTGCCGCGGGAAGGCCGAGCCGCCCGCGATGATGAGCTTGGGGCGATGCTGCTTGGCGAGATCCCAGACCTGGTCGAGGTCGATGCGCTCGGTGTCGCGACGCACGCCGTAGGCCACGATCGAGTAGAACTTGCCCGAGTAGTTGACCGGGCTGCCGGCGGTGAGGTGGCCGCCGTGCGAGAGGTTGGGCCCGAGGACGGTGTCGCCGGGCTTCAGGAGCGTGAAGTACACGGCCATGTTGGCCTGGGCGCCCGAGTGCGGCTGGACGTTGGCGTGCTCGCAGCCGAACAGCTCCTTGGCCCGCGCGATGGCCAGGTCCTCGACGACGTCGACGACCTCGCAGCCGCCGTAGTAGCGCCGCCCCGGATAGCCCTCCGCGTACTTGTTGGTGAGGACGGAGCCGGTGGCTTCGAGGACGGCTTCGGAGACGAAGTTCTCGGAGGCGATCAGCTCGAGGTTGCGATGCTGACGCTG
>Ga0066710_100007579_pt1 | contig 10395 bp, 9 predicted proteins | sample GraSoiAngelo_159_FD_79666 | JGI IMG/M metagenome (GOLD analysis project Ga0066710, IMG submission 79666) | Grasslands soil microbial communities from the Angelo Coastal Reserve, California, USA - 14_1009_16_40cm | ecosystem: Environmental > Terrestrial > Soil > Grasslands | place: USA...
TCCTGTACCACACCGTGAATATTTTTGGGCTTCACTACGTTATCCGGACGCGCCTTGGGAAACAATTGGGCATGTGCCGGCGAACTGATAAGGAATGAAAACAGCAGCAGGATGCTACTTCTTAGCAATGATTGAAATGTCCGTGCGCTCATCGCAAGAGTGAAAACCGTACCTTAATTAAAGAGAAGTTCGACTGAGCAAAAACGGTGGCCACAAAAAGACACAAAAAATTTTGTGAATCTTGTGCATCTTTGTGGCTATTTCCCGCTGCCTTTGGCGAGCAATCTCTGAATCACCTTCTCCGTATCCTCGTATCGTTCGGTTCCGGAGTGGCTGAGTTGAATCACGCCTTCCTGATCCACGACGAAATGACTGGGCCAGGTGTTGCAGAGATAATCACTCCAAATTTGATACTTGTTGTCGACGACAACCGGATATTTGATGCCCTTCTTGACGACGGCTTCTTTGATCTTGGGAATGTCCTTCTCGTAGTCGATACGTGGAGTATGGACGCCGATAATCACGAGTCCATCCTTCGCATATTTATCATAAAGCTCTTTCACGTGGGGCATCGCTTGAGCACAGAAGTGGCAGTCCCAGGCCCAAAAATCGACAAGGACAACCTTGCCGCGTAGCTGCTCGAGTTTGAGCGGCTTCGAATTGATCCAGGCATCTCCGTCCTTCAATTCGGGCGCTTTTTGCCCTACGAAAACATCATCGGGATGTTGCGCCCATCCGGTGCCGGATAAAAGCAACCATGCGAGAACCAATCTACGCATAAGTGGTCTCCTTCGCTAATCGGATTGTCGTATTCTGTCACAACTACCGCATTTGGTCTAACCCTTGCTAGCCCTCTCCCAGAGGGAAGGGCTATGAAGGCCGCCTTACGGTTATTTTTGGTTCGGGGGCTGGGGCTCCGGTCCGCGAATACGCTGATCAAGCACTTCAAGGAACCGGAACGGGTGTTTGAAGCGAATAGCGACGACTTGGAAGCCGTCGGTATTCCGCCGGAGATCGCGGAGGACATCCTCTCGCCAAAATCCGCGGAGCGTGCGGAAGCCGAGGCGGAGAAAGCCGCTAAACTGGGTGTCACGATCATTGATATTCTTGATCCACGCTATCCTCCGCTTCTTCGAGAGATTTTCGATCCGCCGATCGTTCTATATCTACGCGGGAAGAAATGGGGCGCCGAACTGCCTCAGGTCGCGATTGTCGGCACGCGAAGACCCACCGGCTATGGCCTGAACTGCGCCGAACGGCTCGCCGAAGATCTTGCGGCAAGAGGTTTAGCGATCACGTCGGGTTTGGCCCGTGGGCTCGATGCGGCCGCGCATCGGGGCGCGCTGAGGGCAGGGATCACTTATGCCGTTTTCGGCAGTGGACTGGACTTCGTCTATCCGAAAGAAAATCGCGAACTCGCCGACTTTGTGGAAGAAAATGGCGCGATTATCTCGGAATTTCCTTTGGGAACGCCGCCATCCCCGCAAAATTTTCCGATCCGGAATCGGATTATTGCCGGCATGTCGCTTGGAGTAACTGTGGTGGAGGCTGCGGAATACTCCGGCTCGCTGATCACGGTAAGGCTTGCGCTCGAAACGGGCAGGGAAATTTTTGCGGTACCCGGCAATATCACATCGGCCAACAGTTTCGGACCGCACGCATTGATCCGCCAAGGCGCCAAACTCGTCACGAACTGGCAGGATATTGTCGAAGAGCTTCCGCACCCCATCCGCGAGAAAATTTTCGCGCCGCTTGTCGCTAAAATGCAGGCTCTGCCTGAGCCGCACCTCGATGGCGCTGAAGCGAAAGTGTGGCGAGCATTGTCACTTCAGGAAGCAGTGTCGATCGATACCTTGCTCTCAAAGTTGCCATTATCCACGTCCGAAGTTTATAGTGCGCTGCTTGCTTTGGAGATGGCCGAGCATATCCGGCAACTGCCTGGAAAGAAATACATTCGCCGTCTTTGAAAAAAGGCCTTGTTGATTTTTCGGCCCAGACCACTTATTACATAGACGCAAGGCAAACGAGAATTTCAGAAATGGCTGTTAAAAAATCATTGGTGATTGTCGAATCACCCGCGAAAGCGAATACGATTAATAAATACCTCGGCGCTGAGTATGTCGTGAAAGCCTCACTCGGCCATGTGAAGGATCTGCCCAAGAGCAAGCTCGGAGTCGACATCGAACACAACTTCGAGCCGGTCTACGACATCATTCCCGGTAAAGAGAAAGTCATCAAGGAACTTCGCACCGCCGCCAAATCCGCGCAGCGCATATTCCTCGCGGCTGACCCGGATCGCGAGGGCGAAGCCATTTGCCAACACTTGAAGGAAATCCTCGACGGCAACAAAGGCGAAGTTTTTCGAGTGCTCTTCAATGAGATCACGCCGAAGGCGATCCGAGCCGCCATAGAGAATCCCGGCCGCATCAATCAGCACATTGTCGACGCGCAGCAGGCGCGCCGGATTCTCGATCGTCTGGTTGGATATCAAATCAGTCCTTTATTGTGGGACAAAGTACGCCGCGGCATCTCTGCGGGCCGCGTTCAAACGGTTGCGCTGCGGATGATTGTGGAGCGCGAGAACGAAATCAAGGCATTCGTCCCGCAAGAATATTGGTCGATCATCGCAAAGCTCGAAGGCCACGAGCCGCCGCAATTCGAAGCGCGGCTTGCGAAGATCAAAGGGAAAACTGCCGAAGTCAACAATCAGGCAGAAGCGGACCACATCCTCGCGGCAGTTAAAAACTCCGAATTTCTCGTCGAATCGGTCGTCACGAAAGAAAAGAAGCGGAATCCCGTTCCTCCTTTCACGACCAGCAAATTGCAACAAGATGCCGCGCGGCGGCTCCGCTTCACGGTCAAGAAAACCATGATGCTGGCGCAGCGGCTCTACGAAGGGATCGAATTGGGTGAGGAAGGGCGCATTGGTTTGATCAGTTACATGCGCTCGGATTCCACCCGCGTGTCGGATGACGCACTGGAGATGGTCCGCTCCTATATCTCGGACGTGTACGGCGGGCCCTATTTGCCGGAAAAAGCCGTCATCTACAAGAGCAAGAAAGATGCGCAGGATGCGCACGAAGCCATTCGCCCAACCTTCGTCGGTAGGACGCCCGACGATCTCAAGGCGTACTTATCTGAGGACGAATTGAAGCTGTACCGTCTGATCTGGACTCGGTTCATTGCATCGCAAATGAATCCGGCCGTGTATGACCAAACCACAGTGGAAATTGCGGTGAAGGATTATTTGTTCCGCGCATCCGGCCGTGTCATGAAATTCGATGGATTCCTAAAGGTGTACGAAGAGTCCTCCGATGATGAAGGCAAACCGCTGGAACCCGATGACGAACAGGACCTCACGCTGCCTCCGCTCCGGCAGGGCGAAAGGCTACGCCTCATCGACATGACGCCGCGCCAGCACTTTACCGAACCGCCGCCACGATACACGGAAGCTTCGCTCGTGAAGGCACTCGAGGAAAAAGGCATCGGCCGTCCATCCACGTACGTGACGATCCTGACGACCATTCAAGACCGTGAGTACGTCACCAAAGACCAAGGCAAATTCAAGCCGACCGAGCTTGGAAGTGTCGTCACCGAGATGCTGGTGAAGCATTTCGAAGACATCTTCGACGTCCAATACACAGCCCGTATGGAAGAGGAGCTCGACGAAGTCGAAGAAGGCAAGATGACTTGGGTCGAAGCCCTCGACGAGTTTTACAAGAAATTCGAGAAGGACCTGAAGCGCGCTTCAAAGAACATGGAGAATCTGAAGCGCCAGGAAATTCCCACTGACGAAGTCTGTGAAAAGTGTGGCAGCCCGATGGTCATCAAGTGGGGCCAGTTCGGCCGCTTCATGGCATGCTCGGCGTATCCGGAGTGTAAGAACACGAAAGAAATTGCTAGCGAAGAAGCCCCCAAAGAGGGCGAGACATCTGCTGAGGCTGAGCCGGAGCGCTGTGAAAATTGCGGCAAGCCGATGACGCTGAAGCGCGGCCGCTTCGGCCAATTCCTAGCGTGTACCGGTTACCCCGAATGCAAGACCACGCGAAAGCTCGCAGCCGGAACAAAGACGCCGAAGAAACCGGACGTCATAATCGAGGAAACTTGTCCCCAATGCGGCAAGGCGAAGCTCGCCATGAAGGAAGGTCGGTTCGGTGAATTCATCGCCTGCAGCAATTATCCGAAATGCAAGTACATCAAACCGAAGACTGTAGGTGTTGCCTGCCCCAAACCCGGCTGCGGCGGTGAACTGATCGAGCGCCGCTCCAAGCGCGGAAAAGTCTTCTACGGATGTTTGAAATATCCCAATTGCGACTTTGTCGTATGGAATAAGCCTGTCCCCGAGCCCTGCCCACAATGCGGCGCGCCCTTCCTGCTGGAAAAAGCAACCAAGCGCGAAGGGCTGATCCGCTACTGCAACGAAGAGCCGTGCTCGTATAAGGTGTCCGTGGAAGCCGAGAAGGTATTGTAAACTTGCGAAGTGATCGCCGATCTCGAGTATCTTTACTCGCTCACTAACGAGTACCGATCCATCCGATATGACCTGCGGAATATGCAGGCGCTTGCTGCGGCTTTAGGAAATCCCGAGCGGGCGTTCCGATCGATTTTGATCGCCGGTACGAACGGCAAAGGGTCCGTTGCGAAGTTGCTGTCTTCGATGATGCCCGATGCAGGACTGTATACGTCGCCTCATCTGGTTCGGCTGAATGAACGCATCTCCATCGGCGGACGCGAAATATCGGACGACGATTTGAGGGAAGTCTTCCCTGCCGTCAAACATGCCGCGTCAACGGCGAAAGATCTGCTCTATCCACCGACCTCCTTCGAGTTGATTACGGCGATGGCTTTTCTCTACTTTCGCGATCGCGTCAGGTTCGCCGTCCTCGAAGTGGGTCTGGGAGGAAGGCTGGATGCGACGAATATCGTCGATCAGGACGTCTCGGTCATCACGAGCATTGGCCTGGATCATCAACAGTTTTTGGGAACTACGATCGAAGCCATCGCCGCCGAAAAAGCCGGCATCATTAAGTCGAGCGAGCCGGTGATTATCGGGCCATCCGCGGATTTGCCGGTCATTCGCGAGCGAGCGGGAAATCGGCTCATGCGCGGCGCCGATCTCAGCCGTTACCCCGAACTGAGGCCGCAGCTCCTCGGGCGTTACCAACTCGAAAATATTGCTGTTGCGATTCGAGCAGCCGAGTGTTTGGGAATCTCGAAAGAGGATATTGTTCGCGGAGTCAACACCACAACGTGGCCTGGCAGGTTGGAGCGTCGCGGCCGATTCCTTCTGGACGGCGCGCACAATGTGGCTGCAGCGAGTGCGCTCGCGGCATTTCTTCGAGAGTTCCATCCGGAAGGCGTGTGGGTCGTTTTCGGAGTAATGGCCGACAAGCAATTTGAAGAAATGATCGCGATCCTCAGGCCGCACGCCTGCCAGTTCGTATTCACGAAGCCGAAAAGCAGCCGCGCGAAAGATCCGGCTGAGCTGCAGAGGCTTGTAGAAGGTTCACATGTGGAGCTCACGGTTGCAGACGCTGTGGACTATGCTCGATTGAATGCACCTCTGGATACAACGATCTTGATTTGCGGTTCCCTGTACCTCATTGGAGAGGCGCGTCCCATGCTAGAGTAGCCCTCTCCCAGAGGGAAAGGCGAAAACCATGCTCGGCAAACTCAGCTATGCACGCTCGCTGTTGATCACGGCACCGTTGATTTTTATCTATACGGGAATCATGGGCTCGCTTTCCGTGGCGAGTTCCCTGTTCGATTCCGGCGGGCGAATCCAGCATGCATGTGCTCGGATGTGGGCACGCATGATTTTGTGGACAGCCCGCGTCCGTTTCCGGGTTCGTGGTGTCGAACATCTGCAACGTGCGCGTCCATATGTGCTTTGCGTGAATCATCAAAGCCACATGGACATTCCGATCATTTTGGCTGCGCTGCCGTTCCAGTTTCGCTTTGCGGCGAAGAAGGATTTGTTCCGGTATCCGTTCCTCGGCTGGCATTTGCGCCGGTCGGGCCACGTTGCGATCGATAGAGAAAATCCGCACGCGGCCGTCAAATCTTTGCGTAACGCGGCCGAAACGATCAAGACCGGCACGCCCATTCTGATTTTTCCAGAGGGCGCGACCAGCCGCGACGGCACTATTAAGCCCTTCAAAGGCGGCGGCTTTATGTTGGCGACGAGATCGAATGCTGAGGTGGTCCCAATGACGATTCGCGGATCCCGGGCAGTTCTTGTCCCGAAGACATACCACATACGTGGGGGAGTCGTGGAGCTCGTTATCGGAGAGCCGATTTGTTCGGAAGGCGTTCCAGCGGCAGAATTGGCCAACCGCGTTCGAGAAGAGATCGTAGCAACATTTAATTATGGACAAACCCTGGATCGGAATTCCTACTCGCTATCACGAAAAATCTGAGTACATCGGCCAGATCCGCCATTATCTCGATGCGATCCTCTGGGCGGGCGGCCTGCCGCTAATGATACCCACAACTGGCGATCGCGAAATCATCCGCGAGTACGTCAGTCGCGTCCACGGGGTTCTTCTTCCCGGCAGCCCGACCGACGTCGACCCGAAACACTACGGGGCCGTCCCGCATCCCAATCTCGGCGAGCTTTATCCAAACCGCGATGCCACCGATTTTGAGATCTTGCAATACGTCGAGCAGGAAAGTTTGCCTTTGGTCGGCATTTGCTTCGGTATCCAAAGCCTGAATGTTTTCCGCGGTGGTTCACTCGTCCAGGATATTCCTGCATTGGTGAACGCCGCCCTCAGTCATGAAGCAGACGACGGTAATCCGCCTGCTCGCCACCCGGTCCGGATTGCGCAAGACAGTCTAATCGTGCAGCTGGCCGGCCGTCCCGATATCGAGGTAAACAGTTATCACCATCAATCGATCGCAAATCCCGGCCGCAATCTCCGACCGGTGGCGTTCGCGCCCGATGGAGTCATCGAAGCCGTCGAAGACACGACGGGCCGCTTCATTCTCGGCGTGCAATGGCATCCAGAGCGGGGCTGGAAGGATGATCCGTTTGCGAAGGCGTTGTTCACAACATTTATCGCTCAAGCGCGCCTTCGCTATAATCGTTTATAGATGTTTCGGCGAATTTTGCGTTTTCTTCTTCTGTGTCTTTGTGTCCTTGCGGGGACGCATCCGGCAGAAGCCCAGACGAAGGCGAATCAGTTGATCGATCAGATGATCGATGCTCTCGGAGGCCAGACCTTTCTCGACGTGAAGGATATTCATACCACCGGCCGATTCTTCGCTTTCACGCGCGGCCAGTTGAGCGGCTCCGATATTTTTTCCGATTACATTAAACTCCCAGATATGGAACGCGTCGAATTCGGCCCCACGACTCGAAGAACGACTCAGATCAATCGCGGCAAAGAAGGATGGAAAATAGTCGCCAAAAAAAGTCCGGAGCCGCAGTCGCCCGGCGAGATCGAGGAATTCTTAAAAGGTTTGAAGACGAGTCTGGACTACGTCTTACGCTTTACGCTCGAGGAACGGCAGACCACGGTCCAGCCCCTTCCCAGTGAGATGATCGACTTCAAACGGGTCGATGTTGTGGAGCTGCGCGACCCCGAGAAAAACCGCATCCGTTTTTACATCGACCGTGATACGCACCTACCTATAAAAATGCAGGTCCGGCGCACCGAGGAATCCAAGCTTCACGAGGAGCAGTACAGCAACTGGCACAAATTCGAAGGTGTGATGACAGCACTCTTCGTAAGCCGCCTCACCGACAACGTGAAGACGATGGAAATTCACTTAGACACGGCTGATTACAATTCGGGGTTGTCCGACAATTTGTTCGCGCCGCCGGCATCAAAATAAATTCATGAATCCCTCCATCCAAGCCACGACAATTCTTTGTGTGCGGCGTAAAGGCAAGGTCGCTATTGGAAGCGACGGCCAGGTTACGCTCGGTGACACCGTCATCAAACACGGCGCGCGAAAAATCCGCAGGCTGTATAACGAGAAAATTCTCGCCGGGTTTGCTGGATCGTCCGCCGATTCATTCGCCCTGTTCTCTCGCTTTGAAGCCAAACTCGAACAGTTCCATGGAAACTTGAGCCGCGCTGCTGTCGAGCTTGCCAAGGATTGGCGGACCGACCGGTCGCTGCGCCACCTCGAAGCGGTCATGATCGTTGCCGACAACAAGAGCACGTTTCTGATCTCGGGGACCGGCGACCTGATTGAGCCTGATGATGGGATCGTCGGCATCGGTTCCGGCGGTGCTTTCGCGCTCGCCGCCGCCCGGGCGCTCGAAAAATATACGGACCTGAACGCTCGAGAGATCGTGCAGGAAGCGATGCAAATCGCAGGCAAGATCTGCATCTACACGAACGATAACATCTCGATCGAGGAACTGTGAGGTAGAATCGAAGTGAGTATGTATGTACCTGAGACGGTCGACGAAACCCCGCACCTCGACGAGCTGACGCCTCGTGAGATCGTCCGTGAGCTCGATAAATATGTGATCGGACAAGGGGGAGCAAAACGGGCCGTTGCGATTGCGCTGCGAAATCGCATCCGCCGTCAAAAACTTCCGCCCGAAATGGCGGAAGAGGTCATGCCGAAAAACATCATCATGATCGGCCCTACAGGTGTCGGCAAAACGGAAATCGCGCGTCGCCTCGCGAAGCTCGCCAATTCACCGTTTCTCAAAGTTGAGGCTTCCAAATTTACGGAAGTCGGCTATGTCGGCCGTGACGTCGAATCGATGATTCGCGATCTCGTGGAAATCGCGATCGAAATGGTGCGCAACGAAAAGCTCGAAGAAGTGGCCGATAAAGCAGAAGCCAATGCCGAGGAGCGGGTTCTGGATCTGCTGCTCCCGCCGATGCCTCTGCCCAGTGGAGCGTCCGAGGACAGCGGCCGGGCCGCGGCCGATCAGTGGAACCGTACTCGCGAAAAATTGCGTGTTCAGCTACGGGACGGAAAACTCGACGAGCGCATGGTCGAGATTGAAGTCAAGGAGCGGAATTTTCCGGCGTTCGAGATCATCAGCAATCAAGGCATCGAAGAAATGGATATCAACATTAAAGATATCCTTCCCGGTTTTTTGGGACAGCGGACCAAGAAGCGAAAAATGAAGATTGCCGAAGCGCTCGATTACCTGATTCAAGAAGAGGAGCAGAAGCTCGTCGATATGGATATGGTTACGCGTCTCGCCGTCGAGCGCGTCGAGGACAGCGGCATTATCTTTCTTGATGAAATCGACAAAATCGCCGGCCGCGAAAGCGGGCACGGTCCGGATGTGAGCCGGGAGGGCGTGCAGCGCGACATCCTGCCGATTGTCGAAGGAACGACGGTGAATACGCGCTACGGTTTCGTTCGTACCGACCACATCCTGTTCATTGCTGCAGGCGCATTTCACGTTTCGAAGCCTTCCGATTTAATTCCCGAACTTCAGGGGCGCTTTCCGATCCGCGTGGAGCTCGACTCGCTCACGGTCGGAGATTTCGTGCGGATACTGACTGAGCCCCAGAATGCATTAATCAAGCAATACGTCGCGCTTTTGGAAACCGAAGGCATTAAACTCACCTTCAACGACGATGCGGTCCAAGAGATTGCTCGCTTCGCCGCGGCCGTAAACGAAAGCACGGAAAATATCGGTGCCCGCCGCCTTCATACGATCATGGAAAAACTTCTCGACGACATCTCGTTTGAAGGCCCCGATCTCAAGAAGAAAACGATCCGCATCGACGCAGCCTACGTTCAAAAAATGCTTGCCGAGATTGTCAAAGACCAGGATCTTAGCCGCTACATCTTGTGATGATGCACGGCATTCCCCTCCTCAAAGAAGAGGGGTGGATGCGCCAGCTTCTGTTATGCTGTCGCGTCTCCCCTCCTCTGCGAGGAGGGGAATGCATCATCATTCTTCTACTGTTTGCGCTCCTTCCCGCTTGCGGCAAAGAAGGGCCGCCCCTTCCACCGTTCATTCGAGTTCCTGAGGCTGTGAAAGACCTCAATGTCGTTCAGAGTGGTCATACACTGGTACTGACGTGGACCAACCCTGCAAGAAATATAGACGGATCGGCCGCGACAAATTTGGCACACGTCCAGATCCGGAATGATGGCGCGATTGTGGCTACCCTAAACGTGAGTGCTCCAGGGCAGTCGCAATCGCATTCCATTCCGCTCGACAACTCCCCCGGTGGGTTTCGCACATTCACCGCTGTTGTGGATACGACCCAGGGGAAAACGTCACAAGTTTCGAATACCGCATCGATCGTGCCTGTAGAGGTCCCCGGCAAAGTTTCAGGTCTTCGAGCAGTGTTCGATCAGCGGCGCGTGCGGCTCGAATGGCAGAGACCACAGGAACATCCGGAACTGGCGGACGCCTACGTTATTGCGCGCACCGATACGCCTGGTGAGTCACAAACA
>Ga0066710_100007580_pt1 | contig 10395 bp, 10 predicted proteins | sample GraSoiAngelo_159_FD_79666 | JGI IMG/M metagenome (GOLD analysis project Ga0066710, IMG submission 79666) | Grasslands soil microbial communities from the Angelo Coastal Reserve, California, USA - 14_1009_16_40cm | ecosystem: Environmental > Terrestrial > Soil > Grasslands | place: USA...
ACGAACAGGCGCAACCAGTTTTCTCCCGGCAGCGAGAACATCAAAAGAAGGCAAATCGCGATACCGGCGATAGGAACGAACGGAAACAGCGGCGCACGAAAAGGACGCGGAAGCTCCGGGTTCGTTCGACGCATGATGAGAACCGCTGCGCACACAATGACGAACGCGAGCAATGTACCAATATTTACCAACTCCGACAAAATGCGCAGCGGCAGGAGCGATGCCTGGACAGCCACGAACAGACCCGTGAGAATGGTCGCCTTCCACGGTGTCCGGAATTTTTCGTGGATGGCTCCAAAGAACGACGGCGGAATCAGGCGATCGCGAGCCATTGCCAGCATGACACGGGGCTGGCTCAGCATCAGGACCAGGAGGACGGAGGTGATGCCGGTTAAAGCCCCCAGGGAAATCAAAAACTGCGCCCACCGAAGTCCAACTTGTGCAAAGGCATTGGATACTGGAGCATCGATGTTGATCTTGTCGTACGGAACCATTCCCGTCAGAACCGCGGACACTGCAATATAGAGAACCGTGCAGATTATGAGAGAACTGATGATGCCAATAGGCACATCGCGACGCGGATTTCGGGCTTCCTCGGCGTGGGTGGAAACGGAATCAAATCCGATATACGCAAAGAATATCGTTGCTGCGCCGGCCAACATTCCCAGCGGTTCTCCGCCTATACCTGTCTGGCCGAAAATTGTCTTTCCAAAGAAACTCACTCCCGTGAGTCCGTATGGCGCAAACGGATGCCAGTTGCGCGGATCGATATAGAAAACGCCGACGCCGATCACCATCAGAACCACAACAAGCTTCACAGCCACCATGAACGCGTTGAATGAAGCGCTTTCCCGGATTCCTTTGACGAGGATCGCTGTGACGATCGCCGTGATCACCAAAGCAGGAAAATCGATGATCCTGCCCGTCGGGCCGTACGTCCCTCTCGCCGGATCGAGATCAAACGGCGTGTTGGCCAGCGCAAATGGCAACTGTATGCCGAAGATACCTATGAAATCCTGGAAGTAGTGAGACCAGCCGTGCGCGACCGCAGCTGATGCGACCGCATATTCCAATACCAGGTCCCATCCGACGATCCATGCAAAGAGCTCGCCAAGCGTCGCGTAGGCATACGTGTATGCCGAGCCCGCAACGGGAACCATTGAGGCAAATTCGGCGTAGCAGAGCGCCGCAAAAATGCAGGCCAGCCCGGAAACGACAAACGACACCATCAACGCCGGCCCAGTCTTGTCGTGCGCTGCCACGCCCGTTAATACAAAGATGCCGGTTCCAATGATGGCACCGATACCAAGCGAACTCAGTTGAACGGGTCCGAGAATACGGCGCAACCGGTTCTCGCCTTCCATTTCCTCGAGCAGCAGCTTGACTGGCTTCTTCGCGAATAGAGGGTTTGACATAGACCTCCTCTCAGGAGGATACAAGAAAAAATGGGGGCATAGCCGCGAATTACGCCAATTGCGCGAATGGGGCGCAAAAAAAATCCTTGATGCGCCCCATTCGCGCAATTGGCGTAATTCGCGGCTATGCCCCCATTTTACTCAAGGTTTCCTGTTCCTGTTTTCCTGAGCGGGGCCGTGATCGTGCTGGCCACCGACCTTCGAGCGCATCCGCTTCGTTCTCGGGTCTTCCTGCCGGGTCTGTTTGGGAGGCTCGATTCGTACTTTTTTCGCGTAATCCTCAGCTTGCCGTGTTCGTCGAATTGGCAGGTTCTTAGACACCTTATCTACCACCAATTGGAAGTACTATTGCACCCGGGGGCTTGATATCGATGTGGATATCTTTTTTCGCCTGAACGCCCCGGCCGAACACCATATAGAAACCGAACACCGCCAGCAGGATAATGACGACAATGGCTACGGAAGCCACACTACTACTAGAGTTATCTCCCATGGCAATCTCCTCCTACATTAATTGACGGTCAAAAAATGGTTCAGTTTGCGATGAAAATTGCCACCTATAACGTGAATTCCATCCGTATCCGGCTGGACGTGATCCTGGCCTGGCTCGAAAAACACCAGCCCGACGTGCTTTGCATCCAGGAAACAAAGTGCCAGGACGAGTTATTTCCCGCGCTGATCCTCTCCTCGACCGGCTACCACCTTCACTATCGCGGCATGAAGTCCTATAACGGCGTGGCCGTCCTGACCCGCGTGGCACCCGACGAAGTCTTTTACGGATTCGACGATCAGTTACCGGAGATCGACGATGCCCGGTTGATGCGCGTCGTGGTGAGTGGTATTCCTGTCATCAATACCTACGTTCCGAATGGCTTCAAGCTGGGCTCCCCGCAATATAAGTACAAGCTTCAGTGGTACGGACGTCTCCGGAACTATTTTGCACGCCATTTGTCCCCGGACCGGCCCGCCCTGTGGTGTGGGGACATGAACGTCGCGCCGGAACCCATCGACGTTCACAGTCCCGAAAAACACCTCAGGCATGTGTGCTTTCACGAGGATGTCCGCCGTGCATACAGGCAAACTCTTTCGTGGGGTTTCGTGGACGTTTTTCGCCACCTCTATCCCGAGAAACAACTTTTCACATTTTGGGATTATCTAAGGCCAAGCTCGCTGGAGAAAAACAAAGGATGGCGCATCGACCACATTCTTGCGACTCGCCCGCTGGCGGAGAAGTGCAGGCAAGTTGATGTGGACATCGAACCGCGCCGCGCACCGCGCGCATCTGATCACACATTTCTGTGGGCGGAGTTCGACGTGTGAAACGTGAGCAAAACTTAATATGCCTCGGGCAGGATCGGCCGCATGTCGTGTGACGGCACTTCGACATGATCCGGCACGCGGTACTTCGGCTCGCCCTTTGAAAGATCCAGATACAGTTTTCCCCGCATCAACCGTTCGGGAACGTGACCCAGCCGGAACAGCGGATATTTTATCTGCTCACCGAACAGGCGGCGGCCTAGCGCGTAGTAGTAGATGGGTACGCCGAGGTTGGCAGTCCAGTGGGCTCGCGGCGTGTTGCGGAAGAAATCGAGGTTGTATCGCCAGCACGTGAAGAAAAACTCCCACTGCAGGTCGGTCAACTCGATGAGCTTCGCACTCTTGTGTCCTCGTCTTTCCAGGCGTGTCTCCTCAAGCGGAACAAACAGCGTGGGCGTGACGGCGCACTTGGTACCACGCAGCGCGAATAGAAGGTCGAGAGACTCTTTGGTATCCGCGGCGGTCTCGCCGGGCAACCCGATGATCCAAGTGCAGAACGGGAACCAGTTGTTCCTGTTCAACACGTCCATTCCCTTCAAAATCACGTCTGGCCACTGCTCGGGGCGGAAAGGATAGGCCTTCCCTTTCATGTGCTGCTTGAAGAGCCGGACCGATCCCGTTTCCATGCCGATGAAGAGATTGGCAAAGCGCTTCTCAGGGTGCGTGGATGCGCGGTGTTTCCCGACGGACTTGCCTACGGCGACCTCGGAAAGTTCTTCGATCATTCCCGGATTCAAGACTGCCGGCGCCATGGTTCCGTGGGTCTGCATCACGTAATTCACGCCGGGCACACCAGCAACGGAATCGAAAAGCCGCTTGAGCGCGGGAAAATTAGTTTCGAACTTCGGGCCTTGCTCGTACAGGAAAAGGTCTTCCGTCGTAAGCAGGATCGAATCCGCGCCTTCAGCGACCTGCACGCGGACGTTGTCGAGAATCTGATCGAGCGGAATGCTTTTGCCGCGCCGCAGCGCAACCGAACAGAAATCGCAGCCGCGGCCGCAGCCTCGAGTGATCTCGACCACACCCAGCGTTGATCGATGACGAATCCGCGGAATTCGCTCGAGCGCGGGACTATGTCCGGAGACCTTGCGCGGAAGCGGCTCACCCCGGACGGCCGCCTCGAACAGCGACAGCGCCACGTCCTCTGCCTCGCCATCGACGAGGCAATCGATCAACCACTCGTCCTGCAGGTCTTTCTTGTCGATCTGCCAGGCCCCCGGGCCACCGACGATGATTTTCAGGTGATGCTTGTGCTGCCGCAGCACCGAGTGCGTGATCAGGCGGCGAAATTCGGCCGCATTCACGGGCTCGAGGTACCGGCCGTAGAGATGCACGTACACGTCTGTCGCAAATGTGATCCCCAGGGGATTGTGCGCATGAATGCCAACGACACGCGTGGCATCGCCGACGAAAAGGTGAAGCTGATCCGGATAACACACTCGAATGTCATCCGGATCGAACTTTTCAAGAAGAAGGCTCTCGACGATGCGCAGGCCGTGCGGGACGTATTTGGCCTGGCCATCCGGTGAGACTTCGTTGTCGAACGAGATATCGGACATGTAGCGGGCGTAGCGAGCCGGAAGGCAAGCCAACAACATCTGGCGCCACGTACTGCGTAAGTACTCCGAAGATTCCGAGTCGCTCGCCGCAAGAACGATCTTTGCCCCGTCTGGTTGCATAAGACTCCCGTTCTGGCGCCGTTAAAATCCTGGATATTACTGACAACGGGGCAAGATCATCAAGGCCTATGTCTGCAAACGTTAACGTTTTCTGGCGGCCGACCGTGCCTGCCGGGACAGGCTGGCGCGCGAAGCCGCTCCGCGGCCTTCCCGCTTCAACGCCCGTAGAACCGCGCGGGATCGCTTGGGTGATCGCTTTCCCTTCCCTGATTTGCCGCGCGCGAGGTCGCGTTCGGCCTGTTTGCGCGTCCGCGCCGAGGTTGTTCCTTTCCTGGGCGGACTCAATTTCACGCCTGCGCGGCGGGCTTTTGAAAGTCCGATCGCTATGGCCTGTTTCGTCGAGCGGGCTCCGTGCTTTCCTTCGCGAATGTGTTCGATCTCCTCATGAACGAATTCGCCCGCTTGAGTTGTCGGCGCTTTTCCTTCTCTGCGGGCCTTCCTGGCTCGCTCCAGAGTCCTTTTTTCGGGCATAAAAACCTCCCGCAATAATCGCATCTAAGGTTATTGAAAGCTTTACAGGATGGGCGGAGATCCAGTATTGACGCGGGTTTCGCCCTTAGCGTAGGATGCTTGTCTTTGTGATTATATTTAGCAAACTTCTGATAGTAACTGCCCTGGTCGGACTGATCCGCACTTCCGGACGCTTTCAAAACATGAGCCGCGAACTCGATGAAAAGGCGTTCGCGGCCCTCAAGAGAATCATGCACGCCTCAGAGGAACAGGGCTACCCTGCCGGGCTAATCCCCATCCTCATGCTGCTGACAGCATTGATATTTATGCTGTCGGCATCGGTCACAACGCCCTTCGGCCGGTAATCAGCTGGATACATACTGCAACCAGAGCTAAGATCAGTAGAATGTGGATGAAACCACCCAAGGTGTAGGACGAAACCATACCCAGGGCCCACATTATCAACAGAATCACAAAAATCGTCCAAAGCATGTAATGGTGCCTCCCGCTATTTCCGTTGCAGTTGGAAGGCCACTTTTGCCCGCGCGTCAACGGATGTTCACGTTCAGGGGTTGGCCACTGGGGCTGAAGAAATTCAGGGTGCCTGTCGTCGATTGACCAGTGATACCGCTATACAAGATGAATTGCGTCGAATAACCGCCGCCATCCGCAACGACGGGAAAGAACATGTCCACACTGGTCGATGACGACGTCTCGCTGGTTACCGGCATGGTCGTAATGAGGAGATCCGCGCGCTCATTGTACCTTGTGCGCTCGTTGACGATACTGACCTGGCCTCCTGTAGACAAACGGACAATCCCGCGGAATGGAAGACTCAATGTCGGGAACAACTCCTGAATGAATCTTGAAACATGACCTGACGGCGGTACCACGACGCTGGCCGTCAATCCCGTCGGCGTTCCATCCAGCAGGGTCAGTTCAAGATTCAACGTAGCGGCCGTTGACGAAGAGTTTGAAATCGCGAGCGCGCTTTGAATTTGCCCGGGCTTTGGAACCGTTGGGCTGGGATCCACGCCGCAACCTACAGTAGCCGGCACCCGACAAGATACCTCGACGTAGCTTCGAAACGCATTCCCGGGCTGTTGAACCTGGACGGTCGCCTGCGACACCGTCGCGCCGTTATTGAACTGCGAAAACACCGCAAATCCTGCCGGCGAGTTGGTGCCGGCGGTCGGTGTGACGAGCACGCTCCCCACCTGCAGCGCAGCACCGGCCGGGGCTGTGGTTTCCAGCTTCACGGATGAACGCGCCCGTAAGTTGTAGCTGAATGACGCGGCGAGCCCGCCATTCACACTCAGCGAGATCGGCGCTCCAGCGACCGTGGCAGTTCCTTCGCTGAGGAATTGCACCGATCCAGTCAATACGGCGTCCGAACTATTGACGAGGATCACCGATGTTTTCCAACCACCGCCATAGGCGAAATGCGCCATGGTAAACGGGCTGCCGGATAGGGAATCCGGCAGCGATGTGACAGGCTGCGTCGTCATCAGGAATTCGCTGCGTTCATTGATGAACGTGCGCAACGCGATCACGGCGACAGGCGCAGACGCGCTGAATGTAAGAGTCCCCGCGAAGTTGCCGCTGATCCTGAACGGGGATTCGGTGATGAACTTTGTAATTTGCGAATTCGCCCCCAGCGTGAAGTTGCCTTGCCCTAAATCGGTTCCCTGCTGGTCCGTGAAATTGAAAATGATATTGATTGGCGAAGGGATGGAATTCACGAACGCTACTCCGGTGTTCGTCAGAGCGCTCGCTTCGGCATAGGTACGGCCGCTAATCATCGTGAACAATCCGGGAACACCGGCTTCCGAGACCAGGACCCCATTCTGACGAAGTCCGAAGACGGCAACCCCCGCCGGAGTTGTGCTCGAAGACGGCTGAACCCGGCCGTAGCCAACAGTCAATGCCCCGGTACCACCGGCCGTTTCCACTACCACGCCGCCACGATCACGGGTCGTGAAGGCGACCGAACTCGTTGAGGTTTGCGCAAACGCTGTGACGTTTCCGATCCCGAGTAGTAAGAAGAAGAATGTCGTTTTTCGCATCACCGAACCTCCTGGGACTCGGACTACTGATTAACAACCAGCGTCTCGGCGATCATGTCGTGAAGCGCCTGCTTTCTTGCAGTGAACGCCGCCATGATGTAGCCGACAAACAGAAGGCATAGTGAGATGTATTTTGCGAAGTGTCTTCCGGTCGCACGCGCAAACGAGATGCGTCCGCCGTCCAACCCCGTCACTTTGATTCCGAGGGCGCGCTTGCCGACTGTAGCCTGCCATTCGGAGCTCATCATCCACGCTTCATAGACCCACGGACCGAAAAAGAAAAGGATGACGCCCGCCCCAAACGTGATTGCGGTCAGTATGCCGGTCGCGGCAGCCACAATGATCGCATCGATAAGCACTGCTCCGAATCGCACCCAGAAGCCGGCGTAAGGTTCCGCGGCCACGTCGATGGGCGCAGGCTTGATTTGAAAGGAATGTCCACAAGACTGGCAATACACCGCCCGGTCGTCGTTTTGCTGCCCGCACTTCGGACAAAACATGGCGCCGGATTTTATCACGGCTTTCCGGGCAACCACAGGGATCTGCCGGTGAGTTCCTGGTGATCGAGTCCGGCCGCGCGATCCATCAGCGCAAGACGTTCCGGCAACTCGATGCGAAATCGCCAGTGGTCTTCGCGTCCTCCGGCAGCGGTCCAGTCGCGCGCCCAGGCGTCCCACCAGGATGTCAGTCTGCGCGCGATAGGTTCGATTACAAGCACCGGCATGCCCTTCTGCGCGGTCCCAAGGAAGTCATTATGAAAACGGTTCCGTGTATCGGAATCGAGTTCGTTGATGGTGAATGCGGCGACGACGGCGGTTTCGGCAGGAACTCGCAGCGTATTGAGGTCCGCTGATTTCGCTACGCCCGAAATGCCCAACGATCGATAGGTCCATGTGCACTCCTGAAGTGCCCACGAATTCTGATCGACGCCGATGATCCTCGGGCGGCGATCCATCGCCAGGGCCCATGCGGCGCCCGCCACACCCGTACCGCATCCGATGTCCAGAATTGCAGCCCTTTTTGGAACTCCAGCCTGAAGTTCCCGAATTACCTCGCGTATGAGAAGAAAGTGCAGAGGCCCGAAGAACAGCGCGAAGGCGGCCCGCTTCCCGGCGCCATCCACGGCTGAGGCTCCACCCAGACGGCCCCGACGCTCCACGTACAGGGACGAAAGCGCCTGAACTGCCCGCCGGACCTCGGAAAACTCCAGGTTCGCGAGATGCCGTTTCTCAAGGGCCTCAAACCATTGAACGAAATCGCCGTTACGCATGTCTCAAACAATAGTCTAAGAAACATCGGCGGCGAACGTTATTACAGGTGAGGCTCAGATGGAAGACGGGTCGAAATCCACATGGATCGTGGCTGCGCTGGAACGACATGAGAGCCATCTCGTCCGCTATGCCATGTGGATTCTCGGCGACATCGAACGCGCCCGTGAAGTCGTCCAGGAAACCTTCCTGCGGCTCTGCAAGGAGAAGCCGTCCCGAGTCGAGGACCATCTGGCCCAATGGTTATTCACCGTATGCCGAAACCTGGCATTCGATGTTCGAAAGAAGGAGAACCGCATGAGCCCACTAAGCGATGCCGACGTGGATGCGCTTCCGAGCGAGCAGTTGGGACCGCGGCCTGTGGAGGCCCTGGAACACAAGGAAAAGCTGGACCAGGTTCTTCGCGTCGTTGACCGCCTGCCGAAAAATCAGCGCGAAGTCATCTTGCTCAAGTTTCAATTCGACCTCAGCTATAAGGAAATCAGTGAGGTCACGCACCTGTCCGTCACCAACGTCGGTTTTCTGATCCACACCGCCATTCAAACGCTGCGCAAAGAACTGCTCACGGGGGCTGCCAAAGGGAGGATTCAATGAACATCAATCCGGACAACCCGAAATGGACGGCCTATGTCCTGGGTGAACTCAGTGAGGCGGAGCGCGCCGAACTGGAGAAGGAGTTGGAATCTTCCGCCGCTGCCAGAGAGCTCGTCGACGAAATCCGCATGGCCACCACTCTCTTGACGGACGAGTTCGCGAAGGAAACAGCCGTCGGCCTGGGCGTTGAGCAAAAACGTGCGATCGGGGCGGCTGCAGAACCCGAAGTATCGGGGCCGTGGTACACCGTTCGGAAAGCCTTTGCCGCCACGGCAATGGCCGCTGCTGCGATTTTGATCATCGCTACGATTTCGATACCGTCGTTGCTGCGGTCGCGGCAGGCGCCGCTTCCAGCCACGACGGCGCTTCGTGCACCGCGGCTTCAGACTGAAGAATCAGAGGTCAAATCTTACAGCAAGACTCCGGCCCCGAGTGCTGCCGTTGGAGCCAACCTCGCCGACGGGCGTCAAGAGAAGTTCGAGCAAAGGTTGGAGAAAGGCCAGGCTTCGGTTTCGGCTACGGCTTTAGGTCAAGTGGCTCAGGATAGTCGTCTTTATGAAAGCAGGTTAAGAGAGGCGCAGCGGTTGGTGCCCGCTGCAAATTCGTTCGCGAACGAAAAGGTTCTTGATGCGCCGGGAGCAGGTCCAGCCGCTCGCGACGACGGCCACGATCGTCCGCAGTTCAACACGGAAGCGTATGACCACATTTCCGACAATCCATTCGTCCGTGTGACACAGAATCCGCTGGCGACGTTTTCCATTGACGTGGATACCGCGGCCTATGCCAATCTCCGGCGTTTCCTCACCTCGAACCAGGTGCCGCCAAAAGATTCGGTGCGCATCGAAGAGATGATCAACTACTTCACCTACGATTATCCTTCGCCCACGGGATCGCATCCCATCGCGGCGTATGCGGAAGTCACAAGTGCGCCGTGGAAACCGGATCACCGGCTGGTGCGCATCGGAATCAAAGGCAAGGAAATCGATCTGTCGAAACGGCCGGCGAGCAACCTTGTGTTCCTGATCGACGTTTCCGGCTCGATGGCTACGCCTGAAAAGCTGCCGCTGCTGAAAAGCGCGATGAAGCTCATGATCGACCAGCTTCGCGAGAACGACAGAGTAGCGATCGTCGTCTACGCCGGTAATTCCGGGCTGGTGTTGCCCTCCACCCCGGGCGATAAGAAGGCCGTGCTGGCCAGGGCGCTGGACAACCTCGAGGCCGGCGGATCCACGAATGGCGCATCCGGCATTCAGCTCGCGTACGACACGGCCACGTTCAACTTCATCAAAGGCGGAGTCAATCGGGTGATTCTCGCAACCGACGGAGACTTCAATGTCGGAGTGACCAGCCAGGGCGATCTGATCCGCTTGATCGAAGACAAAGCAAAGAGCGGAGTGTTTCTCAGCGTGCTCGGCTTCGGCATGGGCAACTACAAGGATTCGACGCTCGAGAAGCTGGCGGACAAGGGCAACGGCAACTACGCGTATATCGACACGCTTCAGCAAGCTCGCAAAGTTCTCGTCGAAGAATTGGCGGGGACGCTGGTGACGATCGCCAAGGATGTCAAGATTCAGATTGAGTTCAATCCGGCGGAGGTCAACGGGTA
>Ga0066710_100007581_pt1 | contig 10394 bp, 7 predicted proteins | sample GraSoiAngelo_159_FD_79666 | JGI IMG/M metagenome (GOLD analysis project Ga0066710, IMG submission 79666) | Grasslands soil microbial communities from the Angelo Coastal Reserve, California, USA - 14_1009_16_40cm | ecosystem: Environmental > Terrestrial > Soil > Grasslands | place: USA...
ACGGCCTTTGATGGTGGGTCCCAGGCCTGAGATACTGGCGAAACCGGTGGAGCCCATCAGGTAATCGGAGTTCTCGGTGTAGGTGTTGCCGATCTGGCGCTGGCCGACGAAGGCGCGGACGTCTCCGGGAAACTCATAGATCACGAACATGTGATCGAAGATGTTGCCTTGATTATTGGGCGTCTGGCGTCCGCCCACCGCCACGGCTTTGAGCGGCGACTGGTCTTTCAAGGCCCAGGCGACTTTGTCCACACTGTGGCAGGCTTGTTCGACGTAACCGTCGCCGGAAAGCCAGACGAAGTTATACCAGTTGCGGATCTGCCATTCCAAATCGGTGAACTCGGCCGGGCGGTCGGTGGCGGGGGGCATGGGTTTGACCTGGCCGGCATAGTAGGTGGCGTAGATGGCGCGCAGGTCGCCGATAGCGCCATCATGGATGCGTTTGTAAAACTCGCGCCGTGCGCCTTCGTAACGCCAGCAAAAGCCGGCCACGAGCGAAAGGTTCTTGTCGCGGGCGGCCTTGGCCGATTCAAGCACCGAGCGGACGCCCGGGGCATCGGTGGCCATCGGCTTTTCGCAAAAAATGTGCTTGCCTGCGTCCACCGCGGCCTTGAGGTGGACGGGCCGAAAGCCCGGCGGGCTGGCCAGTAAGACCACGTCCACGCCGCTGGCGATGACTTTTTGGTAGGCGTCAAGTCCGACGAAGCAATGGTCCGGCGTCACTTTGACTTTTTCCGGCTGCTCCTTTTGCAGGCTCTGCAAACTTCGCTGCAAGTGGTCTTCGAATGCGTCGCCCATGGCGGTCAGGACGACATTCTTGTCGGCCCTGAGCGCCTGGTTGGCGGCCTGGGAGCCGCGCCCGCCGCAACCGATCAGGCCGACGCGGAGCGTGTCAGAGTTTCCCTTGGCAAAAAGTCTTCCTGGCAAAATGGCCGGCGCCGCCAAAGCGCCGCCGATGGCGGCCGAGGTCTTGATGAATTCCCGGCGAGTGGTGAGCTGCTCAGATGACGTGTCCATGATGATTAAACGTTGAAGAGATACTGGGGCGGAAAAGCGCGGGAAGCAATCACCAAAAGGACGGCTTCAAATACGCGCTCTTTCCGAGACCCGCCCTTTCATGCAATATCGGCCCGATATGACGCCGAATCCAGCGACACGCGCAGATGCGGGAAAGAACACGACGGGGTCGTGCGCTCCTCCCGCGCATCGCTTTCTGCCAGCGATTGGCTCGCCCGGCTATCACCTGATGCTCGGCGCCGTGGCGATTTTTATTCTCGGGCCGCTGGGCGGGATTTCCGCAGCGTTCATGAACTTTTCCTTTGGTTTCTATGTGAGCGGCCAGGTGCTGGCCGGCATTCTGGGCAGCACGGTTACGTTTCCCTACGGGCCGGAGGGCAAGCATGGGGGCAATTACATGCAGACGATGGCGGCGTCGGTGGCGGGGATGTGCGGCATGGCGGTGCTGATGCAGGCGATGGTTTGGTTGGGTTTGCCGGAGCCGCCCCTGTGGCAACTCGTCCTTTATATGCTCTGCATCGGCATGTTCGGCGTGGGCGTGGGGATGCTCTACACGCCGCTACTCGTGGACCGCATGCAACTGCCCTATCCCTCCGGCTTTGCGGTGGCAAATATTCTGCGGGCGCTGACGGACAAGCAACTGCTCAAGCGCTCGGTGGCCAAACTGGGCGGCGGCATGGCTGTCGGCTTTGCCGCGGGGTTCGCCTCGCTGAAAGTGGCCGCCGTCGAGGCCATGAACATCTCCGCGGCCACCCTCGGCGCGGGGATGATTGTGGGCGCGCGGATTGCCATTCCGGCGTTTGTGGTTGGCATCATCGGCTGGCGTGTGACGCCCTACCTCACAAGCATCCACTGGCTGGAGCCGGGCCAGACGTACCGCAAAACCGGTTTCATTATCTCCCTCGGGGCAATTCTGGGCGCGGCCATATTCGACATCGTTCAGATTCTTTATCAAGCGGTGCGGCGCTTCCGAGAAAAGGGAGGCGAACCGGCCAAGCCGCCCGAGGATTGGAAGCGCGTGAATGTGCTGCAACTCGTGTTGTGGATTTTGTTCTGGGGCGCGGCTACGGTTGTCACCGGCAACCAGGTGCTCGGCCAACCGGTGTTTTTTCTGACTGTGGCGGTTGCTCTGTCCATTCTCTTCATGCTCGTGAACGGCATCTCGCAGGGACTCTCGGACTGGAACCCGATTTCCAGCGCGTTCGTCGCCACCGTCTTCATTCTCGTGCTGGTGGGCTTGCACGACCCCGTGACGGGTTTGATGAGCGCGGCGATTGTGTTCATCGCGACGAGCGCGGGCTGCGATATGCAGCAGGACCGTTCAACCGGCTGGCGGCTGGGGACCAACCGCGTCGTTCAGTTCCGGTATCAGGTGATCGGGATAACGATGGGCGCGGTGCTGGCGGTAGCGCTGGCCAAACTGTTCATGCACACTTACCCGGTCCTGAGTGTGGACCAGTCCACCGTTTCGAACGCGCCAGGCGCCGAGAAATGGCAGTCGGCCATGACGCTCAAGCTGGTCGGCGCGCTCAAAAGCATTACCCAGCCTAAACCTTACCTGATGACGGGGCTGAAACTGGGGATTGCCATCGGTTTGGTCATCGAAACCCTCCGCAAATTCATCAAGAGCCTCCCCACCTACAAGCCCTTCGCCCAAAACTCGCGGCTTGGCCGAGCTACGGATTTTCTGCTCGACGCCGTTCTGTTGCCCAGCCCTTACGCCTCGGCGCTGGGCGGTTTTGTGGAATTGACATCGGTCCTTTGGTGGGCGGCGGGAGGCATAGGGGCGTCACTCTTCGAGGTGGTCCAGGCCAAGCTTGCCGCGCGCCGCCCGAAGCCCGCCACGGGCGAATTGCCTCCGGACATGAGCACCATGTCGCTGGTCGGCGGCGGCTTGATCGCGGGCGATTCGCTGGCGGCCTTGAGCGTGGGCATTTACGGGCTGCTACGAACCTTGTTTTGATCAATCTCGCCATTCCATGAGCGCAAGAATCACGATTGCGGCCCTAGTCTGTCTGGCTCTCGCGGTGGTCTCCGGACCTGCTACAGAGTTCTCCATGCCAACTGGAGCGGAGATCAGCCAATTCCTTCAAGACGCCGTGGAAAAGGAAAAACGGGCGCCGGGGATTGTGGCGGGCATCATTGGCGAGAAGGGCACCCAGGTCATCGCTTGTGGAACGCTCAAGGGCGGTGGCAGCGAGAAGGTGGATGGCGACACGATTTTCGAGATCGGCTCGATCACGAAGGTTTTCACGACGCTACTGTTGCAAGACATGGTGGAGCGCGGCGAGGTGAAGCTGGACGATCCCATCGGCAAGTTCCTGCCCGCTTCGGTCAAAACCCCTTCGCGCAACGGCAAGGAAATCACATTGTACCACCTGGCCACACACACGTCGGGTTTGCCGCGGCTGGCATTTGGGACGTGGTACATGATCTGGCACATAGACGACCCTTACGCGCCCTTCAAGGTGAAGGATTTTTACAAGTTCCTTTCCGGCTACAAACTCCCGCGTGACGTGGGGGCGGAGTTTGAATACTCCAACGCGGGCATGGCGTTGCTGGGCCATCTGCTCTGCCTCAAGGCTGGCACAAATTACGAAACTCTGGTGGTGCAACGGATTTGCAAGCCCTTAGGCATGGACAGCACCTGCATCACGCTGTCGGCGGAACAAAAGAAGCGGTTTGCGGCCGGGCACGATGAATCGGGCGACCCTGTCAAAAACTGGAGTCCGTCAGACTTTCCCGCTGACGGCGAGCTTCGTTCCAGCGCGAACGATCTGCTCAAGTTCCTGGCGGCGAACATGGAGTTGATGCCCTCAGGCCTTTCGAGTGCCATGCACGCGACACGGCTTCCACGTGAACCAACGGATGATCCCTCGGAGAAAGTCGGCCTTGGCTGGATGATCAAAACGAACTTCAACGTAGTCTGGCACGACGGCGCAACGCAAGGTTACGTGTCCTACATCGCCTTCAACCCCGCCGAACGCCGGGGAATCGTCGTCTTGGCAAATTCGCAGAACAACATTGACGACATCGGCGAGACGCTGGCGGGTGTTCGCAAGCTGCGCAAAGTGGCGCAGGTCAACCATGAAATCTACAGCCGTTACACCGGCAAATATCGTCTCAATGACAAGAAGCTCTTCACGGTCAGCCGAAAGGGAGACCGGCTCTTCACCCAGTTGACCGGCCAGGGAAAGTTTGAAGTGTTTCCCGAATCCGAGACGGAGTTTTTCTGCAAAGACTTCGACGCTCAACTGACTTTCCTTACCAATGGATCGGGCCTTGCCACCGAGGTGATTCTACATCAATCGGGCAAGGACCGGAGGATGAAGAAGGTCAAGTAGGCGCCTGGCCGCCCGGGGGGAAGGGTCAGACGACGCTTGGCTTTCGCGTGGAACTGCTGGTGGCGGCTTTGGCCAGCAGCGCCTCGAAGTGTTCCAGACAGAAACGGGACCAGGATTCGTACCTGGCTGCATTTTCCATCGCTTCAGCGATGGGGACAAATTCGGGAGCAACTATTCCCTTGCGCCGTCCCGCAACGTTCTCGCTGGCGACGCGCACGATGTGCACAACCCCAAAATGCACCAACCCAACCTCGGTGCTGTCGTCGTTAATGACGGCAACGGCGGCCTCGCCCAGCGGTTCGATGTCAACCTCCTCCCTGAGCTCGCGCCACATGCCGTCGTAATACCCGCTGGCGTCCTGGGAGAAGAGACCGCGGTCCTCCTCCGAGATGTGGCCACCCACACCTATCGAATACATGCCGTGCAGGCGAGTTTCTTCGCCGCCTCGGCCGCGCTGGTACTGTAATATCCGGTTGCGGCTAACGAGGAGCACGTAAGGGATGAGTTGCTTGTAGCGTTTGTCTTGTTCGGCTTCACGCCTGAGCCGGTAGATCAAATTTCTGGGGGAGGAGACGATGGGCAAATATTTCTCCGCGTCGAGGTTCAGACCTTGGAAAACCCCGGCCTCCTCCAGGAGTTTGCGCTCGAAACAAAGCACTCGTTCTTCGGCTGGCATCTGATGTTCTTTCTCATCAGATTAGCGCAATCTGCAGACTGCTGACCATTGCAAAAGTTGTTTTCCTCGGAGAAGGCGAGCGTTACCAGTTGCGCTCGTTAAATGGTTGAGGAAACAGCGCGGGAAACTCCAAGAGTGGTTGTTGAGGATTGTCCGTCACGCGGCATCGGCGGGTGCGCCGCAGGAATTCGCAGGCCGGACCCCTGTGCCGCTTAGCGGCGGATGCGGCGGATGCGGCGGAGGGCCATCACGCCCAGCGCACCCAGGCCCAGCAAAGCGGCGGCAGAGGGTTCCGGCACCGCAGGGGTGACGTCCGCCCAGGTGGTGCCGACGCGCAGGTCATCCATTTGGGTATTTTGGGGTTCGACGCTGTTGTTGCGGAGGAACATGGATTGAATCTGAGCACCGGTGATCTCGGTGCCGCCGGTCACGGTGACGACCGGGGTGTTCGCACCTTCGGCGCTTCCAGGCGTCGGGTCCACATAAAGTTTGGCTACGTCATCGGACGCGCCCGGGTTGAAAGTATAGGAGAACACCAGGAAATGAGTATCGCCGGGATTGTAGTTGTGGGTGCCGTCGAACACGCGTTGGGCGCTGGTGGCCGTCAGGCCGGTGCCGAGCTGGTACTGCTGGAAATCGTTCGCGGTGCCACTAACATTGTTGGGATCACCGGTGCGGATCAAGATCGGCGCGCCGACATCGGCCTGGGCCTGCGCCGTACCGTTTTGCAGCTTTTGGTTAAACCCACCCATAAATGAACCCGAGAGAAAATTCCCCGAGCCGCCCCAGTCCGCCGTGGCGATCGTTTGCACCTTGAAGGTGAGGGAGTAATAAAGGGTGGTTACGTTGTTGATGTTGTAAAGGGTGGAAAGGTTCCGCGCCGCAATGCCCGTCGTAGCGACCCCGTTCCATTGGACGCTATTGTCACCGGAAGCGGTCTGGAGGCCGGGAAAACTCAGGCTGCCGGAGATGTTCGTCGGATTGACCCCACCGCCAGCGTAGGCGACCCAGGTGGGCGAGGCTGCCACGGACAACTGGACGTTGGTGGTTGGGTAATTGAACGAGTCGTATAAATCCAGGGTGGCGTGCGCTGGATACACGACCGCTGCAAAAGGGAGCAAGAAGGACAGGGCTTTTCGCATTGTCGCGACCATTTTGAGCTAATTCGGGGGAGGCTGTCAAGGAAAAAATGAAAAAAAATGAAAAAAATGGGTTGACGGACGAGCACGCTCACAAAGCCCGGCCAATCCAGGGACCTTGTTGAGACTGCGGATATGAACTGAAACGGACTCCTCCCCTGAAGCGCCCCTCACCCCGGCGCTGTCCCCTTGGGAAGATCAGTGGGCGACCGCGGCGGCGCCCGGATGGGCCCGCCGAACCCTCACGGACGCAACCAGCGGATTTTGCCCGCGCCGCTCAGACCTTCCTGGCGGCGATGCAGTGGAACCAGCCCAGGCGACCGCCCGTCATTCCAGACAGCGCGGCGATCAGACCATTGCAGACGCGGAAGGGAAACGCCGAACGCGCGAGAGTGTCGGCGGAGGTGAGGAAGGTTTGGATGCGCAGGTCGCGGACCCCCAAAGGGGCGAAGATGCGCCGGATTTCGCCGCGGGTGTAGCTCTTGGTGCCGAGGCTTTCGATGTGGTGCCACACGACCCAGCGCAGGCTCTTCCAGGGGCGGCCCCTAAACAGCGCATTTTTCAGCCAGCAGCGGTAAGCGCAGAGTGAATGGCGGTTATAGAGCATGAGCTTGATTTCGACGCCGGGCCGCACCACGCGGACCAGTTCGGCAATGGCCTTTTCCGTGTTCGGGGTATGATGGAGCACACCCCAGGAATAGCCGAGATCAAAGGTGTGGGCGGGGAATGGAAGGTTTTCAGCATCCGCGACCTTCAGGGATTCCGGCTCGGGCAGGCCGTAGCTCTGGATGCGGTGGGTGAGGTTGGCCAGAGCTTCTTCGGTCAGGTCAATCCCGGAAGCAATGGCCCCCGCCCGGAGCCATTGGATAAAGTCGGTGCCGGCGCCAAAGCCAACTTCGAGGACCCGCTGGCCGTGATAGCGCGTGAACTGCGCAAAACCATGGATGAAAGGCTGGTCGGTGTAGCGCCACGATTCGATTTGCTCGAAATACTCGCGGGTAAACTTTTCAGAGCGCGCATACTGGGTTTCGCAACTCTGGCGGTTCCAGAAGGTCTTCACCTCAGCCTTGAGCGCGGCAGCGTCATCGGACATAGCAGTTTTCAGCGTAACAAAGCGCGGGTTCGGCGGGCAAGAGACTTCACCACGCCAGGGGCTTGACGGGCCTGCTTTTGAACACAGCGCAAGGCCGCGCTCCAAAGCGTTCTTGACGGGCGGGCGGCGGGGATTAGTTTCACGGGCCAACGTTATGAAGCAGATTCAAAAGGCGTCGGTTTGCGGTCTGGGAAAGCTCGGCGCGTGCATTGCGGCGACCTTGGCGGCCAGAGGTTTTGAGGTGGTGGGGGTGGATATTGACGCGGAGAAGGTGCGCAAGGTCAACGACGGCCTGGCGCCAGTCGAGGAGCCGCACCTGCCGGAAACCATCAGGGAGGCCGGAGGCCGTCTGCGCGCCACGCAGGACTATCGGCAAGCCGTGGGGACGGATGTTTCCTTCTTCATTCCGCCATCGCCGAGCCTGCCGGACGGCAGTTTCTCCAACGAATACCTGCTCCGGGCGATGCAGCCCGTCGCGGCGGCGGTGCGCGAGCAGGGCAAAAAGGGGCACCTGTTCGTCTGCAGCTCCACGACCACGCCCGGCGCGGGGGACCAGGTATTGATTCCGATGCTGGAACGCGAAATCGGCGGTGTCTGCGGGCGCGACTTCGGCTATTGCTACAACCCCGAATTCATCGCCCTGGGCAACGTTGTTAACGGCCTCCTCCAACCGGACCTGGTGCTGATCGGCGAATCCGACCCGGAAAGCGGCGCGGCCCTGGAGCAGCTTTACCAGCGGTACAATCGCAACTCGCCCCGCATCGCCCGCATGTCCGTCGTCAGCGCGGAGCTGACGAAGATTTCGGTGAACAGTTACATCACCATGAAGATCAGCTTCACCAACCAATTGCGCCTGATCGCCGAACGGTTTCCCAAGGCGGACATCCACGGCATCCTCGAAGCGATTGGCAGCGACAGCCGCATCGGGCAAAAATATCTTCGGGCGGGCCTGAGCTTTGGCGGGCCCTGTTTCCCGCGCGATAACCGCTTGCTGGCCTATACCGCCCGCCAGACGGGCCTGGAAGCTCCCTTGGCCGAGGCAACCGACCTGGTTAATCAGCAGACCAACCTCAGCCTCTTCCATCGCGTGCAGAGCATGATCGGCCCAAAGGACTTGGTCGTCGTCCTTGGTCTGGCCTACAAGCCCGACACCTACATCACGGAAGAATCGGCTGGACTCTACCTGGCGCAACAGCTCAAACGCCACGGCTACCGCGTCCTTGTCCACGACTACGGCGCCCAGCCCGCCAACGCTCCCAGCCTCCATGAGTTCGAGTACATCGCCGATCCCAGCGTCCTGGCGCAGCGGCAAGACCTCAAGCTGGCGGTCATTTGTTGCCCGTGGCCGCAGTACCGCTCGGTGAAGTTCGCGCCCGGCACGAAGGTCTTTACGCCGTGGAGGTTGTAGCAGCCGGCGTGAGGAGATTTAGAGCGTGTTTGGAAATTCGGGTTCATTGTAGGAGCCGACGTAAGGAGGCTCAAATTTTAGCGTTTGTCGAGGATTTCAGCGTTAATCAGAGCCTCCTTACGTCGGCTCCTACATTTCCAAAACGCGCTTTTAGATATGTGAGGTGCCCGGTGAGTTTCCCGCCCGTGGTCATTCCAGCTTGTCCACACCGATATTCGACGAAAAAGTAGTCTTCTCGCGCAGATGCTTCTTCAACAGAACGTTGCCCGGGATTAAATCTGATTGGCCGCGGAGGAATAACTTTTCCACCTGGCGCTTCAAGCGCGCGTATTGCAACAGCAGTTTGCCCAGCAGTCCGCCCGGCACGCCGTATTCTTTTCGGATGAGCGCCGATTCTTTGGCCATGTTGGCCCGGACGCGCAAATCGGCCGACTGGCCGTGGTCGTGATAGCGGTAATTGACGATGAAAACCGGGATGTGGCCGATCCGGCAGCCGGCCCGGATGAGCCGCATCACATACTCGTAGTCGCAGCAATTCTTGAACTCCTTGTATCGGTAGCCACCCAGACGCAGATAGACGCTTTTCTTGAGGAACAACGTCTGATGATTGACGACGTTGTGGCCGTAGCGAATGATCTGAGGGTCGAACATCGCCTCCTGGCGGCGGAAGATTTCCCGGCCTTCACCATCCACGAAGACAATGTCACCGAACAGGCCGTCCCATTCGGGATGTTTTTCAAACGCCTTGGCGACTTCGCGCAGCACCCCCGGGCGGTAGCAATCGTCGGCGTTCAGGATGGCCACTACCTCACCGGAGGCCATGCGTGTGCCCTTGTCCATCGCGTGGTAATGCCCCTCGTCCCGTTCTGAGATCGAGATCACGCGCGGGTAGTCCTTGAGGACCCCAAGGGTTCCATCGGTGGAACCGCCATCCACGACAATGTGCTCCACCTGGGCGTAATCCTGGCCAGCCACGCTTTCGAGCGTCGCCCGAATGGTGTGGACGCTGTTGAAGCTTGGAGTGACGACAGAGATTGTTGGCATCGGTGCGGTTTCGTTAGTCATCAAGCTGGTCGCCAGTTTAGGCCGGCAGTCAAAAATGGCATAGAAAAATCCATAAAATCTCAGTATTTCTACCCGGTCGTGCAAAAGGACGAGACCAGGACTGCCTTGGGCCCCGATATGGCGTCTCGAGAGCCGCGCCCCCGTGGCGTGGTGCGTCGCGAGTTATATTGGCCTACGCTCCAGGAGAACATTGCGACCTTTCTCGAGGGCATCGCGTTGCGTTGCTCCAGGAGGAAAACGTTGATCGTGGGGCCTTACGTGGGGGAGTTCGGACACGAAATTATGGATTTTCAGAGTTACGTGCGATGGTTCAAACGCAAGTATCCCGAAATTCACGTAATCACATTTCCGGGCCGCGAGCCGCTTTATCGGGGCTGCACGGTCCACACCCATCAGTACGACCTCAAAACCGCCGGTTACATCTATGGCAGGATAACCCACAACGAGATCACCGATTACGTGAGGAACTTTGCCGCAGCGCACCACCTGAAAGATTATGACGCGTTCAGCACCCGGCACCTGCGCACGCGTTGGCACCGAAGGCTTCTCTTCCGCCAGGCGCACGAGGTCATCCAGCCGCTGTCCCCGGTGCGGGAGAACCAGAAAGTGCTATTCCATTTCCGAAACATAGACAAGGCCGGCCCCGACAAGA
>Ga0066710_100007582_pt1 | contig 10394 bp, 9 predicted proteins | sample GraSoiAngelo_159_FD_79666 | JGI IMG/M metagenome (GOLD analysis project Ga0066710, IMG submission 79666) | Grasslands soil microbial communities from the Angelo Coastal Reserve, California, USA - 14_1009_16_40cm | ecosystem: Environmental > Terrestrial > Soil > Grasslands | place: USA...
ACTTCAGCCATCAGTCGAGCTCCTCCATGAATCCCGCGATTTCGTCGACTCGGACGCCGGTGACGGCGACCTCGGGCGCGTACACGACCTCGTCCGCGGCCCAGACGATCGTGCCCTTCACGTCCTTGGTGATCCCGGTGACGTTGTTCAGGAACGTGGCGATGTTGTCGTTGATCCGGATCGCGTTGGCCTTGAGCGGCGTGGCGATCCGCCCGTCGCGAATGATATAGGAATCGGCGACGACGGTACAGGTGAAATCACCCGCGCGCAGTCCGTTGATCGGATAGGTGTACCAGATGCGCCCGACGTAGAGGCCGTCGCCGACCCGGCGCATCAGCTCATCGAGCGCGACCGTCTCGTCGCCCTCGAGCACGACGTTCGAGGCGGCCACACCGGGCGCGCTGTCGAACTGCCGGCCGCCGCCGGAGCCGAAGCGAAAGCCGTTGCGCGGCGCGAGGGCCGCTTCGGCGGCGGCGCCGACGGCGCCGAGCTTTTCGCCGAGGGCCGGGTCGCGGAGCAGGCGCTGGGTCTCGTACCAGTTCGAGAGACAGCCGACGAGGACGCCGCGCTTGATCAGGTCGGTCCGGCCGGTCGGCAGCCCTTCGCACGTGATCCCCTTCGACCCCATGAAGCCGGGCCGCGCGCCGTCGTCGTAGAGGTGCAGACGCGGCGAGGCCACGGCGCGGCCGAGCTTGCCGAGGAACGGGGTGCTCGACGAGTAGAAGGAGCTCGCGGTGCACGCGGGGATCACGATGTTGTTCAGCAAATCTGCCACGGGCTGGCGACCGAAGATGACGGTGTAGGTGCCCGACGGCACGCGCTCGCCGCCGATCGCGTTGATGGCGTTCTGCGCGGCCTCCACGCCCGCCTCGTCGGTGAAGTGGTCGAGCCGGGTGCCGGTGGACGCCCCCGAGCCTTTGGCCCCACGCGTCTCGACCATCGCGGTCGCGAACGCGGTGATCAGCGACGTCTCGTCGGTCTGGGCGCGCGGCATCGTGGTCGAGGCGATCGCCATCCGCTCCCGCAAAATCGTGACGTCGCCACCGAGGATGAGGCCGAGCCGCCGCAGGCCGTCGTCGTCCTGCGCGAGCTCGGCCAGCCGCCCCGAGGCGCTGAACGTCCGCAGCGCGCCGCCGGTGATCTTCCAGCCGGCCTCCACGAGCCCCGCGTCGTCGAGCGCCATGAGTCGCGGATCGTGGTAGTCGGCCAGCGTGCGCGCCGCGCCCGTGGGCGAGGGGAGCGAGACGAACTCCGGGTCGGCGACGGCGGCCCGGCGCGCCTTGATCAGCGCGCGCTCGGCGCCGGCGAGCGAGAGATCGCTCGGCTCGCTCCCGAAGCCGATCCGCCGGCCCTCCGGCGTGTCGAAGACCGCCTGGATGCCGAGGCCGTAGGACTCGGTCGACTTGGGCTCCTCGACGCCGTTGCAAGGAATGTGGGAGGTGTAGTTGAGCCGGGTCAGCACCGCGGAGTTCGCGGACACGAACACCTCGGCCTCGCGGACGTCCGGCTGACGCCCGACGAGCGCCAGCGCCTCTTCGCTCGCTCGTGCCAGATCGTCGACCGTCCTCATCGTCGGTTCAGTGCCCGGGCGGCGCGTTCGGGTTCCGCCCGTCGACGGGATAGCCCTTGTCCATCCACCCGGGCAGCCCTTCCTCGAGCACGCGATGATTCCGCCACCCGAGCGTGTACAGAATGTCGCTGGCCCCACGGGACAGCGCGTGCGGGCACGTTCAATAAAAGACTACCAGGTCTGTCTTGGAGATCTCGGGAGCGCGGTCGGCGACGACACGGAGCGGCATGGAGCGGGCGCCCCTGATGTGACTCTCGGCATATTGCTCCCAGTGCCGGACGTCGATGATGTCCGCCCTGGTGCCGCGGTCGAGGAAGCGCTTGAGCTCGTCGACCTTGATGAAGCTCACGGGGTACTCGGGCGGCGCCGCGGGCGCGGCGCTGGCGAACAGAACTCCGGCCGTCACGACGACGATCAGCGCGCCCCGCACGTCTAGCCCCCGATCACCCGCGCGCGGGTCCGCATCGTCGGACCCCCGTTGCCCAGCCGCTTGGTCTGCATCGGTTGGCCTTTGCCGCAGTTCGGGATCGGGTACAGCCGGAAGTCCGAGCCGACGGCGTCGACGTTCATGAGGTAGTCGCGCGAGTCCGCGGCGATGCCGCCGTCGCGGTAGAGCCGCCCGAGCTCGCCGTTCCGGATCTCGTAGACGCCGCGCGCGGAGATGCGGAAGTTCTCGCGGCTCTCGGCGATCGAGGGCGTGCGGTGGCCGGCCACGTAGTAGCCGTGGTCGACCTCCTTCACGATGTCGTCGGCCGGGCGCGTGCCCGCGTCGAAGACGGTGTTCGACATCCTGATCAGCGGGACCAGCGAGGCGTCGGTCGCCTTCCAGTGGCCGTTGGGCTCGCCGCCGAAGATCGCCGCGGTCTGCCGGCTGTTCATGAAGCCGCGGAAGATCCCGCGGTCGATGTGGACGACCCGGCGCGCCGGCGTGCCCTCGTGGTCGTACTTGTAGTGGCCGAACCCCGGCAGCGCCGGGTCCGAGTACGCGGTCACGAGCGGCGAGGCCACGCGCCGTCCGACCTGATGCTCGGTGAGCCCGCCGAGGAGCCAGGACCGTCCGGCGTAGGCCGTCTCCATCTTGAGCGCCCGGTCGAGCTCGACCGGGTGGCCGATGATCTCGTGGGACACGAGCGTGTTGTAGTGCGGGTCGGTGACCACGACCACCTCGCGGTCCGAGGTCGGCAGCACCGGGGCGGCGGCGAGCGCCACGCCCTCGCGCGCGAGACTCACCGCGAAGTCGCGAAAAGCCGGGAAGCGCAGCGCCTGCTCGTCGACGCCGTCGAGGAGGATCTCCCAGCCGCGCTGGTGGCCGAGCGCGTCGTAGAGATCTTGACTCACCTCGCCGTCGACGGTGACGACCGAGCAGGTGCCCAGGGTCAGCGCGAACGACTGGTCGATCCGCGCGCCCTCGCTCGACACGAAGAGCTCGCGCGAGAGCTCGGTCATCGTTCCGACGTAGTTGTACTTGACGCCCGCGTCGACGGCGGCGACCTGGCGCGAGACGTCGGTCGAGTACCGCACCATCTCGGCGAGCACCATCGTGCGCGGATCGACGCGATAGACGGCCGGAATGGTGTCCTGCCTGACCTCGATCGGGTGCAGACGCGTGTCGGCCAGCGGCTCGCCCAGTGGCCCGAACTTCTCCCGCGCGTCGGCCTTCATCTCGCCGTTCACCATCGCGCGCCGGTAGGCCCGCTCGAGCGCCTCGCGCACGATCCGGTCGAGGTTGGCGAGGTCGGCGGTGCCCAGCGTCTGGCCGACGTAGCCCGGCGCGATCATCCGGTCCCCGGCGAGAACGCGGGCGCCGAGCGCCAGGCCGTAGTCGTCGCCCGAGAACTTGGGCGTGCCGTTCTCCGACCCGGCGCCCTTGGCCTCGGTCACCTCGAGGCGGAGATCGGCGTAGCGGAGGTGCGGCAGTCGCCGCGCCGCTTCGCGCACGCGGGTCTCGACCATCGGCGCGACGGTATCGATGAGATCGACGGAGACGCGAGTCATCAAAACGGCTCGACGAGGACGGTGTCCCCGACCGCCACGTCGCCCCGGTCCTCGTCGAGCACGATGAGGCAATTGCCCGCCGCCATCGAGGAGAGGATACCGGAACCCTGCGGGCCCGTGGTCCGCGCTTCCCAGCGGCCGTTCTGCCACCGCACGACGCCACGCTTGAACTCGCGGCGGCCCTTCTTCTTGCTCATGGCCTCGACGGCGACCGCCTCGGCGGTCTCGGGGAAGAGGCGGCGGCGGCCGCCCAGCTTGTAGATGGCCGGGCGGACGAAGAGCATGAACGCGAGCATCGAGGCAACCGGATTGCCGGGCAGGCCGAAGAAGTGCGCCGAGCGGACCCGCCCGAAGGCGAGCGGACGTCCGGGCTGCATCGCGACCTGCCAGAAGTCGATCGCGCCGATCTCGCCGAGTACGTCTTTCACGAGATCGAGCGCGCCGACCGAGACGCCGCCCGACGTGACGACCATGTCGCCGACCTCGGCCGCCTCGAGCAGGCGGGCGCGGAGCTCGTCGCGCACGTCGGCCACGATGCCGAGATCGATGACCTCGCCGCCGCACTGCTCGATCGAGCCGCGCAGGGTGAAGCGGTTGGCGTCGTAGATCTGCCCGGCCTTCCGCGGCGTGCCGGGCTCGACGACCTCGTCGCCAGTCGACAAGAGCGCGACCCGCGGCCGGCGATGGACGAGCACCTGCCACTGACCGAGCGAGGTGATGAGCCCGAGCTCCTGCGGCCTCAAGACCGTTCCGCGCTCGAGGGCGACCGTCCCGGCCTGGATGTCCTCGCCGCGCTGCCTCACGTTGGATCCCTTCGGGATGGGACCGACGCGCAGACGGTCGCCGCGACGCTCGACCACTTCCTGGGGGTAGACCGTGTCGGCGCCGCGTGGCATCGGCGCGCCGGTCATGATGCGCACAGTCTGACCCGGCGCCACGGTGCCGGCGTACATCGCGCCGGCCATGATCTCGGCGACCACGTCGAGCTCGCGCGTCTTCGCCGCCGGCACATCGTCGCTCGCGACCGCGTAGCCGTCGACGGCCGAGTTGTCCGCCGGCGGCACGTCAAAGGGCGCGTGCAGATCCTCGGCGAGCACGCGATCGCGCGCCCGCGTGACGGCGACGACCTCGGGAGGTGTCGATTCGGCGAGCTGGTGGAGGATCTGATTTTGGCCGTCCTGCACCGAAATCATGGCGATATTATACGCGCCATGATTCGGCCTCGCCCCGCGGGCTTCTGGATTCGCGCGCTCGCCGCGATCATCGACTTCGCGGTGTTCTTCGTCGTGTACTCGTCGTTCAGGCTCCTTGGCGCCCGGGTGTCGGGCGCCGACCTCGAGAGCTCCGAGAGCCTCAAGCCCCTGGCGTCGTTCTTCACCCTCGTCTTCGCCGGGGCGTACACGTCCGTGCTCCACTGTCTCGGGGGGCAGACCATCGGCAAGATGATCGTCGGCGTCAGCGTCGTCGCCGGTGAGGACGGCCCGCCGCCGTTCGGCGCGGCGCTCCTCCGCTTCGTCGCGTATTTCGCCTCGGCCGCCACGTTCACCGTCGGCTTCATGATGGCGGGGCTCCGCCGTGACAAGCGCGCGTTGCACGACCTGCTCGCCGGAACGCGGGTCGAGCACTCGAGGGAGCCCGAGGCCGCTCCACCGCCTCCGGCCGAGACTCCCGGGCCGGTCGTCGCGGGCACCGTGTGATCCCGACGGCGCCGCTGCGGGTCCGAAACCGTCTCGCCGAGATCATTCTGGCCGCGCTGGAAAAGCCCGAGGCGCGCCGCGAGCTCCTGGCGCTCGGCGAGGTCGATGCGCCGGCGCCCGACTGGCTCGAGCCGGGCGATGTCGACTGCCGGGCGCTGATACGACAACGTGCGCTGAGCGCCGCCGCCGCGCTCGCCGCGCGCTCGACCGCTCGCATGCGCTCGCGCGCCGACGTCCTGCAGGCGGCCGCGGCGCTCTTCGACGCGCACCTCTACTTCGAGGTCCACGAATTGCTCGAGCCCTCCTGGCGCGACGCGGAGGGCGGCGAGCGTGACGCGCTCCAGGGCCTGATCCAGGTCGCGGTCGGCTACCAGCACCTGGCCAACGGCAACCTCGCCGGCGCCCGAGCGCTGCTCGACGAGGGATGCCGCCGCCTCAGCGGCCGAACGCTCGACGGCATGGACCTCGAAGCGTTCGGCCGGGAGGTCGCGCGCACGGTCGAGCGGATCTTTCAGTTCGATTGGCGGAGGGTTCCGCCGTTTCCGAGACCAGAATCCGGCGGTGACGCAGCACGCGCCGCCGACGTGGACGTGAACATCAGAAAGGAGATCAAGTGAATCTCGAACTGAGCGGCAAGACGGCGCTGGTGACGGGAGGCAGTCAGGGGATCGGGCGGGCCATCGCGTTCGGCCTGGGCGCCGAGGGCGCGAGGGTCGCCATCTGCGCGCGCGACAAGTCACGGCTCGAGCAGACGGCGCAAGAGATCAAGGCGAAGTCGAGCGCCGAGGTGCTCGTCGTCCAGGGCGATCTGAGCCGGCTCGACGAGGTGAACCGGGTCGCCGCGACGGTCAAGGAGCGCTTCGGGCGCATCGACATTCTCGTGAACAACGCGGGCGCCATCCGGGGCGGCGACTTCCTCACGATCCCTGACGAGCAGTGGGCAGGGGACTGGAGCCTGAAGATTCTCGGCTACGTCCGGATGGCGCGCGCCGTCTTCCCGATGATGCACGCGCAGGGCGGGGGACGCATCGTCAACGTCGTCGGCGCCGCGGCGCGCAATCCGACGCCCGGCTATCTGACGGGCGGCATCGCGAACTCGGGGCTCATAAACTTCTCGAAAGGTCTCGCCGACCTGGGCGCCCCGTCAAATATTCTGGTCACCGCCGTGTCGCCGGCGGCAACCGCGACCGCGCGCTGGGAGAGTCTCATCGCCCAGCAAGCCGCATCCGCCGGCAAGAGCGTGGAGGCTCAACGCGCCGAGGCGGCGAGCCACTACCCGCTCAAGCGGATCGCGACGCCGGAGGACATCGCCGACCTCGTGTGCTTCCTGGTATCGGCACGCGCCTCGTTCATCACGGGTGTGTGCATCACGGTCGACGGCGGCGCCACCCGTGGAGTCTACCTGTGATTCTTTCGGTTCCGATCAGCTTGACATGCGTCACCCGTTGTCATATATCCTTGCGCCAGCACGGGGTAGCCCGGCTGTAACGTCCTATTTCCGCCGCTTTCGTTAGGGCTAGGAGGTCGAGCGATGGCCGCAAAGTTGTTCGTAGGGAACCTCTCCTTCCAGGCCACGGAGGAGGACCTTCGCGAGCTCTTCCAGCAGGCCGGCACCGTCGAAACGGTCCGAATTATCACGGACCAGTTCACCGGACGGCCGCGCGGATTCGGGTTCGTGGAGATGGCGACCAAGGAAGAGGCCGGCAAGGCAGTGGAGATGCTGAACGGTCGGCTCTTCAGGGATCGGAATCTTGTCGTCGACGAGGCACGGCCGCAGCCACAGCGGACCGGAGCTGGTGGCCCGCGCGGTGATCGTGGGCCGCGGCCCGGTGGAGGTGGCGGCGGAGGGTGGCGCCGGTAAACACGTAGAACAAGAGCCCGGGGATGCGATCACTATCCCCGGGTTTTCTCTTCACTCGGAGGACTCAACACATGACGATAGAGCATCGTCAGACGATGAAGCCAGGTGTCGCGGCGCCAGGCATAGCCGAGCGACTCGGCGTCACGATCGACGAGCGACGTGGCGTGGAATATCACCGGCTTCGATCCAAGGATCTCTTGAACAAGTTCAACGGCCGGCCAATGCCTTTCGGCTGGACCGTGAATCCGTACCGGGGCTGCGAGATGGCGTGCCGGTATTGCTTCGCGCGCTACACGCACGAGTTCCTCGGGCTGAACGACCGCGCGGCATTCGAGCAGACGATCTACGTGAAGGACGCCGATCGCGACCGCCTGGTCAGCGAGCTTCGTCGCGCCCGCCGGAGCGGCCAGAGTGTGGCGATCGGGACCGCGACGGATCCCTACCAGCCGGCGGAAGGAAGATTCGCGGTGACCCGGCGCGTCCTCGAGGCCGCCCTGACGGTGCCGGGACTGCATCTGTCCATCACGACCAAATCGACGCTCGTCTCGCGGGACGCCGCGCTGCTCAGGGAGATCTCGGCCGCGTCCGACGTGACGGTGAACCTCTCGGTCACCACCGCCGACGCCGCGCTGGCGCGGCGGCTCGAGCCTCGGACGCCGCGGCCCGATCTCCGCTTCGCCGCGATGAAGTCGCTGTCGGACGCGGGCGTCGCGGCGCGCCTGTTCATCATGCCGATCCTGCCTCGTCTGACCGACGACGAGCCCAACCTGCGATCACTGCTCGTCGCGGCCCGAGACGCCGGAGCCGTCGGGGCCGAGTCGAACGTGCTCTTCCTGAGGCCCGGCACCCGCGAAATCTTCCTGGAGTTCCTCGCGATCGACTTTCCCGGGCTGGTCCCGGAGTACGAGCGCCTCTATCGAGGATCCGCCTATGCTCCCCCGGAATACGTGCGCGAGATCGAGGCACGCGTAGGCCGCCTGGCGGACGAGGTCGGGCTCAGCTCCCGGCGCCGGGCGGATCGTCCCGACCAGAGGTCGCCCCGCCAGCTGAGCCTGGTCTGGTAGCGGGCCCGGGCACGAAGACCGGATGCGTGACGGCGACCCCGCGCTAGAACAGCGTCAGCTGGGCGCTCGTCTCCGTGTCGGCCGCTGGCGGCCGGAGGCCATCGAGCTCGGCGAAGGCGCGGAAGCGATCCCAGATCTCGAGAACTTTCACCTGGTAGTACTCGACGTTCTCGTCCGGTCGCGCCGCGTCCCACAGGGTGGCGAGCTTCGCGTACTCGTTGACCGTCACGTTCGGCCCGCGGCCGGCGACGTAGTAGGAGACCTGGTCGCCGGGCTGTACCGCGCGCCCGGAGGCTCCGGCGAGCTCGTAGGCCGCCGAGGCGGAGCGCGCGCCGATCCGCACCTTTTCGCGATAGGCCTCGAGCGATTCTTGAAGTGTCTCGGTCCGGGCGAAGGCACGGAGCTCGACCCGGTGTGCGGCGAAGTCGCCGAGCCACCGGTCGATGATCGCGCGCGCTTCGCTGCGGCGCCCGTTCACGAGGCAACGGACGATCTCGCCGATGATCTGCCGCTGGAAAGGCTCGAGGCCGCGGGAGCGGAATGCCGAGCCCTTGAGGCTCAGGCGCCCCCGCTCGTCGAGCAGCGCGTACGTCTTCATCTTGTAGCTGAACATCGCCGCGTAGCGGCCGTCGAGCTCGAGCTGGATCCCGGCCGGCAGGCCCGCGGTGAGGCGCTCGAGCAAGGGCTCGTCGTCCGCCGGCGAGTGACCCGGCGGCGGCACGAAGTAGACGCCGTCGGTGTCCGCCTCGACCGGAACGGCGCCGAGTCCCTCGAGCGCGCCCAGGATCGCGGTGACCACGGCCCGCCCTTCGGCGGTCACGCGGTCGGCGGCGTCGAAGTCGTTCCAGTGGCCGCCGCTGAACGCGAGATAGCCGTAGAAGGCGTTGATCAGGATCTTGAAGGACTGCTGGAGCGCCCCCAGATGCGCGCGCTCCGCCGGCTCCTGCGCCTCACGGGCCAGCCGCTTGGCGCGCACGCGGAAGTCGCGCAGGTGCTGCAGGAGCTCGGGGAAGACCCCGAGCGTGTCGGAAACGGGCGCGATGGACCGCGTGAGCATGAGCGAAGGATAGAGTGAGGTCACGTCGACGTGGAGGACAGGCCGCGCGACGCCCTCCTGAAAGATCGCGGTGTAGCCGCCGCCGACGGGACCGACCGGTCTCGGCAGGGGCACCGCCTGGCCGCGCGCGAGATACTCGCGCAGCACGAGCGCGTCGATCTTGGCCGCGGCGCCGCGCAAGGTGCACGACTGATAGTCGAGCGGGACCGTCTGCGCCTGCGCGAAGTAGGGCGGAGCCAGGATCGCGGAAATGGCAAGCGTCTCGACCGCGTCGTCGGCGGCGTACGCCATGAGCCGCTCCGGCGCCTCGGCGAACTCGCGCGTGATCTGCGAGGCGTCGACGTACGTGCGGTTCTCGGCGGCGACACCGAAGTGGCGGGCGAGGTCCTTCAAGCCGAACCCCGGCAGATCGCGCGTGCCGGCGTCGTGGAGCTGGGCGAGGATCCACGTGTCGATGACATGGCGGCCGGCGACCTCGTAACGACGATAGCCGATCGTGCGCTCGGCGATCTGCAAGCGGGCGACGCGGCTCCGCAGGCTCTCGCCGCCGCGCCCCCAGGCGAGCGTCACCCGGTGTAGCCGGGCTCGCGCCTCGAGATATTCCAGGTCGAACCGGAAGATGTTGTGGCCCTCGATCACATCCGGGTTGCGCTCGCGGATGATGCGGGAGCACTCCTCGAGCAGCGCGCGCTCATCGAGCCGATCGCCCCGCACGACGTGACGGAAGCCCGTAGAGTCGGCGAGCGCGACGGCGATGATCCGGTCGCCGGGCCGCGCGGCGCTCGGGAACTCGTGGCCGTCGCTCGTCATCACTTCGATGTCGAGCGCGAGACGGCGGAGGTTGGCGAAGACGAGCCCGCCGAACGAGGTCCGCCCGGTCTGCAGGAGATATTGATGGACCGCGTCGCCGAGGAAGAGATACGGCGCGCCGGGCACGTTCGAGGGCTGGCCGGACTGGTCTCGGCAACGGTCGCGCGCGCCGAGCGCGTCGGCCCACGATCCAAAGCGCGCACGCCAGCGCAGGGGGCCGGGCCCTTCGAGCGGATCGACCGCCAGCAGCCCGGACGCGTCCTTCACCATATCGCGGTCGACGAGCAGCAGGAACGGCGAGAAGGGCGCGGTCTCGGTGAGGGTCGCTGCGCCCGAGCGC
>Ga0066710_100007583_pt1 | contig 10393 bp, 7 predicted proteins | sample GraSoiAngelo_159_FD_79666 | JGI IMG/M metagenome (GOLD analysis project Ga0066710, IMG submission 79666) | Grasslands soil microbial communities from the Angelo Coastal Reserve, California, USA - 14_1009_16_40cm | ecosystem: Environmental > Terrestrial > Soil > Grasslands | place: USA...
GGCAGGAGGTGAGCCAGCGTGTCGACCGCCGCTCCCCGAGAATCGCCCATGGAGGAGGCGCCGGCTGCTCGAAGGCTCGTGCGGGGCCACAGTCCCTCGGCCCCGGCGCCGCCACTCGTCCGGCCCCGCGTGCGCGGCAAGTTCCTCTTCGCCGGCGACGACAAGCTCTACGTGCGCGGCGTCACCTACGGGGCCTTCCGTCCCGACCCTGCCGGCCGCGAGTACCGGCGCCCGGACGTCATCGAGCGCGACTTCGCCCTGATGGCGGCCTCGGGCCTGAACGCCGTCCGGATTCCCCACACCATGCCCCCGCGGTCCCTTCTCGACGCCGCGAGCCGTCACGGCCTCCGGGTGATGGTGGGGCTCTCGGCCGAGCAGCACATCGGCTACCTCATCGACCGGAAGAAGAGCATGTCCGAGATCGAGACGATGATCCGGATGGCGGCGCGAGAGTGCGCCGGGCATCCGGCGCTGCTCTGCTATGGACTCGGCAACGAGATCCCGGCCCCCGTGGTGAGATGGCTCGGCCGCCGCCCGGTGGAGCGTTACCTCAGGCGGCTCTACGGCGCCCTCAAGGCCGAGGACCCCGAGGGTCTCGTCACCTATGTGAACTACCCCACGACCGAGTATCTCCAGCTCCCCTTCCTGGATCTGGTGTGCTTCAACGTCTACCTGGAAGAGCGGGAACGACTGGAGGCCTATCTCGCCCGCCTCCAGAACGTCGCGGGCGACCGCCCCTTGCTCATGAGCGAGCTGGGGCTCGACAGCCTCCGGAACGGAGAGGAGGCGCAGGCGCGGGCGCTGGACTGGCAGGTCCGCACCACGCTTGCCGCAGGCTGCGCCGGCGCCTTCGTGTTCGCCTGGACCGACGAATGGTTCCGCGGCGGAGCCGAGGTCGAGGACTGGTGCTTCGGACTCACCGGCCGCGACCGCCGCCCGAAACCCGCGCTCGCCGCCGTGGCGAGGGCGTTCCGCGAGGGGCCGGCTCCGCTCGATCGCGCCTGGCCCTCGTTCTCGGTGATCGTCTGCACGCACAACGGCGCGCGCACGCTTCGCGACACGCTGGCGGGGCTCCAGAGGCTCGAGTATCCCGATTTCGAGGTGATCGTCGTCGACGACGGGTCGACCGACGCCACCCCGGCCATCGTCGAGGAGTACGGATGGCGCCGGATCCGCACCGATCACCGGGGCCTGGCCGCGGCCCGCAACGCGGGCGCCGAGGCCGCCACCGGGGAGATCGTGGCCTACATCGACGACGACGCGTACCCCGATCCCCACTGGCTCACCTATCTCGCGACCACTTTCATGACGACCCGCCACGCGGGTGTGGGAGGACCGAACCTCCCTCCGGCGGGCGACGGCCCGATCGCCGAGTGCATCGCGAACGCGCCCGGCGGCCCGGTGCACGTCCTTCTCTCGGACCGCGAGGCGGAGCACATCCCCGGCTGCAACATGGCGTTCCGCGCCGAATGTCTGCGCGCCATCGGAGGGTTCGATCCGCGCTTCCGCGCGGCCGGCGACGATGTCGACGTGTGCTGGCGCCTCCGCGACCGCGGCTGGAGCCTGGGGTTCAGCGCGGCGGCGGTGGTCTGGCACCACCGCCGCAACTCGGTTCGCACCTACTGGAGGCAGCAGCGCGGGTACGGCCATGCCGAGGCGCTGCTGGCCGCGAAGTGGCCCGAGAAGTACAACGGCCTCGGTCATGTCACCTGGGCCGGGCGTCTGTACGGGAAAGGACTGGCCCAGGTCGGAAGCCGGCGCAGCCGGGTCTATCACGGCGTCTGGGGCAGCGCCCCTTATCAGTTCCTCTATCAGGGCACTCCCTCGGGCCTCGCGTCCCTGACGGCGATGCCGGAGTGGCACCTCGTGATCCTGGGTCTCGGCGTGCTCTCGGCGCTCGGCGCGTTCTGGCCGCCGCTGCTCTTCGCGCTGCCCCTGTTCGCGCTGGCGGCGCTGGCTCCCGTCCTGTCCGGCGTCCTGGGCGCCGCGCGAGCTTCGTTCCCGGGTCCGCCCCGGCGGCCCGCCTCGAGATTCGCGTTGCGCCTCCTCACCGGGTGGCTCCACGTGATCCAGCCCCTGGCCCGCCTGATCGGCCGGCTGCAGCACGGCCTCACGCCCTGGAGGTGGCGCGCCGCGCCCGCGGCGGCGCTTCCCATCCCCGGACGGTGCGCCGTGTGGAGCGAGCTCTGGCTGGATCCCGACGAGAGGCTTCGCCGCCTCGAGGCCAGCCTGAGGGCGGCCGGCGCCGCCGTCCGCCGCGGCCAGGATTACGACCGCTGGGACCTCGAGGTCGCGGGCGGGGCGCTGGGCACGGCCCGGGTGCTGATCGCCGCCGAGGATCACGGCGCGGGCACGCAGCTCGTGAGGTTCCGCTGGTGGCCGCGCTTCTCGCTGGGTGCACTGTCCCTCACCGCCCTGTTCGCGGCGCTCTCGCTGGGAGCCGGCCGGGCAGGCGTCTGGACGGCCGGCGCGTTCCTCGGCGCCGTCGCCCTGGCGCTCGCGCTGAGGACGCTGCTCGAGTCCGCCCGCGCCTCGAGGATCGTCCACCGGGCGCTCGGAGCCCCAGCGGCCCGAGGGGGCCGAAGTCATGGCGGGTGACCGCAGGCTCGTCACGTTGCGCCGGCTGCTCGGGCAGACGAGGCGCTACCGGCCTTCCGTCGAGGCGCTCTTCCTGCTGAGCCTCCTCGCCAGTCCCCTGGAGCTGCTGACGCCACTTCCTCTCAAGATCGTCGTGGACAGCGCGATCGGCTCCCACCCGCTCCCGCGCCTCGTTGATCGGGTGCCGGAGGCCGTCAGCCGTTCACCGGCAGCGTTGGCGTCCTTCGCCGTCGTTCTCCTGGTGGCGGTCGTGCTGGTCAGCCGGCTCCTCGCTCTCTGGCGCACGTTGCTGCGAGCACGCCTGACGGGGCGGCTGATCCTGGACTTCCGTGGACGACTCTTCCGCCAGGTGCGGCGCGTCTCGGGCGCCTCCTTCTCTCTCTCCAGCATCCAGCACGACGTCCCGGCCATCCCACGCGTTCTGACCGAGAGCTTCATCCCCTTGATCGTCTCGGCGGTCACGCTCCTCGGAATGATCTACGTCACCGACCGGATCGACCGGCCGCTGGCGCTGATCGCGCTCGGCATCTCACCGGGTCTGTTCGTGACTTCGCGCGCCTTCCGCGGGCGCCTCCGCCGCCGGTCGCCGCAGGCGGAGAAGCTCGAGAGCTCGGAGCTTTCCATCGTGCATGACGCGCTCGGCGCGCTGCGCGCGGCGAAGAGGTTCGGGCGGGAAGGGCGGGAGGCGAGGCTCCACGCCCGGCGCTTCGGGCAACGCATGAGGACTCGCGCGCGACTCGCCACGACCAAAGCGACCCTCGACCTTCTGGTCGGGCTCATCACGGCAGGGGGCGCGGCGGTTCTGATTCTGGTGGGAGTCCAGCACGTCCGGGCCGGCACGCTCACCCTGGGATGCATGCTCCTGGTGATGTCGTACCTGAACCAGCTCTACCGGCCCGTGAGGACCATCAGCCAGAAGGCAGCGAGCCTCGGACCGGAGCTGGCCCGCGCCGGGCGCGTCCTCGCCCTGCTCGACCGCCGGCCCGAGGTCGAGGAGCGACCGGACGCGCTTCCGCTCGCTCTGGCCCGCGGCGCCATCACCTTCCACCACGTTTCCTTCGCATCCGGCGAGGGACGGCCGCTGCTGCAGGACGTCTCGTTCGAGATCGGGCCCCGCGCGCGCGTCGGCATCATGGGCGCCTCCGGAGCGGTGGCGGACGCGCTGAACGCCTTGTTCACCCGACTCCGCGATCCGACCGAGGGGGAGATCCGGCTCGACGGAGTGGATCTCCGCCGCTACCGGCTCGCGGATCTGCGGCGCCAGTTCGCCGTCGTGCCCCGCGACCCGGTGCTCTTCCCGGGCACCATCGCCGAGAACATCGCGCTCGCGAGCCCGGTAGGCAGGGACGAGCTCATTGCGGCGGCCCAGGGAGCCAATGCTCACGAGTTCATCGTCCAGCTCCCCCGCGGCTACGACACGCGGGTGGGCCGGGGCGGGGTCGAGCTCTCGAGCGGCCAGCGACGGCTCATGGCCATCGCCGCGGCGTTCATAGACGATGCTCCGGTGGTGATCGTGGACGATCGTGCGAGCGACGTGGATCCCGAGACCGAAGCCGGGCTTCGCGGGGCGATTCGCCGTCTTGCGCGCGGGCGCACCTCCATCCTGATCACCCATCGGGAGAGCTTGCTCGAGCGGTGCGACGAGGTGATCGCGCTCGAGCACGGCCGCATCGTCGCCGAGACGGCCCGCGCCGCGCGCGGCGCCCCGCCGGTGTCCTCGACCGGGAGCTCGCGTGGGCCGAACCTTGCTAGTCACCCGGCCGCTCGCGCCTGGAGCCGCCTCCACCCCGACGCCGAGCCGCTCGGGATCGAGCCCCTGAAGGTTCGCCAGCACAAGAACATGATCTACCGGCTCGCCGGCGCCGGTCCGAGCGGCGCCCCGGTGATCGCCAAGCGGTGTCCGAGGGAGGTCGCGCGGCTGGAGCGCACCGTTTACGAAGAGATTCTCCCGCGTTTCGGAGTCCCCTCGCTGCGGCAGTACGGCTACCTCGAGGAGCCGGAAGGCCTCTACTGCTGGCTCTTCATGGAGGAGGCCGCCGGGATCAGCTACTCGAACCTGATCCCCGAGCACCGCGCCCATGCCGCCCGCTGGCTCGGCCTTCTCCACAGCGGCCTCGCGACCGATACCGCCGCCGGCCGGGCGTTGCCCGATGCGGGCCCGGCCCGCTACCTCGGCGTGTTGCAGTCGATCCGCGAGGCGATGCGGCGGCACCTGGACAATCCGATCCTGTCGGAGGGCGACGTCGGCTTCCTGCACGCGATGCAGTCTCGCTTCGACGATCTGGCGGCACACTGGAGCCGGCTCGAGGACATCTGCGACGCCGCGCCGCGGACGCTCGTGCACGGCGACTTCAACGGCAAGAACATCCGCCTGCGATCCGCGAACGGGGAGAGCACGCTCCTGGTGTTCGACTGGGGGAACGCCGGTTGGGGCGTTCCGGCGGTCGACCTAGCCCAGCTCTCGGTCCAGTCGAGACGCCTGGCCGCGAACCCCGACCTCGCGACCTATGGCTCGCTGGTGCGAGAGCGCTGGCCCGAGCTTCCCCCCGCGGCGTGGGAGCGACTCGCGTACTGCGGAACGGTCTTCCGCACGCTTTGCGCCCTGTCCTGGGACATGGAGAGCCTGGCCACGGACTGGGCGCACCAGTACGTCGGCAACATGCACATGTACGCCGAGGAGCTGGAAAACGCGCTCGAGCGACTCGGGTGGGTGGGGCGCGCACCGTGGCGGGAGGTGGTCGGGGCATGACGCTGAGGGTCGGATTCCTGCTGCCGTATTACAGCCGGCAGAGCAAGAGCCACATGCCGGCGGCGATGCGGATGCTCTCGGAGCGGGGCGTCCTGGTCGACGTGATTCATCCCACGGACCTGGTGGTCCAGCTCTCGACCCTGCGGGCCGAGCACGATCTCTACGTCCTCAAGCATACCGGCAGCTTCACCATGAGCCTCGCGGGGGCGCTGCACGCCCGGGGCGCCGCGATCCTGAATCCATGCGCGGTGACGGCGGCGCTGCAGGACCGAATCATCAGGGGTCTCATCCTGGCGTCGGCCGGGGTCCCCACACCCGCCACCTACGTGGTCCGGCACCCCGCCCAGCTGGCGCCTTTCCTCGACGACGGGCCGCTGGTCGTCAAGCCGTACCGGGAAACCGGCTGTATCGACAATTGCCTGGTCCGGGGCGCCGGCGACCTGGAAGGCCTGCCGGACGGCAAGGAACCCCTCATCGCCCAGCGTTACCACCCGCCCGACGGTCGCGATCTCAAGATCTATTCGATCGGCGGCACGCTCTTTGGCGTCAAGAAGACCTTCCCGCCCAGGACCGAGGCGGAGAAGCACGGCGAGCCTTTCACGCCCAGCCCCGAGCTGTGCGAGATCGCCTGGCTTTGCGGGCGGGCGTTCGGAATCGACCTCTACGGGGTCGACATCATCGAGAGCGGCGGAAAGCCGTACGTGGTCGACATCTCCAGCATGCCGGGGTTCAAGGGAGTCCCGGATGCCGCCTCGCACCTGGCTTCGTACTTCCATCGGGCGGCGGAGCGCGCTGCTCACGCCCGGCATTCGGTCGGACCCGAGGCGCCGGCCAGGCCGACGGCAGGCGAGGCGCCCGCGTGAGCGTCACGGTCTGCCTGGCGCCTGCGAACACGGTCGGATACCCCGAGGGGGGCGGCCACTTCTGGGTGTACCTCAACTGGGCCCTCTCCCTGCGTGAGGCCGGAGCCCGCGTGATCTGGCTCGAGGGCATCGATCGCACCGGGGCGGACAGCTCGGTGGAGAGCCGCCGCCGCTGGCGCGGTCGCGACGTGCGGGAATGCGTCGCGGCCCTGAGGTCGCGGCTCGCCTCCCACGGCCTCGCCGAAACGATGGCGCTCTACTCGATCGACGGCGGGACCTTGCCCGACGACATCACCCAGGGCTGCATCGACCTGGACGCAGCCGCGGGCGCCGACCTGCTCCTCAACCTGTGGCACTCGCTGCCCGCGCCGGTGGTGCAGCGCTTCCGCCGCACCGCCTTCGTCGACACGGATCCGGGTCTGCTCCAGGTGTGGATGACCACCGGCGACATCCGCGTCGCACCCCACGACGTCTACTTCACGATCGGCGAGACGGTGGGCACGCCCGCGGCCCGCTTCCCGGACTGCGGCATCGACTGGCACTACACTCCGCCGCCCGTTGCACTCTCGGCGTGGCCTGTGACCCGTGCCGACGGGGCCGCGCCCTACACGACGATCACGCACTGGTGGGGAGGATCCTTCGAGTTCAGGGGGGAGCAGTTCTCCAACGACAAGGGGGCCGCCTTTCTCGAGTACTCGGACCTCGCCTCGCGGGTCACCGCGAAGCTCGAGCTGGCGGTGTGCTTCGGCAAGCACCTCGACGAATGGCGAGCACGGCTCGAGCCGCTGGGGTGGCGGATCCGCGAGGCCTGGGACGTGAGCGCCACGCCCGGCCAGTACCGCGCCTACATCCAGGGGTCGAGAGGGGAATTCTCCTGCGTCAAGCCCTACTGCCCCCAGTTCGTCAACGGCTGGACGAGCGACCGCACCGTCTGCTATCTGGCGAGCGGGAAGCCCGCCGTGGTGGGGTACACCGGCCCCAGCCGGTTTCCGGAGGCCGAGGGTCTGTTCCGGTTCCGCAGCATGGATGAAGCGGTCCGAGCGCTGGCGGCCGTCGAGGCCGACTACGAGGGGCACTGCCGGCGCGCTCGCGCGCTGGCCGAGGAGTTCTTCGACGGTCGCCGGGTGGTCGCCCGCATCCTGGAGCGGGCGCTGGACGGGAGCCTGTCCAATTCGGCCGGAGGCGTCGAGTGACGGCGAGCCCGGGGAGGGACGGGAACGAGCTGCGCGAGGGACTCGGCCGCTCGCTGGAGCAGTGGGGAGAGCCCGGCGCGGCGGAGCTGAGCGAGCTCTTGCGGGAGATGCTCGGCGAGGGCGTGACGGAGCCGACCTTGAGGCTCGAGCGACTGAAGAACGAGGTCTACCGCCTGGGGGTGGACGGGGAGGCCGGGCGCACGCTGGTGCTCAAGCTCCTCAAGCCGGCGGTCGCCCAGACCGACCGCCTGGTGGCCGAGCGCTGGCTGCCGGCGTTGGGTCTCGGGGACCGCTGCCCGCGGCTGCTCGGGGCCGCGGCGGAGCGTGAGGGGCGCTGCGTGTGGCACGTCTACGAGGATCTGGGCAAGCGGAGTCTCGGCCTCGAGCCCGATCCGGCGTATCTCGGGGCGGCGATCGACCTGGTCGCCGAGCTCCACGGCCGCGCCGCCGTCCACCCGCTTCTTCCCGAGGTGCGATGGCGCGCTCGCGACCTCGGTGCCTCCTTCTTCACCTCGAACCTCCAGGATGCCATGGCGGCCCTCGAAGCTCTGGCCACCCTCCACGAGGGCGTGCCGGTGGAGTTCCCGGCCTCCCGGGCGCGCCTGCTCCAGCGGCTGCAGGCGGTTCTCGAAGATGCCCCGCGGCGCCTCGGGGTCATGAAGGAGGTCGGGGGACCCGACACGCTGCTCCACGGCGACCTCTGGCCCAGGAACGTCTTCGTGACCGCGGACGGCCAGGGCCCGCGCGCCCGGCTCATCGACTGGGACCACGTCGGGGCGGGTCCGTTCAGCTACGACCTCTCCACGTTCCTCTACCGGTCCTCTCCCGAAGCGCGGCCGTGGATCCTGCAGCGCTACCGCGAGGCGTCGGAACGCTGGGGCCGGCGCCTCCCCGGAAACGAAGAGCTGAACTTGCTCTTCCACACCGCGGAGTTCGCCCGCTGCACCCACTGCATCCTCTTCGACGCCATGATCGTCCTCGACGAGAGAGCCGAGTGGGCGGTCCAGGAGCTCATGGATTACGAGCGCTGGCTGGAGACTCTCCGCCCGCCTCTCCCGGATGGAAGCCCCGCGTGAGGTGGCTCTCGGTCACCGGGGACGATTTCGGAATCACCCGGGGGATCAGCCGCGGCATCGTAGAGGCCAACCTGAACGGAATCCTCACCAACACGAGCCTGATGGTGGACCGGCAGGCGTGCGAGGAGGCGGTCGCCCTGGCCCGCCGGTGCCCCGCTCTGAGCCTCGGGATTCATCTGGAGCTCGAAGGGGTCGAGCCCGAGCGCGTCCCGGCCGAGCTGGATCGCCAGCTCGGGCGGTTCGTGGCGCTGGTCGGCGCCGCCCCCACCCACGCGGATTCCCACCACGACGTGCACTACGACCCGCGCTTCCGGCCCCACGTGATGGAGTGGGCGCGGCGCCACGGGGTGCGCGTGCGCGGCCTCTCGGGCGTGGCTCATTTCCGGAAGTTCTACGGGCAGTGGGGAGGGGAGACCCATCTCGAGCAGATCGGGGTCGAGGGGCTCCTCCGCCTGGTGGACGCGGGGCTCGGGGAGGGCGTGACCGAGCTGAGCTGCCACCCCGGCTACGCCGACCACGACCTTCCCTCCAGCTACCTGGCCGAGCGCGAGGTGGAGCTCCGGACGCTATGTGACCCGCGCGTCCGCACCGCACTCCAGGAAATGGGGATTCGCCTGGTCGGCTTCCGCGATCTTCCCGCGCTCGCGGCCCCCGCCCCGGGGACCGAGGAGGCGACGTGAGCGCGGTCGTGATGTCGGTCTACAAGGTGGCCAACTTCCCGGACGGGGGCGGCCACTTCTGGGTGTACATGCAGTACGCGCAGGGGCTCCGCCGCCTGGGATGCGATGTCTACTGGCTCGAGCAGGTCCGCTTCCCTCTCGATCCCGACCGGAGGGCGCACCTGCTCTCGACCTTCCACGAGCGAATGAAGTGCTTCGGGCTCGAGGGGAAGACACTCCTCTACGAGCTCGACCGCCGGCCGGCGGAAGGCGCCGGCGCGCCGAGCTTCATCGGCCGCACCTGGCCCGAGGCCGAGGCGGTGCTGCGGCGGGCGGATCTGCTGCTCAACTTCCATTACGCGATCGATCCGCGGCTGCTCGCCTGCGCGAGGCGAACGGCGCTCGTGGACATCGACCCCGGGCTCCTCCAGCTCTGGATCAGCGGCGGGCAGCTCGCCGTCGCCCCGCACGACTGCTACCTGACCACCGGCGAGACCGTGGGAACCCCGGCCGCCCGCTTCTCCGATTGCGGCCTGCGCTGGACCCACATCCGGCCGCCGGTGTGTCTCGACCTCTGGCCCTTCGCCCACGAGCCCCGGGCCGGGGCCTTCACGACCGTCTCGAGCTGGTCCTCGACCGACTGGCTGAAGGTGACCGAGGGCGGGAAGATCGTGCTGCGCGAGAACACCAAGCGAGTGGCGTTCCTCCCGTTCGTGGAGCTGCCCCGGCGCACCCGCCAGCCACTGGAGCTGGCGCTCTACCTGATCGATCGCGACGGTGACCCGACGCGCCTCGAGCAGGTCACGAAGGATGCCGAGGACCGCGCGCTTCTCGAGCGCCACGGCTGGCGCGTGGTCGACTCGCGGGAGGTCGCGGGCAGTCCCGAGGCCTACCGCGCCTACGTGCAGGGATCGCGCGGCGAGTTCAGCTGCGCCAAGCCGTCGTGCATCGAGCTGCAGAACGCCTGGGTCAGCGACCGGACGCTGTGCTACCTGGCCAGCGGGAAGCCGGCGGTCGTCCAGGACACCGGACCGAGCTCCTTCCTGCCCAGCGGGAGCGGCATGTTCCGCTTCGGCTCTCTGGACCAGGCCGCCCAGGCGCTCGAGGAGGTCAACGCCGACTACGAGCGCCACTGCCGGGCCGCCCGCGAAATCGCCGCGATGCACTTCGACTCGAAGCGAGTCCTGGAGGCGGCCCTCAACGCCGCGCTGTCCGGGCCGAACGTGGCGGAGGGTTCGGCAGCCTCCTAGCGCCC
>Ga0066710_100007585_pt1 | contig 10393 bp, 10 predicted proteins | sample GraSoiAngelo_159_FD_79666 | JGI IMG/M metagenome (GOLD analysis project Ga0066710, IMG submission 79666) | Grasslands soil microbial communities from the Angelo Coastal Reserve, California, USA - 14_1009_16_40cm | ecosystem: Environmental > Terrestrial > Soil > Grasslands | place: USA...
CTATTGATCGTCGCACACGGCTCGACTGTGAACCCGGATTCGAGCGCGCCGACACTCGGGCATGCGGCGGAAATTCGGCGTCGGCAAGTTTTTGCGGATGTAGAGTGCGCCTTTTGGAAAGAGGAGCCGAGCTTGCGCGACGCGTTGTTTTTGTTCGATGCCGAATCGATTCGTGAAGTTTACGTGGTGCCGAATTTCATTAGCGAAGGTTATTTCACCCAGACGGTGGTCCCGCGAGAGCTTCAACTGAATGGGCGGATCACGAAACGGTCGAATGGACAGATCTGGAGATATTGTGAACCAGTTGGGAATCATCCACTCATGACGGAGCTCCTGCTCAAGCGCGCACGTTACGTCGCACCCGATGCAGCTCCCGCCAAAACCAGCTTGCTGATCGTTGCCCACGGAACCGATCTGAATGAAAACAGCGCGGTCGCCGCGAAGCGCGAAGCGGAGAAGATCCGTGCCCTAGGAAAATACGCCGCCGTGCTCAACGTTTACATGGAAGAACGGCCGCTGGTGTCGGATTGGCGGAAATTGACGAAAACCGACAACGTCGTGGTCGTTCCATTCTTTATTTCCGACGGACTACATAGCTACGAGGACATTCCGGTTTTGCTGGGGATCGCTGTAGCAGCGCACGCTGACCGGAGCCACTCGGGGTCACCAACCCCGGTTACAGCACGTGGCGAAATCTTTCGCCACAATCCGTATGCAATTGACGGTCGCTCTCTGTTCTACGCACCCTCCATCGGCACCGATCCCGGTTTTGCCGACATCATCCTCGAACAGGCATTGGACGCAAAAAGTTGAAAATCGTGCTCGCGCTCGGTTTCTTTTGCGCCAGATTGGTTCCCCTCGAATGAAGGAAACCACGTGCAAGAAGCTTCAGGACATTGGCGGGTTTGCTCTGGCCGGCGGGTGCACCAAGAAGCGAATGAAGCAACTCGTGGAGATGATTCGTGCCGCGCGCGATTATCGTTGGGTCGCCGTTTACAAGATCATCAAGGACGAATTTGTGATAATGGCCGAAACCGGCAACGAGCCACCAGCGTATGCACGTTTCCCAATCACCCAGGGGCTATGCGGTGCGGCGCTGGATTCGGGCAAACCCATCATCGTGGGCGACGTGGCTAAGGATGTTCGCTATCTGCCTGCGTTTCACACTACTCGCTCGGAGATTATCGTGCCGATGAGCAACGACCACCGGCACATTCTCGGTATGCTCGACGCCGACAGCGATAAATTGAACGCGTTCAGCGACGAAGATCTCCAGTTTCTCGAACGCGCGGCTGGTTTGATCGCGCACTGCCTGCACTAGCCTGGCGCGCCCGGCAGTCGCGCCCGCCATGCAAAATCCTGTCGAGCGATGTCTCGAACCTGTGCTGACTGCGCCGTTTTACTTGGGCCAACTTCTAGTGCGTAAGACGGCGACCGGCGGTTTTATTGTCTCAAATCGCGATGACGCATTGCTGGAGCAGCTGCAGACATTTCGAAACGAGGAGGACGCGATCGAAATCGCAAAATACGATGACGCGGGACGCTATCGTCCGCTCAAAACGGCGCCGAACATGCGACATGGCTGGCGGCTGGATCTCGCCACGATGGAAAAATTGAGACGTGCGCTGGATTATTTTTATCCGGGTCGGCTCGCGGTATTCGCGGCGTGGGAAAACGGGAACCTACAAACGACGTCGTTGCGCGATACACTGGAGCGGCAATCGGGCATGTATCGCGTCGCGGCGGAAATTTCCGATGCACAAATCGACGACCTTGTCGCGGATTTTTGTCGATCCAATGGCGGATGCCTCAGAACCATTCTATGGAAACGCGATCGGAACGGTGTAATCGCATCGACGACATTGCCGAAAGAAAAATTTGATCCCGGCATTGATCAAATCGTGGCGCGGCCGGAGTTATCAACTCCGGCTACAGTTCCGTTGCTTTGCCAGGAACCGTGCAATCTTCTGGTCGCCGAGTGCCGCAAAGTCGTGAAAGGCGCCAGTGTTTAGTTTGTAGCCACCGACCTGTGGGCGGTCTATCGCATTTCAATATCATCACCATCGATGACGGCGCCCAGCGCCGTGGCTACAAGGCATAGTTGACGACCGTCAGACACCGCCCCTACAGCTCACAGATGATTGTTCGCGCGCGCATTGTGGTCACGATGGACGGACCGCCCATCGAAAATGGCGCGGTCGTTGTTTCCGGGAATCGGATCGTTGACGTGGGCAGATTTGATGACATCAAGACGCGCAACGCCGGCAACACCCTCGATGTCGGCGAACAAGTGTTATTGCCCGGGTTGATCAACGCGCATTGTCACCTCGATTACACCGGTCTCCGCGACAAAATCCCCCCGCAAAAATCTTTTACGGAGTGGATTCGCGCAATTAACGCGGAAAAGGCAACGCTTGCGCCAAAAGATTATGTCGCGTCAATTAACGAAGGTTTCGCTGAAGCCAAGCGATTCGGCACGACCACGATTGCAAATCTCACAGTGTTTCCAGAGTTGATTCCGCAAATCAGCGCGCCGATTCGCGCTCGCTGGTTTGCGGAATTGATCGATATCCGCGCGCCGGAGCGCGCATATGAACTTGTCGACTCTGCAATCGAGGCGCTGAAGCAAACCCCTGGTTGGGGCCTTGCGCCGCACGCGTTGTTCACGGCGTCGAGCAACTTGTTTCGCTGGTGCGAGAACATCTCGCAACGCGACAACATTTTACTGACGACACATTTGGCCGAATCGCGCGAGGAGATACAGATGTTTCGCGACGCGTCGGGACCGCTTTACGAATTTCTCAAAAGCATCGGGCGTCCGATGGATGACTGCGGAAGCAAAACCCCGCTGGAATTGTTCGTCGTCGCGCCCGGCGGTTACGCCCTATCACAATGGATCGTGGCGCACCTGAACGAATTAACCGAAAGCGATTTTGAATTGCTGGAAAGATCCAATTCAAAATTTCACGTCATGCATTGCCCGGGAAGTCACAAGTATTTTGGCCACAGCCCATTCGCATTCGATCGCCTGCGCTCGCTGGGATTCAACGTTTGCCTTGGCAGCGACAGTCTCGCGAGCAACGAAACCTTGAGCTTGTTCGATGAGATGCGGGCTTTTCAAAGGAACTTTCCGCGGGTTTCACCGGAAGAAATTTTGCAAATGGCGACCGTAAATCCCGCGCGCGCGTTGCGATACGAAAATGCGCTGGGCCAAATACGACCCGGGTTTGGAACGGATCTCATCGCGATTCCGTGCTCCGGCTCAACGGATGTTTTCGAGCAAATCATCGCCTTCGATGCGCCTGTTAGCTGGTCGATGGTGAATGGAAAGGTGATCGCATCTGGTCCGGGGAGCGCAGGCTTCTAGCCTGCCGTGGTCGGCAGCTTGCCGACCGAACAAGCTTTGTGCTCCCCAGAGTTGCTTGCCTGCTGCTGACCACGCCGGTAAACTCGGCGTATGGCCGCACTGGGAATGCAGCAGAGGCAAAGCCTCGCCTTGCAGCAGGTTCTGTCGCCGCAGCTGCAACAGAGTCTGCTCATTCTCCAGACGCCACTGCTCGAGCTGCGCAACCTGGTTCAACAGGAGATGGAAACAAATCCCGTGCTGGAAGAATTACCGGAGGATTCAGGCGCCAACGAGCGCAGCGAGGCTGAAGCCTCAGCCGACGAGAATTTTAAGGACGAATTCCAAAAATTGGCGAGCTTGGATGAGGAATGGCGTGATTACATGGCGCAGTCGGCCAGCTCCAACTTCGATGGCCGGCGCATTTCGAAGGAAGCAGACGAGAAGCGCCAGTTCCTGTTCGATTCCATTCCAGTCCAGGAAACGCTTCAGCAAAATCTCATCGCGCAACTCAACCAGACCGTGCTCAGCGCCGATGACCGGAAAACTGCGGAGCTGATCATTGGCAACATCGACGACGTCGGATTTCTCCAAAGCACCACGGAAGAAATGGCGCTGAACTCGGGAATTCCACAGGACGAGTTCGAAAGGGTGCTTGGATTAGTCCAAACTTTTTATCCTGCAGGAGTTGGAGCGCGTGATTTACGCGAGTGTTTGCTGATCCAACTGCGGCGACAGGGGAAGGAACACAGCCTCGAGCACAGGATCGTGTCCGAGCACATGGACGACCTGGGCAGGCATCGCTTTCTGGAGATCGCGCGCCGAATGGCGATCAGCGTCGAGGATGTGCAAAAGGCCGCCGACAACATCGCGAGACTGAATCCTCGCCCCGGCCAGGTTTTCGCTGCCGCGCCGCAGAATTACGTGCTGCCGGACGTGATTGTGGAAAAGGTGGACGGCGAATATCAGATCGCCTTCAACAACGAACAGATTCCGCACCTGCGGATCAGCAACCTGTACAAGGACATCATTGCGTCTGGCGACGCGCAGAGCAGCGACGTCAAAGATTACATTCGGGACAAAATCCGCAGCGGCAAATTTTTGATCCGCTCGATCCATCAACGGCAGCAAACAATTATGAACATCGCGCAGCAGATCGTTTCGCGGCAGCGTGATTTCCTCGAGCACGGCCCATCACATTTGAAAGCGATGACCATGGCAGAAGTCGCCGAAGCCGTCGGCGTGCATGAGACCACGGTTAGCCGCGCGGTGTCCGGCAAATACATGGCCACGCCCCAGGGCGTTTTCGAGATGAAATACTTTTTCACAAGTGGCTATCAAACTGCGACCGGCGAATCGCTGAGCAACACCAGCGTGAAACAAGCCATTCTCGACCTCGTGAAGCATGAGAGCGGCAGCGCGCCGTTGAGCGATCACGAGATAGTCGAGATTTTGAGCGAGCGCGGCATTCCCATTGCGCGACGCACTGTCGCCAAATACCGAACCGAGCTAAACATTCTCCCAAGCCACATGCGGCGGAAATATTGAAGTGGTGGGTAGCGGCCGTTAAGCGTTAATGGCAAGTGAACCTCCGATGCAGCCCGCGCCGGATTCAGCGGCGGCGGCGATTGTCGCCCCGCCGGAGCGCGCTGATGAAATATTCCTCGAAGGCCCTCGCACGCGGTTCGCAGAGTTTTGCACCTTGCTGAAAGTTATGCGCGATTTCCTGCGCGGATTTCGCGCGCTCCATTTCGTTGGTCCTTGCGTAACCGTGTTCGGCTCAGCGCGAATCAAACCTGACGATCCGCACTACGAACTGGCCCGGAAGATGGGCGCGGCGATTGCCCGGCTCGGCTTCACGGTGATGACCGGCGGCGGCCCAGGCATTATGGAAGCGGCCAACCGCGGCGCGAAAGAGGTCGGCGGCCGCTCAGTTGGATGCAACATCGAGCTGCCATTCGAGCAAGTATCCAACATGTATCTCGATCGTTGTGTCCGGCTGCATTACTTTTTCGTTCGCAAAGCGCTGCTGGTAAAATATTCCTACGCCTTCGTCGTTATGCCCGGCGGCGTCGGCACCCTCGACGAGCTTTTTGAGGCGCTCGCTCTGATTCAGAACGGCAAGATTAGCCATTTTCCGATTGTCATCATGGGGACGGATTACTGGAGGCAACTAATCGGTTTCATCGAGCAGATGGCGGAGCGTGGGAAGATCAGCGCCTCGGATCTAAACCTGATTTACGCGACGGATTCCGTTGAAGAAGGGATCACACACATTCGCACGAAGGCGATTGAGCCGTTTGGGCTTAAACGCGTAGCACACATGCGCCGCCATTTCCCATGGCTTGGGGAGCGTGCCCTGTCCGGAAAAGGTCCAGACATTTGTTAGCAAGCCGAGAGTGGCTCCTCCGGCGGTTCTCCGATTAGCGAATGCCGCGCTTCAAACCAGTTCGCTTGATGCTCGTTTCACACCAAATTATCCCAATTATCAAGGGTTAACGATGAAAGTGCGCCTGCTGTTCAGTTTAGTTCTTGCGGGACTACTTGGAAGTTGCTGTACGACCACCACCAGTACACGAACTGAACAACCGGGCCTGCCTCAAACGCCACCGCAGCCACCGGCGCCGCTACGGCCCGCTCACAACTAGTTTGCTTGATGACAGTCGTTAGGCCGTCAGTTTAGAGCCTTGCGAGAGCAATTCGCAGTTCGGTGGAACAATCAGCTGAATCGCCTTTGGTACGGCTTCGTATCGGACCGTCGAAAAACGTAACGGTTCACCATCCAAGTTAACTGGAATTGCTTCTTCAGGATGCACCTCCAGCCAGGGCGTTTGCCAATAGGAGATATACTCGCCATCGGGTGGAAGCTGTTGCAATTCTCGGGCCGCGGCGAGCAACGCTGTCGGCGAGATCTGACGAACGACAAGCACATCGAGTAAACCGTCGTCGATGCTTGCACGGGGAGCGACTTGGATGCCGCCGCCCGTCTGCCGCCCATTCCCGACGATAGCCACCGGCCCGCTGCCCGTAACTTCACGGTGCGGCGAAATGAGTCTTCCGTGATATTGATGAACGTTGATCGCCAGAATTGCACCCATCAAGGTGTAGGCGGCAGGACCAAGTAGGCGTTTGAGTTCCGGTGAAGTGGTTGCGGTGATCTCGGCACCGAAGCCACAGCTGGCTGCATTGATAAACCAGTGACCATTAGCCTTGCCCACGTCGACTGGTACTTGCTTACCTTTCATACAGAGCGCCAAAGCCTTCTCCGGATCACGCGGAATACCGCATCCAGTTGCAAAATCATTGGCAGTGCCGAGCGGCACTATTCCCAATGTGGGCCGCGTAACCTCGGAGAGATTCATCAAGCCGTTAAGAACCTCGTTCAGTGTGCCGTCCCCGCCCGCTGCGATCACCAAATCGACTTTGCCTGCTTCGGACACAAATCGCCGCGCATCTCCCTTTTCACAAGTCACTCGCACTTCGATGTGATGTCCGGCTGCTCGTTGCCGAGCGACTGCGGCGCGGAGAGCGTCATTCCCGGCCACTTTTCCGTTGAGAATCAATTGAACCCTATTGTGGCTAGCTTTGGTTTTCATCGAGACAGGCGCAGCGGTTTAAGAAATTATGCGAGCGAGCCCCAAACGTTAACACCGTACGCAAGTCGTCGTTGAAGCAGGCGTCAAAAATCGCGAACGCAAAGATTGAGCCGCACAAGACTGCGTCGCAAATCGTCCTGCCCAGCCGTTTGGCTGTTCATGCGCCAGCGCAGCAACGATCGAGGCTTATTATGCTATCGCACGGAGCCACCGCTTAAATTGATGCGAAGCAACGCGATAACTTCTGGCATCGGCAACACATGATTTTCTGGCTTCGAACCGATGCTTTGTCGTACGGCGCTCGGCAAGTTGCCGCTCGTTTTGACGTCGTTCACGAATTTTACGATCGACGAAAGTCCTGAAGCGGCTTCCAAAGTGATCTTCATCGCCTAACAAAAGCTGTCCCAAGTTCATTGTTTTACCTCTCAATAGCGCACCCGGAAGCTACGATGACCAGTTTTCCACTTACGGTTCGTGGCTTCCTGACGTGCACAAACCTATCGCATTTAATTCAGCATCTGGATGTCGGCTCGCAACAAACAGTCCCGCCCTGTTGTCAATCTTATGTAGGTTTCAACCGCGCTGATGAAACGCCGCTGCTAGCCAAGTCATTGCCTGCTCGGCAACCTGGCGCGAGACATGATGGCCTCCGCTGAATTCGCGGTACTCCACATCGTAGCCGTTTTTTCGCAGCGAACTCACGAAGACGCGACTCGTCGAGGCGATCGGCAGGACATTATCTGCAGTGCCGTGGGCAATACACCCGCGGAATTTGGACTTCGTTGTTGTTGCCAAGTCTTCCACGCGCGTGAGCCCTAACGATAAAGCCCGGTGAAAATGCGATCACGTAGCCGAATACATCGCCGTTGGCCAGGCCGAGTGAAAGCGCGTACGACGCGCCGTCGGAGAATCCACCAATGGCGAGCCGGTTGCGATCGATCGCGCACCGGGCAAAGGCTTCTTCCAAAGCGCGATTGATCGCCACATAGTCGTACCCCCAATTTTTTGGTCCGGTACCCCAGCTTTGGCTGGGCGATTCCGATGCAAGGATAATAAAACGGCCCTTGTCCGCATAAGCCGCGTATGATCCGCCCCCGGCAAACCACTCTGAAGCAGAGCCACCGGCCTTGTGCAGCAAGATCAGCAATGGCAATGGCTCAGCGTGACCAGTCGGAATGTAGAGCACTCCGTTTCGGCCGCTGAGTTTTTGTAAGCCAGAGCTCGCGTTTTGCGTCGCTGACTTCACCGGAATCACGACTCTTCCAAGCTCGGCGGTAGCACCGAACGATGTGGCCACGCTCAAACAACCGATAAAGACCGGCTCGAAATGCCATTGAAGCATAGCACACGTTCGACTTCAAGAACTCGGAGACTGGCAGTGGTTCGGCTAATGCGTTTTGCCCAACTTTTTCAGGTGTTCGTGCAGCTGTTGACCATCCTCGCCACAACCATCACAAAGGTGAATGAAAGCAAAACTCTTCGGGGCTACTGACCCCTCTTGATATCTTTGCTGTGAATTGTCCGTTGGAGTTCTTCCCCGCTGACCCGTACGACGTTGGTGGCGCTAGCTTCCGCCGCCCAGCCGCCACTGTCATCAACTTCGACCCAGCGACCCGGCAGACGACTTCCGGTAAACGCCGGTATCCAAACCAAATGTTTACCTTTCTTCACAGTCACAGATGCCTGCCTTTGCGTGAGATCAAAATTCAGCTGTGTCGACTCATGTGGTTCGACCGTCGTATTATTGACGGAGGCTTTTACGGCACCATTCACAAGCAATGTCACTCGGTAATTGCCTGGCGCGAGACCTTCTAAAACGTAACGGCCGTTTGCATCTGTTTTAACTGTGGCCAGCAATCTGCCACTTTTTCTTGCATCAATCCGAATATCCGCGCCTCCAATCGGATGTCCGTTAGCATCCTTGACGATCCCTTCCAATAAAGAGCTTGCGGCCGACGCGCTTGTGATAAAAAGCATGACCCCAACGAGACCAACCCAATTTGATTTCATAACAAAGATGAAAATGCGAACGTGGCAAAAAGCACAAGATCCAGTTAGTGAAGTTTGATAAGGCCAGTTTGCGTACTGGTTCAGTTACGGCCGCTGGCATGGCCGTTTCTGCTTTGGCATACGTCATTCCGTTGTTTGTTGATAATACACGTGCAAACTGAACATTAGTTGCCGGAAGAGGGCAGGGTTGGGTTATGTCCGATAGAAAATCGCTTCTTAAGAAGAGACGGCGACATTCAATCATCGGGTTTGAAATGATTCGGCTCGACCGCAGTGCAGCTGAACCATTGCACGAGCAACTATACCGCCAAATCCGCGATGAGTTGAGATCTGCCAGTTTTAACGAAGGCGCCTCTCGGCTTCCTTCCTCTCGATCTCTGGCCGTGGACTTGGGAATCTCGAGATTGACAGTTAGCCTCGCATTTTCAAAGCTGTACGCAGAAGGCTATCTGCGCTCGAAGGCCAGGTCGGGCACGTTTGTTGCGGATCCACTTCCTGAAATCTTCTTGACTGCTGACAAAGCGAAACCGTGCCGATCAGTCCCAAATCAACTTCGTATCTCCGGGCGGGTAAAAGCAATTCCAGATCAGCGCGCAGGGAAACAGTTTGATCTCGGAGCGCTGGAAGCTGGAGCGGGTTTGTCCCTGGTTCCCGGACTTCCAGCAGTCGATGAGTTCCCCATCGATATCTGGGAACGGCTCAGATCGAAGGTACTTGCACAAAAGGGCGTCCATTTACTGCGCCACGCATCCAGCCGTGGCGATGCGGATTTGCGCAAAGCAGTTGCGAGTTACCTGTGCGATTTCAGAGGCGCACGGTGTCATCCAGATCAAATCCTGATCGTTGGGGGAATGCAGCAGGCGATGCTAATCAGCGCCATGGCGCTGCTGAATCCGGGCGATCCGGTGTGGATTGAAGATCCTGGTTTTCATCAGGCACGGAGAGTCTTTGTCTTAGCAGGCGCCAAATTGGTTCCGAAGCCGCTGGATCGGCAAGGAATTGTAATCGCCCGATCGCCAAAAGAAAATCCGCCGAAACTTATTCATGTGACACCTTCGCATCAATATCCGCTCGGTATGACGATGAATTTCGAGCGCAGGGCCGCGCTGCTCGATTTTGCGCGCGCTCACAATGCATTTGTTTTTGAAGACGACTTTTACGCGGAGTTCCGCTTTACCAGACCCCCGCTTCCCTGCCTACAGGGAATCGACAGTTTCAATCGCGTCATTTACGCCGGAACGATGAGTAAAATCCTTTTTCCTTCTTTGCGGCTGGGCTACGTCGTTGCGCCAGAGCAGTTGATCGATTCGTTGGTAAAAATTCGTAGCACAATGGACCAACACTCATCGGCGATAGACCAGGCTACACTTGCGCGTTTTATCAACGAGGGCTTTTTCCTGAGCCATATCAAACGAATGCGCAAAATCTACGCCGAGCGGCGAGA
>Ga0066710_100007587_pt1 | contig 10392 bp, 9 predicted proteins | sample GraSoiAngelo_159_FD_79666 | JGI IMG/M metagenome (GOLD analysis project Ga0066710, IMG submission 79666) | Grasslands soil microbial communities from the Angelo Coastal Reserve, California, USA - 14_1009_16_40cm | ecosystem: Environmental > Terrestrial > Soil > Grasslands | place: USA...
GCAATGTTTCACGTGAAACAGCGTCGAATAGAAGCAAGTATTTACTTGATTCGACTGAAGATGACGACTGCAGCTTGGGCTAGACCGACGGTCGCGACCTGGTCCAGCTTCCAGGCGTGTCCCGACGTCGCCGAATCGCGCAGCTCGTCCTCGCGGCGGCTTCCCTTCCACAAGAACGCCATTCCTCCACCTGCCACAAATGATTCCTCGAGTTTGAGCGTAGGGGCTAGCCGCAACGTCGCTCGGGAGCTGAAGACGTCGAACGGGCGCGCTCCGACGCCATCTCGGACCATGCTCTCCAGTCGTCCGTGATAGACCTCGATTCCGTTCATTCCGAGCTCTTGAATGGCCTTGCGCAAGAAAAGTGTCTTCGGTCGCCGGGCCTCGACGAGCGTCCAGCGCTCGCCGACCCCCAGCAATGCCAGCGGGATGCCCGGAAACCCGGCCCCCGAACCGAAGTCGAGCCACGTCGACGCACCGGCTTCCTTGAGCCAGGGGACGGGCTCGATCGACTCGCGCACGTGCCGCGTTACGATTCGTGCTTCATCGTTGCGCGATATTATGTTAGATACGCTACGATTCCACTCGATCACCAGCGTCGCAAAGCGACGAAGGCGATCGAGCGCACTCGGTGCGTCCACGCCTGCGCGCTCCAGGTAGGGCAGAAGATCGTTCCAGGGCTGCCGCGCAACCACCTGCTCGGGGGAGAGCGGCGCCCTCGGACGGCTATCGGACTGACGCCGGCGCGCACTGCCGCGCGTGGACGTGCGCGCGAACCCGTTTCGGCGAGATCTCATCCGGGCACAGTAGCATGCGTCGCGGACGGATGGAGTGTCTGGATCAGCTCTTCGGCCGGCGAACCCGTCGCGTGATGGCCGCGGCGATCGAGAACAAGAGCCCGGCGAGGACGATGAGCGGGGAGATCATGGCCAGGTCCTGGATCGCGAGCCCAAAGAGCGCGGCGCCGCGGAGGCCGTAGTTCCGGCGGCCGCCCTCGAGACCATTCGCGAGCATGATCCCCCCGGCGGCGAGTGCGGCTGCCCCCGCAAGCACGAGCCCAAGAGCCAAGATCAGGCGGCGACGGCCGTGCCCGGGGCTTGTAGTCGTGGTCGTTTCATCCTGATCGGGTCCCGGGGCCCCCAGGATTCCTGCGACCTTGCGGGGCGGGTCCAGCCACAGGGCCACGACCAACGCGATCAGGGTCAGGGGAAGGAGTCCTGCGACGAGGAAAAGAAACCCGAGACCTGCCCCCGCGAAATCACCCGTGTCCGCGTTCAGTCTAAGGCTCGACAGGATCAGAAGGAGATCCGACAGGCAGGAGAGCGCACCGATCGCGGCAACGAAGTAGAGTGCGATCGCAACGGCTTTCCGCGCCTCCACGGCGCTCGGCCTCAACTCGTGCCCGGCGGAGCGCCCGGACGCCGGCGCGGGCTCTCGCCTGGCAGCCGGCTCCCGGCACGGCGGGCATGCACCATCAGCACCGCCACATCCGACGGCGAGACGCCGGCGATCCTGCTCGCCTGTCCGATCGTGTCCGGTCGCCAGCGCCGCAGCTTCTCCGAAGCCTCGCGCGAGATCCCGGCCAGCTCCAGCTCCCACAGGTCCGGGTGGAGCGCGATGTGATCCATCGCGGCGGCGCGCGCCGCGGCGCGCTGCTGGCGCTCGATGTAGCCGCGGTAGCGCACGCGGGTCTCGAGGCACTCGGCCCACGGTCGCGGCAGGTCGACCGAAACCCCGAGCTCGTGAAGCAGGTCGACGGATCCCCCGGGACGCGCCAACACGTCGATGGCGCGCAGGGTCCAGGATCGCGTCGCAGCTTGGGTGGATGGCGTCGCAGCTTCCACGGGCACTCCCGCGGCAATCCTGGATTCCGCTCCTGCTTCCACGGATCCCGCCCCGGCCCAGCACGGCCGCGCCTCGGCGTCCTCGGTCGCTCTCAAATGGCCGCCCTCCGGCCCGAGCTCCACGCTCCGGTCCGCTGCGAGCGTCACGCTGACCCGCGCGAGCCTCCGCGCCTCGGCCTCGATCGCGTCGTACTTGCCGCGAACTTTCGCGAGCTGCTCCGGGCTCACGAGCCCGAGCCTCAGGCCGAGGTCGCACAGGCGCTCGTCCGCGTTGTCGGCGCGCAGCAGCAGCCGATGCTCGGCGGCCGAGGTGAACATGCGGTAGGGCTCGCGATGCTCGCGCGTCACCAGGTCGTCGACCAGCACGCCGACGTAGGCTTGATCGCGCCGCAGCACGAACGGCTCGCGCTTCATGACCGCCAGGGCCGCATTGACGCCCGCGACGAACCCTTGCGCCGCGGCTTCCTCGTAGCCGCTGGTGCCGCAGATCTGGCCCGCCAGGAACAGGCCCGGAACCCGCTTCACCTGCAGCGTCGCATCGAGCTGATGCGGGAGCACAAAGTCGTACTCGACGGCATAGCCGGGGCGCAGCATCTCGGCGCGCTCGAGCCCCGGGAGCGTGCGCACGAACTCGAGCTGCACCTCCTGAGGGAGGCTCGACGACAGGCCGTTGACGTAGATCTCGGGCACGTCCCGGCCCTCCGGCTCGACGAACACGTGGTGCGAGTCACGCGCCGGGAACTTCACCACCTTGTCCTCGATCGACGGGCAGTAGCGCGGACCGGTGCCGCGGATCTCGCCGGAATAGAGCGGCGAGTGATGCAGGTTGTCGCGGATCACGGTATGGGTGCGAGCGTTCGTGTGCGTCAGCCAGCACAGCACCTGCTCGAGCTCGAGCCGCTCGGTCCAGTGGGAGAACGGCTGGGGCGGATCGTCGCCGGGCTGCGGCTGCATCGCGCTCCACTCGATCGAATCGCGATGGAGCCGCGGCGGTGTGCCGGTCTTGAGCCTGCCGCGCTCGAGACCGAGCTCGGCCAGGCATTCGCTCAGCGCGCGGGCGGCGTGCTCCCCGATACGGCCGCCCTCGAGCTTGCGCGAGCCGATGTGAATGAGGCCGTTCAGGAAAGTGCCCGGCGTGATCACCGCCGCGCGACATGAGAGGAAGCGGCCGTCGGCGAGCGCGATCCCGGCCACGCGCCCGCGCTCGAGCCGCACGTGATGCGCGACCCCGGCGACGCGGACGAGGCCGGGCACTCCTGCGAGGTAGCTCGCCATTTCCAGCGAGTAGCGCGGCTTGTCGCACTGCGCGCGCGGCGACCACACCGCGGGCCCGCGGCCACGGTTCAGCATCTTGAACTGGATGCCCGCGCGGTCGGTGATGATGCCCATGATGCCGCCGAGCGCGTCGATCTCGCGCACCATGTGACCCTTCGCGATCCCGCCGACCGCGGGGTTGCACGACATCTTCGCCGTGTCCTCGAGGTTCACGGTGAGGAGCGCCGTGTGGAGACCTAGCTTCGCGCACGCCGCGGCCGCCTCGCAGCCCGCGTGGCCGGCGCCGACCACGACCACGTCGAAGCGATCGTCGCGGGTGGCTGACACAGCGGGAGCCGCGACGGCGGGAGCCGCGACGGCAGGAGCTGCATCGAGAACCGCAGCGGGAGCCACCGGGGGGACCACAGCGGGACCTGCAGCAGGAACCGCATCGGGAGCGCGAAGAGCGGAGACCGGAACGTTCACTCTCGCGCTCATTTCCCGATGCAGAACTTGCCGAAGATCCGGTCGAGCAGGTCGGCGTCCACGCTTCGCCCCGTCACCTCACCGATCGCTTCCAGGCAATCGCGCAGCTCGAGTGCGACGAGCTCCCCCGGCTCGCCGGCGGCGGCGATCCCGGCGGCGCGATCCAGCGCCTGCTGCGCCCGGCGCAGCGCTTCGACGTGGCGCGGATTCGAGAGCGCGGCCATGGTCGGCGGGGCGTTGCGTCCTTCAGCCTCGGCCCCGACCATCGCCATGATCGCCTGTCGCAGCTCCTCGATTCCCGTTCCCTGCGTTGCGGAGACCTCGACCACCCTCCGCCACGCGGCCGCAGCGAGGAGCGTTTCGATCTCGGGCACGGGCACGACGGCGCCAAGGTCGCGCTTGTTGAGCGCCGCCAGCACGCGCTTACCCGCGAACGATCCCGCGGTGCGCCGGGCCTCGGGATCGAGCGGCGCGGAGCCGTCCACCACCCACAGCACAGCCCGGCTCCGGTCGAGCGTCTCGCGCGCGAGCCGGACGCCGATCGCTTCGACAGCGTCCGCGGTGGCGCGCAGTCCGGCGGTGTCGGACAGCGTCACCCGCACGCCCGCGATCTCGACGGCCTCGCTCACGCGGTCGCGCGTGGTCCCGGGCAGCGTCGTGACGATCGCGCGCTCTTCGCCCACGAGCGCGTTGAACAGCGATGACTTGCCCACGTTGGGGTGCCCCACGAGCGGCAGTTGTACGCCGTCACGCAGCGCGCGTCCCCATGCGGCGCTCGCGAGCATGGCGCGGAGCTCGGCGCTGAGATCCGCGATGAGCATGACGACATGGCTCGGCACCTCGACCCCGCCCACGTCCTCGGCGAAGTCCACGCGCGCCTCCACCTCGGCCAGCGCGTCGGCGATGCGCTCCGAGGCGCGCTCCAGCCGCCGCGACAGCGCTCCCGCGAGCTGGGCCAGCGCGAGCTCGTGCGCGGCCTCGGACTCGGCGTGGATCACGTCGGCCACCGCCTCCGCCTGGGCCAGATCGATCCTGCCGTTGAGGAACGCGCGCAGCGTGAACTCACCGGGCGCGGCGAGCCGCGCGCCTGCCGCGATCAGGGCGTCGAGCACGCGCTGGCACGAGATCCGCCCGCCGTGGCAGGACAGCTCGACCACGTCTTCGCCCGTGTACGAGCGCGGCGCGCGGAACACGGCGGCGATGACCTCGTCCAGCCGGCGCGCCTCGCCCCGACCGTTGGACTCGGAGGCGTGGGCCGTCTCGACAGCACCCGGCGAAGATCCCGGCGCCCATGCCCAGCCGTGGTGCAGCGTGTGGGACGCGGCCGAGCCGAGCGGCAACCCGCCGCGGAACACGCTCCCCGCGATCGCGAGCGCCGCAGGGCCGCTCACGCGCAGCACCGCGAGCCCCGCCGCTCCGGGCGCCGTGCAGACCGCGGCGATCGCGTCATTCACGTCGGCTTGGTCGTGCATGAATCTCACCCCTGGAACCCAGGTTCTTCGAGCCCGCTGCGGGAGCGACGCGGACCGGCGCTCCGGCTGGAGGTATCCGTCGGAGCCCAAACGGCTGCGGCGCCGGATCGAGCTCCGGCGCCGCGCGCGTGACTGAAGGAGCTCTAGTTTTCTTCTTCGGACGGACCGCCGGCGAAGTCGGCGGGCGCCACGGCGACACGTTTGATGAGGCCGGTTCCGAGCGCGTAGGTCTTGACCCGCGGATCGTCCTTGAGCGTCATGTGAACGATGCGGCGCTCCTGCGCATTGAGGTATTCCGTCACCGCCTCCGATCCGCCCGCCACCGCCTCCTCCGCCATGCTGCGAGCCAGCTCCACCAGCTCCTGCTCCCGCCGCTTCCAGAAATCGTTGATCTCGAGCTGCAGATGGTAGCGCCCGGTCTGTCCGCGGTTGATCATCAGGTTCAAGAGATGCTGCAGCGCCTGGCGCACCTCGCCCTTGGGACCCGTGAGCAGATCGTCGTGCGCCTCGACGCTGATCGACACGTCGGCGCGATCGTCCTCGGCCGTCGCGCTCACCGTGGCCTCGAAACCCATGGCCCGGAGCACCTGGTCCGTGAGCCGGCGCGCCTCCGCCGCGAGCTGCTCGGGCGGGAGGCCCGCGGCCTCGGGAGCGTGCCCCGGGACCGTGACCGGCGCCGTGGCCGTCGCCGTGGCGCTCACCGGCGCCATGTCATCGCCGCCCCCTTCGGGACCGGGGCGGACCCGCTCGACGCGCTCGCGCTCCGGCTCGGGCCCGCGACCGCGGCGGCCGCGACCTCCGCGGCGGCGGCGGCGCCGACCCTCGCGCTCCTCGTCATGACGCGATTCCGGACCCGCCATCGGTCCGCTCGCTTCCGGGGACTGAGCACTGCGCGTCTCGGGCACCCGGCCTTCGCGATCCCGATCGCGCCCGCGCTCGTCGCGCTCGCGGACCGCGCCATCCTCATGCCGTGGCTCGCGCTCGTCACGCTCGCGGACCCCGCGATCCTCTCGCCGTGGCTCGCGTTCGTCGCGCTCGCGGACCCCGCGATCCTCCCGCCGCGGCTCGCGCTCTTCGCGCAAGCGTGGAGGCTCGGAGCGCGCCGGGCGCGGGCCGCGCCCCTCGCCCCGTCCGCGCTCCTCACGGCCCGCCACCGCGGGTTGCCCCCCGCGCTGCCCTGGCCGGCCGCGGCCCCGCTCGTCCCGGCGGCCCCCGCGGTCCCGCTCACGTCCGCCCCGGTCGCGACCCCGAACGCCTCTGCGAGCGCGATCCTCGTCGTACTTGGGCTCGGGCGGCGGACCTCCGGGACGCGGCATGATGCGGACCTTGTATGGGCGAGCGCCGATCCCGAGAAACCCGCTCGAGCCCTCCTCCATCACCGTGATCGAGACTTCCGCGCGCGAAAGCCCCAGCGCATCGAGACCCTTTCGAACCGCATCATCGAGAGTCTTGCCTTCGAAGACGACCCCTGTAGCCATTCTGGAACCCCTCAGGCAGTTGCGACGCGAGCGTGCGTGCCTGCGTGTGCTCCTCGTGTCGCGTTGGAAACGTGCAATGTCGGCGCCTCGTCAGCCGCCGGACGTTCGAGCGTGAGCATGACCGGTCCGGACTATCGGCCCATCGCGGGGCTATCGCCCGCGGACGTCGCCATCCGGCAACATTACCTGCTGCGGCGCCCGTTTCGCCACGGCCCGTGCTCCCCCCCGTGCCGGCGAACCTCCCCCCGGGCCTCAGCGCGTCCGCTTGCGGGCGGCGCCCGCGGGAGCCGCCGCCGCCGGGACCGGCGCGCCGGCCGGGGTGTCCTGCCGCATCACGAGCCATTGCTGCAGGGCGGTGAGCAGGTTCATCACGGTCCAGTACAGCACGAGCCCCGACGGCAGATTGTAGAAGAAGAACAGCATCACGGCATTCATCATGTACATGGTCGGCCGCTGCTCGGGAGCGGTCGGCGTCATGAGCTGCTGCAGAAACCCGCTCCCCGCCATCAACAGCGGCAACAGCCGAACCGGGAACGGCCCGATCGAGAACAGCTGATCGGGGGCCGACAGGTCGTGCATCCACGCCACGAACGGCGCCTGGCGCAGCTCGATGGCATTGAACAGCACGTTGTAGAGCGCGATGAACATCGGCATCTGGATCACGAGCGGCAGGCAGCCGCCGGCCGGGTTCACCTTGTGCTCCTTGTAGAGCGCCATCGTCGCCGTGTTCATGGCCTGCGCATCGTCCTTGTACTTCTTGCGAATCCGGTCGATTTCGGGCTGCAGCCTCTGCATCGCCCGCATGTTTCGCATGCTGGTGACATTCAGCGGATGCAGCGCCAGCCGGACCAAGGTCGCGAGCACCACGATCGCGACGCCGTAGTTCCGGAACACGTCGTAGATGCGGTTGAGCAGCCACAGCAGCGCCTTGCTGAACGGCAGCAGCCACGCCCACCCCAGGTCCACCGCGCGCTCGAGCCCCGCCTTGAGCTCGGCGAGGCGGAAGTACTCGCACGGACCGACGTACAGCACGAATTCGTTCACTGGCTGAGTCTCGCCGGGGACGCCGAGCGACAACGCGTTGATCGCGATCTGCTGGCTCGCAGGCGTGCCCGGCGGCAGCGCCGACAGCTCCTGCGGCGTGAGGTCGCGCCGCTGCGCGCTTGCCACTACGGCGTGCGCGATGGCGCGCCGGATTGCGACCGCGTTCAGGAAATAGCGGTTCTGCACCACCGACCACTGCACGTTGCCTTCCAGGCGCCGCGGCCCCTTGAGCAGCCCGTACGCCCGCTCGCGGCGGATGTTGGTGCCAACGAGGCTCGTGGCCCGCAGGGCACGCGCGTCGCTGAGCGGGTCGCCTTCCGACAGGAGCGGCCACGAGCGCAGGGTGAGCGTGTACTCGGTGAGCCGCCACTGCGCCGGAATTCCGCGCAGCTCGACCTCGTAGGCCAGCGCGTAGTTGTCCGGCTGGACGCGCCACGTCTGGCGCACGAGCAGGCCCGAGGAGTCGCGGTGCGTGAACGTGAGCGCGCGCACCATGCCGGCGGCGTCGGTGCTCTCGCTGGAGGTGAACACCACGTCGCCCAGCGACTGCATGGCGTCGCCCGCGCCCAGATCGAGCGCGAGCAGCGGGCCGCCGGCGAGCGTGACGCGGTCGCCGGGGGGAATCGGCTCGTTGCGGTGGAAGTAGCGCGGATGTCCGCCCTTGCTGGAGAGGCCGTGGGCCGAGGCGTAGCGCTTGAGCTCGACCGAAACGAGCCGGGCGCCGCGATTTGTGAAGTGGGCGACGTAGAGCGGCGTCTCGATGTCGATCGCGCGCTCCAGCGAGGGCGTGACGGGGTGGAACGCGCTGAGCTGCGCGCGGGGAGCGCCCGCCTCCTTGCCCGCCGAGGAATCCGCCCCGGCCGTAGGCGCCGCCGGAACGCCGCCGCGCGGCTCGTGCGCCGGGGTCTTCTGTGTGGTATCGACGGCCGACGGCCGCCGCGGCTCGACGTAGCGGCCGTAGCCCAGGAGCCGGAGCAGCGGCTGGTAGGCGAGGATGAACAGCACGCACAGGACGATGGCGGCGATCGCCTTGCGATCGAGCTTCTGGTCCATCACGGCACCGGGTCGTAGCCGCTCGAGCCGAGCGGGTGACAGCGCGCGAGCCGCCGGAGCGCGAGGTAGAGGCCGCGCAGCGCGCCATGGCGCTCGATCGCCTCGAGCGCATACGTGGAGCAGGTCGGATGAAAGCGACACGCCCCGCGCGCGGACGGTCCCGAAGCGATCTGGTAACCGCGGACCAAGATCAGGGCCAGACGGTTCATTCCGGAATCTCCGGATTGCGCGGGATCGGAGCGAGCGCACCGGCGGCGGCGAGCACGCGCTCGACATCGTCGGCGAGATCCTGGTGGGCGGCCGTGAGCGAGCTCCGGTGGGCGATCAGCACGAGCCAGTAGCCGGTGTGCGGGACGCGCGGCCAGCGGACCCGCAGGATCTCGCGCAGCCGCCGCCGGGCGCGATTGCGCTCGACCGCGCCGCCCACTCCCTTCCGGCTGGCGATGAATCCCACCCGGGTCGGCTCGCCGGGGTGGGCCAGCGCGAGCAGCAGGCAGTGCTGGCCCCGGAACGTGGCCGCCTCGGTCTTGACTCGCGCGAACTCGCGCGAGGCGCGCAGGTGCCGGGAGGAGTCGAAGCGGTGCCGAGGTGCGGTCATGTTCGCCTCGGGGGCAAGCTCGCGGTGCCTGCTCGCATGGAACGCGAGGCAGCGGCGCGCGCCGGTGGGCGCGGAGGTCGAAACGGAGGGCTGCAAGGCGCCGCGGCCGCGGCTACGCCGATGAGACGGACAGGCGCTTGCGACCCTGCTTGCGGCGCGCCGCGAGCACCTTGCGACCGCCCTTGGTCTTCATCCGCGACCTGAACCCGTGCGTCTTCTTGCGATGCCGGTTGCGGGGACGGTACGTACGCTTCATGGGGGATCGGGCCTCGGTTTCGGCAGCAGCATCAGGAAAGAGGCACGGAGCCTAGGGGCTTGGGCGGCCGGGAGTCAAGCCGGCGAATCGCGCGGCGAAACATGTTACGCAAGGGTGGATCGTCGCGACATTTGACTGGTAACCCTCCGGCAAGGGAGGGAGCATCGTTTCGCCCTGCTCTTGATGAGAAACCCCGGACCGGCGAAGCGGGGTATCAGTGGGTCGGGGAATGGACGCCGTGCCCGACGTCGACCCGCAAGGGCGCACTTGACTCTCGAGCTGTAGGCAATGAACCGAATCCTACGGGCGTTTGTCCTCACCGTCTTCGCCCTCTTGGCGAACAGCGGGCCGGTACGGGCGGGAAGGTTCACGTTCGAACTGCCGTGTGACACGTTGAGCGTTCGACCGCTCAGGATCCTCCTCCGGTTCGGCATCTACAGCGGGGGCTTTCCTTATGGCCCGCTGCGTCGAGTCCTCCTCGAGGCCGATACCAGTCAAGGTGTGGCCGCCGTCCCGATCCTCGGCTGCGCCGCGCCCTCTTGGATGACGTGCGCCACGGATTCGCTCGCCCGAACGGCAGACTTTGTTCCAGATTCCTGTGTGGACGACTACTGGCAGAGCGACTCTCTGGGCATTGTCGTGGCTGCCCCTCGAGCTGACTATGTCGCCAAGCTTGTCACGATCGGGGAAAGCGTCCGGAAAATCGATATGTTGCACTTCTCCTGTGCGGCGGGCACGGTGGACGTTTCGGATCGCTCGGCACCGGCGCCACTCTTGTTGGCACCACCTAGCCCGAATCCCAGCGGCGGAGGGGCCTGGGTCCACTTCGGCCTGGAGCGTCCGATGCACGTTTCTCTCGGAATATTCGACAGCCAGGGGCGTCGCGTTCGTGACTTGATCGACGCCA
>Ga0066710_100007591_pt1 | contig 10391 bp, 6 predicted proteins | sample GraSoiAngelo_159_FD_79666 | JGI IMG/M metagenome (GOLD analysis project Ga0066710, IMG submission 79666) | Grasslands soil microbial communities from the Angelo Coastal Reserve, California, USA - 14_1009_16_40cm | ecosystem: Environmental > Terrestrial > Soil > Grasslands | place: USA...
AGGCGGTGCGGATCCCTCCAGAGGCCACCAGCACGATTTCGTCGCGGATGCCCTCGTTGAGCAGGAAGTTGTGTACCTTCGGGATGGCGTACTCGATCGGCATGGCGATGTTCTTCTTGGCGATCTCGGGCGCCGCGCCGGTGCCACCATAGCCGCCGTCGAGGTGCACGATGTGCGCGCCGGCATGGTAGATCCCCACCGCGACCATGTCTACGTCCGTGGGGGTGGAGACTTTTACTGCGACCAGGGCGTGAGGATTGATGGTCCGGATCCAGTCCACATGCTTCTTGTGGTCCTCGACCGAGTACACGCTGTGGAATGGAAACGGCGAAAACAACGACGTCCACGCCACGGCCTCGCGCATCAGGGCCACGACCCCGGTCGTTTTGCCGCCGAGCAGATGCCCGCCCAGCCCTGGCTTGGCACCCTGCGCATATTTGAACTCCACGAACCGGGCGCGCTGCACGGTTTCCTCGCGCACGCCGAACAGGCCCGTGGCCACCTGCGTGATCACGTGATCGGCGTACGGCGCGAGTTCGTCGGGGTATCCGCCCTCACCCGTAGAGGTGAAGGTGTTAATCTCCTCGGCCGCGATGGCGCGGGCCAGCATCGTCTGCAGGCTGACCGAGCCGAACGACATGCCGCCGCCGTACCATGGCACCGAGATCGCAATCTGTGGTTCATCGCGGCGCCGGTTTAGATCGAGGGTGATATCGATTTCGCGGTCCAGGATCTGCCGAACCGCGGGGTCGCCGTCCTCTTCACAGGTGAACCGCAGAATGTCGAATCCGCCGCCCGACTTCCCCACGCGATACTCCCCTCGCGCCGGCAGCTGGCCGCTGTCTGCCTGCATCCAGGTGGCCTGTAAGAGGTCGGGCGTCCAGCGCAGATCCCCCATCGTGGGGACCTCGGTCTCCTGGGGCGGGGGCGGTAAGGGCCGGGTCTGCCCGAAGAGCGAGCGGAACACCTCTTCCTCCTGCGGCTGGAAGATAGCGCGGCCGACTTCTCCGCGCAGCCGGCGTACCTCGCGCATGCCCATCGCCCCCAGACACTCCAGGAGCTGATCGCGCCAGGCCGCCATCAGATTCACCAGGCGCTGCGCGCCCCATCCCGGATCGAACTCGCCGTTTTCGGCAGGGCAGTACGCCTTGTCGGCCCACAGGCCGCACCCGAAGGCGACCACCAGCGTGAAGTCGATCGCCACCGCATCCGCGCCGCACACGATGGCTTTGGGGACATGCTCGGCGGTGGCGATGCCGCCGCTCGTGATCAGCGTGACTTCATCGCGGATCCCGCGCTCGACCAGATGGCGGTGAATGGCGCGCAGCCCATCCGCGAGAAATCCTCGGCCGCTCTGCCCGTACTCGTCGGCGTATAAATGGATGACCTCCGCTCCCGCCCGCACCATCTGCTCCACCGCGGCGCCGTCGGTGGATCCGAGCGGAACGTACCACCCCAGCACGGCGTCCGGACGAGCGGCTTTGAGGCGCGCGGCAGCGAATGCATCTCCGCCGTCCAGCTCCACGTACCGGGCACGCGGCCAGAGCGATTCGTAGCGGTCCAGATCGCGCACCGCCAGTCGCGGCGCGATGACCGCGTCGTCGCGCAGGTCCTCGCTCCACTGGTCCGGTGTGAGGATGGCCAGGGTCCGCAGCGTCTGGGCGGCGTGCGCCGCGGCCAGGACCGGCGCGCGTTGCGTGGTGGGAAACGGGAACGGATTGAAGAGGATGGGGATCGGAAGCTCGAGCAGCGCCGGTAGTGCGTCCTCGACACCGCCCGCCCCGACGGTGAGAAACGGGAGCTTGCGGCCGAGATCCACACTGGTCGAGATATACTCGCGCCCATGGATGCCGTCGCGTGTGGGCCGCACGATCTCCGACATATCCAGCCAGATGGCATCGAATCCCGGTCCGGCAAACGGTCCGCCATAGCCTGCCCCCGAGATGGGGATCTTGCCTTTCTCCGCCATGAACCAGGTCTGCGAGATAATCTCGGGCGTCCAGTAGGGATCGCCCCGCCCCGGGGTGAGAAACGGGGGATGCCCGTACTTGACGTACTCGTCGTTCTCTTGGAGATGGAAGCGAGCGGGTGGCGAAAAGGGGAGGGGCGCCGGCGCCACGGTGATGTGGTAGCGCGAGCGCGTCCCGATGCTCATTGACCGTCGAGGCGGGACTCCATGCTTTCGGTGAGAGCGCTCCGGTACCAGTTCGTGATCGGCAGGCGGCGATCTTTGCCGAATGCCTTGGGCGTAATCTTCACGCCCGGCGGCGCCTGGCGGCGTTTATATTCGTTTCGATCCACCATCGCGATCACGCGGCGCACCACCTCGGCCGGATAGCCGGCGGCCACGATGTCCGCCGGCGGTGTGTCCTCCTCGACGTAGAGCTTGAGTATCGGATCGAGGATCTCGTAGGGCGGGAGGGTATCGGTGTCTTTTTGTCCGGCGCGCAACTCCGCGGTTGGAGCACGGGTGAGCACGCCCTCGGGGATAGCGCTCCGCCTGCCGTTCCGCCACCGGGCCAGCTCGTAGACCAGCGTCTTGGGGACATCCTTGATGACCGCGAAACCGCCGGCCATGTCGCCGTATAGGGTCGCGTAGCCGACGCTCAGTTCGCTCTTGTTGCCGGTGGTGAGCACCAGCCATCCGAATTTGTTCGACAGCGCCATGAGCAGCGTCCCGCGGATGCGGGCCTGGACGTTTTCCTCTGCGGCGTCGGCCGGCCGCCCGGCGAATAGCGGCTGAAGCGTCTGCAGGAACGCTTCAAAGGTACGGTCGATCTCCAGATCGATGAGGCCGGACCCGAGGTTCGCCGCGACCTCGCGGGCATAGCGGCGGCTCTCGTGCGAGCTGTACCGGGACGGCATCCACGCCGTGTGCACGTGCTGCGGGCCCAACGCGTCCGTCGCGATCGTCGCTACCAGCGCAGAATCGATGCCACCGGAAAGCCCCACCACGACGTCGGTGAATCCGTTCTTGCGCACGTAGTCTCGTGTTCCCAGGGCCAGCGCGCGGTAGATCTCCTCGTGGGGATCCATCGGTTCGGCGATGGCCGGGGGGATCGATGGCCGCTGCCGTGATCGCGCCGCCGAGACATGCAGGGTGTACGTTTCGATCGGCCCCTCGTCGTCCTCCGCCGCCCGCACCGGCGCAAACAGCCGGTGACGGCGAACGGCTTCGGGGTCGACATCGCAGTAGACGAAATCCTCTTCGAACTGTTTCCCGCGGGCCAGCCACGCGCCGGTGTGATCGAAGATCATGCCCATGCCGTCAAAGACCAACTCGTCCTGACCGCCGACCAGGTTGTCGTAGCAGAGGACGACGCTGTAGTCGCGGGCCCGCGTGGCCAGCATCTGTGCCCGTTCGCGCCACTTCCCGGCGTGGTACGGGGAGCCGTTGATGTTGATGATCACGAGCGCCCCGGCGGCCGCCTCCGCCTGGCAAGAGCCGCCTGGAGCCCAGATATCCTCGCAGATCGTGACGCCGACCGGGACGCCTTCGATGATGAAGACCGGCGCGCGGCGCCCGGGGTGGAAGTATCGCTTTTCGTCAAACACCCCATAGTTCGGCAGGCGCTGCTTGTGGTAGATACCCACCCGCTCGCCATCTACGCACATCGCCGCCGCGTTGTAGAGGTGCGTGCCTTGATCGACGAATCCCACGACCGCGGCGATACCCTTGGTGCGGCGGGCGACCTCCTCCAGCGAGGCCAGGTTTCCCCGCACAAAGTCGGGTTTGAGCAGCAAATCTTCAGGGGGATAGCCGGAGATCGACAGTTCGGGGAAGCAGATGATATCCGTGCCCAGATCGCGCGAGCGGTCGATGGCCTCGCAAATACGGCGGGTGTTGCCCTCCAGGTCTCCCACCGTCGTATTGATCTGGGCCATGCACACACGTAGCATGCGGGTTCCAAGAAGAGATTATACCGCAGTCGGACGGTGAGGCGGTCGAGCGGTCGGGACTCGCGGGAATCGTCGGAAGCGGCGGATCAGTCTGGCCGCGACAGCGCGACGGCGCGAATACGCGACCGCGGCCAAAACAGCGCCAGCGGGTGCGCTTCGCTGAGTTAGGCCGGGTTGCCGTCGACCGCGCAGCGCCGGAGGCACTGCGGAGCGAGCGGTACCTCACTCCCACCTCGAACAGCCGCTTTCCGCTGGCGAATACGTTTCTACCATGCAACGGGGAAAGGGGTCAATTCGGAACTTTCGTTCCGCTGTTGTGGACAATGGGGATAAGAAGGACAACTGCGGGAGTAGGGATTCGGGATTAGGGATTAGTCTCGTAACGTCAGGTTTGCGGACGCTCGACGACTTTTCAATCCCCAATCCCTAATCCCTAATCCCGCCGTTCTCTGTTGCAAGGATTTCCTGCGCGATTTCTTTCATCGTCTTGCGGGTGCTGCGTGCTTGACGCTGGATCTGGGCGAATGCGGCAGCTTCGTCCAGCCCATGCCGGCTCATCAGGACCCCTTTGGCGCGCTCAACCACTTTGCGGGTAGCCAGCGCATCCTCGAGGCTCCCGATGTCTTCACGCAGCGCACGGATTTCGCGAAACCGTGCCAGGGCGACTTCAATCGCGGGGCGGAGGTCGCTCTCCCGCACCGGCTTGACCAGATAGGCGAGGACTCCGGCTTCCTTGGCCCTGTCCACGAACTCTCGGTCGGCGTACGCCGTCAGGACGATCACCGGCACGGGGGGTTCGGCCAACAGGGCCCGTGCGGCCTCCAGGCCGTCGATTCCAGGCATCTTGATGTCGAGCAAGACCAGGTCCGGGCGCAGCCGGCGCACTAGGGCTAGCGCGCGATCTCCATCCGCCGCCTCCCCCACCACGCGATACCCTTGATCCTCGAGCATGGAACGAAGGCCCAGGCGGATGACGGCCTCGTCATCGGCAATGAGGATCCGCAGCGGTTCAGGCATGTCGCTGATCTACCCCGGATCCCCCAGATCACTCGCGGGCATTGCCGGAGATCCGGGGAATGGTGATCACGGCGCGTGTCCCCGCGCCGCCGGGCACCGTACGGTGCGGGGCGCCGGAGAAGACGAGCGTCCCTCCCAGGTCCTCCGTCACCAGCGCGTGTACGATCTTCAACCCGAGGTCGGCGCCGGTAGCAGGGTCGAACTTCTGGGGCAATCCCCGCCCGTCATCCTCGACTTCCAGCATCAGGCCCATCTCCTGCTGCGTCACGCGGATCTCGATGCGCCCCGTCGTCCGTTGAGGAAACGCGTGCTCGAACGCGTTCTGCAGCAACTCGTTCACCGCCAGAGCCAGGGATGTCGCCTGCTGCGATGCCAGGTAAATGTCATCGCCGCGTACGGAGACATCGATGCTCACGCCCGGCCGGGTCATACCGTGCGTGACGCTGTCGGCCACACGCTCCAAGAGCTGACGCAGGTTGATCAGACGGAATCCTTCGACCGAGAGGATTTCGTGCACCGCGGCGATGCTGAGCACACGGTTGATCGTCTCGGTGAGCACCTCGCGGCCGGATACCTCGCGTCCGTCTCGCAGCTGCAACCGGAGGAGCATCGCGATCGTCTGCAGGTTGTTTTTTACGCGGTGGTGCATCTCGCGAATGACCGCCGAGCGGACGACCAGGTTGGCGTTCTCGATCGCCAGCGCCGTCTGGTTGGCCAGCGTGGTGAGCAGTGTGGTTTCCGCTTCGGTGAACCGATGGGGGCTGGCCTTGTAGCAGTTGACAACTCCGATGGCTTTGTCCCGCACCACGAGCGGTACGGACAGGAGCGCCCGCAACCCTTCCTGTTCGGCCATCTCTTTGGCCAGGAAGCGGGGGTCGGCCAGGACGTCGAAGACGGCGATCGCCCTGGCCTGGCGCGCCACCAGACCGGTGATACCCTCGCCCACTTTCAACCTGGGCCGGTTGAGATAGGCGTGGCCGGCGCTCTGCGCGGCGGTGATCACCAGTTCGCCAGTGGTCTCGTCGATGAGCATCAACGAGCACGTCTTGGCGTCAAGCATGCGGGCGGCCATCTCCAGAATCAGGCGCAGGATCTCCTCCAGATACAAGGGCGAGGTCACGGTCTGGCTGACCTCCGCCAGGGTGGAGAGTTCCATGATCTGGCGGCGCATGTTGTCGTACAGCGTCGCTTTTTCGATAGCCCCGGCAGCCAGGTCCGCAATTACGCCGAGCAGCTCGAGCTCATCGTCGGGATATTCATGCTGGGCGGTGGTCTGCACGTTGATCGCGCCGATAACCTTTCCGGCGGTGACCAGCGGCACAGCGGCGAGTGATCGAAAGTTGTACTCATGGGTCTCGGGTAAATAGACGAAGCGAGGATCGCTGGCCGCATCGCTGCTGGCGACCGGTTTGCCTTCTCCGGCCGCCCAGCCCGTGAGGCCTTCGCCGAACCGCAGCCGCGCCCGGCCCACCGCGTCGGGCGCCAGGCCGGTCGTCGCCTTCAGCACCAGGTACTCCCCGGCGGGGTCGAGGAGGTAGATGGAGCAACTGTCCATGCCCATGACCTCTGCCGTCGTTTTGGTGATGAGATGGAGGGTCGTGTCAAGATCTAGTGCCGAGCCGATCGCCCGGCTGATCGCCCGCAGGGCAGAGATCTCTGCCGTCTTGCGCCTGAGGAAATCTTGAGTGACGTCCGCCATCGGGGTGTGCAGTCATGATACCGCGAACAGCGAACGGCGAACAGGGAACACGAGATTCCCGGGCCTTGTTCGCCATGTTCGCGGTTCGCTGTTCCCTATTTGGGGGTGTACACGACCTGGGCGCCCACGGTGATCTTCTTGCGCTGGAAGAACCCCTTGTTGACTTCCAGAGCGTATCGTGACGGTTTCGCCGCCTGATAGATCGCAACAGGCTTCCGAGGGTCCTTCTCCACGTCCATGTCGACCAGATCAACGATCTGCCATTGCTCGTTGATGAACGCGACGGTCAGCGGGATGAGGGTGTCCTTCATCCAGAAAGCCCATACCCCTGTAATTTCGAAGATAAACAGCATACCCGCGTTACTGGCGAGAGAGGTTCGGTTCCCCAGGCCCTGCGCCCGGCTCTCTTCAGTGTCGGCCACCTCGACGTTCAAGAACGCTCGGACCTTGCCCTGCGTGATCGTGAGGATCCCGCGTTTGAAGGTGACCTCGGCGCGGACCGGCGTGCTCGCGAGCAGCAGCGCGGTGATCACCAAGATACCGATCAGCCGGGAAGGGACGTGACTCGTGTCTCGTGACTTGCGACTCATGTCAATCCCCTATTTCCCTACGCGTTCCCATGTTCCCCCGCTCCGCCCCGAGCCGGCCAGGCCGGCGTGGGGGTTCCCACGTTCCCGGGGCTTACAGGAGTGATTGCCCAAATTCCAGAACGGTGACACGCATGTCAACATCCTACGACTTTGATGTGATCGTCGTCGGCGCGGGGCCGGCGGGCGGAATGGCGGCGGGTACTGCGGCCGCGATGGGCCTGCGGACCGTCCTCATCGAGGAACACCCGGAGATCGGGGCACCGACGCATTGTTCAGGCAAGCTGCAACTGCATGCCTTCCGTGAATTCAACTTGCCCCAGCGCCTCGTTCTCAACACGCTGCAGGCTGGCGCCTTCTACGCCCCCAACGGCGCGGTGGCGCGGGTCCGCCGTGCCGTCCCCGATTCGCACGTCGTCGACCGCGCGGTCTTCGACCGGTGGCTCGCCCACCAGGCGCAGGAGCGCGGCGCGGAGTTGTTGCTCGACACCAGGCTGCGCGCCGCGGAACGCGTCAACGGCGCCGTGCGCGTGACCGGCGAACGGAGTGGCAGAGCGTTCTCGGCGACGGCAGCCCTTATCGTCGATGCCGAAGGGGCCCGCCCAGTACTGCCGAAGGCTCTCGGCTTCCAGCTCCGGCGTCGCCTGATCCTGGGCCTACAATACCAGATGACCGATGTCGACCTGGAAGAACCAGACTGTCCTGAGGTTTATCTAGGGACGGCGGCCGCGCCGGGATTCTTCGCCTGGTTGATGCCGATCGGTGACCGGCGCGCCCGGGTCGGGATCTGCGTCGACCCGCAGTTGGCCGGCCGCGCCCCCCTGCACTACCTGGAGTCCCTCCTGCAGGGGCATCCGGTGGTCTCGCGACGCCTGCGTTACGCGCGGATCGAACGGAAACTGGCTGGGCCCATCCCGGTGCTCGCTTCTCGAAGCCCCACGGCGGTAGACGGGATGATCCTGGTTGGTGATGCCGCCGGGCACGTGAAGGCGACCAGCGGCGGCGGGATCTATTTCTCCCTGATTGCCGCGCGCCTGGCTGCCGAGAGTGCCGCCGCGTATGTCGGTGGAGATCGGGACGCGCTGATCCGCTACGATCGCCGGTGGCGGCGGCGTTTCGGGCGAGAACTGCGCGCGACGACCATGGCCCGGTTGGCGCTCAACCGGATGACCGATGCCGATCTCAATGCGATCGTCGCGACGATCGCCGCCGACGAACGGCTCCGCGCCACTATCGAGCGGCTCGGCGACACGGCGTACCAGTCACGCCTCCTGGCGCCGTTCATGACGCATGCCCTGCGGCCGGGTCACCTGGCCACGCTCGCGCGGCCGATGTTGAAAATTATCCGGTATGGCCTACGCGCGCTGTGGGATGATGAGATCCCCGCAGAGGAGAACGGCGCCGGTGAAATGAACCCTTAGGGAGCATGCGCATTATCGCCGATCTTCACCTCCACTCCAAGTACAGCCGGGCCACGAGCCGGGAGATGGATGTGGAGAATATGGCCCGGTGGTGCAAGATCAAAGGTATTACCATCGTCGGCACCGGCGATTTTACCCACCCCGTCTGGCTCCGCGAACTCAAGGTCAAGCTGAAACCCACCGACCGTGGCCTCTACATGCACGCCGGCGTGTACTTCATGCTCACGGTAGAGGTCTCCAACATCTACCCCCGGGCCGGCCGGCTGCGCAAGATTCACAACATCATCTTCTGCCCGACGTTTGAGCTGGCGGAGCGCATCAACGCGGTCCTGGGGCGGTTCGGATCCTTGATGGCCGATGGCCGGCCCACGCTCACGGTGCCATCCGACAAGATGGTGGAGTACATCATGGAGATCTCGCCAGACTGCATGGTGGTGCCCGCGCACGCCTGGACGCCCTGGTTCAGCCTGTTCGGGTCCAACTCCGGATTCGACTCGCTGGAGGAGTGCTTCGGCGCGCAGACCAAGCATATCGCGGCGGTCGAGACCGGGTTAAGCAGCGATCCGCCCATGAACTGGCGGCTGTCGCAGCTGGACCGGGTCATGCTGGTCAGCAACTCCGACGCCCATTCGCCGGCCAAGCTGGGGCGCGAGGCTAATGTCTTTGAGGCCGAGCCGGACTACTACGAGTTGATGCGGGTGCTCCGCGATAAGGATACCAGCAAGTTTCTGTACACGGTGGAGTTCTTCCCAGAGGAAGGCAAATATCACTACGATGGCCACCGGAACTGCAACACCCGCATGACCCCAAATGAAGCCAAGGCTGCCGCGAACCGCTGCCCGGTCTGTAAGCGGCCCATCACCGTCGGCGTGATGCATCGCGTGGAGGACCTGGCCGATCGCGAGGCCGGGTACGTGCCAACAAGCGTCGTTCCCTACCGCAACTTGATCCCGCTGGAAGAAATCATCGCAGAGGCAATGGGGGCACAGGTCGGCACCAGCGGGGTGCGTGAGGAGTACTTCAAGCTCTGCGCGCGGCTGGGGTCGGAGTTCGCGATCTTGCTCGAGGTGCCGGCCGACGAACTTGCCAGGCATACCACGCCCCGCATCGTTGAGGGCGTGCGCCGCGTCCGCGAGGGCCAGGTCGAGATCAAGCCCGGCTACGACGGCACCTACGGCGAGATCCGGATCTTCGGCGCCACGGCAGGGTCCGCTGCGCCGGCCGAAGCGAAGAAGGAAGAAGAACCCGCGCAGACCACGCTATTCTAACTAACGGGAACAAGGAAACCCGGGAACACGGGAACGCGCAGAGACGGCTTTTCCTAGAGTAGTTTTCGCGTTCCCCCGATCCCCCGATCCCGCGTTCCCGTCCATTATGGCTACCGTCTTCCTCAAACCAGGACGAGACCAGCGTGCCAGTGCAGGTTACCTCTGGATTTTCGCCGGTGAGATCGCGCGTCTCGAAGGACAGGTCGAAGACGGCGGGATCGTCGACGTGCGTGCGATCCGCGGCCAGTGGGTCGGCCGCGGGTTCCTCAATCGCAACTCCACCCTGACCGTGCGCCTGCTGACCTTCGGCCACGAGGAGATCGATGAGGCGTTCTTCCGTCGACGCCTGCAGCAGGCGCTCGCGTACCGGCAGCGAGTGCTGGGGACGGCGCGGGCGTTCCGCGCCGTGTACGGCGAGGCCGACGCGCTGCCGTCTTTGATTGTTGATCGCTACGGCGACGTGGTGGTGATGCAGACGCTGGCGCTGGGGATGGAGGTG
>Ga0066710_100007592_pt1 | contig 10391 bp, 9 predicted proteins | sample GraSoiAngelo_159_FD_79666 | JGI IMG/M metagenome (GOLD analysis project Ga0066710, IMG submission 79666) | Grasslands soil microbial communities from the Angelo Coastal Reserve, California, USA - 14_1009_16_40cm | ecosystem: Environmental > Terrestrial > Soil > Grasslands | place: USA...
ATGTTTCTACTTTGGTTGTGGGGTAACCGCGTTGTATACGGATAACGTATGATGTAACGATTGACCCGTCAGAAGGAGGCACTCCGTGAATCGTTTCGAAATCGGCATTCAAATGTGGCCTTGGTATTCTGGGGCCGCCTCTAGCATCTCTAACCCCGAGCCCAGGTCCACTCCCCAAACGTGGACCCAGTTGGGTTCGGACACGAGCAACCTGGCGGGTTTACGTGGGTCTGAATTATAATGCTGATGGACGACGCCATGGGAACTGAGAGGGAGCAGGATAATTTCGTTCTCTTCCCAATCATGGCGGACCCCGTCTATGACGGTGCTGCCTTTTCCCTCGAGGACATAATGAAACCTGCCACCTTGATGAAGCTGTTTGCCGGAACGACTCCCACCCGGAATCTCTTGCACGTAAATCATCTGGGCGTGACATCCGACATCTTTTATGTGCGGATGGACGTACCAGCGGAACAAACCCATCGGATTGATCTCCAACGGTAACGATTTTCCCTGAACGACCATTCGAGCGTGCTTCATCTGCTCTCGTTGCTCGTCGCGGAGCCGCAACAGGGCGTCGAAGAGCGTGTTCCCCCGTGGAGAGTCATCTTTGTTTGTCGTACGCGCATGGTTTACCATCGGAGCCACTTTCCGATCCTGTAATTTGTTCTTATCTGCCCAATCCGGGTTGACCTCGAGCTGCTCGATCCAATTGGCAATAACGTGGCGCTTGTGCGGCGTATAACCCACCCTCATCCACAGGGCAGGAACACCGGGCTCGAGATTGAAGTGTTGATGGGCAACGCCTCCGGGCACCATGGGCAAAATGGCTAAATCGCCAGCCTCCCAATCGTGGCGCACACCGTTTAGCGTGCTATATCCCTTGCCGCCCAAGATGAAGATAAAAGTTCCGCCTTGATGCCGGTGCATGCCCGAGTGCTTATGAATCTCCTGTTGGAAGACAAGCCAGCCAGGGGCCGCAACATCCTCTGATCGATCTGTTAGAAAGAACTTGATTCGTCCTTGACGGTTAAGCTCCCACGGCAAGTCGTTGCCCTTGACGATTACTTTTCCTTCTGCCATCCGCTTGTTGCGGGCTTCTTTGGCACGAACCGCTTGGTCGTAATTTGTTCCCATCGGTTCGGGCTCTCGGCTTTCGATACGAGTCTTTCGGCGTTCGCTCATTCACGCTTCCTTGATAATACCCTGAGAGCGGGTTTCCTAGGCAAGCTAGCCTATCTCTTCCACACCTCATTGATAAGCTTTAAAGCGGGATCATCACTTGCATGTTCGGCAGCATCCATGTCGAAAAACTTGGTTTTCTCTCCGCGGCGAAAAGCCGGAGGAACCATGTCCTTGGAAATATCCATTCTAAGCGAGTCGATGCCCTCGCCATGTTTAGCAGCGATGTTTTGGGCCATCAGCTGGCCGTCGCGAGACAGGAACCAGTTAATAAAGAGTTTCGCTGCATTGGGATGAGGGGCCCTGTTCACCACGGCAATGTGGGCGGGCCCGCCGCTTATTCCCACTGCCTCTTTAAAGTGTCCTGGATTAAACCAATTGACAGGCAGACCTTGGGTCTTTGCGTCATCCAAATTTGACGCATCCGGGGCGGTCCGAAGCGCTATGGCAAATTTACCCGCGGCCAACCAATCGGTCATCTGGCGACGGTCGCGGCTGGCGGTAAGGTCCATTTCACTGAAGAGCCGCCTCAGGTAACGAGGTCCCAGCTCCGGATTATAATAAAAGTAGCTGAATAGACGTGAGCCGCGGGCGCGCGGGTCGTAAGCGACAATCTTTCCTTTCCATTTAGCGTCGAGAATATCCCAATATGATTTTATGCTATCGGGATTCACGAGTTTGGTATTGTAGGAAACGTCCACTCCTGGGTTTGAGGCATATTTTAAAAGATACTTTTCCTCTTTGTCGGCGAAATAGTGTCGCCCTTCAAACCATTTCGACTGATCCAAAACTTCGGGGAGAACCATATAGGGTTCGAGAGGATCGAGGGCTCCTGCGGCGGCCAACAAGGAACCGGACCCCGCTCCCAGATGCACAATGTCCGCCACGTAAACCCCGGCCCTTCGTTCGGCGATTAGACGTTCATGGGCTGCGCTTCCCCCATGGGTCAATAGTCGAGTGGCCTTTATCTCTGGAAACTTTTTCTCAAATTCTTGGAAATAGGGTTCCACGGAATTGCCGGAGTGGAAAACAAGCTTGCCATCTTTTTTTGCGGCCCGGATCGTCGACTCCCATTCTTTTTCCCAATCCTTGCTTTGCCTCACGGTTTGTGCGAGCGATTCGATGACGGGGAATGAACTCAAAATTGCCGCGAAGAACAGCGAGCTACCGCGCTTGAAGAACTTCTTCATAAACAGTCCTCCTTCACTCACCGGCAAATGGACTCCAATTTTTATGCCTTCGGGAACCGCGGAAATACGGCTGGTCTCAGCGGCGACGTTAACATGCGTAAAGACTGGCCAGCAACCGACAACCTGTTGGCTTTTCGTTCACCGCCAGTCCATGCTGGTTAAACATACCATTGACGTGATCCTACTTACTTTAGTAATTCCCGGGAAAGTTTTATGAGAGCGGTTGGCGTCGTGGGGCGATGTGACAATTCATCAGGAGGCCGGCGCGTTGGTGGGGTTTGGTCCCATAAATGCGCTGGATTTTTTCTTCGGAAATGTCGCGTTTAGCCAAGAAACCGCTACCCCAAAGATTGAAAGAAGGAAAGAGCGACCATGAATGCGAAGATCAGGCACTGTGCGATTTGGAGCGATGGGTGTGAGAGGTCGGCTCGATTCTATGAGACGGTCTTTGGAATGCGATTTTTTACAGCTCAGGGGGTCGCCGAGCGTGATCCCACAAACCGGTCACGGGGTCAGCTTAGCGATGGAATCATAGGGCTGGCCTTGAACCCCAGGCCGCCGGGATACCGCTCGGGGCTGGACCACTTTGGACTTCAGCTGCAAGACCTGGATAGAGTCACAGCGAGAATAAAACAAGACTATCCCGATACCATATTTACCAAGGGTCTTGAGGGAGTCGCTTTTGCGGGTATGAGAATCACCGATCCGGTTGGTACTCACATCGATATTGCCCAAGAGAGGGGTGCCAACCTCAGAGGCGGCTATAGAAACGAGGGTTGGGAACAACCGCGGCACTTGCACCACGTTGCGATTCGAGCGAAGAAACCCGCTGTCCTGGCAGAGTTCTATCGAAACGTTTTTGAGCTCACGGAGGTCAAGGACCTTTCCGGCGAGGGAGAAATTTGTCTCACCGATGGAAAGTCGCACCTTCTTATTCGCCCGTGCGAGAACTATTCGTACCGGTCCATGACCGAGGGAATCGATCATATCGGCTTCAAGGTCGAAGACCTCGACGCCGTGAAAAATGATTTGGACGACCTCGGAAAATCATTCCCCGAGTCGGCGCCGCGGAAAATATTTGCTGGCAGAAACGGCGCAACGCTCCAGAGGGATATAGACTCTTGCAGCTTGGGACAGTACGCGATTGCCGATCCGGAAGGCGTCTTGATAGATCTTACGACGTGAAGAAATACCGGATTGTTTAAATCGAGCGGAAAATAACTGGGGAGAGAACTACTCTTGGATACCCCGTCACCATCCAATGCCGTCTACCAGGGCGTCAAGATCGGAGTCGGATGGGCCGGTTCGTACAGGATGACCCAGGTGTTCGCGCGCGCCGTTGAAGGCGCTGCTCCCGTTGCGATCATCGCTCCCGCCCTCAACCGTCCGGATTGGGTGTGCGGTGGCGAGCTGGACTTGGGTTGGGTGTTCCCGGCGGTTCGCGCGAGCTGGGCGCACGAAGGAAAGCGTTCCTGGGCCGGAAAGCCGCTGACTAATCTCCGTTCTGTAGCGCGGTTTCCCAGATTGGATCGACAATTGTTTGCTCTGGCGCCTTGGTGTCCGGTCAAGGACCTTGCACAGATCGGCCGGGAGAAGCGAGCGGTCCGATTGGGTGTCCGTGCGGATGAATTGTTCGAGCATGAGAAAGCGATCTTGCGGCAGTACGGCTCCTCACTGGCGGACATCGAAGCCTGGGGCGGTCGATGGTGGCACGTCGGTGTCGGCTTGGCGGCGCTCGATGAAGAGATCAGAAGCCGAGAGGTGGATATTGTCATGGGGCATGCCTCTCACGAAGGAGTCTGGCAAACCGTCGCTGCCAATGGATTTCGATTCATCGGGCTCGAGGAGCACGCGATAGCAGGCCTGGAGAACGAGGGTTATTCGCGCAACATCATTCCCGTAGGGTTCCTGCCGGCTATCCAAGAACCCCTGCTGACCATTGATCTATCCGATAATCTCCTGATCACCCGCGCAGAAGTAGACGACAGCATCATCTATACGATAGCGAAGAGCATTGACCGGAACAAAAAACGCATTGAGGAAGCCTCGGTCACGGTGAGTTATACTCACAGCCAATCACTGCCCATACCTTTTCTTACGTACTCGTCGACGATGACACAGCCGATCACAAAGCAATGGGAGACGAAAATTCCACTCCATCCTGGTGCCGCGCGCTATTATCGAGAGGCGGGCTACCTGACCTGAATTGGGCGATGAGGGTTCAGTAGGCACAGCGCTCGACCCCACTTGAAACGGAAGAAAGGACGAGACGATGGCGCACCTGATCAAGGAGCCGTTCAGCGGCTACTACCATCGAGAGGTGCCGGAGCATGACAGGGAACTGACCGAAGTGGGGCCTGGAACACCCTGCGGTGAATACCTGCGCCGCTTCTGGCATCCGGTGGGGGTGACCTCGGAATTAAAAGACCTGCCGAAGCGCATCCGCGTCATGGGTGAGGACCTCGTATTATTTCGCGATGGCCGCGCAAAAATCGGACTTCTCGAGCTTCACTGCAGCCACCGCGGCACGTCGCTGGAATTTGGCCTGGTCGAGCGCTGCGGAATTCGGTGCTGCTATCACGGCTGGCTCTACGACGTCGACGGCCGCGTGCTGGAGACGCCGGGAGAGCCTCCCGAGAGCACGTTCAAGGAACGATTTTTTCATGGGGCCTACCCGACGATCGAGTACAAGGGCTTGATCTTCGTGTACATGGGACCGCCGGAGCATCGCCCCGAGTTTCCCATCTACGATTCATTCGAACTCCCGGGCTACCGCATGGTGCCCGGCGGAGAAACGGAACAGAAGTTCATCTATAACTGCAACTGGCTGCAGTTGGCGGAGAATAACGCGGACCAGGTGCACTTCGTATTTCTCCACGACCCGGAGGAGGCGCGCACAAAGTTGGATCGTTGCCGTCCGAGCGTGAGCGGGGGGCCTTTGGAGGATTACTTCAATGTTGGGCTCAAAGAATTTGAGGGTGATCTCACGGCGATTCGGGAGAACTTTCAGTCAAGGGTGCTCGAGTGGCAGGAAAGCCCGCTCGGCGTGATCGGTATCCACACGCGGCGGGTCGGTGATCTAGTTTGGGTACGCCTGGGTGACTACATCATGCCCAACGTCGACCAGTTTCCGCCGAGCCGCTTTCGGCCCACGGGAGAGCTCGATTTCGGGCCGCCGTACATGACCGCCTGGACGGTTCCGGTCGATGACACTCACACGGTCGCGTACCAGTTCCGCTATGCTCCGGAGAACTCAGAGCAGCGCTCTGTCGCGCGCCCGTTGAGAAGCTCGCAGTCGCTCAATCGAACCTATGAAGACCGCCAACGCCAGCCGGGGGACTACGAGGCGCAAGAGAGCCAGCGCCCCATCGCCGTCCATGCACTGGAACACTTGGGAGCCACGGATCGGGGGGTGACCCTGGTTCGGAAGCTGTTGCGGGAGGGAATTCGCGCGTTGCAAAGAGGTAAAGACCCAAAGCGAGCCCTCCCGTCCGTTGGCAATGCTATTTCGACTTATTGCAGAAACACGGTGCTTCGGATTCCCCCGGCGGAAACCCCCGAGGCTGACAGAGAGCTGCTCCGAAACACAGGCCGCAAAGTCGCGGCCGCTGCGCTCTCGGGGCAACCTGTCTCTACCGCGAAATAATTTCTAGGAGCTATACTCTCATCGGCGCCGTGGCCATGTTCCTCTCCCTGAACCCAGAGATTGTTCCAGCGAGAGCTTGGGATTCACTGCCGCGGCGGTTATCAATGTCAGCCGCCTGGCCGATGACGCGCGCGGAAAGCTCGAAATTCGGAACTCGAAACAAATTCAAATGACCAGAAAAAACACCAGAATATTCCAAACAACCCTGATTCGGATTCGTCGTTTGGAATTTCTTATACTTTTTGATTTATTTGGCTGCAGTTTGTTTCGGATTTCGTGCTTCGAATTTCGGATTTGTTTCGCCGGCCCCTTGCCGTGAGAAACGCAAGAAAGGAACTACAATGAGAGGTGCACCGTTGCCGCCGATCGGTCGGTCAAACACCGCCTTGGTGTTACACGACATGCAAAATGATTTCATTAAAGCGTCGCTCTCCAGACCCGAAATGCACGCGGTCGTCAAACGAACCAAAGCGCTCATCGATCTTGCGCGTTCCCTGCCGGTTCCAGTTATTTACACTCGGGTAGAAAGCGATCCAGCCATGACGTTCCCGCCCGAACGCGCTTCCTACCTGCGCCGGTCGGGACCTCCGATTTGCGTGAAAGGCAGCGCGGGCGCGGAAGTGATCGACGAACTGAAGCCAGCGGCAGGTGACCATATCATTACCAAGGTCAGGTCCAGCGCCTTTCACGAAACCAAATTGGAAACTCTTCTCAGGGTAAAAGGGATTTGGATTCTAGTGGTTGCCGGTGGTTCGACGAACTGGGGTGTGGAGTGGCTGGCGCGGGACGCCAAGTCGCGCGATATCGTTACGGTGGCGCTCAGGGACTGCACCTACTCGGCAACCCGACGACTTTTTGGGTTACGTAATGAACTCTGGCGAGGTCGTAGAAATGCTGAAGGCGTAATAACATCAGTACCGGATGGCAGGCCGGAGACCGATTTTGATCGCACCAGGCGGGAATTTTAGCCATTTCGCAGTAAATGATTCTCTCGGGCAAAGCCATGCAGCGCTACGAATACCTTAAGGCAATCGCGCAGGATACGGGGGATGCGCTGGTAGTCGTAACCGGTACAGCTCTTCGTGAGTGGCAAACATTGAGGCCTGGGGACGGCAACTTCAGAACCCGAACGTTAGGACTCGCCTCTTCAATCGGCCTGGGAATAGCATTGGGTCTTCCCCACCGGAAAGTCATTGTCATTGATGGAGATGGCGCTTTTCTTATGAACCTTTGCGGGCTGCCGACGATCGCGTGGCACAGTCCGAGTAACCTAATCCATATTCTTTTTGACAACGAATGCTACGAAGCGTCAGGCGGCACCGAGACTGCGACTTCTGCTGTTGCAGAGCCCGTCGCGCTGGCTAAAGGCGCCGGCTATAAGAATGCACTTTGGGTGAAAAGCCCGAACGATCTCCGTAGGGAGTTTCTTAGGGCTTGGAAGAGAAACGAACTCTGCTTGCTAGCGGTAAAGGTAGAACCGGGAGGGCCGAAGCTTGCCGCAAATCTCTATGACGAGGTGGAGAATAAATATCGCTTTATCCGTTATCTTGAGGAAACAGAGAAGAAAGGAATCATTGGCTCTGCTGACCACGTTGTTAAAGCGACGAAACAGAAAAAGGCTTGACCGACCCGCGGCGGATTTGCCCTCAAGGGAGATTTAACCCGAATCCGCAGTTGCCGGTGATTCAGAGCGCGAGGCACAAGCATTCTGTAGCAAAGCCAATAGGTCTCTGCCTCTGAGTGGACATCAATCATCAGTCTTTGGTGATACTACGAAATTAACGTTCATTGGGTGCCAAAGTCAAAACGACTTTGAAACTGAGGCGTTGGGTGTCTTCGCTACGCCATGCTTATGCCTCGCTGCTGTCGCGCAGGTTTGAACTGCGGAATTCGGGTTTAATGAAGTGTGGATCGAAAATACTGCTTGCCGTTCTTCTCCTTTTCGTCGACAACCCTCACCTTCTATCCCAGACTCCGCCCGTTCGTGTTCATGCCGCTTACGCAGCGATCGCCGGTGATCATGCTGCCCTTTACGTTGCCCATGAGGCGGGGCTCTTCCGCAAGCACGGTCTGGACGCGAGGTTTGTTTATATTGCGGCGGCTCCAGCGATCATCCCGGCGCTGCTCGGAGGAGATATTGATTTTGCCGTGGCCAGCGGCAATGGGGTGGTTAATGCAGGCTTAGGTGGGGCAGATCTCGTATGGGTGGCGGGGATGGTGAATACGGCAGCTTACTACCTCGCAGTTCAGCCGGAGATTAAGTCGATCAACGACCTGCGCGGACGTCCTTTGGGAGTGACGCGGATTGGCGCGGCGACTGATTTCGTCCTGCGTTTTCTTTTGCGCAAGGCAGGGTTGGATGCCGAAAAGGAAGTCCAGATTCTTCAAATGGGTGGGCAGCCGGAATTGGCTGTTGCCATGGAGAACAGACGGATCTTTGGTGCTGTCACTACGCCTCCTGCGTTGGTGAGAATGCAAAAGGGAGGTGCCCACATCCTGCTCACGCCCAAGGACATTGCCCTGCGCTTTCCTCATGTGGGCATTGTCGTGCGCAAGAAATTTCTGACAGAGAATCGTGAAGTCGTTACAAATTTTATTCGCGGTTACTCTGCGGGGATTCCGATGATTTTTCAGGACAAGGAAAATAGTAAAAGGCTCCTCACTCGTTTTATCAGATCGAAAGAACCTGACGTATTGGAGGCCACTTGGCAATATGCAGTCGACTCATTGGCGCAGATCCCGTATCCGGATCCGGAGGGATTTAAGGTTATTTTGGAGGCGCTCTCACGCACACGTGGCGAGACTCTCGCAGCCAAGCCCGAGCAGTTCATAGAAGACAGCGTTGTAAGAGAGCTGGAGAGAGAAGGATTTTTTAAGAAACTGTACGGTCGTTAAACCATTTGTAGGTTCAGCAAAACGGATCGGTTGCAACCGAATCATTCCTATCCGCGATAATCAGTGACCCGGTTCACCTTACTCCTAAAACGCTCTTGGTAAGTAGCACCGCCACCGGCCTTTTGGAATCCTCCGCTAGGGTTTGGGCTCCCACAAGAGTCGCCTCCGCCTCTTCAATCTTTCTCAGGACATAAGTGCGGATGCCCAACGCGCTTAGCACGGGTTCGGTCACCGACCCCACTGTCGTAAAGCCACGGTCGCCGATGTCGCCCGCGTAGTACACGAGAAGAAGAACCGGAATCTCGAACATCAGAGACGTTGACGTGAGCGCATTGCAACTGTTTAAAAGTCCACCGTTCTGCATGATTAGGGCGCACCTCTTTCCCGTCAGGTAGGCGCCCGCGCAAATGCCGACCCCTTCTTCCTCCCGTGAAAGCCTAATATGGGTTATTGCCGAATCCCGCTTTACCGTTTTGATCAGTTCGACTACTTTCTCATCGGGAAGCGTCGCAACGAAATCGATTCCCGCCTTCCGAAGCCCTGTTTTTAGGATCTTCGCACACTGCTTTGCGTTCATAATGTTTCAGTGCCGTAGGAATCGGACATGTAGCGCGAGCGATTTTTCCTCGGAGAATGGATCATCGGCGCTAACGATCGATCCATACCCGAGAAAGACCGAACGAAACGGAATTGAAGCGGCCGTCTCCGTCGGTCGAAAAGCCCTTGACCTTGTCGTTGTAAGTAAAGAAACGCGGCACGTAAACGAGCGGCAGCTCGGGCGTGTCGTCATGTAGTATCCGCGCGACTTTCGCGTACAGCTCGTAACGTTTTTTTTGCTCCGTTATCTTTCGCGCCTCGACCAATAGGCGGTCGATCTCTTTATTGCAGTACCCCGAGACGTTGTTGGCTCGTTTTTTTGCCTGAATCGATTTTTCGTCGCAGCCATACTCGGGAAAGTACACGTCATCGGGGTCTGAGGGTATGTCGCCGCCGTAGAGAATCATCTGAAAGTTGCCCGCCCGCTGCTGCTCGCGGTAGGTGGCGCCTTCGAGAACCACAAGCTTGAGCTTGATTCCGGCGGTCGACAATTGCTGCTGGAGCACCTGCTGTTCATCCTCTACGCCCCGGCGTGCCAGGAGTTCTATTTCAAGATCCGGCGCGCCGGCTTCCTTGAGGAGCGCCTTCACCGTCGCCGGGTTGCGCTCGCGCTCCGGCAGTTTGAAGTGCCAGGGACTTCCCTGGGGAAAACGCTGCTGCGTTACATGGCCGTAGCCCCAGAATCCTCCTTGGATGAACTGTTTGCGATCGATGGCGTAGGCCACAGCTTGGCGCAGCTTGGGATTATTAAAAGGCGCTTCGACGACGTTGAAGATGATCCGTCTAAAACCGCCAAAGGGGGCGGGCGTTGCTTTTACTCCGCGCACCGAGCCGTTCTGGACGTTGGCCACATGCGCATAAGGCGTTCGCTCGATCATATC
>Ga0066710_100007594_pt1 | contig 10390 bp, 9 predicted proteins | sample GraSoiAngelo_159_FD_79666 | JGI IMG/M metagenome (GOLD analysis project Ga0066710, IMG submission 79666) | Grasslands soil microbial communities from the Angelo Coastal Reserve, California, USA - 14_1009_16_40cm | ecosystem: Environmental > Terrestrial > Soil > Grasslands | place: USA...
GCTTCCCTGGCAGCCGGGACGCCGAGCTCGCGCTCCACGTGCCGGTGATCGGCGACACGGTCGCGCCGTTCATAGCGCCCCCCGACACCGACCCGGCTGGGCTTCGCGCCGCGGACTCGCTGGCGGTCCTTCCGGATGACCCGTCGGCGGCCGCCGAGGAGATCCAGCGCCGACGGGAGGAGATCGGCTTCTCCTACTTCGTCTTCGGCGCCGAGGTCTCCGACGCGCTCGCGCCGGTCGTCGCCGAGCTGGCGGGACACTAAAGCGCAATACATCACCAACAAGGAGGCGTCCGTGGGAGAACTGCTCGTTGACTTCATCACCTCGCTCGATGGCTACGCGTCGGGGGAGGGCTGGCCCGGCTGGTGGGGTTTGCAAGGGCCCGAGTACCTCGCGTGGCTCGACGAGCAGCCCGAGGTCACCTATCTGATGGGGGCGAACACCTACCGGCTCATGTCGGGCTTCGCCGCCGGCGAGACGCCCGAGGGGACCGATGAGTTCAGCGCCGATGAAGAGGCGTCGGTCGGAGGGCTCACCGGAGCGTCGAAGGTGGTGTTCTCGTCCTCGCTCGAAGACCCCCTCACCTGGGCCAACAGCACGCTCGTGCGCGACGACGCCGTCGACGCGGTCCGGGCGATGAAGGACGAAGGCTCAGGTGTCCTGAGCACGATCGGCAGCCTCAGCCTGTGCCGGTCGCTGCTGCGAGCCGGTGTCGTCGATCGGTTCCGGGTCGTGATGTTCCCGGTGATCACCGGCGCCACCGGATCAGAACGCATCTACGACGGCTACCCCGACGTCGCGCTTGAGATGATCGACAGCCGCACCTTCGACGGCGGCATCCAGCTCGTCGAGTACCGGCCACGCGTGCTCGAGCGCCCGCCGCTTGCCACCACGACGTGATCGAACCTCGCAACATGCGCGAGGAACACTGTTGATGTCGCTCACGCGTGTTTCAGAACTTCTCTATCTCGCTCGACGGCTTCGGCACCGGCGACGGTCTGAGTCTCGACGCCCCCGTTCGGCCATGCCGGCGAGCCGGCGGCACGAGTGGATGTTCGCGACGAGGTGCGGTCGCACGATGTTCGGCGGGGCCGGCGGCAGGCGGCACGGACGACGCATGCCTGAACGCTACGGCGCGACCCATTCGGCATCGCTTCCGATGTCGTGGCGTCCACGCGCGCACCGTGGGCCTTACCGCCGGCTCCGAGCGATACCGGACGGACGTTCGCTTACGACTCGGTGGAGGCGGTTTTCCACGAACCCGCCGTTCGTCCACGATGTGACACCGACCAAGTGGCCGAGTTGCGAGCGGTGACGCCTGGCAGTTGACCACGCGGGCAAGCAGACGCCGGGTCTGTCACAGGTCGAAGGCGGGTGGTGTCTTCATGTCGCTCACATCGACAGGAGGATGCAGCATGTCCAGCACGACCCGAATCCCCAAGGCCAAGATTCCCGAGGAGGAGATCGCCGGCTTGCTCTTCAACGGTGAAGTCCCCGAGCCGTATGCGGTGATGTGGCACCACCGACCGGCGCTTGCCAGCCTGGGCGCGCTCGGCGCTGCGATCGCGACGTGGGACCAGCTCGACCCCAGCCTCAAGACCTTCGCCCACATGGCCGTCGCCGCGCAGATCGGGTGCTCGTGGTGCCTCGACCTCAACTACTTCCTCGCCCACAATGAGGGGTTCGACATGATCAAGGCCAGCGAAGTGCCGCGCTGGCGCTCGTCGTCGGTGTTCACTCCGCTGGAGCGTGACGTCCTGGAGTACGCCGAGGCGATGAGCGAGACGCCGCCGCGCGTCACCGATGACTTGGTCGCCCGCCTGCTCGACCAACTCGGCGCCGCCGGGGTGGTCGAGCTCACTGGGGTGGTCGGCTTCGCCAACTTGACCACTCGCTGCAACACAGCGTTGGGCGTCGAGTCTCAAGAGTTCTCGAAGGAGTGCCCCCTGCCGCTGACGCCGCGGTCGATTTCGGACGGGTACGCGACGTCTGCATGAGCGGCTACCACGAAGAGGTGTTCGCGCGGCACCGCAGCCTGCTGTTCACCGTCGCCTACGAGTTGCTCGGCTCGGCCGCCGACGCCGAAGACGTGGTGCAGGAAACGTGGTTGCGCTGGGCTGGTGTCGATCACGGCGAGGTGCGCGACCCGCGTGCCTACCTGGTCCGTATCGTCACCCGCCAGGCGCTGAACCGGTTGCGCTCGCTGGCGCGTCGGCGCGAGGACTACGTTGGCGAGTGGCTGCCTGAGCCGCTGCTCACGAGCCCCGACGTCGCCGCCGACGTCGAGCTCGCCGAGAGCGTGTCGATCGCCATGCTGACCGTGCTCGAGACGCTCGCTCCCACGGAGCGCGCCGTGTTCGTGCTGCGCGAGGTGTTCGACACGCCCTACGACGAGATCGCCCAAGCGGTCGGCAAGACACCCGCCGCCGTCCGCCAGATCGCCCACCGGGCGCGCGACCACGTCGCCGCTCGCCGGCCCCGAGTGGCGGTCAGCTCGACCGAGCAGCAGCAAGTCGTCGACCGGTTCCTCGCCGCCGTGCGGGAGGGCGACCTCCAAGGCCTCCTCGACGTCCTCGCGCCCGACGTCGTCATCGTCGCCGACGGCGGTGGCCTGGTCGCCGCGGCGCGACACCCGATCGAAGGCGCGCAGCCGGTGGCCGCCTTCCTCCTCACCGGGGCCCGCAGGGCCGCGTTCGAGCTGAGTGCGGTCTGGCTCAACGGCGCACCGGCCGCCCGCATCGAGATCGGCGGCACGCTCGACACAGCGGTGAGCCTCGCCGTCGAGGACGGCCGCGTCACGCGCATCTACGCCATCCGCAACCCGCACAAGCTCGCCGGGCTGGACGTGGTCGCCGCGCTCACCCGGACGTGAACGCTCGGCGCTTCGAGCGTCACGCTGCCGCGGGCGGCCGCCTTTCATCTCTACTGGCTCGTCGGCAAGCAACGGTCTGTTCAGTCAGCGAGAGAGGAAGGCTGCAGTGAGACTTGGAATCATTGGTGCTGGAGCCGTCGGAGGTTTGCAGGTGCCGGCGACTTCTCGGGTCTGTCGTGGGGCGCGAATGGGGCGCGAGAGGTTGCAAGACGGTGACAGACGACGGCGGACGTCGACAAGCGTAATCGCAGGTCAGATGCCATCTCCCCGCGAAACCCGTGGTGGTGACGGTGAGTCGGCCTGTAGGCGGGGTTCTGTCCATCCCTTGCGGGACTGGGTGGCCATCCATCTGTGCGGCCCACCTGGGGACATCGACCGGGCCGGTCGTCCCACGTTTGGCCTTGCTCCGAGTGGGGTTTGCCGAGCCACCCGGGTCACCCCGGGCGCTGGTGCGCTCTTACCGCACCGTTTCACCCTCACCTGTGCGTCGCCCCGGAGGGCGCCGCCATCGGCGGTCTGTTCTCTGTGGCACTTTCCTGCGGGTCACCCCGACTGGCCGCTAACCAGCACCCTGCCCTGCGGAGCCCCGACCTTCCTCGACGCCGTGACCCGACTACGTCGGGACCGACGCCGCGACCACCCGGCCGACTCACCGTCGCCGCCCATTGTCGCGCGCGTCCCGGGTAGCGTCGCCGGGTCGCCTTGACGGGGAGTTCGATGCGGGACATGCGGAGAGTTTTGGGACCGGCCCGGCTGGCGCGGGTGGTCGCGATGACGATGGGCGCGGGGCTGCTGGCGGCCGCGTGCACGAGCAGCAACAGCGGTGGCAACGGGCTCGGGGTCGCGCCGACCGCAACGACCGCGGTAGCGGGCGTCGGTGGTGCTCTCGACCGGCACAGCCCCGCCGCGCCCGCGCCGCACGTCACCGGGCCGGTGGCCGGAAAATCGGGGCTGGCGTCGCCGGTCGACCTCGCGTCCAAGGGCTACGTCGAGGACGAGTTCTTTCTCGCGGGCGACGCGAGCGCGTACGCGAAGGACGGTGACTGGGGTCGCGACGGCAAGTGGAAGGCGACACCGACGCGCCGCGCGGCCTACACGACCCGCGTGGTCGTGCGCAGGCCGTCGGCGCCGGCGAAGTTCAACGGCACCGTGGTGGTCGAGTGGCTCAACGTGACGGGTGGGCTCGACGCGTCGCCCGACTTCGGTTACATGTACGACGAGCTCTTGCGCAGCGGTTACATCTGGGTCGGCGTCTCCGCTCAAGCGTCCGGGGTCGCAGCCACCGTGAGGCAGAACCCCGCGCGCTACAAGGACCTCAGCCATCCGGGCGACGCGTTCGCCTACGACATCTTCACTCAGGCCGCGCGGGCCGTGCGCGCGGGTGCGCTGTTCGGTCGCGACTACGGGATCAAGTCCGTCCTCGCCACCGGCGACTCGCAGTCCGCGATCCTGCTGACCACCTACGTGAACGCGGTCGATCCGTTGGTCAAGGTCTACGACGGGTTCCTCGTGCACAGCCGCTTCGGGGCGGCCGGCGGTCTCGGCGACGGGATCGCGACACCGAACCCGGCCGAGATCCGCGACGACACCGAGGCGCCTGTCCTCGTCGTGCTGTCCGAGACCGACATCGGCTTCAACCTTTCGACCCGCCAGCCGGACAGCACGCGTTTTCGACTCTGGGAGATGGCGGGCACCGCGCATGCGGACCAGTACCTGCTCAACCTGTACTCGCCGCCCACGCCGGGACAGCCGCCGTCGAACCCGTTGGGCTGCGCGAAGCCTCTCAACTCCGCGAACCAGCATTGGGTGCTCAAGGCCGCGATCTCTCACCTGAACAGTTGGGCACGCGGCGGTCCGCCGCCACCGACCTCGCCACGCATCAAGATGACCGACGCGAATCCCGCCGTGATCGCCCGCGACGAGGACGGCATCGCGATCGGCGGGATCCGGCTTCCCGAGCTCGAGGCGCCGACGGCGACGCTCAGCGGGGTCCCCAGCCCCGACTCGCCCGGGTTCTGCATCTTCTTCGGATCGACCACCGCGTTCGACGCCGCCCACCTGGCCCAGCTCTACCCGGACCACGAGGCGTACGTGACCAAGTACAGCGCCGCCGTCGACCGGTTGCTCGCCGCCGGCTTCATCCTCGCGCCCGACGCCGAGGCGGCGAAGTCCACGGCACGGGCCGCGTCCGTCGGGCTCTGAACCGCTCCGGGCGCGAGGCTGACCTACGTCACCAACCCCGAGAGGAGCAGACATGGCAAACCCCGTCGTGCACTTCGAGATCCAGTCGACCGATGCCCCGCAACTCCACCAGTTCTACGGCGACGCCTTCGGGTGGAGCATCGACGCCAACAACCCCATGAACTACGGGATCATCGGGGCGGGCGAAGGCGGGATCGGCGGCGGGATCGGACCCAGCATGGACGGCACGAACCTGGTCACCTTCTACATCCAGGTCGATGACATCGCGGCCGCGCTCGAGAAGGTTGCGAAGCTCGGCGGCAAGACCGTGATGGGGCCCATGGACGTTCCCGACGGCCCGACCCTCGCGCTGTTCAACGACCCGCAGGGGAACACCGTCGGTCTCGTCACGGGCATGTAGCCCTCGGCCTCAGAAGTCGAGGGCCGACAGCTCGGGCACCCAACCTCGCGAGCGGTCGCGCGCCGCCCGCCAGCGGTCGCGGTCGGGCTTGTGCACCGGGTCGACCACCGCCCGAGGCGACCAGGTGGCGGCGACGTCGTCCTCGCCGGCCCAGGTGCCGATGGCCATGCCTGCCAGGAATGCGGCCCCGAGCGTCGTGGCGTCGGACACCGGCGACACCTCGACCGGGCGCTGGGCTGCGTCGGCCAGGGCCTGGAGGAAGGTGGCGTTGGCGCTCATGCCGCCGTCGACGCGGAGTGTCGCGATGGCGTGAGCCCCGTCGGCCTCGGCGGCCTCGACCAGATCGGCACCTCGGTGGGCGATCCCCTCGAGCACCGCCCGCACGACCTCGGGCCGGCCGGAGCCGCGCGTCAGTCCGAGGAGCGTGCCGCGCGCGCCGAAGTCCCACTCCGGCGTGCCGAGGCCGAGCAACGCGGGCACGAACCAGACGTCGCCGGTGTCGGCGCACGACGCGGCGACCGCGTCGGACGCGGCCGCGGACTCGATGAGGCCGAGGTCGTCTCGCAACCACTCGACCGCCTGGCCTGCGGTGAGCATGAACGCCTCGACGCCCCACGTGAGTCGACCGCCACGCCGCCACGCCACGATCGGGAAACACCCGCCGGGCCCGCGCGCCTCGAACGCGGGTCGGGTCGCGCCGATGCAGAGATCGAGCATGCCTCCCGTGCCGAACGTGATCTTGGCCAGACCGGGCCGGGTGCATCCCTGACCCACGAGTGACGCCTGCTGATCGCCGGCGAGACCCGCGATCGGCGGCGCGCCCGGGAGCTCCGACGCCTCGCCGACGACGCCCGTCGAGTCGACGATCGTGGGCAGCACCGACGACGGGATGCGGAGGACGTCGAGCACCTGCGACGACCATCCCGAGGCATCCGCGTGCAGCAGGCCGGTGAGGCCGGCGTTGGTCGTGTCGGTGATGTGCAACGCGCCGCCCGACAATGTCCACGCGATCCAGCTGTCGACCGTACCGAAGCACAGGTCGCGCTCCCGCTCCGGGTCGGCCATGTCGAGCAGGAAGGCGACCTTGGTGGCCGACACGTTCGGTGCCACCCGGATCCCGCGGCCCTGCAACTCGAGGCACATCCCCGCGGTGCGCTGGTCCTGCCAGCCGACGCCCGGGCCGACCGGCACACCCGTGGCCCGGTCCCAGACGATCGTCGATGCCCGCTGGTTGGCGATGCCCACGGCCTCGACCGGGCCGCCGGCCTCGAGCGCGGCCCGGGCCACGTCGAGCGCGCCGGCAGCCATGGCCGCGGCATCGAACTGCACGAAACCGGGTGCGGGTGACTCGGGCAACACCTCGCGGTAGTGGACGTGATGAACCGTGGCATCGGGGTGCACGACTGCAGCACGCACACCACTGGTACCTACGTCGACGACAAGAATGCTCATGCGATGGCGGACCGCGATGCCATGTAGGCGCTGAACGCCGAGACCGCGACGGGGACAGGGATCTGCGCCACCAGCTTCACCACGTTGTCGACGATGTCGTTCCTCAACGCGACATCGATGACGACGCTGATCACCGCGATGACCCCCATCGCGCCGAGCGCGGCGAGGGAGCCGTGCGCGAACGGCGCATCGGGACGGGCCCGCCCCGCGAGCCGTCCGCCCAACGCCATGCCGAGGAGGATCACGACGTAGAAGGCGAACGGCCAGTTGGAGTCGCGGTCGAACGAGACGATGGCGTTGACGATGGCGTAGGCGACCAGGCTGGCGAGCGAGACGCCGAGCGCGACCGCGCCGGAGACGAGCACCGTGCGGCTGTCGACGCGGACACCCATCGCTCTCACCGCCGCACAGCTTTCACCGTGGGACAGCCCCACAGGGGGACGGCCCTCACGGCCAAGGGACCTCGCCGAACGGGTCGGGCAGGCCGAGCTTGCCGGGGTTCAGGATGCCGTTCGGGTCGAGCGCGCCCTTCAGCGCCGCCAACACGTCGAAGGCGGGGCCGAGGGCGTCGCGGACGAACCGGCCGCGGTTGAGGCCGACGCCGTGGTGGTGGCTGAGGGCACCTCCGTGGGCGAGCACGACGTGAGTGGCCACGTCCCATGCCGCCCGGTAGAAGGCATCGCGCCCCGCGGGCCCCTCCTCGTCGGGCGGCCGCCCCGCGAACGTGAAGTAGAGGCACGCGCCGTCGCCGTACGCATGGGACTGGTGGGCGGACACCACCAGCGCGTGCTCGAGCCCGGCGACGGCCGCGAGCACGCCTTCGTAGATCGCGGGCAACGCCGACCATCGCGCCGCGATCTCGATGGTGTCCACGACGATGCGTCGCTGGGTGAGGGATTCGAGCGCGGAGACGTCGTTGCGATGTTCGAGCCACCGCCCCACGAGGGCGTCGTCGAGCCGCTTGGCTCCCTCGCACTCCTCGCCGACGACTTGCATCATCGCGTCGATGATCGCGGGCTCGCCCTCGTCGAGCACCAGCAGCACGTGCTGGTCGGGTACCTCGAAGTTGCGCGCCGACTCGGTGGTGTCGTAGAGGCGCAGCACCGCAGGCGTCGCGCCCCGTCGCAGCACGCGACGGCACGCCGCGAGCCCGTCACCGAACGACGCGAAGCCGAACGCGGCGCGCCGCTCCGCCGCGGGGACGGGGTGCACGCGCAGCCAGGCCTCGGTGATGACCCCGAGCGTGCCCTCGCTGCCGACGAACACCTGGGTGAGGTCGGGCCCGACGGCAGCGCGTGGCGCGCCGCCGGTGCGGACGACCCTCCCGTCGGCCAGCACGACCTGCAGCCCCGCGACCATGTCTTCGATCTTCCCGTAGCGGGTGGAGTACTGACCGGCCGAGCGACAGGCCAGCCAGCCGCCGACCGTCGACAGCTCGATCGACTGCGGCCAGTGCCCGAGCGTCACGCCGTGCAGGGCGCGGAGGTCGTCCTCGAGCACGTCGCCGAACGTGCCCGGGCGCACGTCGAGCACCATCGAGACGTCGTCGACGTCGACGATGCCTGCGAGCGCGCACACGTCGAGCACGACCCCGCCGTGCAACGGGACGCTCGCGCCGCAGACCCCGCTGCGCCCGGCCGCGGGCGTCACCGGCACACGCGCCTCGTCGCACACCGCAAGCACGCCCGCCACCTCGTCGACCTCGCGCGGCCGGACGACAACGGCGGCCAGCCCCGGCACCTCGCCGTCGAGCGCCCAGCCCATGGCCAACGGCCACCAGTCGCGGCCCGCCTCGGCGCGCGCCGACGGGTCGGTGGTGACGTCGTCGCAGACGCCGCGCAGCCGGGCCAACAGCTTGTCGTCGGTCTCGACGAACCGAGCGCCGATGTGGTTGCGCACGGTGGCGGGGCCGGCGGTGAAGGCAATCGGTGGTGTCGGTGCGCCTCGGTTCGGCGACACCGAGTCAGGCCCTCACCATCTGGTCGAAGCCCGTCTCGTGCAGGCCGCCGGCGGCGCGCTCGTCCGCCACGGCACCCCGGTAGGACGCACCCTGGGACTCGACCTCGGCCTCGCTCCAGCCCAGCTCGGGCGCTAGCACTCGGGCCACGTCGAGGGCGGCGTCGGCGGACGCGTCACGGGCGAGGAGCCGGGCGCGAGTTCGTCGGGCCAACACGTCGTCGACCGTCGTGGCCATCTCGTAGCGCGCCGCGTAGAGCGCCTCGACCTTGAGGTACGGCAGGGTCGGGACGAGCGGCTCCGCGAGCGCGGGTTGGGCGGCCATCATCGCCAGCAGCGTCCGCGCGTCACCCCCGTAGCGACCTACGAGGTGCTCGAGCACCGCGTCGCTCGTTCCCATTCGAGCGGCCGCACCGGGGGCGCGCAGCTCGTCGGTGCCGTGGGCGCCGTGCAACGCGAGATGCTTCGTGCGGCTTCGCTTCAGTCGGCTGCGCCTACCGCGGCCGAGCTCGCCGCTCACCTCGTGGACGGAGTCGGCCGCCATCTTCCGGTACGTGGTGAACTTGCTGGCGGTCACGGTGACCCCGACGCTGGCCGAGCGGCCGACCTCGTGTCGGGGCGAGAGGTCGGCCGTCTTCTCGCTCTTTGCGCCACGCACGAGGGGCCGCAGACCGGCCCACGTGCCCAGGACGTCGTCCTCCTTCAAGGGTTCGAGGAGCGAGGCGTTCACCGCGTCGAGCAGGTAGGCGACGTCATCAGGCGTGCACGCAGGGTTGTCGAGCGGCCCGTCGTAGTCGGTGTCGGTCGTGCCGATGTAGACGCGATCGCCCCACGGGACCACGAAGATCGAGCGACCGTCCTTGCGAACGGGGATTACGGCGGCGATGTCGCAACGCACCTTCGACCAGGGCACCGTGAGGTGGATGCCCTTGGCCGGGCGAATGGTCTGGGGATGCCGCCCCTCGTCGAGGGCGCGCACGTCGTCGGACCACACACCGGCCGCGTTGACGACGGCCCGGGCCCGCACTTCGATTCCGTTGTCGAGCCGGGCGCCGGATGCACGCCCCTCCGCGTCCTTCAACACTGCGGTCACCCCTGCGTGGTTGAGGGCGGCCACGCCGTAGTCGACGGCGGCAGTGCGCGCGATGGTGAGCGTGAGGCGCGCGTCGTCGGTCTGCGCGTCGTAGTAGAGGAACCCGGCGACCAAGCGGCGCGTGTCGAGCGTGGGCACGTGTGCGAGCGCCTCTTCGCGCGAGACGCGCTTGTGCAGCTTGCCGATGCGCAACCCGCCCGTCAGGTCGTAGACCCACAGCGCGTTGCTGTAGACGCGCACGACGGCCTTGTTGACGATGCCTTCCTTGCCGAACAGCGGGATGAGGAACGGGAGCGGGTGTACGAGGTGCGGGGCGTTCTCGAGCAGGCGCTGGCGCTCCGCCAGGTTCTCGTAGACGAGGACGAACTCCTTCTGCTGCAGGTAGCGCAACCCGCCGTGCACGAGCTTCGAGGAC
>Ga0066710_100007596_pt1 | contig 10390 bp, 12 predicted proteins | sample GraSoiAngelo_159_FD_79666 | JGI IMG/M metagenome (GOLD analysis project Ga0066710, IMG submission 79666) | Grasslands soil microbial communities from the Angelo Coastal Reserve, California, USA - 14_1009_16_40cm | ecosystem: Environmental > Terrestrial > Soil > Grasslands | place: USA...
CGGCACGTCGCCCTCGGCGCCCGCATGGTTCCGTTCGCCGGCTGGGAGATGCCCGTGCAGTACGAGGGAGTCATCCCGGAACACAAGGCTGTGCGCACCGACTGCGGCGTCTTCGACGTCTCGCACATGGGCGAGCTCGAGGTCGAAGGCCCGCGCGCCCAGGGCCTCCTGCAGTCGCTGCTTTCGAACGACCTCGAGCGGCTCGAGGACGGCCAGGCGCAGTACACGCTCCTGACCAATGACTCGGGGGGGATCGTCGACGACCTGATCGTCTACCGGCTCAGTCCGTTTCGCTTTCTGTTGATCGTGAACGCGGCCAACCGGGAGGGCGATTTCGAGTGGATGCGGGAGCGCGAGATCCCGGGCTCGGATGTCCGCGACGTCTCGGACGAATATGGGTTGCTGGCCGTCCAGGGCCCCCGGGCGCTCGAGCGCCTCGGGCTGCCCGAGGCACCGGCGTTTTCCTTCGCGGAGGGCGAGCTCGACGGAATCGCCTGCATGATCAACCGCACCGGGTACACGGGCGAGCAGGGCGTCGAGCTGATGGTGCCGGTGGAGGACGCTGGGGATCTCTGGGATCGCGTGGTCGCGCGCGGCGCCAAGCCGGCGGGCCTCGGCGCGCGCGACACGCTCCGACTGGAGGTCTGCTACCCGTTGCATGGCAACGACATCGGCCCCGAAACCGACGCGATTTCGGCGGGCCTCGGCTGGGTCTGCGCCCTCGACAAGGACTTCACGGGTGCCGACGAGCTGCGGAAGATCAAGGCGGAGGGGCCGCGCCGGCGCCTCGTCGCGTTCGTCATGCAGGAGCGCGCGATCCCCCGCGAGGGGATGGGGATCGACGGCGGCGGCGAGGTCACCTCCGGAACCCACTCGCCGATGCTCGACCGCGGCATCGGCCTGGGCTACGTGCCGGACGACAACGCCGCGCCCGGAACGGAGCTGACGATCGACGTGCGCGGCAGACCCCGCCGCGCCCGCGTCGTCAAGAAGCCGATCTACAAGCCCGAGGAAGGGCCGTAGTGGCGACCGAGACCTATCCCGACGAGCTCAGATACCACTCCGAGCACGACTGGGCCCGGATCGAGGGCGACGAAGCACTGCTCGGGATCACGTGGTTCGCGCAGGACTCGCTGGGCGAGCTCGTGCACTTCGAGCCGCCCGCCGAGGGGGCGACAATCACGAAGGACGCGTCGTACGGCGAAGTGGAGTCGGTCAAGGCAGTGTCGGAGCTGATCTCGCCGCTCTCCGGGGAGGTGATCGCCGTCAACCAGAAAGTTGTCGAGGCTCCCGAGACCGTCAATGAGGATCCGTATGGCGACGGCTGGCTGGTCCGGATTCGCCTATCGGAGCCCGGTGAAGCCGACTCGCTCCTCGACGCCGCCGCCTACAAGCAGCTTCTCGACGAGCAGTAGGGCCGAGCAGAGCCCCGATGAGCTTCCTGTCCCTGACCGAGCAGGATCGCGAGCAGATGCTCGAGACGATCGGGATCGACTCGGTCGACGAGCTCTTCGCGCAGATCCCGCCGGCCGTCCGCCTCGGCCGTACGCTCGACCTCGAGCCCGCGCTCTCAGAGCCTGAGCTCGTTGCGCACTTGGGCGAGCTTGCCTCGCACAACACCGATACCGGGCGCGAAGTCTCCTTCCTCGGCGCCGGCATCTACGACCACTACGTCCCGGCGGTCGTCGACGCGATCCTCGCCCGCGGCGAGCTCCTGACCGCGTACACGCCGTACCAGCCTGAGATGAGTCAGGGCCTGCTGCAGGCGATCTTCGAGTACCAGACCGCGATCTGCGAGCTCACCGGGATGGACGTCTCGAACGCCTCCGGCTACGACGGGACAACCGTCGCCGCGGACGCCTGCTACGTCGCGAAGCATGCGACCGGTCGTTCGAAGGTCGTCCTCGCCGAGACGTTGAACCCTCAGGTGCGCCAGGTCGTCAAGACCTACGCGCCCGGGTTTCGGCTCGACGTCGTCGAGGTTCCGCACCGCGACGGGACGATCGACCCCGACGAGCTGCAGGCGGCGGCCGGCGATGCGGCCTGCGTGATCTTCCAGCAGCCGAACTTCTTCGGCTGCCTGGAGCCCGCGGCCGATCTCGCCGCTGCCGCGAGCGGCGCCGGAGCCCTGGCCGTCGCCCACGTCGACCCGGTTTCGCTCGGCGTGCTCGAGGCTCCGGGCGCCTACGGCTGCGCGCTCGCGATCGGCGAAGGTCAGTCGGCGGGGAACTACCAGTCGTACGGCGGCCCTCACTATGGGTTTTTTGCGGCACGGTCCGAGTTCATCCGACGCATGCCCGGCCGGATCTCGGGTGAGACCGTCGACACCGATGGCGAACGCGGCTTCGTCCTGACGCTGCAGACGCGGGAACAGCACATCCGCCGCGAGAAGGCGACTTCCAACATCACCACGAACCAGACGCTGCTCGCGCTGGCCGGGCTCATCCACCTTTCGTGGCTTGGACCGCAAGGGCTGCGCGAGCTGGGGGAGATCTGCCTCGCGCTCTCGCACTATGCGAAGGAGCGCCTGGGCGAGGCAGGGCTGGAGCTGGTGTTTCCAGAAAAGACAACATTCAAGGAGTTTGCCGTCCACGTCGGACGACCCGCGAAAGACGCAATCCGCGCAGCCCGCAGCGCCGGTGTGCACCCGGGCTATGCGCTCGGCCGAGACTACTCCGGCCTGGACGACGCACTGCTCGTCGCAGTGACCGAGAGGCGGACGCCCGAGGAGATCGACCGGCTCGTGGAGGCCTTGGCGGCGTGAAGCTCGTGTACGAGAAATCGGAGTCCGGCCGCCGGGCCTCGTCCCTGCCGCAGCCTGGCCTGCCGCTGCCGGAAATCCCGGAAGAACTTCGCCGCTCGAGGCCGCCCCGCCTGCCCGAGATCTCCGAGCCGGAGCTCGTCCGGCATTTCACGGCGCTCGCCGATCGCACGTTCGGCGTCGACACCGGCTTCTATCCGCTCGGGTCGTGCACGATGAAGCACAACCCGCGGGTGAACGAGCGCGTCGTCAACCTGCCGGGGTTCCGGGACGTGCATCCGCTTCAGGAGGAGGACGCCTCCCAGGGAGCGCTCGAGCTGATGTGGCGCTTGCAGGAGATCCTCGCCGAGATCGTCGGCCTGGCGGCGGTGTCGCTCCAGCCGGCCGCGGGCTCTCAGGGCGAGCTCACGGGCCTGCTGCTGATGCGCGCCTATTTCGCCGACCGGGGCGAGAACGAGCGACGCCGTGAGATCGTGATCCCCGACACGGCGCACGGCACGAATCCGGCCAGCGTGACGATGGCGGGGTACGAGGTGGTCGGCGTCCGCACCGACCCGCGCGGGAACGTCGACCTCGAGGAGCTGCGCGGCAAGGTCGGGCCGCAAACAGCGGGTCTGATGCTGACCAACCCGTCCACCCTCGGTCTCTTCGACGAGGGAATCGAGGAGATCACGCGGATCTTTCACGAGGCCGGCGCGCTGATGTACTACGACGGCGCGAACCTGAACGCGATCTGCGGCATCTCCCGGCCCGGCGACTTCGGCTTCGACATCGTGCACTTCAACCTGCACAAGACGTTCTCGCAGCCGCACGGCGGTGGGGGCCCGGGTGGCGGGCCGATCGCTGTCCGCGAGCGCCTCGAGCCGTTCCTGCCGGTGCCGGCCGTCGTGCGCGACGGCGATGTCTTCCGGCTCGACTACGAACGGCCGAGGTCGATCGGCAAGGTGCGCGGGTTCTGCGGGCCGTTCGGCGTCTTCGTCCGCTCGTACGCGTACATCCGCTCGTTCGGCCCGGCGCTCAAGGAGATGTCCGAGGTGGCCGTCCTCAACGCCAACTACCTGCTCGCGCGGCTCAAGGACGCCTACGAGCTTCCGTTCGACCGGTTCTGCATGCACGAGTTCGTGCTCTCGGGCCGGCGCCTGAAGCGCGAGCACGGGGTCACGACGCTCGACGTGGCCAAGCGGCTGATGGACTACGGGTTCCATCCACCGACCATCTACTTCCCGCTGATCGTCCCCGAGGCGCTGATGGTCGAACCGACGGAGACGGAGGCCAAGGAAACGCTCGACGCCTTCGCCGATGCGATGCTCGCGATCGCGCGTGAGGCGGCGGAACAGCCCGAGCTCCTCAAGAAGGCGCCGCACGCGCGGCCGGTGAAGCGCCTCGACGAGGTACGTGCCGCGAAAAGGCCGATCGTTCGCTATCGCTTCGAAGAGCACGAAGAGCCGTACGGTGCCGGCGAGCCTCGCCAGCTCGAGGCGCAGAAGGGAGCTTGATCGGCGGCGACTCGCGGCTGGAGCAGCGGCTCGATGCGCTGCTCTCGCAGCATGGCACTCCGCGTTCGCGGCGCGCGTGGCTGTCCATTTGGGGTCTCCTCGTCCTTCTGGGATTCCGCTATCGCCTGGCAGTCGCGACTCGCGTGCTCTTAGCACTTGCGGCCGCCGTCGCGTTCGCGCGTGGCCAGCCGATCGGCGGCGGCATCGTCGTCGTTCTCTTTCTGACCTACCTGTTCCAGATCCCTCTCATCGTGGGGATCCTTCTCGCGGAGCGAGACTCCCGTCGAACTCGGCGTGATTAGGACGCTGCCGCCAGCTGCCCGCAGGCCGCGGCGATGTCTCGGCCGCGCGTCAGGCGCACCGTCGTCGGCAGCCCGCGCCGCCGCAGCTCGGCCTCGAAGGCCGCGATTGCCTTCGGCGACGAGCCCGTAAACGCGCCCGTCGGGTTGTAGGGGATCAGGTTCACCTTGAAGACCTGCGGGTCGAGCAGCTCCGCCAGCGACCTGGCCTGCTCGACGCGGTCGTTCACACCGGCGAGCATCACGTACTCGACGAAGACCTTGCGACGGCGAAGCTCGAAGTAGCGGCGGCACTCGGCCACGACGTCCGGCAACCGGTAGCGGTCGTTGACCGGCATCAGCTCCGAGCGCAGCGCCGGCTCGGCAGCATGCACCGAAAGCGCCAGGCGCACAGGCTCCTCGACCTCGTCGACGAACCTCCGCAGGCCCGGGAGCCAGCCGACGGTCGACACGGTCGTCCGCCGGTGCGTGACGCCGAGGTCCGGCAGGCGGCGCGCCGCTGCGATCACCTCGTCGATGTTCAGCATCGGCTCGCCCATCCCCATGAAGACGCAGTGGTCGATCGGCTCGACGCGGCGGAAATGCAGTGCCTGGTCGAGGATCTCGGACGCGGTCAGGTTGCGGCGAAACCGCATCTGCCCCGTCGCGCAGAAGGTGCACGTCAGCGGGCAGCCACTCTGGGAGGAGACGCAGACCGACCGGCGGCCGTCACGGAACCGCATCAGCACGGCCTCGATCGGGTGCTCGTCGGCGGTCCGAAACAGCACCTTGACCGTCCCGTCGCTCGATCGCGCCTCGTCTTCGACCGTGAGTGTCGAGAACGGAACCCGTTCTGCGAGGGCCGCGCGGAGGGGCGACGGCAGATCGGTCATCTCGTCGTAGCCGGAAGCGCCGCGCGCTGCCCAGGCCCAGACCTGCCGGGCCCGGTAGGGCGGCTCGTCGGCCAGCTCCGCTGCGAGCAGCTCGAGGTTCACCCAGTCACGGTAGCGCCCCACTCCTCCGGCTCGGTGTCGTGAATCGGCTGCGCGAAGAACCAGTGATGTCCTTCCGGGTCGGTCGCCGTGTAGCGGCGGTCGCCGTACTCCTGGTCCTCGGGCTCGGCCAGGATCTCGGCGCCGGCGGCCCGCGCCTGTTCGTAGTGTCGGTCCACGTCGTCGACGAGGACGTAGATCCCGACGGTCTCCTGGCCGAGCCGTTTCGGGTTCTTGTAGTGGTCGCCTGGGTCGCCGAGGTAGATCGCGGCGTCACCGAGCCGGGCTTCGGCATGGTTGACGTAGCCCTCCGGGCCGGTGAAGCGCAGGTGCTCCTGGAAGCCGAACGCCCGCTCGAGGAACTCAAGTGCTGCGTCGACATCCTCGTAGAGCAAGTACGGCGTGATCGTCTGGGTCATCGTCTCCTCCTTCGTCGCTTGATCTCGGTCTCGATGGCGTCGAGCCGATTCGTCCAGAAGCCGCGATAGCGGGCGAGCCACTCGTCCAGCTCGGCGAAAGGCGCCGGCTCGAGTGAGTAGAGGCGGCGCCTGCCGTCGCTGCGCGCCTGCACGAGGCCCTGCTCGCGCAGGACCCGCAGGTGCCGGGAGACCCCGGGCCGGCTCGTGCGAAACTCGGCCGCGAGCTCGCCGGCCGAGCGTTCGCCGTCGGCCAGCAGCTCGACGATCCGCTGCCGGGTCGGGTCGGCGAGAGCCGCCAGCGCGTTCAACGCCGTCCTTCCCGGAGCTCCGCGCCGAAGCGGTCGAGCCGCGGAGTCCAGAAGCCGAAGTACCCCATGCACACGCGGGCTTCGAGCCGGCTGTGGTCGAGCACGAGGACCGTGCCCGCGCCGTCGGGCGCCAGTTCGAGACGGACGAGCGAGCCACCCTCGCCTCGACGTGTCCAGTCCAGCTCGAGCACCCGCCCCGGCTCGACCGTGCGCATCCGTGCGTCCACGTCGGCGGGAGGGCCGAGCCAGCGCGAGATCGAGGCCGGGTCAGTCAAGACCTGCCAGACCTCCTCGAGCGAGGCTCGGTAGCGGCGTGTGAAGCGAAGCGCGGCGAGATTCTCAGCCACCGGGCGGATCTAAGCGGCAATTCATGTAACTGTCAAGTTACATATCTACCGACGCTAAAGTCGAAGCGTGATCGACCTTCGCTCCGACACCAAGACGCAGCCGAGCCCCGGCATGCGCGAGGCGATCGCGAACGCGCTCGTCGGAGACGAGCAGCGGCGCGAGGACCCGACCGTCAACGAGCTCGAGCGCCGGGTGGCCGATTTGCTCGGCCAGGAGGAGTCGGTCTTCGTCCCGACCGCGACGATGGCGAACGAGATCGCCCTCCGGACTCTTTCCGAACCGGGTGACGAGCTGATCGCGGAAGAGAATGCGCACATCCTGCTCTCCGAGCTCGGCGGGCCGGCGGTCCATGCGGGTGTGATGACGCGACCGATTCGCGGCCGGGCGGGCCGCTTCGGGCCGGATGAGGTGCAGCGCATGGTGCGCCGCACCGACGCCACTCACGTGCCGCCGACGCGCGTGGTCGCGATCGAGAACACCCACAACGCATCGGGCGGACGGGTCTGGCCGCTCGAGGAGATCCGGGCGCTCGTCGGGGCGTCCCGCGAGCTCGAGCTCTCCGTCCATCTCGACGGCGCTCGGGTGGTCAACGCCGCTGTCGCGAGCGGCGTTCCGGCGGCCGAGATCGCAGGACAGTTCGACACGGTCACGTTGTGTCTCTCGAAGGGCCTCGGCTGCCCGCTCGGCGCGCTCGTGGCCGGCTCCTGTGAGCTGATGCGCAAGGCCCGTCGCCTCAAGCACCAGTTTGGAGGCGCGATGCGCCAGGCCGGAATCGTTGCCGCGGCCGGAATCTACGCCCTTGACCACAACCTCGAGCGGCTCGCCGACGACCACGCCCGGGCCCGGCGCCTGGCCGAGGGCCTGCACGCCGCGGGCGTGCCGGTCGACCTCGAGCAGGTCGAGACGAACTTCGTCCAGGTCGACGTGGGCGCGCTCGGCCTCGACGGCGCGGATGCTCTCGCCCGGCTTGCAGAAGAAGGCATCGGGCTCTCCGGGACGGCGCACCCAGGCCTGCTGCGGGCGGTCACCCATCTCGACATCGGTGACGAAGACATCGACCGTGCGCTCGAGCTGATTCCGAAGGCGCTCGGCGTGCTCGCCCGCGCCTGATCGCCTCACCGGGACGCTGTTCTGGCGCCGCGCCCTTGTTGAGGCGCACCCGGCCTCCTCCCCGCGGTGAGCGTATCGACGAAGAACGCACAGGTGTGTGTCGCGGGTGCGGCGGAAGTGTGAATTTGCGGAGAGCGACCAGGCGGGGGGACGCGTGGCCGCCGAGACGGCTCAGCGATCTCCGGCGAAGCCGAAGCCGACCACGAGTGCCGTGTAGAGGCTGATGAGGGCAACTCCCTGCCAGCGCTTCGAGGAGCCGTCGAAGACAACCAGGGCGACGACGACGGTCGCCAGCGCCATCGCGCCGAGCTCTTCCCATCGGAAGGCCAGTGGCAGGGCCGGGGTCACCGCCCAGGAGAGCAGCGCCACGGCCGGCGTCACGAACAAAGCCACCTGAGCGCTCGAAGAGACCGCAATCTCCGTCGCGAGTCGCAGCTTCCCGCGTCGCGCGATCACAATCGCTCCTCCGTGTTCGGCGGCGTTGCCGACCACGGCCACGATCACGATCGAGATGAAGAACTGCGAGAGGCCGGCGGCCTTCGCGAAGCCGTCGAGCGAGTGGACGAGGATCTCGCTCGTCCCGGCCGTCGCGGCCGTCGCGAGCGCCAGCGCGAGCAGAGCACGGGGGAGCGGCCAGGCGCCCTCCCGCTCCTCGTAACCCGATTCCGCATGGCTTTGCCGAAATCCCCGTAACTGCACGGTCTGCACGACGAGATAGACCGCAAGCAGCACCGCGGCGAGCGGGGCCGTCAGCACGGCGAGGGAGTGCCGCTCAGGATTGCCGTGCCAACCCGCGATTGACGGAGCGAGGAAGAGCAGCACGGCCACCCCGACGAGCCCGAGTTGCAGGAGCAGCGAATTCCTGTCGATCCGCTTGCCTGTCTCGCCTGCAAACATCGCCACACCGAGCACGAGCAGCAGGTTCGAGACGACGCTGCCGGCGAGCGAGCCGCGGACGACGTTCGGCAGCCCGTCGGCGACCGCGAACATGGCGATGATCAGCTCGGGGGCGTTGCCGAAACTCGCGTTCAGGAAGCCGCCGATTCCCGGGCCGGTGTGCTCGGAGGCCTGTTCGGTGGACTCACCGATCAGCCAGGCGAGCGGGACGAGCGCGACAGCTGCCAAGACGAAGAGCGCGACGTCGCCCGGATGCAGGGCAAAGTCGACGACGAACGTGATCGGAGCGAGCGCGAGTGACGCCCAAAGGAGCTTTCGCGCCACGTCGATACCCTAACGGCGTGCCGGCGGCGGTCCTCTTCGACTGGGGCGACACCCTGATGCGCTGGGCCTACGATGCGGCCCTCGTCGAGGCCGGCCATCGCGCCGGGCTGGCGGCACTCGAGCGCGACGACCTGCCCGAGGTGGAGCGCATGGCGGAGCATTTTCGCGAGCGCTACGAGCCCTTCTTCTGGACCCCGGGGACGGTCGAGGAGCTCGAGTATCCGGGCCTCGTGCGACAGCTGCTCGGCGACTTCGGAGTCGAGGTCGACGACGGGGCGCTGACCCGTTTCCTCGAAGCCGAGCACGCAGCTTGGGATCCCGCGCGGCAATTGGCAGCGCACACGCCCGCGCTGCTCGAATCCCTACGGGCGCGCGGGCTCAAGCTCGGGCTCGTCTCGAACGCCTTCGACCCGGGCTGGCTCCTCCAGCGCGACCTCGAGCAGATGGGGCTCGGCGAGCAACTCGACTTCGCCGTCTTCTCGTCCGAGGTTGGCAAGCGGAAGCCGCACCCCGCCATCTTCGAGCGGGCGCTGGACGCGCTCGGGATCGGGGCCGCCGAGACCGTCTTCGTCGGCGACCGTCTCTACGAGGACGTGCGTGGCGCGGGCGAGCTCGGGATGACGACCGTACAGGCGCTCTGGTTCCGCGTCGACGAGCATCCCGAGGGCGGCGAGCCGGACTTCCAGGCGTTCACGCAAATGGACGTGCTCAACGTCGTCGATCGGCTGGCCGCGGCTGCGTAGTCTGCTCTTTAGGCGTTCGCTTGCGACGCCGACCTGGAGGGGGACCCGGCTTTGCCGGGGCGCCCGTCTAAGCCCGGGTTGCAACGCCGCTGCCGTCGCGTTCCTTCTGCAACGGCTCCTCGGTCCGCTCGCCGCCCTAGCCCGTTCCGGCGTGCTTGTCAAGTCTTGCGGAGGGTGCCCGGGTTCACCCAAAATTCCGACATGGAGACCAAGCGCGACCTCGTCACCCGGGCCAGCGAGCTCCCGCTGCATCCGCAGGACGAGATCGAGTGCCGGCGCTGCGGCGTCTACTGCGACAAGGTCGTCTATCCCGCCGCCTGTGTCGAGCGGGACTGCGCCTTCCTCTACTCGTACGAGGAGTTCGGCCACACCTACGTCGGTTGCATGCAGAAGGTCTTCGACGTCGAGATCGACTTCGACCTGCTGCGGGCTGCCGAGGCGACCGGTGAGTTCGGCGCCGTCAAGGCGACGCACAAGCCGCTGCCGATCTGCCGCGCCGAGGTCGAGAGCTGCTACGACAGCCGCACCGAGGACGTCGGCTGCATCAACCCCGAGTTCTACGAGCTCCCTGTGGGTGAACCGACTTTCCGGGTTTTCGCGCAGATCCGCCCCGCCGCCTCTTCGTAGTCGCGCGGGCGTGTAGCTCCTTCAGCTTGCGGATCTGCTCCGCGTCGGGGCCGTGGCCGTCCGTACCCGGGACCTCGAGAAACGCAG
>Ga0066710_100007597_pt1 | contig 10389 bp, 10 predicted proteins | sample GraSoiAngelo_159_FD_79666 | JGI IMG/M metagenome (GOLD analysis project Ga0066710, IMG submission 79666) | Grasslands soil microbial communities from the Angelo Coastal Reserve, California, USA - 14_1009_16_40cm | ecosystem: Environmental > Terrestrial > Soil > Grasslands | place: USA...
ATCGACGTGCGCGCAGTGGAGATCGTCGCCCAGCCGCCGTGCTCGAGCCCCTCGAGCCGCGCGAGCTCGGGGTCGACCTCGACGAACATCGCCGGCTGGAGCTCGGAGAGGTACGGCACGGTGCGGCTCATCCCGCCCGCGGTGTGGTGCTCGGTGAGGCGATACGTCGTCGCGACGTACGGATAGCGATCGTCGTTGAAGCGGTTCTCGGGGCGCTCGGGCGCGAGGCGCACGGGGTTCGAGCGCTGCGAGTAGAGCGGATTGTCGAACGGCGACTCGTGCGGCTCGTAGTGCGTCGGCAGCGGCCCGTCCTCGAGCCCCTGCGGGACGAACAGCCAGCTCCGTCCGTCGGCCTGCATGATGAACGGGTGGTCGCCGGCGATCGCGTCCTCCGCCTCGGCGCCGTCGGGCGGGACGTAGTCCGGCGGCTTCGTCTCCTCGAAGTCGGGAGTGTCGAGACCGGTCCACTTGCCCTGCTCGGCATCCCACCAGACGAACTTCTTGCGCTCGGACCACGGCTTCCCGTCGGGATCGGCGGACGCGCGGTTGTAGAGGAGGCGGCGGTTCGCCGGCCACGCCCACGCCCATTCGGGCGCGACGTAGCTCTGCTCCCAGTGTGGCTTGCGCCGCGCGGTCTGGTTGATCCCGTCGGCGTGGGCGCCGCAGTAGATCCAGCAGCCGCAGACCGTCGACCCGTCCTCCTTCAGCTCCTTGTAGGCGGAGAGGAACTTGCCCGTCGGAACCTCCCAGCCGCTGACCTCCGCGAGCACCGCCTCGGCGTCCGGCTCCTGGATCGCCGAGTGCGTCGGATACTCCCAGCGCAGCGCCTTGATCAGCTCGTCGCGCGGCTCCTGGGAGTCCGCGAGCTTCTGCTTGATCAGCCGGCCGAGGTGGAAGTAGAACCAGAGATCGGAGCGGCAGTCCTGCTTCGGCTCGACCGCCGCGAAGTGCCACTGCAGCAGCCGCTGCGTGTTCGTGAACGAGCCGTCCTTCTCGGTGTGCGTCGCGGCGGGCAGGAAGAAGATCTCCGTCGGGATCTCCTGCGTCTTCAGCTCACCCGATGCGATCTCGGGGCTGTCATACCAGAAGGCCGCAGACTCGATCTCGACGACGTCGCGGACGACGAGCCAGTCGAGCTTCGCGAGCGCGAGCCGGTGCGCCTTCGAGTTCGTGTTCCCGACGGCGGGATTCTCGCCGGCGAGGAGGTAGCCCTTGACCTTGCCGTCGAGCATCTGCTGCGTCGTCCAGTAGACGGAGTTGTCGTCGTCGACGCGCGGCAGCTTCTCGAACAGCCACTCGTTCTCCTCGGTCGCGTTCTCCCCGAAGTACGCCTTCATCAGGCTGACCCAGTACGCCTTGAAGTGGCCCCACCATCCGGTGGGCGAGATGTTCGCCTTCATGAAGTTGTCGAAGTTGCCGTAGTACTCGGCGCGCGGCATCGGCAGATAGCCAGGGAGGATGTTGAACAGCGTCGGGATGTCCGTCGAGCCCTGGATCGAGGCGTGGCCGCGTAGCGCGAGGATGCCGCCTCCGGGCCGGCCCATGTTGCCGAGCAGCTGCTGGATGATCGCCGCGGTGCGGATGTATTGGACGCCGACGGTGTGCTGCGTCCAGCCGACCGCGTAGCAGAACGCACCCGTCCTCTCGCGGCCGGAGCTCTGGGTGATCGCCTCGCAGTAGTCGACGAACTGCTCGACCGAGCAGCCGCACGTCTCGGCGACGAGCTCCGGCGTGTAGCGCTGATAGTGGCGCTTGAGGATCTGGAAGACGCAGTTGCGGTGCTGGAGGGTCTCGTCCTCCTCGGGAGGCTCGCCGTGGTGGAGTCCGCCGCCGTGGCCGCCGTGCCCGGACTGCTCGCCCTTCGTGCGAAAGCCCTGCTCGGTCTCGCCGCCGGAGCCGTGAACGGCCATCCCCTTGTACGACCAGCTCTCGATGCTGTATGCGCGCTTCTCCGGATCCCAGCCCGAGAAGAGGCCGTCGAGGTCCTCGGTGTCCTGGAACCTCTCGTCGATGATCACAGGTGCGTTCGTGTAGCGCTTGACGTACTCCTCGAACCAGAGGTCGTTCTGCAGGATGTAGTTGACGACGCCACCGAGGAACGCGATGTCGCTGCCCGCGCGGATGCGGATGTAGTCCGTCGCCATCGCGCTCGTGCGCGTGAAGCGCGGATCGATGTGGAAGACCCGTGCGCCGCGCTCCCTGGCTTCCATCACCCACTGGAATCCCACCGGGTGGTTCTCGGCCATGTTCGAGCCCATGATCGTGATCACGTCCGAGTTCTGCAGGTCCTGCTGGTAGTCGGTTGCGCCTCCGCGCCCGAACGAGGTGCCCAGACCTGGCACCGTGGAGCTGTGTCATATGCGGGCTTGGTTCTCGACCTGGACGATCCCGAGGCCGAAGCACAGCTTCTTGATCAGGTAGTTCTCCTCGTTGTCGAGCGTCGCGCCGCCGAGGTTGCCGATCGCCATCGTCCGGTTCGCCGGCGCATCGTCCGGCGTCTTCTCCTCCCAGCTTGCGGCGCGCGTGTCGATGATGCGCTGCGCGATCATCTCCATGGCCTCGTCGAGGGAGAGTTCCTCCCACCGCGTGCCATACGGGCGCCGGTACTTGACCTCGTACTCGCGTAGCGGGCTCTGCACGTAGCTCTTCGACGCCTGGCCCTTCGGGCAGAGACGTCCGCGGGAGATCGGGCTCCTCGGGTCGCCCTCGATGTGCGTGACGTCGCCGTCCTTGACGTACACGAGCTGGCCGCAGCCGACGGCGCAGTACGGGCAGATCGAGGGAACCGCGTGCTCGGCGTCCTCGATCCGCGGGTGGAGCTCCCTCGACCTGCGGGACCGGGCGGCCGGGCCGAGCGCGTGTGGATCGCCGTCCCGCAGCTGCCGCACGACCGGCCACGACTCGATCAGCTCCAGCGCCTTCATCCGCTGGGAACGTTTGCTCTGCTGGTTCAAAGGTAAAACATATCGTGACACGATCTACCTGGGAGGGGGTCGACATGGGTTCGATCGAGGAACGGCATGAGCGCGCCTCGGCCGGCGTCGCTCTCAATCACGATCCGGACGCGTGGTACGAAGGGTTCGCGCGGCCGCGCGTCGTCCTGCAACCGATCGCGGCGCCGTCGGTGCTCGGCCTGTTCGGCTTCGCCGGCGCGACCCTGATCGTGGCGTCGCATCTTGCGGGCTGGTGGGGGAGCGAGACGTCGACGCCGTACCTCGCCCCGTTCGCGGCCACGTTCGGCGGCCTCGCGCAGTTCATGGCGGGCATGTGGTCGTTCCGGGCCCGGGACGTTCTCGCCACGGCGATGCATGGGATGTGGGGCGCCTTCTGGATCGCGTGGGGCATCCTCAACCTGCTGATCGCGACGAAGGCGCTGCCGGCTCCGACGCCGGCGTACCACTTCCCGGCGCTCGGGTTCTGGTTCCTCGCGCTCGGAGTGATCACGCTCTCCGGCGTCTTCGCCGCGTTCGCCGAAGGGAACCTCGGCGTCACAGCGGTGCTCGCGACGCTCGCCGCGGGCTCGGGCATCGTCGCCGGCGCCCTGATCGCGGGGTCGAACGGCTGGGGCAAGGTCGCCGGCTGGGTCTTTGTCGTCTCCGCGGGGCTCGCCTGGTACACGGCGACCGCGATGTTGCTGAAGGCGAGCTACGGGCGGGTCGTCCTCCCGCTCGGCAAGACCGACCGCGAGGCGAACGTCCCCGGCGGCCAGCCGACGCGGCCGATCCAGCTGGAGTGGGGCGACCCCGGGGTGAAGATGGGCCAGTAGCGAAGGAGGCTGTGAAGATCCGTTAAGAGCGCTGCGAATCGGATTGCGATACGTCACAATCGAGCTCTCCCGCCCGGACGCCCGCGGAGTGTCGACCAGTGCTCTGGGGGGAGGCCACATGGCCGTCTACGAGGAACGTACGCCGCTGACGCAGTTCCGCTGCGCACGATGCGGCTACGGCGCAAGCTGCCGCGCTGCTCCCGTGCGGTGTCCGATGTGTGCGGGTTCGGCCTGGAATCTCATACCGCCGGCGAGCCTCGTTCCCGATCTCGGTGCGGCGACGCCGCTCGCGCGCGAGACGGGCGCGGAGGCGAGGCGAGCATGAAGATCCGCATCGAGTCGACGAGCCGGTGGGACGCGCTCGCGCTCACGCGCAGGCTCGGCCGTTACCGGTGGTATCTCGTCGAGCCCGACGAGAAGCACTGGGACGTCTATGTCGAGCTCGACGACGAGCAGCCGGAGCTTCTCGACGACCTGCGCGACCGGATCGACAGATGGCTCGCCGAACGCCGGCTCGACGTCGTGACGATCCACGCCGGGGAGAGCGATCTCACGCTGAGCCGCTGACGAGCGCCGCCTCGTTTGGCGGCCCGGTCAGCTGGAACACAAGCCGCGTGCAGCGGCTCCTCGCGTGGCTCGGGTGGTTCGCCGGGCTCTTCGTCCTCTGGCTGCTCTTCGTCGGCACCGCGAGCGACTGGATGGAGTGGATCGGCGGCGTCTTCGCGGCGGCGATCGCCGCGACCGCGGCCGAGGTCGTCCGCGAGCAGGGACTGCTCGCCTTCCGGGCCGACCGGCAGCGGCTCCGAATGCTTCCGAGCCGCTTGTGGCTCGTGGTCGTCGAGTTCGGAGTGCTCGCGGCGGAGCTCGTGCGCCAGCTGCTCCGGCCGCGGGTCGAGCGCGGCGCGTTCAGCGTCGTCGAGTTCCCGGCGGGCGGCGAGCGGCGTGTCGACCGCGGCCGCCGGGCACTCGTGGCGGCGATCGGGTCGCTCGCGCCGAACACGCTCGTCGTCGATGTCGACGAGGAGCACGGGCGCCTGCTCGTCCACGAGCTCGTGCCGCGGCGCATACGAGACGAGCTGCCGTGAACGTCTGGCTGATCGGTGCGACCGTGCTGATGGGCGGTTTCCTCCCCTGTCTCTTGGTCGCCGCACGCGCGACCGCGTTCGACGCGCTCGTCGCGCTCCAGCTCGCCGGCTCGACGGCGACGCTCGTACTGCTGCTCTTGTCCGAGGGATTCCACCGGCCGAGCTACTTCGCCGCGCCGCTCGTCCTCTCCGTCCTCTCGTTCGTCGGGACGCTCGTCATCGCGCGGTTTCTCGCCCGGAGTTCGAGGTGAGATCGCTCGCCCTCGACGTGCTCGTCGCGCTCGGCGTCGCCGGCGAGCTGCTCTGCTGCCTCGGGCTCGTCGTCTTCCGGAACGTCTTCGACCGCCTGCACTACGCGATGGCGGCGACGACGCTGCCGCCGATCTTCGTTGCCGCAGCGGTCGTCGTCGCAGAAGGCCGGAGCAGCTCGAGCGCGAACGCGATCGCCGCCGCCGCGTTCCTGTTCCTGCTCAACCCGGTTGCCGCCATCGCCGTCGCGCGCGCGGCCCGGGCGGCGGAATGACGGCGCTGCAGGCGATGACGATCGCGCTCGTCGCGCTGGGCGGCCTCGCCGTCGTGCTCGCGTACGATCCGCTGCGGCAGGCGATCGTGCTCGGGATCTACGGCGTGCTGCTCGTGATCCTGTTCGTCGTCTTCCAGGCGCCGGACGTCGCGCTGTCGGAGCTCGTCGCGGGGTCGGTTGCGTTTCCGTTGATCCTGCTCGCGACGCTCGCCAAGTTGCACGGCCGCCGCGAGGACGAGTGAGCCGTCGCGTCCGCATCCGCGGCTTCCTGGTCTCGGCGCTCGTTCTCGCTGCGCTGCTCGGCTGGGGATTCGCAGGGCTGCCGGACTTCGGCCACTTCGCCGGAGAGTACGCACAGCTCCTGAACCGCGTCGCGACCGGCGAGCGGCATGCGACGAACGTCGTCACATCGATCGTCTTCGACTACCGCGGCGTCGACACGATGGGCGAGGAGTTCATCCTCTTCGCGGCCGTGATCACCGTTGGGATGTTGCTCCGCGAGACGCGCGACGAGGGCCGCCGCGCACCGCGCGACGAGGTGCGCAGCGACGCGATCCGCCTCTTCGGCGTCTCGATGGTCGGCGCGACCGTCCTGCTCGGCCTCTCGATCGTCGCGCACGGGACGATCACGCCCGGCGGCGGCTTCCAGGGAGGCGTCGTCTGCGCTTCGGGTCTCGCGCTCGTCTACGCGGCCGGAAGCTACCGGGCCTACCGTGCGGCCGGTCCGTACGAGTTCCTGGAGCTCGGCGAGTCGACCGGCGCAGGAGGCTATGTCGCGATCGGGCTCGCCGGCCTCGCCGCCGGCTCCGCGTTGCTCGCGAACGTCCTCCCGCTCGGCACTGCCGGCGAGCTGAACAGTGCGGGCACGATCACGATGCTGAACGCCGGCGTAGGCCTCGAGGTCTCTGCGGCGCTTGTCCTGCTCTTCCACGAGTTCCTCGAAGAGGTCGAGCACCGGTGAGCTACCTGCCGTATGCGCTCGCCGGCTGGCTCTTCATGATCGGCCTCTACGGGATCGTGACGAGCCGCCACCTCGTGCATCTCGTCGTCTGCCTGAGCGTCATGCAGTCGTCGACGTACGTCTTCTTCCTCGCGGTCGGCTATCGCGAAGGCGCTTCGGCGCCGATCTTCAAGGACTATCCGCTCGGCAAGCCGGCAGTCGATCCGGTCGTCCAGGCCCTGACGCTGACGGACATCGTCGTCAGCGTGACCGTGACGGCGCTGCTCCTCGCGCTCGTGATCGAGATCTGGAAGCGCGCCGGCACCGTCGATCCCGACGAGCTGAGGCAGAAGCAGCGATGACGGCGCTCGTTCCGCTCCTCGTCGCGATTCCGCTGATCGTCGCCGCGCTGCTCGTCGCCGCCGCGCAGCGGATCCACCCGCTCGCCGCGAACGTGACCGCGGCTGCGGTCGCCGCCACGGTGACCGTGCTCGCCGTGCTCCTGATCTTCCGCACGTCGCACGCCCCGATCGACTACTGGTTCGGCGGCTGGCATCCGCGGCACGGCATCGCGATCGGCATCGCCTTCCACGTCGAGCCGCTCGGCGCAGGCGTCGCGGCGGCCACCGGCGCGCTCGCGACGGCGGCGCTCCTGTTCTCGCTGGAGTACTTCGCCGAGCACGTCCAGCCGTACTTCCACGCGCTGATGCTGATCTTCCTCGCCGCGATGATCGGCTTCTCGCTCTCGGGCGACCTCTTCAACATGTTCGTGTTCTTCGAGTTGATGAGCATCATCGGCTTCGGCCTGACCGGCTACCGGATCGAGCGCCGGAGCGTGCTGCAGGGCGCGCTCAACTTCGGCGTCACGAACACGATCGCAGCGTTCCTGATCATGTTCGGGATCGGGCTGCTCTATGGACGCACCGGCGCGCTCAACCTGCAGCAGATCGGCGAGACGCTGCGCCACCGCCAGCCGGACGGGCTCGTCGTCGTCGCGTTCACGGTTCTCGCCGTCGGCTTCCTGGTGAAGGCGGGCGCGTTTCCGTTCCATTTCTGGCTCTCGGACGCGTACGCGGTGGCGCCGATCCCGGTGTGCGTCCTGTTCTCGGGCGTGATGAGCGATCTCGGCCTGCACGGGCTCGCGCGCGTGTACTGGGACGCCTTCTCGGGGACGCTCGGCGGCCACGACGAGGCGGTGAAGGGAGTGCTGCTCGTCGTCGGCTGTCTGTCGGCGCTCGTCGGCGCGGGGATGGCGTTCCTCCAGGCGAGCCTGAAGCGGATGATGGCCTTCGTCACGATCGCGCACATCGGCGCCGGCCTGATCGGGATCGCGCTGCTGTCGGCGCGCGGGCTTGCCGGTGCGACTGTCTACATGGTCGCCGACGGACTCGTGCGCGGCGCGCTCTTCCTCGCCGTCGGCGTGATCATGTACGGGCTCGGCAATCCCAATGAGCTGCGGGTCTTCGGGCGCGGGCGCGGGATGCCCGTCGCTGCGATCGTGCTGCTCGTCGGCGCGGTGACGACCGCCGCGGTGCCGCCGTTCGGCCCGTTCGTCGGCAGGACGCTCATCTCGCAGTCGGCCCCTGGGATCGTCACCGCCGTGCTCGTCGTCTCCGGCGCGCTCGGCGCGGCCGCGCTCCTTCGTGCGTCGGCGCGGATCTTCCTCGGCCTCGGCGACCGTCGCGATCCGCTGCTCGTCGCGCCGCCGACCGGGGAGGACGAGGACGAGGGCGAGGAGCGGCCGATCGGGCTCGGTCTCTTGCTGCGGCTGCCGGCGATCCTGCTCCTCGCCGCGGGACTGGGGCTCGCGTTCGCGCCCGGGCTTGCGGACCGCGCGGTGCAGCACGCGGCACAGGTGGAGAACGCACACGCCGTGGCGTTGCACACGCTGCGCGCGGCGAAGCCGCCGCCGCTGCCGTCTCTGTCGCAGCACGTGACGACGGCAAGCGTCGCGTACGGCGTCCTCTCCGGCGTGCTCGCGCTGGGTCTCGCCGCGTTCGGCCTCTACCGGCGGCGGCTGCGACTGCCCGGCGGGCGGTTCGCCGCGCCGCTGCTCGCCGGCGCGAAGGCGGTCCACGACGGCGTCCCCGGCGAGTACGTCGCCTGGCTGACCTTCGGCGCGGCCGCGATCGGCGCCGCGCTCGCGCTGCTGATCCGGTAACGCGCTCGCACCTTCACTGATAGCGAAGCGCTTCCGCCGGATAGATGCGAGACGCGCGCATCGCCGGCGCGAGAGTCGTCGCAAGCGCGACCGCGTAGACGACGAGGAAGATCACCGCGAGCGTCAGCCACGGGACGCTGAATGCCATGTTCTCCCAGCTCGGCGTGCGTCTCGAATCGCTGACGACGTTGTAGGTGACCGCGAGGCCGAGCCCGCTGCCGACGAGGATCGACGTCAAGGCGACGAACGACGATTCGATCAGGAAGCTCAGCTGCACCATTCGCCTCCGGAAGCCGATCGCCCGCAGCACGCCGATCTGCTGCCGCCGCTCGACGACGGCCCGCGCCGTGATCACGCCGAGCGCCGCCACGCCGACGACAAGGCCGAGTCCCATGAAGCCCATGATCAGCCGGTCGAACGTCAGCGACGCCGCCATGACGTCGGCGAGCAGCTTCTTCAGCGAGTCGGCCTGCATCCCGTTCGCGAGGAACGTCGACTCCAGCCGCTTTGCGGTCGCCGCGGCGTCGACGCCCGGCCGCAGCGCGATCAGGTGCGTCGTCGGCAGGACGCGGTCGCCGAAGACCGGCGCAAGTGTCCCTTGCGAGGTCCAGATCCCGGACATCAGCGTCGGCGTGGCGTCCGAGAGGACCCCGATGACGGTGAGCGTCACTCGCCTTCCCGTCTGCGGGTCGCGAACGACCACGCGCACCGGATCGAACGTCTTGTCCTCCATGTAGAAGCCGCGCAGCCGGAACTTCGCTGCCGGCGCGCCCCAGTTCGCCTTGCGCGGGACGACGAACTGATCGACCACCGCGAGGTCCGGGCGCGCGCGGACCGCATGCCAGACGGCAGCGGGAGACGCGTAGCCGTTCGCCCACGCAGCGAGCCCGTACGTTGTGTTCGCGAGGAACACGGCGTCGGCGCCGTGGACGACGTACGACGCCTCCTTCGCGGCCGTCCCGAGCTGACGTGCCTTCACCGGCAGGGACGAGAGGCTCGAGACGAGCCGCACGTCGCCCTGCTTCAGGCCGGGCACGTGCGCGATCGCGCCGCGCATGTCGACGATCGGCGCCGCGGGTGAGGTCGTCGCCCGGATGTCGAAGCCTCCGCCGAACGCCTTCAGATTGTTCGCGGCGCCGACGAACGACCCGGTCGTCGTCGCGCCTACGACGAGCGTGAACACGACGAGCGTGAACATCGCGAGGGTCACACCCGTGCGGAAGAGGCTCCGCAGCGGGTACGCCATCGCCATGCGCAGGACCGGCGCGAGGCTCTTGATCCGCCCGAACGTCGACCCGAGCGCGCCGAGCAGGACATCGGCGTTGTACATCAGCGTCCAAGTCGCGCCGATCACGATCATCAGCCCGCCGAGCAGGAAGATCGAGAAGTCGACCTTGAGCTCGCCGAAGAGCCAGCGCTGGACCGGCAGCACGAACCACGCGATCAGCGCGAGCCCGGCGCCGGTGCGCACCGCGCGCTCGTGCAGGCCGAGCGCCCGCAGGATCGGCACGAGGCCGAGAACCGCGAGCGAGACGCCGAGTCCGAGCGGGGCCGCATTCTTGCCGCCGACGCCGCTCGCGATCAGCAGGACGCCGAGCGCGATCGACACGGCGCCGAGCAGCCAGCGCCGCCGCCGCTGCTTCTCGGGCGGGGGATCCGCCAGATTGCGGATCGCGCTGACGATGTTCATCCGACTGACTCGCCAGGCCGAGAACGCAACGACCGCGAGCGTGAGCAGGACGCCGACGGCATAGGCGAGCGCGATGCTCGCCGGCTCGACGGCGTACGAGATGTGCAACTCGCCCGTCGCCGCGAACGCGCCTGCCATCACGATCACCATCCCGTACGCGACGACGATCCCGACGAGCGCGCCGACGGCGGCCGCGATCAGGCCGTACGCCATTCCCTCGAAGA
>Ga0066710_100007598_pt1 | contig 10389 bp, 9 predicted proteins | sample GraSoiAngelo_159_FD_79666 | JGI IMG/M metagenome (GOLD analysis project Ga0066710, IMG submission 79666) | Grasslands soil microbial communities from the Angelo Coastal Reserve, California, USA - 14_1009_16_40cm | ecosystem: Environmental > Terrestrial > Soil > Grasslands | place: USA...
CCATGGCGCTGCGAGACATTTTTAAATTTCGCGACCTGCCGGAGAGCGAAACGTCCAAGCCGTTTCTCGAGCATCTGGAAGATCTGCGCTGGATGATCGTGAAGATGGCGATCACGCTCGGGATCGCGATGGTTGTTTGCTTCGCGTTCCGCGCGACGCTGGTGCGCATCTTGCAGGCGCCGTTGCGCGATATCGGTTCGCAAATCGGCACGCTCAAAGCGCTCGGCATCACGGATTCAATCGTGATCTCATTTCATCTGGCGTTTTACGCAGGGATTGTTATCTCCTTTCCGCTTCTCCTGTATTTTATCGCGGAATTTGTTTTACCGGCGCTCACTGCCGTGGAGAGAAGGTTTTTGTTTCCAGCAATCGCCGTCAGTTTCGGACTGTTTCTACTTGGAGTGTTGGTTTGTTATTTTTGGTTGCTACCGAAAACGATTCTCTTTTTCTTTCGCGACACCGAATCGCTCGGCTGGGCGCCCACGTGGACAGTGCAGCAATATTATTCATTCGTGACGCGGTTCACGATCGCCTTCGGCCTGGCTTTCGAATTGCCGGTGGTGGTCCTCGCTCTGGTCCGGTTTGGATTAGTCACTTACAAATTCATGGCGCGCACTCGGGTGTACGCGATCGTGCTCATCTTTGTTCTGGCGACCATCATCACGCCCACGCCAGACATTCTGACCTTGATCGCGCTGGCGCTTCCAATGTGTCTGCTCTACGAAAGCTGCATCTGGATCGCGTGGTTAATGGAACGCCGCGCACAGAAACAGATCGCCAGTTAATCGCGTGCACCATCCGATTCACGAGTTTCTGTTCGGCGCGTTTGCGTTTGTGCTCGGCGCGGCGGTCGGCTCGTTTTTGAACGTCTGCATTTATCGCTGGCCTGTTGATCTTTCGATTAACCGGCCGCGTCGCTCGTTCTGCCCGAACTGCAAGCAACCGATTCCCTGGCATCAAAATCTGCCGCTGATCAGCTGGGTCGCGCTTGGCGGCCGCTGCGCAAATTGCGGCGCGAAAATTTCATTCCGCTATTTCGCAGTGGAACTGGTTACCGCGCTTCTCTTCCTTGCGATCTGGCAAAGTTTCCCATGGCAGATCGCGATCGCTTACTGGATTTTTGTTTCGTTCCTGATCATCGGAACGTTTATCGATTTTGAGCATTTCATTATTCCAGACCGGGTCACCATCGGCGGAATAATCGCGGGCGTCGCTTGCAGCGTGATTGTGCCGGCGCTGATGGAAACGGATTTCCGGGTGGCGGCCGCTGTTCGCGCACTGCTCGCGGCTGCGCTCGGTTATGTAATTCTTTGGATTGTTCTGGAGGCGGGCAAAATCGCGTTTGGGAGAAAACGGATCCGGTTCGACGCGCCGATGCCGTTCACGTGGACCAAACGCGGCGAGGACGCCGATTTCGTGGTGGGCACTGAAGAAAGTCCATGGAGCGATTATTTTGCGCGGGAAAAAGATCGCCTGGTGCTCGAATGCGATGAGGCCCACATCGATCATGAGACGTTTGGCAATGTGACCCTGGATTTTCGCTACGATCGCGTCAACGTCGAAGGCCGCGCGCTGATGCTCGATGACGTGACGCACATTTCCGGCGTCGCTCGCGAGCTGGTAATCCCGCGAGAAGCAATGGGACGCGGCGACTTGAAATTTCTCGCTGCGATCGGCGCATTTCTTGGCTGGCGCGCGGTGTTGTTCAGTCTGTTCGCCGGATCGCTCCTGGGATCGATCATCGGCTTGATCACTCTCGTTGTAGGCAAACGCGTCTGGTCCGCCAAGCTGCCCTTTGGACCTTATCTGGCGTTCGGCGCTGTTGCGTGGATGTTCTTTGGCGAGATTTTTCTGCGCTGGTACGGAACGCTGCTCAGTCCGTAGGCTCGGAGCGCCGAGGCGTCCTTACGGAGAATCAATTGAGCAAAGCAGTTGACGGTACCAAATCGGAGATAATGGATTTCAGAATGGAGTTTCCGTCCGGGCCGTGGACAGGCTTCTACAATTACGGGAAGAGCGCGCGAAAACATCGGATGGATCTCGTGCTTAGCTTTAGCAATCACGTCGTTTCAGGTGATGGACGTGACGACATTGGCCCCTTCTTTATCGCGGGGCGTTTCGACGAAGCAAATGGTGAGTGTTACTGGACGAAAACCTACGGCGGGGGCCACGACGTTTATTATCGCGGCTTTCGCGAAGGAAAAGGGATCTGGGGCCTTTGGGAACTGCCGTGCGATTCAGGCGGTTTTCACATCTGGCCGCTCGGCGAAGAGGAGGGCGAACAGGATTACGAGAGCGCGGAGGAGCCCGCGCCGGTTGAAGCAGCTAATGCGTGAGTTCTGCCGGGGTCAGCGCCCCCGGCTACACCGGTTGCCGGCCGGCGTAACATCAGCGCCAGATTGATGAGTTCGCATTTCCACCAGCGCCGCAGTCCGCGCCAAATTTGTTTGCGGAGTCGGATATCTGGGACGAATCCATCGTAAAGCTCGCACCAGCCGGCGTTCCTCTTTCCGTAATAGCCGGTGGCCCATCTGCGCTTCGCCAACGCGACAAGCCGGCGATTGTAAAAACTGATGACGTTCCTGGCCAGCCGCCCGCCGACGCCGGTAAATGGCAGGTTAAGAAATTCGCGTTCCGCGTTATGGTAAACGGACCGTACGAGACCGATATAGTAACTGCTCACATCAAGAAGGAGCGCGGCTGACATCAGTTCGGCGTCTCCCATGTAGTAGTACTTGTCCTTGTACAGACTGTCGAACCAGTAACGGTAGGTGATCGGATATTGCTGGTTGTAATAACTAATCCGCTCTGTCACGTCCTCGCCTGCCAGGCTGCGCGCCAGTAAATCCGCCACGTAGTACGAAGTATAAGAACAAAAATCCAGACCCGGACTGTAAAGCGGATCGATAAAACCGGCGGCATCGCCTACTGCGGCCCAGCCGTCACCGCAAACTTTCTCGCTGTGGTACGGCAACATCGACAGAGCGTGCACATCGCCTTCGATCACCTTTGCCGCGCCGAAGATTTCGCGACCGATTGGATTTCCCAGGATGTGCGTGTGTAATCGTTGCCCCAGAGTCGGTCCCTCTGGAAATTTGAAAATGCGGCTGTCGTAAACGATCCCGGCGCTGACATCCCCGCCATGCAATGGGATGATCCAGACCCACCAGCCGCGTCCGAAAAGATGATTGGTGGCCCATTCACGCGCCGTGCGGCAATTATTCGCGTAATCGGGAAAGCGTTGTCGCCATTCATAGCTGTCCCATTCCTTCACCCCGCTGAACCGCGCCCAGACAGCGTTGATGGGATGCTCAGTGTTCGGACGAAAATGTCCGAGTTTCCGGGCAAACATGGCCGCGCGCCCTGTGGCATCGACAAGCCAGCGGCATGTGGCCATGCGCTCGCCAGGATCGACAACGGCGCTTACTATTTGTCCATTCCCGTTGCCCAGCTGGAAGCTTGTTACCTTCGCCGGGCGCCAGAGAGCGCACCCCGTTTGCACCGCCCGCTGGAGCATGTGCGAGTCAAGTTTTGCGCGATCCAGTTGAAAACCCGGCAACCGGCTCTGATAACGTGTGCCGACCTCGACGCAATCGTCAAAGCGCTGATCAGGCCGGTTAGAAAACCACAGGCGCAATCCCTGTTTGGCCAGTTGATGATGCCCCAGGTAATGTGTCAGTCCTAAAATGCGCGTCATATAGCAACTGCTCACTTCGGTTGTCGATTCGCCGACCTTGCGATCGAACTCAGCTGTTTTCTCGATGAGCAGGACGCGCGCTTCAGGCCGTTTGCGTTTCAGCATCAGCGCAGTTGCAGCGCCCGAAAACGCGCCACCGATGATTACGACGTCGTAGTCAAAATTCATCGCGTCCCAACAGAATGGACTTTGTCCTGCTTCAGGGCAAGCGCGTGACACAGACAATCCTGTCTGCGAAGACATGGCTCCGCCGCCGGGTATTTCATTTGAGCAAGCATCCCCTTGCAGGCAGGATTGCCTGCATCACACAGACATGATCTTCACCAACGCGCGCTTAATTTTTGCCGATGGAATTCGCGACGGGCTCGATCTCGTTGTTCATGAAGGAAAAATCACCGGAATTCGTGAGCAGGCGCAGGCGCGAGAGAAAGAAGTTGTCGATCTGGACGGGAATTATCTCGCGCCCGGTTTCATCGATCTTCATGTGCACGGCGCGCTCGGCCGCGACACGATGGAAGCTAACGCCGAAGCGTTTCACGCCATTTGCGATTTTCATTCCAGCGGCGGCACCACTTCGCTTTTGCTCACAACTGCAACGGCGCCGATTGAGAAGATCGTCGATGTTTTGAGAGCGGCTCGAGAGTGTCGCTCGTCCATCAGCGCGATCGCGGGGGTTCATGTGGAAGGCCCGTTCATTTCCAAGGCAAAATGCGGCGCGCAACGCGCGGAATTCATTCAGAACCCGTCACCGGGTATTGTCCAACAGTTGCTCGATTACGCGGACGTGATCAAACGCGTCACCATCGCCCCCGAATTGCCGGAAGCGCTCGAGGCTATCGAAAATTTTCGCGCGCGTGGAATCAGCGTGAGCGGCGGCCACAGCGACGCGTGGGTTGAAAATGCCTTGGCGGCGTTCGATCGCGGCATGCGCAGCGTGACGCACACGTTTAATTGCATGTCGAGCGCGCGCCGCCGGGGTATTTATCGTGTCGGCGGCCTGCTCGAGTTTGCCTTGAGCGAGCCACAGATCAGCTGCGAATTGATCGCCGACGGCCACCACGTTTCGCCGACGCTGATGAAAATGTTGTATCACGCGAAAGGCCCGGCCGGAATTTGCCTCGTAACCGATGCAACCGCCGGCGCCGGCCTCCCAGATGGATCGCGGTTTTCGCTCTTCGGCAACGATTGCCTCGTGGAGAATGGTGTCTGTCTATTGGCTGATCGTTCCGCGCTGGCGGGGAGCGCTTCGCAGATGATCGACCTCGTGCGAACGATGGTTACAGAAGTAAACGTTCTGTTGCACGAAGCCGTCGCCATGGCGACACAAAATCCCGCGCGTGCCATCGGTCTCGAAACAAAAGGCGCCTTGAGAGTTGGAGCTGACGCCGATCTGGTGATCCTTTCGCCGGAGTTGAAAGTGTTACATGTGTTTGCCGGCGGCGAAGAGATCGTCTTATCAGAGCGATAATAGAAATTCCGCGATGTCGAGCGCAGCGCGCGGCCTGCTCAGTCTGCTGATGTTGCCCGCCCAGTCGCGCCATTGTTTGGCGTCATTGGCGAACGCGCGTTGGACTTGCGCGGCGACTTTTTTCGGCGAAAGCGCGATCACGCCTGAATCTGTTTCGACAATTAAGCGAGCGTTGCCTTCCTCCTGACCGGCGACGACGTGATTGATGATCATCGGACAGCCGGCGGCGATGGTTTCCTGCACCGTCGCGCCGCCGGCTTTCCCGATGAGTAAATGGCTCTCCTGCAGCATGCGGGGAAGTTGATCGGTCCAGCCAACGATCTTTACCGGGTGACCATCTGTCGCTGCTTCAATGGCCGGCCGGAGATTATCAGCGCGGCCAATTGTCACCGTAAGATGAACCCCAAGATCCGCGAGCAGCCGCACCAGCTCCGGCGCGCCCCGCGTGGCAGCATTGATCATATACAAAACACGGGGCTTGGAATTGCTGGGAGTCGATTGTCGATCTTGGACGAAATCAGAAAATTTTGGGCTGACAGGAAATCCGAATACCTTGATTTTATCCGGCGCGACTCCTGCTGCCCGCAAGACGGAGGCACTTTGTTCGTTCGCAACGAGGAAGTAATCGGCGGCGCTGCGGTACCAGGATGCGTTGATGGTGATTGAGTCGGTAACGACCACTACGCATTTACACTGTCTGTCCGGGCCCAAAATTTCCTGGAGCACGTTCGGATACGCTGGAAAAGAGCAAACGACGACGTCGGGGAGGAAGCGCTCGAGTAACGGCGCGAAATGGTCTTTGAGCCTAACGAGTCGCTGGAATTCCTTATCGTAATCCTTTTTTCGATCCAGCCAGCGATAAACGACCCCCCACGCGTGCGGCGCGGAATTCACCAGCGCGAGATAGCCACGGCGTACGAGTTCGTTGAGCGGTCCGTACGCTTCGGCAAATAGATCGCGCAATTCCACCTCGCTTTGGTCTGGCGCGACGCGAGCCAGCCCTTCGCGAACTCCACGCGCGGCGCTGTTGTGACCCTCTCCAAAACTGGCGGTGAGGATCAGCATTCTTTTTTTCACAGTCTGTTAAAGAGAGGCGTTCTGGAGTTTTTCAACAGTCGCTCATCGAAGCGGGCAAAGCGGGCGCAAGTCTATTGGCGAAAGTCCCGCGACTGCGGGAGAGTTTAATGGATATTTGTGCGAGGCAAAGTAAACTCTGCTCGAGATGAAGTATCTCGGATTCATCTGGCGCGTTTTGCGCCGGTTGGTTTGGGAAACGGCCACCGATAACACCACCGGCCTGGCTGCGCAGATGGCGTATCTGCTTCTATTCGCGCTAGCTCCCGGCTCGCTGTTTCTCTGGCATCTGCTGGGTCTTTTCGGCACCGATCCGAGCAAGTTGCATCGCATGTTTGTTCTGTTGAAAAGTTTCATGCCGCCCGACCAGAAAGTGCAAGACATTCTGGATTCTGCGATGGCCAATGTGGTGGTGACCGGCTCGAGCGGCCTGCTGGCCAACGCAGGCATCATTCTCGGAATCTATTTCGGCACGGTCTTCATTGCGACGATTTCACGGGCCCTGAGTCATACCTACGGAATGCGGGAAGATCCCCATTGGTGGTCGAAATATATCATCTCATTTTTCATGCTCTTCTGGTTTGGAATCGTGATCGTCTTTTGTTTCAACGCCGTTGTGTTCGGCGAAAAGCTGGCCGGGATCGCAGAGGTAAATTTTCAACTCGCCTTCCCGCTCCAGGCTTGGATCGTAACATTGAATCTGCCATTGACGGCGGTTGCGCTGGTTCTTCTGGCGCTCGCGCTTTATCTTTTTACACCGGAAAATTATTTGACCGTTCGTCAGGCGTTGCCGGGCGCGATTTTCTTTGCCGCCGGCTGGGTCATCGCGACAAAACTCTTTCAGCTCTATGTCACAAGATATGACCGCTACAACCCAACATATCTCGCGCTGGCGTCCATTGTCTTGCTGCTCACCTGGATGTATCTGACTTGTCTGCTGCTGCTGCTGGGAGGCAAATTGAACGCCATTCTTCGCCGCGAACGCGAAAGAATGCGCCGCGCTGCGCCGCTCGCGCCCGCGCCCGCGCCTGCGGCAGCGAGTTAAAGACTTACAAGGTTACAACGTTAAAAGGATTGGCTTTTGTAACTTTTGTAACTTTTGTAACTTTGTAACTTTTTAACTGTTTAACCACTCGTTGTGGTTGATCGCGTCGCGCGCTCTGTTACGCTCCGCGCAGTGGTGCGCTTTCGCATTTGGCTCGCAATTGCGCTCGCGGTCGGCGCAATCATCACGAGTCTCCTTCGCGGGCAGGTCGGTGAAGAACAAAAAAGCCGCCGCGATCAATCCGATGAAACCGAGGCACGTGCTCCGTCCTCGCCGAAACCACACAAGTCGCCGAGCCCGGCTGGCAAAACAAAAACCACAGCTCACAAATCAGCGACAAAAAAGCGAGCTTCTCCGACGGAGAAAGCGACGACGGCGATCCCGAAAGCAAAACTAGCAAGCGAAGAGTCAAAAAAAGACGAGGAGGGTGCGACGCCGGCGCCAACTCCACGCGAGACGCCCGAGCCGAGTGCTTCGCCAAAATCAAAACGTCACCACACGCCCACGCCCAAACCGAAAGGTGCGAAGAAGAAATCCCACGAGAACGAAACTGCACGCAAAACCAGGAAAACCGCGAAATCCAAACTTGCGCGCGAAGAAGAGGAAACACCAAAGCCAGCAAAAACGCCGGCGTCGCGGATAGAAGAAGCGCGCGGCACGGCATCCGAAGCCGCAACACCTCCGCCGCCGCGCGCAGTTGCCGTCGCGACGCCGACCCCCGCGCCACATCCAAAGACTGGGCGCGCCGTCACCGCGGGAGAGCAAGCTCAGGTTGTGATTGAAAAATCGGGCGTCGAGGAGGATCAAGGTTTCGAGCCGCCGCCACCACCGCCACCGCGTCGGTTCCTTTTTTGGTCGTGGAATTCTCCAACCAGCTACCGTTATCTCACGCGATCAGTCATCGAAGCCATCCGGCGCGCGCCGGTAAAACGGCGTCGCTGGCAGTTTATTGTCGTGCACAACAGCGGCACCCGGCAGGGAAACGCGCGCGTTTTTGATTATTATCATCGGCATGTCCGCCGAATGCAGAATGGGCTTGCGTATCATTTCGTGATCGGCAACGGAACTTCCACGGGCAACGGCCAGATTGAAGTGGGCGATCGCTGGCGGCGCCAGATCAACGGCGGCCACGTGCACAGCGATTATTTGAACAACATTTCGCTGGGCATTTGTCTGGTAGGCGATTTTAATCGCGACCAGCCGACGCGCGCGCAACTTGATGCGTGCGAAGAACTCATTCGATACCTGCGAGAACGTTGCGGCAAGACCGACAGAGGCGCCATTCCTGTGAAGCCACACAGAGAAATGAATCCGCCACGCTGGCCGACGGATTGCCCGGGAGACGTTTTCCCCTATTCGTGGTTTCGCAGGTTTTAACAATGGGCTTACGGCTTTAGTTGATACGGATTCTCCCAAAGAGGGCCGGTCGCCCTTGAGCGTGCGATTCTCTTAAAAAGATGACGAACGCCTTACGCGAAGGGATTGTCCGGTTCTGCGCGCGGTTGATTATAATCATGCTGTGCCTCGCGACAGGCGCGTTTTCGGCCGCGGCGCAGGAACCTGCGCGGACGCAGCAGGGAGTTATCACGACGTTCGCGCCGATTGTCGAGAAGGTCGCGCCGAGCGTGGTCACAGTGTTTACTACTCAAACGGTGTCGCGTGGGCTGACATTATTTCCGTTTGGCGACGACACGCTGCGGCAGTTTTTCGGCGGACAATCTCCGCAGAGGCAAGGCAAACAGACGCTGCAAGGTCTCGGGTCGGGCGTGATTGTCAGCCCGGATGGATACATTCTCACCGCTAACCACGTCGTTTCGGGCGCAGATGAAATCATGGTGGGGCTAGGCACGGAACTCCGCAAATACAAGGCGAAGAAAGTCGGCACCGATCCGGGCACGGACGTGGCGTTATTGAAAATCGAGGAGAAAAATTTGCCCGCGATCACGTTTGCCGACAGCGATAACGCGCGCGGGGGCGATATTGTGCTGGCGATAGGAGATCCATTTGGCCTTCGGCAAACGGTCACGATGGGAATCATCAGCGCCGTGGGCCGCGGCGGCATCGGCATCGTTGATTACGAAAATTTCATCCAGACCGACGCGGCCATAAACATGGGCAACTCCGGCGGGGCGTTGGTCGATACCGAGGGCCGGTTGTTAGGCATTAACACGGCGATTTTCAGCCGAAGCGGTGGCAACCAGGGCGTTGGCTTTGCGATCCCTGCCAATCTTGCGCGTGACGTGATGCAGAGCTTGCGCGAAAAAGGCCGCGTTGTGCGCGGCTACATCGGAGCTTCCGTGCAAACGCTCACGCCTGAGCTGGCTGATGCGATGAAGTTCAAAGGGCAACCAACCGGCGCGCTCGTGGGCGAGGTCACGCCAAAAAGCCCTTCGGAGAAAGCAGGGATGAAGACCGGTGATGTGATTACTTCCGCCAACGGGAAGAAAATCAGTGACGCGCGCGAGTTGCGTTTGATGATTGGCTCAATGGCACCCGGGACAAAGGTACAAATCGCGGTTAATCGCGATGGCCAGAGCAAAATCATCAATGTCGAGCTTGCCGAAATGCCTGCGGGTGAAGCGGAGGAGGGGGCTGAGACGACTCCTGAAGAAAGCGCTCAACCTGAAAAGGCTACCGTGTTCGGCGGTGTCGCGGTCGCGGATATCACCGATGACATTCGTACTGCGCTTAATCTTTCAAAGGACGTCAAAGGCGCTGTGATTGCGGAAATCGACGCCGATTCGCCCGCCGGAAAAGCTGGGCTGCGCGAAGGCGACGTGATCCAGGAAGTGAACAAGCAGCCTGTCAAAAACGCGAAAGACCTGGTGGCCATCAGCAAAAAACTAAAGCCTAACGAAAAGATTCTGATACGCGTCTGGAGCCAGGGCCGCAGCGGCTTCGTGGCGCTGGAACCCAAGTGAGATTCTCCATCCTGCTGTAGTGTCCGTTGTCCCCAGCGGACTGTCGCCCCTGATGCGCTGAGGACAGCGCACTCTACAACATCAAATGTCCAACAGCACCCTCGCTCTCCAGCCGCCGTCCTCTTTCTCGACGGAGAAATCGTGAAGCGTGACCGCCTTCACGTCGGCGCGCTGATGATGCCGC
>Ga0066710_100007599_pt1 | contig 10389 bp, 11 predicted proteins | sample GraSoiAngelo_159_FD_79666 | JGI IMG/M metagenome (GOLD analysis project Ga0066710, IMG submission 79666) | Grasslands soil microbial communities from the Angelo Coastal Reserve, California, USA - 14_1009_16_40cm | ecosystem: Environmental > Terrestrial > Soil > Grasslands | place: USA...
GCCATCACCCCGTAAAAACAGAATGCAAGCAGTGCATGCCCGCTGGGAAATGCGTAGGACGTAGGCATAGCAAGGTTAAAGAAAGCATCCGGCCGGACACGATGAAAACTCCATTTCAGAACTATATTCAAAATCAAGCCGCCCGCAATGGTCACAGCCAGCACAATCGCTTCATAACGCTTGCTTCGGACAAAAAGAAGTAAGAAAGATAAGAACGGCGGGGAGCAGCACTTCCATCGAACCCAGCAGCGTGATACCGCGCATGAATACGGTAAGGGCCGGAGACGCATGTTGATGCACCGCCGCTCGCACGCTGTCGTCGAAACGTGTCGTTCCCGGTTCGAGTACTTCCTCTGCCAGCCAGCCGAACAGAAGGAGGGCCACTATTGCTGCTGACAGGCTGAGTGGAATTGCGCGCAGCAAGACGCGCCGGGTCTTGCTATCCACTGGCCGGGCGCTACTATCCGACATGCATTGAGATTATCAGGGGTCAGGTCTTGGGAGCGGGTAGCAGGCTCGGGTCCCATGGGTCAGCTATCAGGTCGCAGGTTATCGCTTCTAGGATTCGACCTGAGTGCAAGGTCACAATTTTGAGGAGGAACCTTCGCCAGCAAACCCGCTATGGGCAGGATCTGCAACCCACTGCCACGCCCGTCGTCCGTTTTCGCGTATCACGGTCCGCGCCTCGCCATACTCCACTAGCCGGTTCAGCACGGTGGTCACCGACGCCAGCGGATCTTTGTGTCTTAGCAACACCGGCGGAGTACGCTGTTGGATATGCTCGCAAACCTCGCGCGCTCCCAGAGGCCGGTCGGCTTCCATCAACACCATCCGGCAAGCCTTGGTGAAACCCGGTTGGCGGCCGCTACTTTTGCGGTCCACCAGCTCCAGCAACTCTTCACTCAATACATCGTCACCAAACAGATTGGCCAGTCCAACGATGGTTTGCTTCACCGTACCGATACGCTTCATGATATCGGCCCGTTGACGCAGCAGTTGCTTGAGTTCTTCGTGTGCCGCCCGCATTACTTCCTGGACATGTGGATCACTGCTGCCGGGAAGGTTTTTGCTCCCGCTTCCGTTACCAGTACTTCGCGCGCTGTCCATGACCGTCCTCCGACTGTTCGTCGACGCGCCTGTACACGTCTGACGGGCCGCTTCCCCCGCGCACACCACCCCTGCATCTAGTACGCAAAAGCTCTCACACGGGTTCCATCAACCTGGTCTGACTTGCGAGGTCATCGTACCCTGCGTATCTGGCGTCAGATAGGGCCGGAGTGGCGGAACTCATTGCTTCTTAGACGTTATGATTCAGAAAAGGTAAGAAGAGTTTGCAATTATTGTGCAGTTCACTTTCTTCAGGCCACGACGTTTGTTTTGGGAGGTGTTATGTTGCACTCGCCCACATTTGTAAAACTCCGTCTTTTCATACCTCGTCACGAATTTACTTCCAAAGTTGGGATTTATTCCCGGAATGCCGTAGCGAGCGCCCCCTCGTCTTTACCTTCAACATCGTTCTCTACCAGACGAGAAAGGCTGCTGCATAAGTATTTGCTTGACTCATGCAAATAAGTCTACTTATTCTACCCCCATGCTCGGAGCCTCGCAAGTTGCCGGCTGGTCCGCCGAATTGGAACAATTAGCCCGGGTTCTGAACCGGGTTGGTCCGGACGAAGTTTGTTGTGAAGGGCTGACTCCCCGCCAGTGCAGCATTCTCCGCACTCTGACCGCCAAGCAGGGCGCACGTCTTTCTGATCTCGCAGCCGAGGCCGGCATCACGCCCAGTGCGATGACTCGCGTGCTGGAGAAGCGCGAGGCACAGAAGCTCGTTCAGCGCGTGCGTGGTGCTGCCGGCGATGGCCGCGCCGCGAACGTCGCCGTCACTCGCCACGGACGCCAGGTACGTGCGCGAATTGACAAGCTGATGCAAGTGCGCACCAAGACTATCGTCAACGCAATTCCGGCCGGATTTCGTCCTCAACTCCTCGCTTCCCTGCGCATGTTGAATCAGACACTCGGGCCACATGGCTGCTGCCAATTTGACGGCGAATGGCCCAATGTCGCGGTGAGCTGCCGCACGGTTAGCGACAAACCTATTTCCAGGAGAAAATCCAATGGCCGCCAATGAATCCGGAATTGTTATGGGCTCGCCCCGAAGACGACAACCCCTGGCTGCTGCCTGGGAGAAACTTCGGAACAAGGCATGTCGGAAGCCGCTTCTGCAGTCGCTTCAGTGAAGTTGCACGGAAAAAAGCCCTCCGAGATCCGGTGGCACCTTATCGGGGAGGCAGAACTACGGCTCCAATTTGACTTAACGCTTGCAGGGTGTCTTGTACAGTTTTCACCGGAAGAGACACAGCCGAGGCGATCTGATCCACATTTCGGGCTCCGTCGGTATGCCGCCAGATCAGCTCGCTGCTCCCCTCCATTTCAACTACATAGATATTTCCGCCCGCGGTCCGGGAAAAGAGCAGGAGTACATCTTTTTTCAAATCGTTGCCAATATTCTGCGCAGACTTGAGCCGAGTCAATATTTCCGGCAAGTTCCAACGAAAAGCACAAGAAACAGCGCTACGCCCACGGCGTGGAATATCCGTTCTGGGTTCGGCTTCAGCCGTGGCGGCCTGAAGAAAGAATGCCTGCTCGTAAGCCAGCAATTCCTCCCACCAAACCCCCGGCTCCAGAACATTGGACATATGCATAACCGCCATTTGCCCCACGCGTTGCGCCGCTTCGAGCGATCCCATCACACATTCGTTCAGGAAATCCTGGAAAAACTCTCCATCCACCACCTGCTCCGCGGTGCGGCCTATCGCTGACGAAAACATTCGCGAGTAGCGGAAGGAGCGGGCAAGCCGGTCGCGATAATAGCGTCGTGCCAGAAAGCGGCCAAACTTTTCCGCTTTCTGCGCCTGTTCCGGGGAAAGTGGCAGCTCCGCCGAACTTTTTTTTCGAGCCCTGGCATCGGCGAGATAGCGGATGACTTCGTCTTGCAGATCACGATCACTCTTGGAAGATTCTGGTTTGGGCATGGTCAAGAGGGGAGCGTAATTGGTTGTCATACAAACGGGAGTAGGAAAGCTGGCTTAGTTCAACCCGAAGGCCCGGCGCGTCGCTACTACCGATCTCAGGACCGTTTCCTCCGTCAAGCTGGGAGAAAAGGCGTCAAACGTCACAGCGCGCAGCTTGGGCGCGCGTTCTGCCACCCACAATGCCAGATCCAGAATGTCTCCTGGCGGTGCGGTAGGAGCAATCCACGGCCCTTCAAGATCACGATCTAATTCCACGCCAGCCACGTGCAACTCAACGACTTTCTCCAGCGGGAAAGCTTTCAAGTACTCCTGCGCCCCGATCCCGGAATAGTGTGCCGCCAACCAGACATGCGGTAGATCGAGCAGAAATCCGCAACCGGTATCGTCAAAAAAGCGCCGCAAGAATTCAGCTTCGCTCATTTGGGCGTGCTCGAGGGAAAAGAATCCCGGAATGTTTTCCATAACCAGGGGCGCGCCCACCGTATCTCGCAACACCCTGGCATTGGCTTCAAACCGCTGTAGAAATTCCTCTGTATAGAGTGGTGGAAAGACATAATCAAGAGTCCGCTCATGATCTTGTGTGTGCAGACATTGAAAATGCTCTGCAACCCAGGGCGAGCGGTACAGATCCTGCAACTGCCGTGCGCGATCGAGAGCGTGTGGGCTCAATGGATCGGAAAGCTGTCCCAGATAATCGTGCAGCAGCAGTGGAAAGCGATCGCGGATGTAGGGAAACGCGGCATCGTCCACCGCAGGCGGATCCGCCATAGCGAGATGTCCAATAAGCTCCCCGGCGCGGAGCAACTCTCCAGCCAGGTGCGGATTGTAAAAGGCGCCGATGGATATCCGGCCCTCGAGTATGGAAGGCATAGATTAAGCCTGCGACGGCCAGTCCAGCTGCCGTTATTATAATGGCAGCGTAAGGCTGGGCGGCCTGGCCACCGCAGGCTCAGCCAGTCTGACCTTTTAGTGGCAGGTCGGTGCGACTTCCGTGCTCTCCACCAGCTTGAAATTGCTGTGGCAGGTGGGGGACACTTCTGCGGTCTCCACTAGTTTAAAGTTGCTATGACAAGTGGGGGCCACTTCGCTGATTTCAACAATCTTCATGATGTTTCCTCCAGAGCCTTCGAAGGCTTGTTTCAATAGATGCGAAAACCGGCAAAGAGTAACACAAATAGCTGCCGCATTTCTTTTTGAAACCAGCATGGAAGCCGGATAATCTGCTGACAGCATGGCAATTCCCAAAACACCATTTTCGGTGCAAGTGCTTCTCCGTGAAGATGAAATCGCCGTCGGCTTTGCTGCTGCCTTTGCCCGGCGCTTCCTGGATGAAAAGTTTTTCTATTGGCTGCCCGCATCCGTAAGCGCCTGGGTCCAGCTCATGAGCGCTCCCGAATATCGCAACGCGAACCGGGCGTTGCGCTTGCTGGCAGCCAGTGTCCCTGAACTTGTGGGACTCTGGCCAGGAGCGGACACGCTTTGCGGCCTCGGGTGCGGCGAGGGCAGCAAAGACAAAATTCTGCTGGAAAAATTCAAGCATGCCGCGCGCCCCCTGGCCTATACCGCAGTGGATTTCAGCCAGTCGTTGTTGGAACTAGCTCTTACCGCCGCCGACGGATCAGCATTGAGCCTGCGCGGAATCAAGCTCGACATCACCTTAGATGGACATCTTCAAGCTCTATCGGGACAAGGTGGCTCCTGCATCTTCGCCACTCTGGGGAATACTCTCGGCGCATTCGATCCTTTGCGATTTCCAGAGCGCTTGCGACGGATTATGCAGCCGACCGACCGTGCCCTATTCGATGGCGAAGTCTTTGATCGCGACACTACGCTGTCGGGCTATGACAACCCCACCAACCGTCGCTTTGCGTTCGGTCCGCTTGCCGCCTTGGGTTTGACAGAACAGGATGGAGAGCTCAACTTTGAGTTGCGCCCTGGCCGCCAGGGAATTCACGAAGTGGCGAAATATTTCGTTGCTGGCCGGGATCTGGAACTGCAAATCGGCGCTACCGCGATGCATTTGGAAAAAGACGAAAAAGTATTGATGAGCAGCTCAATCAAATATGACGAGCCGGTATTTTTCGCGCTTATCGAGCGCGGCGGATTCGAAGTCGAATTGCGCAAAAAGAGTAAAGATGGAAAGTTCCTGCTGGCCGCGGCCCGGCCGCGTTACTGATAAAAGAACCCAACCAGAGTTCCTCCTCTTACTTCTTGACAAAAGCGTTATACCTGCATAAAGTGCGGACAATCACTGTATTCGATCCGTTTTCACAGGTGCCACGATGAAAAATGTCTATGAGGTCCTGAGACAGAAGGAACTTGAGCTCTCGAAGCTGGAGAAAGAAGTGGAAGCTCTGCGGGTGGCCGCACCCTTGCTATCCGAAGATAAGGAAGCCCTTGCCGATGCGGTCAATAAACCGACTTTGACCGCGTCCACCGGAACGCAGCAGCCTATTCGGATTCCCCAGCCTGCGGTGAATGCAAATCCGCAGCCCGCCCGAGCCGCCGGATGGGAAGACACCGCGAAACGCTGGCCGTAGCCGCAGCAAGAAGCCAAAGCACGCCGGCCAGCAGTTCGACGGCGTGAGATATTATTGGCCCGGGGCGACGCTCCGGGCCAACCTGTTTTTGGACCATTCCTTGTATCCGATCCCACTTGCCGCGAGTTCTAAAGTTCGTGTGTGCTGCCCCGGAGGGGCAACACAACCTAGCCCAGCGCTTCAGCGCCGGGAAACGCAGGGTCGACGAGAGTAGCGGAGGCACCACACCTTCGCATCAATCAATCCCAAAAGTTGCTATACTTCTTCCCATACACCTAACCTGGCTGCCTTTTCACCTCGGTTTTGACACGGGCTGGAGGTGTTCTAGATGTGCGCCAAAGGGAATCCATGATTGCAGGAGCAGCGCGAGCTCTCGCCCCGCCGAAGATCATTCCACGCCGGGTTTCGCGCCATGCCATCGCCATTCCCGTGGATGTTACCGTATTATGTTCCGGGGTTCCCAACAATATTCCTGGACGCTCCCTTGACTTAGGTGAAGGCGGCATGTTGGCAGTTATAGCAGCAGAGTTTCGCCCGGGTGATTCGGTTGGACTCGAGTTCCGGCTGCCCGATGTAAGCGCGCCTCTGCGCGCCAAAGCTGTGGTCCGCCATCAAGCACAGTTGCGCTGTGGTTTGGAATTTCTCGGACTATCTCAAGACCAACAGGCCAGCATCCGCTACTGGGCGCGACGGAGAACACAGTCCCTGCCACCGACTCGTTCCCCGCAAACGCCAGTCAACCAGACAACCGCAGTGAACGCCCGTCCGGCCCGCCCGCAGAGGATCCTTCATCGTGCGCTGTGGATCGTCCTTCTAGTCTTCGTTGCGCTCTGTGGCGTGGGCTGGTGGCAGTGGTACCGAGCTTGGAATGAACTCGAGGCGCGCACGCCCAGCCGCGAGGCAGGCAAATTGGCGAGTTCTAATCCTCTGCGCACCACCGTGCCCGCCGATATAATGCAACAGCTTATAACCCACAAAGTGGAGCCCCTCTACCCCGGGGATCTTCGACAGAGAAATGTACAGGGTGTAGTGGTGCTGGACGCAGTGATTGGACGCGATGGGACTGTGGTGAGACTCCGCCCAATCAGTGGTCCCGATGCGCTGGGCTCCGCCGCCATCGAGGCTGTCAAGTGGTGGCGGTTCCGTCCCTATCGCGTAGACGGCAGAGCTGTGGAAGTGGAGACCACCTTGGCAGTCGATTTCCGCCGGGCGCCATAAGCCCTGATAGACCACCACTCGCAGACCATTGCTTTGCCTTCCCCCACACTCATCTGCGAAACTGTTTGCTACTCCTCGCTGACCCATGGGCCGTATCCACCTACTTTCCGAGCAAGTTGCCAACAAGATCGCCGCCGGCGAAGTGGTTGAACGTCCGGCGTCGGTAGTAAAGGAACTGCTGGAGAACTCGCTGGATGCGGGTTCGACGCGCATCCGAATCCAAATCGAAGCCGGCGGTAAAAAGCTTATCCAGATCACCGACAACGGTAGTGGCATGTTGCGCGACGATGCTCTGCTGGCCTTCGAGCGGCATGCAACTTCAAAAATCAAAAACGCCGAAGACCTGCTCAGTGTCTCTACCCTCGGATTTCGCGGAGAAGCCCTGCCCTCGATCGCTTCAGTGTCGCGTCTTCGGTTGGAGACCAAGGCTGGCGATGAATCCTCCGGAACCGTGGTCGAAATTAATGGCGGCAAGATATTCAAAGTGGAAGAAGCTGGACTTCCTCTGGGCACGTCCATCACTGTGCGGGATCTTTTCTTCAATACTCCGGCGCGCAAGAAATTTCTGAAGGCGGAGTCCACCGAGCTCTCCCATATTGCATCGCTGGTCACGCATTACGCGCTCGCCCATCCGGACAAGCACTTTGAACTGCATTCCGCCACCAATGCCGTTTTTATTGCTGTGCCCGTCGAGGGATATAGCGAGCGGGTTTATCAGGTGTTCGGTAAAGAAGTGCTCGACCAACTGATCCCAGTCGCCGCCGCGCAGCCTTTGGAACGAATCGGGCTGCCGCAGCCGCCTCCGTGGAGAAGGACGGAAGAAGATCAGCAACCAGGTTCGAGAGATCCCGGGGAAATCCGCTTACACGGATTTGTTTCAAAGCCCGAGATCCAGAAGCTGAATCGCAACTCTATTTATGTTTTCGTGAATGGGCGGCTGATTCGCGATCGCCTGATTCAACACGCTCTCACGGACGCCTACCGCAACATCCTGCCGCCGACGGTTTATCCCGTAGTGCTGCTGTTTCTTGAACTACCCACGGAAGAAGTGGATGTGAATGTTCATCCCTCGAAAACCGAGGTCCGTTTTCGCCAGCAAACTGTGATGCATGATTTCGTGCGTGATTCCGTACGCGCCGCGCTGATGAAAGCGCGTCCGGTACCGCAGTTCGCAACTGAGATTCGTGCGCATCCTACGGCGGGTCCTTCACTCAGCGCTGGTGGGCGTGTCGCTATGACGGAAGGTTCTGCTGCGTTAGCCGCAGCCTACGTTGCCCCACCGCAAGAGTTTACGTTGCAAGCCCCGGTGCCGCCGCCTATCAATACGCAATTCCAATTCAGTGGGGGCGTCAACCTCGAAGGAAATGCGGCTGTGTCGCTGGCTCGCGCGCCGAAAGTTGCAGAGAGCGATGGTTGTGCGCCGCCGCTTCATGACGAACCTGAATCAGTCAGTGAACTCGCCCCTTCGCTGGCATCTCTCAAACCGTTGGGACAGATTCGGGAGTCGTTCATCCTGGCGGTGAATCGGGAAGGTTTATGGATCGTGGATCAACACGTGGCTCACGAACGCGTGCTTTTCGAAAAAGTGCTTAGGCAACAGGCAGCGCAGAAAGTGGAGAGCCAGCGGCTGCTCATGCCTCTGGTGATTGAACTGACGCCGGCGCAGCAAGCGGTGTTTGCCGAAATTTCCGACGAACTGGCAAAGAACGGTTTCGAAGCCGAGCCGTTTGGCAATCGTAGCATCGCAGTGAAGATCGCTCCCGCGGGAGTTGACGCCTCGCAAATCGTGCATATGCTGCACGAGTTGCTCGACCAGTTGTCGCATGAAGATCAGGCCCTCAATATGGAAAGAGTCTGCGGGCGCATCGCCGCATCGATTGCCTGTCATGCCGCCATCAAAATCAACATGCCGCTGGAGCACAACAAAATGGAATGGCTGCTGAGTGAGCTTGCGAAAACCGAGTGTCCCATGACGTGTCCCCATGGCCGGCCGGTAGTTTTGCGATACTCTTTAAAGGATATTCAGAAAGCCTTTAAGAGGATATGAAAGGCAGCAATTAGCAATTAGCAATTAGCAATTAGCAATTAGCAATTAGCATTTGGCCACCGGACTGTGTCGCAGCTATCAAAACCCTAGATGCTGACGCTGATTCCTAAATGTGGATATTCAGAACGTTTTGATGAGAACTTGAAAAGAGGACGAGCGCTTCGCACACCTTCTGAAATGCGTCGCAGGACTATCGCAAGCCCTTGCTGGCTAAATGCAAAGTGTAATTGCTAACTGCTGTTCTTATGACCGACCAGGAACTCGAGCAGCTTCGACGCGATAAATGGCGCTTAAACGGGCACCCCGTGCGCACGCTGGATGACGCTCGCACTTTCATCGAATCCGTTGGGTTCGGTTTGCTGTATCCCGTGAAGCAGTCCGTTTTGGTGCCGACATTCATCGGCGCCTGGGCTGGGTCTGACGAGCATTTGCCTACCTGGCAGCACGCCTTCTCTGACTCCCGTTCTCAGGACGCGACGGATCTAATGGTCCGTCTGCTACGCGAGCGGGCTGCTTATGAAGCGAATCTGATCGATCAAAACAATGCTTTCCTGGTGGCAGGTTCCATATTTCCTTATTTCTACGCGCTGATGGGAGAGCGCAATCCCAAGCAGGCGCCTAAACCCGGTCCGCGCTCGGAATACTCGCAATTGGCTTGTGACGCTTTTGAGCTTATCCGGCGCGACGGACCAATCTCGCAGCAGAAGATGCGGGACGTGCTGGGTGGCAGCGTCTCTTTTTCAGCGCTCGATCATGCGCTGGGTGAGCTTTGGTCCAAGTTGCGCATTACTCGTGTCGACTACAATCCCGCCCAGGGCGCTTTTTGGGACGTCCTCTACCGCTGGGCTCCGGATGCGGTTCGCGAAGGCATCGGCCTGTCCGTTGGCGAAGCTCTCTCCGCACTGATTTCAAAGTATCTGGATTGTGTGATCGCCGCCGACCAGCAAGAGATTGAAACCTTCTTCGGAAATTTCGTGCCCCGCTCGCGGGTGAAAGAAGCAGTCAACGTCTTGCTGGCTGCTCGGGAATTGAGTTTCGTCCACGTAGGAAATCGCTCCCTGGTCCAGATCACGCCGGTCAAGGTCGAGCCGATCGTCCGTCCCGCCGAGCGCCTACAAAGATCCAAGCCGTCACGAACCTCCACATCGCGCCGCAGATGACGGACGCTGAAATGTGGGCACGCACCGATAAAGCACCAACCTAAAGCAGAATTCCTTTCGGATGGGGCGTCATTCGCCTGCGGTCAGGCTCGGCCCCGGAACTGGATGATTCTCCGGCGATCGCGTTTGGATGGTCTGCCTGCGGGTAACTGTTCGAACTGCTTCATGGCCTTGCGCTCCGCTGCCACCTTCAGGCGCAGCTCCCGGCTCGCCTCCGTCTCGCGGTAGAGGGTTTGCGCAACCGAAGCCGGGCCGCGCACCTCTCTGAGAAGCAGGACTTCCACCTGAAAGTCGCCGCCGTCGTTTGTCACTCGCAACATGTCTCCGATGCGGACCTCGCGTGCAGGCTTGGCGGGTTGCCCGTTGGATTGAATCCGACCGAGTTCACAGCC
>Ga0066710_100007600_pt1 | contig 10389 bp, 6 predicted proteins | sample GraSoiAngelo_159_FD_79666 | JGI IMG/M metagenome (GOLD analysis project Ga0066710, IMG submission 79666) | Grasslands soil microbial communities from the Angelo Coastal Reserve, California, USA - 14_1009_16_40cm | ecosystem: Environmental > Terrestrial > Soil > Grasslands | place: USA...
CCGGCAAGCGCTATCAGGCTGTGATCGACAAGTTTCCTGAATTCACGCACGTAAATGTCGCCCGCTACGGCTTGGCGATGGGCTACTATCGCAACGGCGAGTTCGAAAAGGCCCAAAAGACCTTGCAGGCGATTCCGCAAGACGCCCGGCAAGGCGACCTGGCGTTGACGCCGTACTTATTGGCCGATTGCATCCTGCGCCTCATGCCAGCCAACGCCGAAAGCGACGACGCCGTGGCCGCAGGCAAGGCGCTCGAAGAATTGCAAGCCGCCGCTGAGTTGCTTGAGAGCTTCGTCACTGCCCAACCGAACGGACTGCAAACGCCCGATGCGTTGCTGAAACTCGGCCTTTGTCAACAACGCCACGCCGGGTTGCTCGCCCAGCCGCCGGAACGAGCGAAGATGCTCGCCAATGCCCGGTCCAGTTACGAGCGACTCATCCAGCAATTTCCGAAAAGCGAAGCGTATCCGCAAGCGATCGTCGAGCGGGCCAAGTGCTTGAATCAGATGGGCGATCCCAATACTGCCGTCAACGAGCTCCGCCGCTTCGTCAACGACGCTCAGTTGAAAGTGGCGCCGATCGCGCCGATGGCGCTGCTCCAGCTCGCCAATCTGCTGCGCGGCCAGAACAAGCCCGGCGAGGCCGCCGAGGTGCTGGCCCAGTGCCGCCAGCAGCACGAACAGAAGCTCGTGAGCGATCCGGCCAAGCACGAATGGGCCGCCCTGGTGCAATACCATCACGGCGTGGCGCTGCGGGAAGCCGGCAAACTGCCCGAGGCGCGCGGCATCTTCGAGAACATCACGCGCCAGTTCCCGGCCCGGCCCGAAGCAACGGATGCTGCATTGCGACGCGGCCAGTGTTTGAAAGAAGAGGGCCTGCTGAAGATCGACCCGGCGCGAAAGAAACTGGCGACGCCCAACCTCAAGCCGGAGGAGATCGCCGCCGCCAACCAGGCGCTGAACGAAGGTTATCGGCTGGTCGGCGAGGCGGCACAATTCTTCGATCAACAAGCGGAGCAACTCAAGCAAAAGCAACCGGCGCCAGAGTCGCGAGCCCGAATGCTCTATGAGGCGGCTTGGTGTTATCGCACGCTCGCCGAGCCGGAGATCGCCGCCGCTCGGGCCAAGATTCAGCAAGAACGCTTGAAGAAGACGCAGGAGGAAGAAGCCAAGAAGAATCCCGGCGCTCGGCCGGCCGCGGTCACGGCGCTTCCCGACGTGCCGCTTAGTGCCGCGCCGATCCAACCGTCGGAACAAAAGGCTCGGGGACAATATCAAGCCCTGATCGCCGCCTTCCCGGACCTGCCGCTCGCTTACGAGTCCCGCTTCGAGCTGGCCGAGCTTTTCGGCGAGCGCGACGAGCACGACGCGGCGGTGAAGCTGTTGACCGAGGCGCTGGATAAAGTTCTTGATCAGACGCCGCCGCCTGTCGAGCTGATCGAAAAGATCCGCCTTCGCGTCGGGGCCTCGCTGGCTGCGAAGAAAGACTTCAAGGCGGCCCTCACGCAGTTCGACGCCGTCGCGCAGAACCCGAAGAGTACGCTAGCCGGCCAGGCGCATTATCGCGCCGGCGAGTGCCTATTCCAGCAAGGCGAATACGCCAAGGCCGCGGCCCGGCTCGCCAAGTTCCGCGACGACGGGCAATTTCAGAACCTCCCCGGCCTGACGGATCGCGCTTTGCTCCGGCTTGGCCACGCATATGCCCATGCCGGCCAATGGGACCAGAGCCGGCAAGCGCACGAAATCCTTACCGGCCGTTTTGCGAACAGCCCGTGGATTCACGAGGCCCGCTATGGCATCGGCTGGGCCTGGCAGAACCAGAAGCAGCATGACAACGCCGTCAACGCTTACACCCAGGTCACGACCGGCACCGCCACCGAGATCGGTGCCCGCGCCCAGCTCCAGATCGGCCTGTGCCGGTTGGAGCAGAAGCGGTATCCCGACGCCGTCGCCGCTCTGCTGGTCGTGCCGTTCACTTACGATTACCCCGAGCTCAGCGCCCTGGCCCTGTGTGAAGCCGCCCGCTCGCTCGTCGAACAGAAGCAGCACGAACAGGCGGAGCGCCTGCTCAAGCGTGTGATCCGCGATCATCCGGAGAGCAAGTGGGCGCAGGTGGCGAAGGAACGGCTGGAGGCGCTACGGAAGGGATAGCTAACCACAGAGACACAGAGGCACAGAGGAAAGAGAGACAAAAGGACTCACCGGCATGAATTCTCGTATTACTCGTGCGTTGGCAACTAAGGATTCCTTTCTACTTCTTCTCTGTGCTCTCTGTGTCTCTGTGGTTCATGGTTCTTCTGCTCGTGCCTACGTCGAAGCGCCGATGTCGCTGGGCTCGGTTATCTCGCAATCGACCAATATCATGCTCGTCAAAGTCGAGAAGGTCGATAAGGAAAAGAACCTCATCATCTATCGCAAGGTGCAAGACCTCAAAGGGAAGCACCCGACCGACGTGATCAAACACAACATCGGCCGCGGCGGGTTCCACGAGCGGGAATGGAAATACCCGATGGAATGGGCGGAGGCCGGCAAGACTGCGGTCTTCTTTCATAATGGCGGAGCCAGCGAGACGTGTATCGGCACTTACTGGTACCAGGCGTATGCGAATGGCGAGTGGTGGGGAATGAGCCACGGCGAGCCGTTTTTGTTGCGGAGCTACTGCGGCAAGCCGGAGAAGCTGGCGGCCGCCGTTACGGCCGTCGTCGCCGACAAGGAAGTGATTGTCTCGTGCATGATCGACGGCAACAAGGACGACCTGCACCTCCGCCGGGCCAAGCTCCAGAAGCTGCGGGTCAGCCTCAAGCTTCAGGACTATAACCCCAAGCGCGATTTCGCCGGCTGGGGCGCCGCTGAGGACTTCGTCCGCTTGGAAGGAATGCCCGGCTTCACGCACCTGTCCGCTCTGGGCCGCGTCGATCCGGAGGCGCAAGGCGTTTCCATCCGCGACCTCGATGGCGACGGCAAGCAGGACATTTGCCTCGTCGGCGCGTCCAAAGTCATGCTTCTTCAGAACACCGGCGAAGCTTTTAACGAGATCGCGCTGCCGGGCGCGGCCGGCTGCCGGGCCGCGGTCTGGGCCGACTACAACGGTGACGGCAAGCCCGACCTCCTCCTGGCCACGCCGGCCGGGCCCAAGCTCTACACAAACCTCGGCAGCGGCAACTTCCGTGACGACAGCCAGCTCTTGCCGAAGGAATCGTCCTACAATCTGACCGCGGCCGCGTGGATCGACTACGATGGCGACGGCCGGCCGGACATTCTCTTGGGCAACGGTTTCCACGGATTGCGGCTGTACCGAAACAAAGGTAAGGCCGATGGGCCGCAAGCGACGTGGTTCGAAGACGTCTCCGTGAAGACCGGCCTCGGCCCGGACGGCATCGGCGGCCACGTCAAAGGCGACACACTCACGGTGTGTGATGTGAATGGCGATGGCCGGCCCGATTTCCTCTACGGTGCCGCCACCGGCATCCTCGTGCTGAATACGCCAAACGGTTTTGTCGAGGCCAAGGATTCCGGCATCTCCTACCGGCCCGGGAAAGTCGGCCCGGTCTTCGGCGACTTCAACAACGATGGACACCCCGATCTTTTGGTGCCGCAACCGGGTGGTTGCAAGCTGTTCCAGAACGACGGCATGGGCCGCTTCACGGACGTGACCGGCCGCGCCGGCGATTTGGCGAAGTTCACAGGGCACGCCACCTGCGCCGCCTGGGGCGACGTCGATAACGACGGCCACCTCGACCTGGTGGTCGGTTGCCTGGGCGGCACGAACCGCTTCTTCCGCAACAAGGGTGACGGCACGTTTGCAGACACCACCGAAGAAATCGGCCTGCACCAGCGGATCTTCAATACGCAGGCCGTCGCTTTGGTCGATCTGAATCACGACGGCATGCTCGACATGGTATTCAACAACGAGGGGCAGGAATCGGTAGTACTTCTCGGCAATCCGGCGTTCGCCACGAAGAAGACGCCGGTGCTGGTGCGGCTGGGCGGCAACGGCGGCGTCACGGGGAGCAAAGTGAAGGTCGTGGATTCGGCCGGACAGGTCTTGGGCACGCAGGAGATCTCCACTGGCAGCGGCCGCGGCGGACAGCAGCCGGGCCACGCCCGCTTCGTGCTTTCCCCTGGCACCTATCGCGTCGAGGTCCGATTTAGCTCCGGCGTCGTTCGGGCGAAGGACATCAAGGTGGCAACTGCGCCGCTCCGGGAGCTGGTCGACGACCAGACGCCGACAGTGCAGTGAGCTGAAGGAGTAGCCGGCTAATGAACGGCGCGTCTTTACAAATCTGCGTGCTTGCGGGCTTTTGTGCCATTGCGCCTGTGGGAGAAACCGTCCGGCTCCAGGCGGCCGAACCGTCGGCGACGTACCGCGGCAATGCGCAGCGAACCGGGAACACGGACGGCCGGGCCGGGCCCGCGAAACCGAACGTGCTGTGGGTGATGAAGTCCGATCAGCACTTCATCGCGTCGCCGATGCCGAGCGGCGATCGGGTCTTCGTCTCCGGGCTGGGTGCGTTTAACGTTTCTATGTTTCATTGCTTGAATGCCGACCCCAAGGCGGCGCAGCGAACGGCCTGGACGAAGACGACGCCGTACTTACGATTACCAACGGTCAGCGCGCCGGCCGTCGTGGAAAACAAGGAAGCCGGCCCGCTCTTGATCTTTGGCGACGGCATGCACCAGACGGACGGTGCCATCCTGCACTGCTTGCGGCGTGACGACGGCCGGCCGGTCTGGCAGCTTCCGGTGCCCGGCACGCTCGTTCACCTGGAGGGCTCGCCGACCGTCGTCAATCAGCGCGTCTATATTGGCGGCGGAGCGGCGGGCGTCCTGTGTGTCGACTTCGAGCGGCTCACGCTCGACGGCAAAGACTATGATGTGACAGCCGTCCAGAAGCTCCTCGACCAGAAATGGAAGGAACTGGTTGCCAAATATGAAGCGGACAAGAAGAAGGACCCGGACTTCGCCGTGCCCCCCAGCGACGATCAGTTGCCGAAGCCGGCCCCCCGGAAACTTTGGCAGCAGGGTCAGGAGAAATGGCACATCGACGCCCCGGTGGCGGTGGTCGGCGAACGAATCTTGGTCGCATCGGCCTATCTCGAAAAAGAAAAAGTCGGCGACCGGGCGCTGTACTGCCTCGATGCCGGCACCGGGGCGATCAAGTGGCGCGCGCCGCTGCGGCTCAATCCGTGGGGCGGCCCTTCGGTCGCCGGCAACGTGATCGTCGTCAGCGGCAGCACCATCGGCTACGATCCGAAGGCGATCAAAGGCGCCAAGGGCGACATCACCGCCATCGACCTGGAGACCGGCAAGGAACGCTGGCGAAAAGAAGTGACCGGCGGCGCCGTGTCCTGCGTCGCCATCGCTGGCGGCTTAGCGGTGGCAACAGCGACCGATGGCAAGATTCGGGCCTTCGAGTTGGCCAGGGGCGAGCGCCGCTGGGTCTATGACGGCAAGTCGCCGTTCTTTGCCGCGCCCGCAGTGGCAGCCGATGTCGTGTATGCCGGCGATCTCAAAGGAGTCATCCACGCCCTCGGCCTCGCAGACGGCCAACCGAAATGGACGCTCGATCTCGGAACCGATCCGAACGTCAAGGCGCCGGGAATGATCTACGGCGGCCCGGTCGTTCACGCCGGCCGGCTGTTTGTTGCCACGTGTAATCTGGAAGGACCGAACATCCGCAAACCCACAGCGGTGGTGTGCATCGGCGAAAAATAGTTGGGCCACTAGTGGCCAGTGGTCAGTAGCAGGGGGATCCGCAATGCGTTGCATCCACATATTGGCGGCCTTCATCGGCGTGCTGCTCGTCTTTGTGCCGGCCCGGGCGGCGGACAAGGACACCGGCGTCCGCCTCGACAAGGAGAAACGGACCGTCACGATCGACGCCAAGATCGCCCCGCGGAAGCTCGACGATCCCAAGTTCGAGGGCAAGACCTGGCCCGTCGAAGTGGTCGCCTGCTGGGCTTATCCCAAAGGACAGAAGGCTCACGAGACCGTGGTGAGCATCGACTGTAAACCGAGCGACGTCCACAAGGCGATCGAGAGCCTTGGCCTCAAGCCCGGCAAGCCGGCGAAGGCCGAAGGGCAAGTACCGGAAGGACCGGAAGTGAAGATTTATCTCGAAATCCCCGGTGATGACGGCCGCGGTCGGCGCGTCCCCCTCGAGCGCACCATGATCGACCCGAAGACGAACAAGCCGCTGCCGAAGTCCGTCCGCTGGCGGTTCACCGGCTCCGCGATGGTCCAGCCCGACCCGGAGAAGCCGGAGAAAGTCTACGGCGCCGACCGGACCGGCACGCTGATCGCCATCTTTCCCGTCACGGACGAGACGGTATTCCAAACGAACCTGACCTTGAAAGAAGAGAAGTACCTGAAGTTGGAGACGAATCCGGAAGTCGTGCCTAAGGTGGGCACGGCCGTAAAGCTGGTGATTGAGGTTCCTTCCAGGAGTTGAATTGCACGTGGTTTCTTGAAAGCGCTTGAATGCATTTCTTGCGTTTCCTTCCCTGGGCCCCGCGCGTGCAGAAATGCAATGCTTGGCGTGGAAATGCAAGAAATGCAAGAAACCTAAGAAATGAAACGACTGGGCAGGAAAATGAGTAAGTGCTCAATAATCCCCGCAAATCCGGTTCGTAGTTCCGCCTTCAGGCGGTTTTCGGCCATAACCGCCTGAAGGCGGAACTACGAACCAGGGTCATTGAGAAGTTACGGAAATGAAGCGCAAACTCGTTCTTCTACCCCTGTTGTGCCTAGTATTGGCCGGTTGCGGCCGGCGCGTCGTCAGCGTACCGCCAGCGGGAGACGTCGCGGCGGCCGAGCCGGAGCGAGCGGCCGAGCCTTTTCGTTTTCCCGACGACCGCGGCGGAAGACTGTTGGCCGAGTTGCTGCCACCGCGGGAAACCTTGCCGCCGCTGCCAGCCGATCGATCTTCCGCGCCGCTGGCCTTTCCAGCGCCACGACACGTCGAGCGCCCGGACACGCCGATTCCGCCCGTGCAAGCCGAGCCGCCGAGACTACCGATCATGCTGTCGTTACATCCGTCACCCCGCTCAATTCCTGAAGAAGTCCCATTGGCGGACTATCGGGCAGAGCCGATCCGTCCCGAAGAGACCATGTTGCCGGCCAGTGCCCTCGTGCGGCTCCCATCCCCCGATGTCAATGAGCCGCCGTCGTTGCCCATACTTGCATTGCCGGTGGTAGACCGCGTATCCATCGACGACCCAACCAGCGAGGCATCGCGGCAGGCAGTCCTATCGGCCACGATGCCCCCCCGCGCGCAGCCGGTCCCGTTCATCCGCTTCAACCTTCCCGATCCCTTCGAGCACCAGCGTGCCGTCCGCCTCCGCACGCCGCCCGCCGAGGACTCTTCGCCACCGGCCGTCGTCGTCCGGCGGCCTTGATCGCGCGATTTGCGGCGATGGCGTTTCCGGCCTATGTTTCTTTGGCGGGATAAGACCACAGTCCTCCGCCGATCGCACTCTACGAACCAGGTCGCCGCGCGACCGGGGCCTTACCGAACGGAATCGCCCGGAATCTGTGTAGCCCTGTTCGGCGAGAAGGCGTGGTCTGCGAGGGGCAGCATGGTGGGTCAGCAACGGGGCGCCGACGAGCAAGCTTTCGACTTCACAGAGGCCGGTTCGGCAACGATCGCCGATCCGGCAGCCCGGGAAAACTACGCCCAACTCCCGCCGACCGGCCAGTCCTTTCTCGACAATCTCCTCAAACTCAATTTGTTGCTGCCGAGCGACGCCACTGCTTTTCTCAAGCAATCCGCCGACCGCCTCGCCGAATGCGTGGATGAAGAAACCCTGGGCAACGCTCTCGTGCAAGCAGGATGCCTGACGTCCTATCAATTCCAGCGCATCATGGCCGGCACGACCCACGGCCTGATCCTGGGGAACCATCGCGTGCTGGATCGCCTCGGCGCCGGCAGCATGGGCGTGGTGTTCTTGGCGGAACACGTACTGCTGAGGCGGCGCGCGGCCGTGAAGGTCTTGCCCGTGGACGCCGACATGCCGGCCGGCGTGCTCGAGCGCTTCTACGCCGAGATGCGCGTTCTCGCCGACCTCCACCATCCCAACATCGTCATGGCGTTTGACGCCGGCGCCTTGCCGCCGCCCGAGACCGGCATGCCCGCCCTTCATTACCTCGCCGTCGAGCTGGTCCCGGGCGGCGACCTGGAAGCATACGTGGTGGACCACGGCCCCGTGCCGATCCCGAAGGCCTGCGACTGGATCCGCCAGGCGGCCTGCGGCTTACAGGCGGCCCATGACCATCATTTGATCCATCGCGACGTCAAACCGTCCAATCTGCTGCTGGCGGAGGACGGTCAAATCAAGCTCGTCGATTTCGGGCTGGCCCGCCAGTTCTGTAGCCACCTGACCGAGCCGCGGGCGCTGATCGGTTCCATCGAGTTCATGGCTCCGGAGCAGAGCCACGACCCCTCGGCGGTGGACGGCAAAGCCGATATCTACGGCCTGGGGGCGACGCTCTTCTGGCTATTGACCGGCCAAACGCCATTTCCGCCGGAGAAGAGCCTGGCCAAGGCGCTGCGGGCCTTGCAAGACGCCCGGCCGCAACGGCTTCGCGAGGTGCTCCCCGAAGCTCCGGCGGAGCTGGAAGTGCTCATCGACAAGATGCTGGAACGTGATCCGACGCACCGGCCTGCGATGCCGGTGGTGGTGATGAACTCGCTGATGCGCTTCGCCGCTCCGGCCGCGCCGTCATGGGAAGTGCTCGATCTGGAAAATCCCGTCGAGCCGGCTGCCGCCGCCGGCAACCGACTCGGCGAGGGCTGGCACGTATTGATCGTCGATGACGATGCAAACTTGCGGCGCTTGATGCGGTCGTCGCTGGAATCCTTGGGTTGCTTGTGCCGCGAAGCGGGCGATGGCGAAACGGCGTTGACCGCTGCTCGCGAGTATGCCTGCGACTTGATGCTGCTCGACTTGAAGTTGCCGGGGATAGACGGCTATGAAGTTTGCACGCGGCTGCGCGAGCGGCCCCCTCGGCCGCACTTGAAGGTGCTCGTGCTTTCCGGCCACAGTCGCAAGAATGAAGTTGCCGAGGCGCTCGCCCGCGGCGCCGACGATTTCCTGGCCAAGCCGTTCGACATGCAACAACTAGCCGCGAAAGTGCAATACAACTTGCGCCTCAAAGACGCCCAGGACCGTGCCGATCTGCTGGCCCGCCATCTGCTTCTCAGCAACCGCCAGCTCGAACATAGTCTGCAAGCCCGTGCCGGTGACGTTCGCCAGGCCCACGACGCGCTCCTGTTCGCCATGGCCAAAATGGTGGAATCGCGCGACGGCGAAACACCCGGCCATCTCCGCCGACTCCAACTCTATTGCCGCTGCCTCGGCGAACAGGCGGTTACCGAGCCCTCGTGGGCGGTCGTCGTCACCGAGCCGTTCCTCGATCAGGTCGAGCGCTGCGTGCCGCTGCACGACATCGGCAAGATTGGCCTGTCCGACGCCCTTCTCACTAAGGCCGGCCGGCTCGACGCCGCCGAGCGCGCTCTGATGCAGACGCACACGATCATCGGCGCGACTATGCTGAACGCCCTCGCCCGCGCGTTTGGCGACTCGCTCGGCTTCCTCGGCGTGGCGACCGCGATTGTCCGCCATCATCACGAGCGCTACGACGGGCAAGGCTATCCCGACGGCCTTTGCGGCGAGGCGATTCCCCCAGCCGCTCGCCTGACGGCCGTCGCCGACGTCTACGACGCGCTCCGCCGCCAGCGCTTTCACAAGCCGGCCCTGTCGCATGCCGATGCCGTCCACTTCATCCTCGAAGGGTCCGGCGAGCAGTTTGATCCGGCCTTGCTCCGAGCCTTCGCCGCCTGCCACGACGAATTCGGACGGATCTACAAGTCGGTTGGGGATTAAGCGCGTACTTCAATCCATGTCGCACACGATAGCCGAGTCATTGCCGGCTCGGGGGCACCCAGGCTGCCCGCCGCCTGGCCGCGGGCGGCTGCGGCGGTGCCGTCCCCGTCTTTTCCAGTTGCTCCTGCGCTTGCAGACAGATGCGGGCGGCCACGGCCACGCGCAGCAGTTGAATGCCGCCGCGGAAAACAATGATGCCGATTAACGTCAGCGGCGCGGCTTCGAGAAGCCGCGGCGGGCGTTCGGTCGCCAGCATCACGAAGCAACTGTAAAAAATGAACAGCCCGAGCAATAGCAACATCCAGCCCATGATTTCGCGGGTCCAGAACCTCATGGATTCCTCCTTCGCCATCGCCGCCGTGACCAGGCGAGCCAGCGGTTGATGATTCGCTGCTCGCGGCGAGTTTCTTGCCAGAGCAGCTCTTGCAACGGCATGGCCGCTTCCTTGAGCGAAGCGTGCCGCCGGCCCAGATATCCAAGCACACTCGCCGCGACAAACACACCGA
>Ga0066710_100007602_pt1 | contig 10388 bp, 11 predicted proteins | sample GraSoiAngelo_159_FD_79666 | JGI IMG/M metagenome (GOLD analysis project Ga0066710, IMG submission 79666) | Grasslands soil microbial communities from the Angelo Coastal Reserve, California, USA - 14_1009_16_40cm | ecosystem: Environmental > Terrestrial > Soil > Grasslands | place: USA...
GACGCGTACATGCAGCAGGTCGACCGCGTCTGCGAGCAGCGGATGTTCGCCGAGGCGTCGCTGACGGGCAACGCGTCGTTCCTCCAGCTCCAGCAGATCAGCCTCCAGGAGACCCAGGCAATCAAGAACCTTCCGCCCCCGGTCACGCCGGAAGCCGTCTACGGCCGCAAGGTGGTGCTCAAGTGGAAGCGCAAGATCGACAAGACGGCCGCGCAGATCGTGGCCGACGCGCGCACCTCGAACAATCCGCGGACGACGCTCGAGAACGAGACCCCGCGGCTCATTGACGTGATGAAGCAGGCCGAGGCGCGCATGGCCGCCCTCGGGCTGCCGCACTGCGCGAGGCTCTAGCCCGCACCGGCTGCGATCAGGTTCTCCGCGTGGATCCGTCGCTGCCGGGCGGTGTCGCGGCCGCGCGGTAGGCGCGGCCGCTCCTCCCCGCGGCCGAGGGACTCGAGGTAGGCGAGGTCCTCGTCGAGGATTCGGAGCGCCGTGTCCCGGTCGTGTGGCGACCCGTGGCCGGGAACGACGACGTCGACCCGCTCCACGAGCGGACGCAGCCGGGTGAGAGTGCCGCGGTAGGCCTCTAGGGAGCTCCCGGCGCCGAGCAGCGGGATCTCCACGTCCGATAGGTAGTCGCCGCACACGAGCAGCCCGGCAAACCCGGCCAGCAGAGCCGTCCCGTCGCGAGTGTGGCCCTCCGCCGGGTGCAGCTCCATCTCGCCGTCCCCGAGCTCCACGACGCCCGGCACCGGCAGCGCCTGGACGGCGCCGAGCGAGAGCGGCGCGGGGCGCGACACGTAGTGCTCGCCGTCGGCCTCACGGAGCTCGCGCTGCGCCACGCCGGGCTCGGCCCGGAGGCGCTCGGCGGTCGCCCGCCCCACCCCGAGCGCAAGCGCCGGGAAGGCGAGCCGGCCGAGCAGATGGTCGAAGTCGGCGTGCGTGGCCAGCAGGCCGTTCGGCTCGAATCCCGCCTGTGAGAGCAGCGTGGGCAGGAGCTCCAGCTCATCGGGGAAGTACGGCGAGTCGATGAGGACGGCCTCGTCGCCGCGGCGCACCGCTACCGCATTCGTCTGCCAGAGGCGACTCGTGACGACCACCACGTCGGGGTTGACGGCGACCGCTCGCATCCGCTTCCCGGCGGGCCTCGGCCCCGCTGTACGCCTAGACGGCCTTGAGCAGCTTGGCCGCGTCCCGGAGGGTCTTGACCTCCTCGGTCGGCTTCTTCTGACCGTCGAGCTTCTCGCCCTTGCGGTTCACCCAGATCACGGGCACCTTCATCTTCAGGCAGGGCTCGACGTCGGTCTCGTAGCCGCTAGCGACGTGGACCCAGCCGGTCTTGCCCCCGATTCGCCGTGCACACTCGCGGAAGTGCGCCGGGTCGGGCTTGTAGCTCCGCACCTGCTGGGCGGTCACCACGAGGTCGAAATCGACCCGGAAGTGGCGCCGGGTGGCGCCGAGCAGCTTGTCGTCGACGTTCGACAGGATCCCGATCTCGTACTTCTTTGCGAAGCGCTCGAGCTGCGCGTTGGTCTCCCGAAACGTGGGCCACGCAGGCACGCTGGCGGGTAGGAAGCCCGAACGCGACGGCTCGAGGTTCCAGTCGAGCTCCTTGGCCACGCGGACAGCCGTACGGCGCAGGACCTCGGCGTAGAGCTCATACGAGCCCCGCTCGATCTCGCGCTGGACGTTCACGAACAGGGGCGCGAGTGCCGCCCTGTCGATCGTGAAGCCGTCGCGGTCGGCCTCCTTCTGAAACGCGTCGTAGGCGCCCAGCTCCCAGTCGATCAGGGTGCCGTAGCAGTCGAAAGTGACGAACCGAACGTCCTTCGGTAGGGGCACAGGCCTCCTCGCGGGAAGAAGATGGTGTTTCGATAGGGTGCCCGCCCGCCTGGCCCCGCGACCGGAGAGCGAGCGGCCGCACATTCTAGGTTTTCATGGACCTCCTCGAATACCAGGGCAAACAGCTGTTTCGTGCGCACGGCGTTCCGGTGCCGGATGGACGCCCGGCGGCGACCGTCGAGGAGGCCGTCGAGGCAGCAGATGAGCTGGGATACCCCGTGGTCGTCAAGGCCCAGGTCCTGATCGGGGGCCGCGGGAAGGCCGGTGGGATCAAGGTTGCCGGCGATCGCTCGGAGGTCGAGGCGCACGCGGGGGCGATCCTCGGAATGGACATCCGCGGGCTGACCGTCCACGAGCTCTACGTGGAGCGCGCCTCCGAGATCGCCGAGGAGTACTACGCCGCGATCCTCCTCGACCGCACGGCCAAGAAGCCGATGGCGATGCTCTCGCGGATGGGCGGGATGGACGTGGAGGAGATCGCGGCCACCGACCCGAACGCGATCGTCCGCATCCACGTCGACCCCCTGCTCGGCTTCTCCGATTTCCACGGCCGGCGCCTGGCGTTCGAGGCCGGGATCGCGGGCGACGTGGTGCGGCCGGTCAGCGTGGTGCTCGCCAAGCTGTACGAGGCCTTCGCCGAGGAGGACGCGGTCCTCGTGGAGGTCAACCCACTGCTGGTGACGGCTGACCGCGAGGTCGTCGCGCTCGACGCCAAGGTGACGGTCGACGGCAACGCGCTGTACCGGCACCCCGATACGGCGACGTTCCGCGACGTCTCCGCCGAGGACCCGCAGGAGCGGATGGCCAAGGAGCGCGGCCTCACGTTCGTGAAGCTCGACGGCGACATCGGGATCCTCGGCAACGGCGCCGGTCTCGTGATGTCCACCCTGGACGTAGTCGCTCAGGCCGGGGGCCACCCCGCGAACTTCCTCGACGCCGGCGGCGGCTCGAAGGCGGAGGCGATCGTCGACGCGGTCGAGGTGATCCTCTCGAACCGGAACGTGCGCGCGGTGCTGTTCAACATCTTCGGCGGGATCACGCGCTGCGACGAGGTCGCGCGCGGGCTGGTAACCGCCTTTGGGCAGCTCGACGTAAAGGTCCCGTTCGTGGTGCGGCTGGACGGCACGAACGACGAGGAGGGCCGGAGGATCCTGGCCGAGGCCAATCTGCCGAACGTGACGGTGGAGAAGACAATGGACGGCGCAGCCGCCCGCGTCGTGGAGCTCGCCCGCTCGGCGGAGGCCGTTTCGTGAGATGAGCGTGCTCGTCGACAGCGGCACGAAGCTCGTCGTCTCCGGCCTCACCGGCCGCGAGGGCAGCTTCCACGGGATGAACAACCGCCGCTACGGCACGGACCTCGTGGCGGGCGTGACACCCGGCAAGGGCGGCCAGGACGTGGAGGGCGTGCCGGTCTTCGACACCGTCCACGAGGCGGTGGCCGAGACCGGCGCCAACACCAGCATGATCTTCGTCCCGCCGCGCTTCGCCGCCGACGCGATCCTCGAGGCGGCCGACGCGGGCATCGAGCTCGTGGTGTGCATCACCGAGGGCATCCCGGTGCACGACATGCTGCGCGTCTACACGCACCTGCGGCGCGGGCCCACACGGCTGATCGGCCCCAACTGCCCGGGGATCCTGTCGCCGGGCAAGGCCAACGTGGGGATCATCCCGGCGCACTTCTTCTCGGAGGGGAACGTCGGCCTCGTGTCGCGCTCCGGGACGCTCACCTACCAGATCGGCAACGAGCTGGCCCAGCGCGGCTTCGGCAACTCCTCGATCGTCGGGATCGGCGGCGACCCCGTGCAGGGCTCCTCGTTCATCGAGATCATCGACCTCTTCCAGGCCGATCCGCAGACCGAGCTGATCGTGATGTGCGGCGAGATCGGCGGGGAGGACGAGGAGCGTGCTGCTGAGCACGTCGCCGAGCACGTCGACAAGCCGGTGGTGGCGTACATCGCGGGGTTCACGGCGCCGCCGGGCAAGACGATGGGCCACGCCGGCGCGATCATCTCGGGCTCGAAGGGCACGGCGCAGGCTAAGGCCGAGGCGCTCGAGGCTAAGGGCGTCCGCGTCGGGCGGACGCCGACCGAAGTGGCGGAGATCGCCGCGGAGATCGCGGGCGCGACCGTCTAGCGGACACGTCAGCGCCGAGCTCGAGGCGTGGCTCGCGGGCGATCACCCGAAGACGCTCGGCAACCTCATCGAGCTCTTCGACGAGAAGAGCTTCGCAGTCGTCTTCATGCTGCTCATGGCCGTGCCGGCGCTGCCGCTGCCGACCGGCGGGGCGACTCACGTGCTGGAGGTGATCACCGTGCTCGTGGCGTTCCAGCTCGTCGCCGGGCGCAGGCGGATCTGGGTGCCCGAGCGTTGGAAGGAGCTGGAGCTGGCCGGACCGGCGCGCCAGCGCATCATCAGGGCGCTTCTCAAGCTGATCCGCTTCTTCGAGCGCTTCTCGCGGCCGCGGCTGAGGTGGCTGCTCGACCCGCGGGTCGGCCGAACGGTGTTCGGGCTGCTCGTCATCGCGCTGTCGGTCGCGGCGTTCGTCGCACCGCCGTTCTCCGGTCTCGACACGCTGCCGTCGCTTGGCGTCGTGATCTTGAGCCTGGGCATCCTCCTGGAGGACTTCGTGGTGGCGGTCGTGGGGGTCGCGGTCGGACTCGTGGGGGTCGCGCTCGAGGTGTTCCTGAGCAGCCTCGTGATCAAGCTGATCGGCTGACGGCTAGCGCCGGCGCCGCGCCGACCAGGCGAGCCGTTATCGTGGCTCGAATGGAGGCCGAACAGCCGATCACCTTCGCCCGCGGCGCGCCGTCGCTGGACATCATCCCGGCCGAGGACCTTCGCCAGGCCGCCCAGCGGGCGTTCGAGAGCGATCCGCGTGGCGCCTTCTCGTACGGAACCGCCGGCGGGTATGTGCCGCTGCGCGACTGGATCGCGGAGCGCCACGGCGCCGTGCGCGAGCAGGTCGTGGCCACCAACGGCTCGATGCAGGCCGACGCCTTCCTCTTCCAGCTTCTCGTGCAGCCGGGCGACACGGTCGTCGTGGAGGCGCCGACCTACGACCGCACCCTGCTGTCGCTGAAGGGCCTGGGCGCGGAGATCCTCGCCATCCCGATGGAGGCCGACGGGCTCGACGTCGAGGGGCTCGCGCATGCCCTCGAGGCGGGCGCCCGCCCCAAGCTGGCGCACGTGATCCCGAACTTCCAGAACCCGGCGGGGGCCACGCTGTCGCTCGAGAAGCGGCGGCGGCTGCTCGAGTTGGCCGGCACCTACGAGTTCGTCGTCTTCGAGGACGACCCCTACGGCGAGCTGCGCTTCGAGGGCGAGTCGCTCCCGACGATGCTGTCGCTCGACACCGACGACCGCGTGGTGTACGCGTCGTCGTTCTCGAAGACCGTGTGCCCGGGCATCCGCGCCGGCTACCTCGTCGGCCCGGGCGAGGTGATCGCCTCGGTCGAGCGGATCGCCACCGGCACCTACATCTCACCGAACATGGTCGCCCAGGCGATCGTCGCCGAGTTCTGCCGGTCGGGCGCGCTCGAGCGCTCGATCGAGACCGTCAAGCGCGCGCTGCGGGAGCGTCGCGACGCGACCTGTGCCGCGCTCCAGGAGCGGCTGCCGGACGCGACGTTCACCCCGCCCGAGGGCGGCTACTTCCTCTGGGTCGAGCTGCCCGAGGGGGCCGATGTCGACGCGCTGTCGGCGGCCGCAAAGGACCGCGGGGTGATCTTCGTCAAGGGGACCGACTTCCTGCTCGAGGGCGGGCTCAACACGCTGCGGCTCGCGTATTCCGGCGTGCGGCCGGACGAGATCGTGGAGGGCATCGGCCGGCTGGCCGAGGCGTACCGCAGCCTGAGCGTCGCCGCCGCGTGAGCGCGCAGCACTGGGTCGACCTCCGGCGTCCGCGCGACGTCGGGGCGCTGCTCAGTGACGGCTTCGGCACCTACTTCCGCAACTTCGGCACGTTCCTGGCTCTCGCCGCGGTTGTCGTGGTGCCCGTGCAGCTGATCCTCTCCGGCATCGGACTGAAGCAGCTGTGGGCGCACTACGACAAGACGCCGAGCGCCGCGGCCACGTTCCTCCCGATCGTCGTGAACTGGCTCATCACCACGCCGCTCGTCACGGCGATGACGATCTACGCGCTGCTCGACCTCGGCGAGGGCCGCCGCCCGAACGCGCGCGAGGCGATCCTCCGCGGCCTCGAGATCTTCACCGCGGTGCTCGTGCCGGTGGTGCTCGCGGCGCTCGGGATCATCGCGGGCCTGATCGCCCTGATCGTCCCGGGCATCTACCTCGCCGTCCGCTGGTACTTCGTGGCGCAGGCGGTGGTGGTCGAGGAGCGCCGCGGCCCGGCCGCGCTGCAGCGGAGCTGGGAGCTCGTCAGCGGGTCGGGTTGGCGCGTGTTCGGCATCCTCATCATCGCGTCGCTGGCGATCGGGTCCGCCACGCGCGCGCTGCAGACCCCGTTCACTGCAGGCGCCAGCGCCGCGAACATGGCGTTCATCCAGCTGATCGGCGTGATGGTGACGCAGATACTCGCCGCGCCCGCGGGGGCGGTGATCGGGGCGCTCCTCTACTTCGACCTCCGCACCCGTAAGGAGCTGATGGCCGGCGGATGGGGAGGGCCCGGCGGGCAGTGGGGGTATCAGCAGCAGTGGCCGCCACCGCCCGGGCAGCCGCCACCGCCCGGGCAGCCGCCACCGCCCGGGCAGCCGGGCCAGTCACCGCCGTGGCCGCAGCAGCCGCGCCAGCCGTGGCCGGCGCAGCAGCCGCAGCCGGGCCAGCCTCCGCCGCCGGCGCCGGAGTCACCGGCGCCGCCGGGCGAGCAGCCGCCTACTCCGCCCCCGCCGGAGGAACCGCCCTAGGGGCCTCAGCGCCCGTAGCGCTCCTTCGCGAGCACGAGCTGCTCGGGCAGTGCCGTGCGCGGAGGCGGGGAGGGATCGGCCGCGACCGAGACCGTCTCGGCGACGCTATGCGTGATCACGTGGCGGTCGCCGTTCGACTCGACCGTCACCTCGTCGTCGTCCGATGACGCGACGCTGCCCTCGAGCCCCGGATGCAGACCCGCGTCCTTGAGGTAGTGCAGCAGGTCCTCTGCCTCGTTCTCGAACCGTAGGATCCGGACGCGCGCGCCCTCCTCGACGTCCGCCAGCGGAACGCCGGGCTCGCGCTTGCCGGCCTCGATCGGATGGCCGTGCGGGCACGTCTTCGCGTCGCCGATCGCGGCGAGCATCCGCTCCTCGAGCACCGGCGACATCGCGTGCTCGATCCGCTCGGCCTCCTCGTGAACCTCGTCCCAGGGGATCCCGAGGATGTCCGTGAGGAAGCGCTCGATCAGACGGTGCCGTGAGACCACGCGCGCCGCGTGCTCACGTCCCTGCTCCGTGAACGCCAGCGAGCGGTCGTCGTTGCGCGTGATGTAGCCGTCGTCCTCGAGCCGGCCCGCCATCTCGTGGACGGTCGGGGCGGAGACATGAAGCGCGCGCGCCACGTTCGCGCCGGTCACCGGGAGCCCCGCCTCCTCGAGCCAGTAGATGGTCTGGAGGTACTCGTCCTCGGCGGGGGTCGCCTGGTCGCGGGCCATGAAGGCCATCGTAGCCGGGCGATGTTTGCGAGCATCCGAGTGTGCCCCTCCCGCTCAAGCCGCCGATCAAGCCCCAGCTCGCCCGCCCCGCCAAGGACCTTCCCGACGGCGACGGCTGGCGCTTCGAGCCGAAGTGGGACGGCTTCCGGACGATCGTGTTCCGCGACGGCGACGACGTCCACCTCCAGAGCCGGAACGGCCGCCCGATGAACCGCTACTTCCCGGAGGTCCTGCCCGCCGTCCGCTCCCTGTCGGCCGACCGCCTGGTGCTCGACGGGGAGCTGATCGTGGTGGTCGACGGGATCCAGGAGTTCGACCTCCTCGGCCAGCGCATCCACCCGGCGGAGTCGCGCGTGACGATGCTTGCCGAGAAGTGGCCCGCCGCGTACGTGGCCTTCGACCTGCTTGCGGAGGGCGACGAGAAGCTGCTCGACCTCTCATACGAGGAGCGCCACAGGCGGCTCGAGGCCGTGATCGACGGCGACGCCGTGCAGCTCACGCCGACAACCGACGACTCCGAGGCCGCACGCGCCTGGCTGACCGGGCGATCGGAGGGCGTGATCGCCAAGGAGGCCGACGCCCGCTACCTGCCCGGCGAGCGCACGGGAATGCTGAAGATCAAGCGGATCCGCACGCTCGATGCCGTGGTGGCGGCGTTCCGCCTCGGCAAGGCGGCCGGGACCGTGGGGTCGCTCATCCTCGGCCTCTACGACGACGCGGGCAAGCTCCACATCGTCGGCCACACCTCGGGCTTCACGGCGAAGCAGAAGCGCGAGCTGCTCGAGCTGCTCGAGCCGTACCGCACCTACGAGCGCGGGTCCGGCGAGCCGAGCCGCTGGAAGTCGGACGAGGAGCTCGTGTGGGAGGGGCTGCGGCCCGAGCTCGTCTGCGAGGTCGACTTCGACCACATCACCGGGCAGCGCATCCGGCACGGGGCGAAGTTCAAGCGCTGGCGGCCGGACAAGAAGCCCGAGGAGTGCCGGCTCGAGCAGCTGCGGGCCTGACCGCCGCTGAGCGCTGTCAGTCGCGGCGGGCCCGCGAGGGCTGGACCCGCTTCGGCTCGCCCGGCTGCTTGGGGAAGTTGGGCGGCCACGGCGCGTCGCCGAGGCCCTCGTGCTCGTCGCGGTCCGCGAGCTCGAGCAGGGCGTCGAGCCGGCACACGCTCTCGTCGAGCTCGGCGCTCGGATCGCCGCGCTCGCGCACTCGTGCGGGGACGGTGTCGAGCCGGAGCTCGCGCGGATCGCCGTCCGGGACCTCGTCCCACTCGAGCGGGCACCAGACCATCGCGTCGGGCACCGGGCGGGCCGAGTAGGCGGAGGCCACCCTGCGGTCGCGCGCGTTCTGGTTGTAGTCGATGAACACGCCGTGGCGCTCCTCCTTCCACCATGCCGACGTCGCCAGCTTGGGGATGCGGCGCTCCACATCGCGGGCGAGGGCGAGCGCGGCGCGGCGCACTTCGGTGAAGGTCCAGCGCTGCTCGATCCGCACGAGCACGTGGATCCCTCGCGATCCCGACGTCTTCGGAAAGCCGCGCAGGTCGTGCTCCTCGAGCACGTCCTTCACGCACATCGCCACCTGGCGCGCGTCGTCGTAGCTCGACTCCGGCGTCGGGTCGAGGTCCACCCGCAGCTCATCGGGATGGTCGCCGTCCGGCCGGCGCACCGGCCACGGGTTCCAGTCGATCACGTTGAGGTTCAGGCCCCAGACGAGGTGGGCGCGGTCCTGGACCATCAGGAAGTTTGCGGTCCGGCCGCTCGGAAACGTGAGCGTCCACTGCTGTAGCCACTCGGGGGCGTTGTTCGGCACACGCTTCTGGAAGAAGAACTCCCCGCCGGCCCCCTCGTGGAAGCGCTTCATGGTCGTGGGGCGGTCGCGCAGGTGCGCTATGCAGGCGTCCGCGACGTCGAGGTAGTAGTTGCAAAGGTCGAGCTTGGTGTGCCCGGGCTCGGGGAAGACGACTTTGCTCGGGCTCGTTAAGCGGACCTCGTGCCCGTCCAGCTCCAACGTGATGAGCTCCTTCTCGGGCATTGCGCCAGCATATGGGCCGTGCCCGAAATCGAGGTCAAGCAGGCGGATGTGACGAAGCTCGAGGTCGACGCCGTCGCGAACGCCGCCAACACCGAGCTGCGGCACGGCGGCGGCGTGGCCGCGGCGATCGCGCGCGCGGCCGGCGAGGAGCTTGAGCGCGAGTCGCGCGAGCGCGCGCCGATCGGGCTCGGCGAGGCGGTGGAGACGACGGCCGGCGACATGCCATCGCGGTGGGTGATCCACGCGGCGACCATGGAGCTGCGAGGCCCGACCTCCGCGGAGATCATCGAGCGCGCGACCGTCTCCACGCTCGCGCGGGCCGAGGAGCTCGGCTGCCGTTCGCTCGCGCTCGTCGCGTTCGGGACGGGCGTGGGCGGGTTCCCGCTCGACGAGGCCGCGCGGCTCATGGTCGGCGCGGTTCGCGAGCACTCCGGGCCGACGGTCGAGCGGGTCGTGTTCGCCGTCCGCGGCGACGAGGCCGAGCGCGCCTTCCGCGCGGCGGCCGAGGAGGAGTGATCGCTCGGCGCTTTCTCGAGGCGCCGGTGCTCGTCGCCACCGACAGCTTCAAGGGCACGCTGAGCGCGGAGCGCGTCGCCGCGGCGGTCGCGCGCGGGTTGCGGGACGGAGGGCGCCGGGCCGTCGAGCTACCGGTGGCCGACGGTGGCGAGGGGACGATGGAGGTGCTGCTCCGCACGCTCGGCGGCGAGCGGCGGCGGGTGACGGTGAGCGACCCGCTCGGCAGGCCCGTCCGGGCCTCCTACGGGCTCGTCGACGGCGGCGAGACCGCGATCGTCGAGATGGCGCAGGCGAGCGGGCTCGGGCTCGTGGCGGAGGGCGAGCGCGACGCCTGGGCTGCGTCGACGCGGGGGACGGGCGAGCTGATCGTCGCGGCTGTCGAGGCGGGTGCTCGGACGGTGGTCGTTGCGGTGGGTGGATC
>Ga0066710_100007603_pt1 | contig 10388 bp, 8 predicted proteins | sample GraSoiAngelo_159_FD_79666 | JGI IMG/M metagenome (GOLD analysis project Ga0066710, IMG submission 79666) | Grasslands soil microbial communities from the Angelo Coastal Reserve, California, USA - 14_1009_16_40cm | ecosystem: Environmental > Terrestrial > Soil > Grasslands | place: USA...
GCGAGGAATCTCGGGAAGGGGACGGCAATTCGAACCGCTTGGCTGTTCGCACGAGAGCGGCATCCCGAGGCCTTGGTGCTCCTCGACGGAGATCACCAGCACGACCCGAAGGACATCCCGCGAGTCGTCGAGCCCATCCTGGCCGGCAAGGCCGATGTCGTGCTTGGCGTGCGATGGGGGAAGACATCAGGCATGCCATTGTATCGTCGGATTGGCAAGCGTGCGCTTGACTATGCAACCGCGGCCGCCACGAAGAATGGCTTGCTGACGGACTCCCAGTGCGGCTTCCGCGTGTTCTCATCACGAGCGCTGCGCGTGATCGAACCGACCGACAACGGGCTCTCCATAGAATCTCAGATGCTCCTCGAGGCCCAGGAGAGGAACCTTCGGATTCACGAGGTCAACATCGACGCCCGGTACGACATCGAAGGGTCCACACTCAGCCCCGGGCGGCACGGCACCAGCGTCCTCGGGAGAGTCGTTACACTGATATCGGAGAAGCGCCCCCTCTTTTTCTTCGGCGTGTCAGGCGCTGTGATGCTCTTGATTGCGGCAGCTCTTGGGGTAATCCTACTCCAGGCCTATTATTCCACACGGACGTTTGCCATTGGCTACGCGTTCATCGTAGTCCTGTTCGGCATTGTGGGGATCGTCTCGATCTTCATTGGAATCACCTTGAACGCCCTGAAACGAATCGCGGCCAAATGAGGCCCCAGCGGGCTCTATGGTTTCAGATAAAATCGAATGCTGCACATCTGCGGCGCTCTCCGAGATGGTAACCGGATCAAAACACGTTCCACTCCTCCCCAATTCGCGCCAAGTTCATGTGCGAGCCAGTTCAAAGACCCGCGCGAAGGCAGACGGGGAGGTCCGCAATTCTGAAACGAGTGTGTAAACTACAGGAGGAAGAAGAGCCGAAGCCATCTCTTGGGCCGAGGAGTGCGGAAGACCCGACCTGCAATTCTCGGGCTGAGCCGGACGATGAGAGCGACGGGCATAGAATGTCATTCGTCATCGTCGCATATAACAGCCGAGAAACGATTGCAGAGTGCATAGACTCAGTGCTAGGCCAAACGACGGCACCTCTTGAGGTGATTGTCGTTGACAATGCCTCAGTCGATGGAACTCTGGAATTCGTCAAGTCTGAGTTTCCCGGGACCATATGCATCAGCAATGAGCATAACCTGGGCTACGGAGCTGCAAACAACATCGGCGCAGGAACCGCTCACGGCGAACTAGTCGCCTTCGTCAACCCTGACGTTGCGCTAGAGCCCAGCTGGTCCGCTGAGATTCTCAACGCACTTCGAGACGACCGCAGGTGTGCCGCGGCAGAAGGGAAATTGCTCCTGGCAGACAAGCCGGGATTCATCAATTGCGGGGGAAGCAGCATCAACGTTCTAGGCTTTGGCTGCATGACTCACTATAATGAGCCTGCCGAGGCAGCTAGTGAAGGCAAGCTCGTTGGATATGCCTCCGGAGCAGCCTTCGCCATACGCCGCAACGTCTTCCTCCGCTTGGGCGGCTTCGATGGATCCTACTTCCTCTATCACGAAGATGTCGATTTGGGCCTCAGGGTGCATGGAGCCGGTTGGAAGATACGCTACGAGCCGAAAGCCGTGGCCCACCATCATTACAAGTCCGTGCTCAGCGCCAGCAAGGTTCGCTTTCTCGAGAGGAATCGGTGGAAGACACTTGCCAAGAACATGCCTCAGAGATACCTCGTGGTGTGTGGGCCTTTACTGGTGGTGTCGGAACTGGGATTGATATACAATCTTGCCACCCTTGGCCTGTTCCACTCAAAAGCAAGGGCAACCCTCGATTTTCTCTGTGGGTTATCGGACACTATGCGCGCGCGAAAGAGTGTCCGAAATCTGACCGCAGAGCGTCGTAGCCTGATGGAACTTCTCACAGACGAGTTCCCCCAGATTCTACCCCCGAAATCGCGCTCAACACACCTAGGGCGACGCCTAGTCAGAGCATACTACACGGCATTTTTCAGGGGTGGTGCCAAGAACTGACCCACGATTATGGTTTCCTGTATTCAAGGTGCGAGCCTTTGGAATCCGCTGCTAAGAGGCTGAAGCATACCGGTGAATCGATGAGCCTTTTTCAGATGCCTAGTTTTGTGGTCGATATTGTTATCCGACATGGAGCGCGTACTTGACAGTAGATGATAGAGGACACCCGGGCCTGCTCGAACCGGAACCACCTCGCTGGCAGGGATTAGACTTGCCTGGGCAGAGAATCCCAGACAGCACGACCTCGATCTTGATTGTGGGGAACCTTTACGATGACCCGATCCCGAAGATTACGACTACCAGATTGGCCAGCCTCCTAACGGAACTGCGCTGTGTAGTTGGATACATCTCAGGCGAGTCGTTCTTGAATCAGCCCTCGCAAACCACACGCCTAACCAAATTTCGTGTCACCGAATCGATTGTTGGTCTGACCTTGGAGTCCGCAAAAAGGCAAATCGGAGCCGTGGCCCGGATGCGGCAGAGAAACTTTGACGTCGGAATCGTGATGCTTTCGTTCCTGATGCTTCCCTGCCTGTACGTGAAAATGCGTGGGAAATCGCTGTGGATTTATGCAGGCGGCAGGGCATCGAAGAGCATCGCAGGCGAAATCCAGCATGGATCGCCACACCGGTGGCCGGCTTATATTCTCATGCGGATTGTGGAGCACTTGAGCTTTGGATTGGCAGATCGCATTATTGTGGAGGCCCGTGCCGGTGCTCGTTTCCTTGGTCTAGAGAAGTATGGAGACAAACTGGCTATCGGTGGTCAATGCGTCGACACGCACAAGTTCACTGTCACTACCCCCCTCAGGGAGCGAAAGCAAACGGTTGGATACGTCGGGGGGCTCAAACGCGAGAAGGGAGTCGCCGAATTCCTTCAGGCGGCCGCGATTCTAGCATCGAAGAGAAACGACATCGACTTTACGATAGTCGGAACCGGGCCACTCGCGCATTCGGTTGCGGATTTCGTTAGCAGCAACCGTGCTCTTCAGTCCCGCGTTCGACTGATCGGGTGGGCACCGAGGGACCTAATTCCCGACATCCTCAACGAACTCTCTCTACTTGTGCTCCCGTCGTACTCCGAAGGCCTGCCTTCAATCGTGCTCGAAGCGATGGCCTGTGGCACGCCAGTTCTCGCCTCCAGGGTTGGCGCAATCCCGGAGATCCTGATCGACTCCTCGACCGGTTTCCTGTTGGACGATACTGACCCCGGTCGTACGGCGGAGAGTATCGAAAGGGTTCTAGGTTCGGGCCAGCTCGAGCGGGTTGCCAAGAACGCGGCGGAGGCGGTCGAGAAAGAATACTCCGTCCAAGCTGCTCTTAGTTTTTATGCCGCCCTAGTGGGTAAGCCTGGCGATCAGCCGGCTCAGGCATGAGGGATAACGTGGCATCTTTAATGATATCCGCCTACTGGACGCTGCTGGATCCGCCGTCCGGAACAAGCGCTCCGAAGAGTGGTGATGCGCGATGGGACCTCGAATCGGAATAATCACCGCGCCCGTGGACCAGGCAGCGAAGACGCCGTTGTCGAATTTGGTGGCTGTTGTTGACAATGGAACGACCCCTACACACATCGTTAGTGGAAATGCTGCCTTGGGCTTCTTTGATGACAGCCCAAGAACGCCCGTGACCGGCATTCAGTACCGTGCAGGAGGACACCCTCTTACAAAAATCGTCAGATTCGCAGCCATGCAAGCACGTATTGCCCTTGTAATGCTCCCGCTTACTGGTTCGGTGGATACCTGGGTTTTCTTCATCGGCGGGGAGAGTCTCGTCACACCGATGATAATCGCGCGTCTTACTGGAAGGACCACACTCCTTGCGCTGCCTGGATCCGACGAACGATCGCTTGACTTTGCCAACGACCAGTTCTCGAAAGTGCTAAGGATTCTATCCGCGGTTAGCCGCAGACTGACGAGCCGGGTAGTAGTCTATTCCTGGAGGCTCGTCAGTGAATGGGACCTTGGAGCGTACCAGTCAAAGGTGTCAGTTGCTCACCATCACTTTATCGACTTCGCCCGGTTCAGAGAAACCAGGAGGCTCAAGGAAAGAGAGAACCTGGTCGGGTACATCGGCAGGCTAAGTCAGGAGAAGGGCATTCTGCAGTTCGTGAGAGCCATGCCGCTGGCGATTAAACAAGATTCTACGCTAGAATTTGTTGTGGTCGGGGACGGTCCGCTTGTAGGGCCGGTCCGTGAGTACGTAGACACGTCCGGATTAGGCAAGCGAGTTAGAGTGACTGGCTGGATCGAGCACACGGCGCTTCCAGACCTCCTGAATGAGCTTAGACTGCTCGTGATACCATCATACACTGAAGGGCTACCAAACGTTATGCTGGAGGCAATGGCCTGCGGAACACCGGTTCTGGCCACTGCCGTCGGAGGCATTCCAGACGTGATAACGGAGGGCGAGACCGGGTTCTTGATGAAGGACAATTCAGCGGAATCAATAGCGGACAATATTCCAAGGGTTCTGGAATCCATAGAACTCGAGCGAGTCGCTGAAAAGGCGCGCCAATACGTGCAACGCGAGTTCACGTTTGAACGGGCGCGTGATTCCTGGAGCAGGATTATCCGAGGCATGAAACATGATGGGGCATGATTTGGGACGCCACCACTCTGGTCGCCACCATCTTGCAGGGTTCTGCCCCACCTTGGACCGCAGGCCAAAGGGCCTGGGTTGTTTCGCGGAGGTGATCTCTCTGCTGGTTGCACCGGCGCCTGAGGGCAGAAAGGACGGGCTCTCCCAGTTAGAGCGGGGCATTCCGCCTCCCCGAAGAAAGGGAGCCAAGATTTCCAGCTGGACCCTCCACTGCATAGATAACCCAGCGCTCCCAAACTTTCCCGATGGTCCCAACTGGTTCTTCGGCTCAACAGCCATGCCGCCAGACGGTTTGGTGAGTTACTAATGCGCCGCCCGCTGGAGAGGATGCGACACCAACAACTCCTCCTCGCGGCAACAGCATGCCTGATCTCCTCGGTTGCTGCAGGTCTCTCAGGAACGGTTGTGGGTTATCAAATCTCGATCTACGACGACCTGACGCCTGCCTTTTGGGTCGCTTTGACGGGCGCCCTCGTCCTTTTCTCTGTTGGGCTCCTTCGGGCTTCGGCAAGAGCATCGGGCACCTACATAGCCACGAATCTGTTCGGTCTGACCGTATTGAACTCGTTCATGGTTGCGCTTCCAGCGTTGAAATACACGACGTACTACACGCAATGGGATGTGTGGATTCACCTTGGACAGGCGATGAGTATCGCTCGGCTTGGTCACGTGAACCTTGCCAGCTATTTCTATCCGAGCCTAGATTTCTTCTGGGTTACCATTGCCCAGACCACCGGGACACCGACTTACGTAGCCGGACAACTGCTGGGAGCGCCGCTCGAAGCGCTCAAGATTCCGCTCACGTACGCCATTGCCGCCCGTCTTTTTCGCAGCCAGCGAGTGGGGTCGCTTGCAGCGATATTGTCAACCATTCCTGATGGTATCGTCGGGATGTATCCAGCTCCCTGGTTCTATGCTTTGACACTTTTTCTGGTATTGGTGCTCGTCCTGGTAGTCAGAACAGACAAGCCTGGAACAGCTGCCTCGCTCTTGACCATCGTAGTTAGTACATCCTTCGTTCTGTCTCATCCATTGGGCCCTGTCTTTTTGGTAGTAGCTTTCATTATTGTTGCACTCTGGGCCGCGGTACGGAAGGCGGCTCGGCGAGCCACAAGGCGTCAAGCGACGGAGCGGATTGAGCGCAGTTCAGTAAATCTGGCGCTGTATGCTCTTGTCGTATACGTTGCCTGGATAAGTCTGTTGACCCTTGTTTTACAGGTCTCACTAAGTCAACTAATCCTAGCTTTTACCGCCGAGGGCGTAGTCAATCCGGTCAGGTTCGGCCCCTTTTTTACTTTGAGCCTCCTTCTGAGAATCTTCGGCGCCTATGCGATCCTTGGCATCTACTGGCTGGCTGGGTTGCTGGTTCTGTACAAGGCTCCAATGCGGCATGCAAGGTTGGGTATGAAGCTGATTGTGTCTATTACCTTTTCAGGAGTAATCGTTGGCTTGATGTTCGAAGGGGTTGCATCGCCCCCCCTCTTGGGCGACTTCATTCAAAGGCCGTTGGACGTGATGATTCTTTTCCTGCCAATCCTAGGTGGACTGTTTCTTGCACGCTCGGGTTACCTCCTCAGAAACGACAGGTGGAGAACGTTGACGACTCATGCTGCTATCGTCGTCCCGTTCTTACTCGCTGCCGCTGCAATGTATCCATCACCTTACGTCGCACTGTTCAACTACCAGAACACCCGGCAGCTGTATTCGTCAATCGACTGGACTGCGGTAAGTGTACCCCAGAATTCGACTGTCCTCTCGAACTCGTTCGTTGGGCGCTACGCTTATTACTCGATCCTGGACGGGAAAACTCAGTATACGAAGCTGTACCACCTACAGGACACGTTGCCGGCAAACCTGTCTCAAATCAGGGAGGCCGCTGGCAATCAGACATACTTGGTTTCGGACAAGGAGACCGTGCTAGTGGCCGGAATGGATCTACGCGCGTGGACATTCCCATCGCCCGATGACACCGCTGCCCTCAGGAATATGTCGCAAGTCCAGCTAGTTTACGACAACGGCGAAGTCCAAGTCTATCACTGGTGAGATGAACGTGCTAAAGTCGGGGACTGAATGTGATTTCAATCGTCTGCGTGTTCAATGACCCCAGCGTGCTCAATGATTATCTGCTAGGGAGCCTTGAAAAGCAGACCGCCGACCACGAACTAATCGTACTGGACAACACCGGTGGCGGCTTCGCGTCGGCAGCCCAAGCTTTGAATTCAGGTGCCCGAAGAGCCAAAGGGCGGTACATCCTGTTTGCTCACCAGGACGTGAGGCTCTGTTCTCCTGATTGGCTTGAGGCAGCGGAAACAGCACTCGAGAGGATTCCGAACGTCGGCATAGCAGGGGTGGCTGGAATGAGCGAAAATGGAAGGAACAACGAGGAGCGGAGGAGGAATGTAATCCTGGAGCACGAGAATCCGGTGACCAGATGGGGCAATCCGATCACGCGACCAGAAGTCGTGCAGACAGTTGATGAGTGCCTAGCGATAGTACCGAAGCATGTCTTCGACGCCTATCAGTTCGACGAGAAAACGTGTAATGACTGGCATCACTTCACCGTAGACTTCAGTCTGACGGTTAAGAGTCAAGGACTGGGCGTAATTGTACTTCCACTTCTGATCCACCACCGGTCTCTCGGTTTCAGTCGGACACTTGTCCTGAGCCTGGGGTCGATTAGGGAAATTCGGCGGTACTACCGTTCTGTCGGGAAGATACTTACGAAGCACAAGTCACAGTTCGAATGGATTTACACAACGAACGGTGACTATGCGACGTCCAAGAACCCCATCTATCAGGACTTGAAGAGGTTACCATCGATTGTGGCCTCGCAATCTTCACTTGGCAGAGAGAGTCAATCGGTCCATTGACCAATACGACAGCCGCTGTTGCGAGGTTCAGTCCGCATCTATCATCGAAAACAAGCGACTCTGTCACACCTCAGAACGGCTCAGGCTTGAGATGGAACAAGCGGTTCCACAGGCGCCGAAAGCAAGAACGGGCCACATTCGGACGTCCTCTGTGCGCCCGATGACAACATCCCTGATCAGCAGCACCTCGAGATCTCGTCCAGAAGTCCCTCCGGAACATTTTCCGCCTGCCGCGACTCGACGACATCTGCCAGCTCACGCGTTTCACGAATAACTCAGTCTCTCCCGGTCGCACTTCTCCAGGGGGGCGCCGCAGCCAGCTAAGACCATTCATTAGCGAATCAGTCGTGACACGATTGCGGCATCAGAGGCCCGGCGAACTAGACGCAACGCCATAGCCCACGCCGTTTTCCCCTCTCCCCCCGGCATCCTTAACGTAGAGGTCGACAAGTTCCTCAAGCCCGCGTGCGAACGGTACCCGAGGGCGCCACCCTAGGTCCCTTTCGGCGCGCTTGGAGCTGATAGCGCCGGGCGGGACATCGTTCGGCCTAGACACGACCGTAACAACATCCGCCGGTATTCGATGGCTAATCATTTCTGCTAGGTCGCGAATCGAAGTTCGGTCGGGCCCTGCGATGTTGTACACCCCTGCGGGAGAACTAGCCTCCAACGCCAAAGCGAAGGCGTTGACGACATCGGTCACGTGAGTAAATTGTCGGGATTGGGACCCGGTTCCCTGAACCTCGATTCGTTGTCCGGACAGGGCCCGAAGCACAAACGAGGGAATCACGCCATTCGGTCTCATCCGTGGACCATAGGTCGTACCTAGACGAAGCACGACGCTTGTGAGGAAGCCTTGTTCTCTGTAGGTTTGAACTGCCAGATCGCCGGCGAACTTGCTAACACTGTAAGGATGTCTAGGATTGCAAGGATGCTCTTCGTCCAAGGGTTCGTAGCGCGGCTGCCCGTAGACCTCCCAGGTCGAAGCATATACGAAACGTTTGACCGAATTCCGCTTTGCCGCCTCTAGGATGTTGGCAGTCCCCCCCGCGTTGACTTTCATCGCTAGGGCCGGATCACGAGTTGCATGATAAACGTCGCCTATTCCGCCTATGTGGCAAACGGCTGAGGCGCCGCGCGTGACTTCTACCAATTCATCAAGGCGAGTGAGATCGGCCACCTTCCAGCCGTCGTTCGGGCCATCGCACGGTCGGATGTCGGATCGTACAACGCTGTGCCCTCGTCGTTCAAGCTCATCGGCGACATGAGATCCAATGAACCCCGCGGAGCCGGTGACAACGATATTCTGCACACCTGCGGTGAGGAATCGTGCTAGAAATAAAGATTTGGGCCAGGATACATAAAGTGAAACAGTCGACGATTTTTCTCGACGCCTGCTTTTTCTCGGTCCTTCCGCCGACGCTCGACCAGCCGCAGGTGTCCACAATGAGTATGTCCTTAGGCAAATGTCCTTAGGCAACGCAACTGCACCCGCTAGGTTCGCGGTCTGCACAATCACCACGTCCAGGATGAGCCTTAGGGAGATGACCCAGACCCGTCTCAGCATCTGGCGTTCCCCCAGGAAAATCGTTAAACGACCGTTGCGCCTGCATCCCGCCAGCGATCTTCGATGCGACTGCACTTTCAAGAGAAGCCTTGGGACCTATATGCGGCCGTGGGCTACACGATCGTCATGGCCGCAACTCTCCTCTCATTGCGCGCCGGCAACCTCCTCGCCATCCTTCTCGTCCTCTTCGCCCCAGGCTACGTCCTCGTCGCAGTCCTGTTCCCGGGGATGAACATCGCCGGGCACCTGGAAATTGACTGGATCGAGCGGATCGCCTTGTCCCTCGGTCTCAGCATCGCGGTCGTTCCGCTACTCGCCCTACTGCTTAACTTCACTCCCTGGGGAATCCGCTTCGCGCCAATCGTTGCGACGATTGCCGCGTTCACGGTTGGGGTCGGATATGCGGCGTACCGACAGCGAATGCGGCTTCCGCCGGAGCGTCGCCTCTCCCTCACGGTTGACTTCGCGACATCCGACTGGACGGAGTCCAGCGCCCTCGACAAGGGCCTCACCGTTGCCCTCGCCGCCAGCGTCATTGTCGCCACGGGTACCCTCGCCTACGTCGTGACGACACCGCGGCCGGGGGAGCGGTTCACTGAGTTCTACATCCTCGGCCCGGGCGGCAACGCGAGCGGGTACCCGACGAACCTAACCGTGAACGAGACGGGCGACATCATCATCGGCGTCGCGAACCACGAGGCTCTGATGGTTAATTACACGGTCCGCGTGGACCTCGTCGGTGTGCGGGTCGTGTACAACGCGACCCTTGCCTTCAACGAGACCGTCGAAGTCAATCGCATGACGTGGACTTGGATCAACACGACCGTGGCAGACGGGGCGAACTCTACGCAGCCATACCGTTTCTCTATCCCCGTCCCTGGCCTCTGGAAGATCCAGTTCCTCCTCTTCAAGAACCGCGACTTCTCCTCCACTTACCGGGAGACCCACCTGTTTGTCCGAGTCTCCTGAACGAGAGGGACGATTGGTTCGCAACCGCGAGCAGCAAGCCCGAACAGGCACCACTTGCTCTTCAGGCAAGGCGGTGTGGTCCTATCTTCTCCAGCAGGTAATCCAGACCGCAAACGTCTCAATCTCATTCCCGTCGTTGCGCACCCTTTCAATCTTCGTTGTGAGGTTTGTATTTCCGCCAGGAGCGACGATTTGCCCGAGGGACAAGTGGACCAGCGCGGCATTCGCACCGAGTCCCTGAACCTCCGAAGCGCTCAGGGCGCGATTGTAGACGAGGACCTCGTCGACGATCCCGTCGAAGAAGTTGCCCCCTTCAGCGCCCGAAGTCCCGATCTTGACGCTGCTCGAGCGGATCGTCGTCGCC
>Ga0066710_100007604_pt1 | contig 10388 bp, 6 predicted proteins | sample GraSoiAngelo_159_FD_79666 | JGI IMG/M metagenome (GOLD analysis project Ga0066710, IMG submission 79666) | Grasslands soil microbial communities from the Angelo Coastal Reserve, California, USA - 14_1009_16_40cm | ecosystem: Environmental > Terrestrial > Soil > Grasslands | place: USA...
ACTCGTCAAGATTGGGTGAATTCACACCGTGCACACGGTTGTATTCTTACGACCTATCAAATTATTCTAAATACACGTGTTATGAACCGGAACTCACCACGCGTTGCTAGATCTATTTCGCAATCTTCAAAATGCATCCTGGTGTTCGTGGCCACATTGGCATTGATCATTCCGGGCGGGCGCAGCTTCGCGTTCCAAGAAACATCCATAAAACCAACCACGAGCGACACTCCGGAAGCCCATCTGGGCAGGGGTTACGACGCTCTAAAGCAAGATAGGTACGACGCGGCCGCGAGCGAATTTCGAGCCGCTCTTGAAATCGACCCCAAGCTAACTTTGAGGGCACGATTTCCTTTGGCAGTTGCGCTTTTCGAATCGCATAAATCGGATGAAGCGCGCCGCGAACTTGAAATCGTCCGCCGTGAAGTGGGAGATCACCCAAACGTTTTGTATTACCTTGGCCGGCTCGACCTGGATGCTCGCAACTTCGAAGGCGCAATCCGGAATTTGAATCAGGCCGCCGCCAAGCCCCCTTTTCCCGACACCGCTTATTATCTTGGGTACGCTTACTTCAAACAGGGCGACTTAACCTCCGCTGAAAAGTGGTTAAAGATTGCCGCGGAAACGAATCCACGTGACGCACGGGTCCAGTATCAACTCGGTTCCGTGTATCGCAAACAAGGCCGTGAGCAGGATGCGCAAAAGGCAATCGCGACGTCGGAGGAACTACGCCAACGTGATACCAACGAGAGCAGGATAAAGCTCGAGTGCGCGCAAAAGCTGGATCAGGGCCCTCGGGAAGAAGCGTTAGCCGTCTGCGAGCAATTGTACGATCCCGACAACGCAGAAAAACTTACAGCATTGGGCACGACTTACGGCCAACACGGGGAATTGGAAAGAGCGTTGACGCCTTTGAGCCGGGCGGCGGAGTTGGCACCACAATCTCCGCAGATGCAATACAACCTTGCTTACGCTCATTACCAGCTTAACCAGCTTGAAGAGGCGCGCGCGCCGCTGGCAAATGCAATCCAGCGATGGCCGGATTTATTTCCTCTGAACGCCCTTTATGGGGCGGTGCTGATGAAGCTTGGCCAGGATCATCCGGCTTACGATGCCTTGCGCCACGCCCATCAACTCAATCCGCAGGACTCCGCAACCGCGGATCTGCTTCACACGGTCACCAGCACTCTTGCCTCGAAAAGTCAGGCAGCGCGTCAGTATTCCGATTCGCTTCGTTATTTTGAAGAAGCCGCTACACTTCGGCCTCAAGATCCAGAACCTCACCGCCGCATGGCGGAAATCTACATCGCTCTTGGTCGTCCTGCGCAAGCAAAGGCCGAGCATCAAAAAGCTGACAGCTTGGCCAAGGCGCCGATCAAAGTCCAATAAACAACGTACGACTACGCTAGCCTTCGGCGAGCAGCCGCCTATGCCATGCGATCAGAAGTGCTGTCCCGATAATCATCAGCCCGACGCAGAGGCCGATCCAGATTCCGAGCGCGCCCCACCCCAGGCTGAAACAAAGCACGCAACCTAAGGGGAGTCCTAAGAACCAGTAAGCGACCAGGTTTGCCAGCATTGGTGTTTGTGTATCGCCGGTGCCGCGCAAAGCTCCGGTGGCGACAGTCTGGACGCCGTCAAACAACTGAAAGGCAGCCGCCACCAGCAGAAGCGAAGCGCCAACTCGAATCACATTCGGGTCGGGAGAAAATAATCGCGCGATAATTTTGGGAATGCTAATAAATACCAGCCCCGAAGATGCCATAAATGCCACGCCCAGCGCGATTGCAGACCATCCAGCGCGCATCGCTCCCGCCCGATCGCCTCTTCCCAGTTGTTGCCCAACTCGAACCGCTGCGGCAGAACTGATTCCCAGGGGAACCATGAATGTGAACGCGGCGCAGTTTAGTGCGATCTCATGTCCCGACAATGGGACAGGACCAAGCTTTGCACAGAACGCGGTAGCGGCGGAGAATGCGCCAATCTCAAACAGGATCTGTGTAGCTGCCGGCGCCCCGAGCCTCAGCAATGCGATCACACGTTGAAATTCGATTCGCATGGCTCCGGCCCACATTGGCAACCTGCTCTTTGATTCCACGTGGACAAGCGTGATTGCGAGTACCAACGCCATATAAATCCGCGAGAGGCATGTCGACCAACCAGATCCGGTGATTCCCATTGCTCGAAATCCCCAGTGTCCATAAATCAGCACCCAATCGCCAACAGCGTTAGCGACATTTGCAGAAATCAGCGCGAACATAATGGGATACACGACATTGATCGCCTGAAGGTATCGCCGCAATGCGAAATACGTCAGCAGGGGCAACGTGCCCCAATTGAGCGCCCGCAAGAATGGGCGCATGGGGTCAACTAGTTCCGGACTGATTCCGAACAACTGCATCAACGCGGGCCACGACGAGACGCCCAGCATCAGAATCGGTGTCAACAGAAATGCAACACAGAGACCATTCACCAGCCATTGCCGGGCATCCCGATGATCCTCGCGTCCGTAAGCGTGGGAGACCAGAGTGTCCATGCCAAGCAGGAGTCCCCCACCGAAGATCACGACGCTGTTATACAAACTCTGGCCTAATCCCGTAGCCCCGATGGCCACTGCGCTGTTCGGCAGGCGGCCGACCATAATCGTGTCTACGATGCCCATGGTCATCCAGCCCACCTCGGCGATGACAAGCGGAAGAGCCAGACCGATTGTTGGGCGAAACTCTGGGCGCAGTGCTTTCAGGAACGCGAGCATATTCAGGGTGCCAGCGGGACGCCGGCGCTACGATTGTGGCAAAAAGTAGTTTCGTCCTGTCGACTTGGACACGATCACTCGACCGCCAGAAAGATATACCGGAGTAGAAATAATCCCGTGAGTATCCAAAGCACGATGCTGACTTCGCGATATTTGCCTGCTGCCAGTTTTACGATGGAGAACGCGATCACGCCCAGACTTAATCCAGTGGCAATGCTAAATGTCAGCGGCGTCGCCAGCATGGTCATGAATGCGGGAAATGCTTCAGTGAAATCCGCCCATTTCACGTGTGCGATGGATTGCGTCATTAACGCTCCTACCAGGATCAGGGCCGGAGCGGTTGCAAAGCCCGGAATGGCAGTTGCTAATGGAGAAAACAACAAGGCCACCAGGAACAATGCGGCCACAAATACATTGCTGAGTCCCGTGCGAGCTCCAGCAGCAATTCCCGCAGCACTCTCAATGTAACTGGTCACCGTGGACGTTCCCGTCAAGGCGCCAAACATGGTGCCCACGCCATCGGCCAGAAGGACTCGTCCAACCCGTGGAATTTTTCCGTTCTTAATGAATCCCGCTTGCTCGCACACACCCACCAGCGTGCCCACATTATCGAACAGGTCCACAAAGAGGAAAGCAAAGATGATCTCGAGCAATCCCAGGTGCATCGCGCCGCGGAAATCCAGTTGCAGTAGAGTGCTCGAGGGCTGCGGCATCGCGACCAGGCCCGATGGCCATGATGCTATTCCGCGGACGATCCCGAACAACGTGGTTCCAAGTATGCCGAGTAGGATGGCGCCATTGATTCGCCGCGCCATTAATACCAAAGTGAGCACAATGCCAAAGCAAGCAGCCTGCACTGCGGGATCGGAGAAGTTTCCAATACTCACAAACGTGGCTGGATTTGCCACTACCAGTTTGGCATTACGCATACCAACAAATGCTATGAACAGCCCGATACCCGCGGCGGTCGAATGTTTCAGACAGTCCGGAATTCCGTCGACTATTTGTTCGCGCACTCGGGTAATTGTGAGAAGCACAAACAGCACGCCGGAGAAGAAAACTACCCCCAGCGCCGTGCGCCACGGAATATGCATGCCAATGCAAACCGAGTAAGTGAAATAGGCATTCAGCGACATGCCGGGTGCAAGTGCGACGGGATAGTTGGCGTACAGCCCCATCACCAATGTCGCAACCGCTGCAGAAATGCAGGTGGCGAACACCACACCCTCCGGCGGCATTCCCGTCTGGGCCAGGATTTGCGGATTCACCACCACTATGTAGGCCATCGTCATGAAGGTGGTCGCACCGCCCAGAAGTTCCTGCCTTACAGTGGTCTGATTTTCCGTCAGCTTGAAGTAGCGATCGAGCAGCGGCTTCACTCGGAATCCTTTTGCATCACGGGAGACGTTCCAAAAGTCCTACAGAGTACCATTAACGGTAAGTATTGCGTAGAGACACCAAGGTCCGAATTGTGCAGCTCCTTTGAACTTATTTTTCAGGGTTTGCGAGCGAGGTTTCGTATCTGGTTCAAGTACTCAACATAGATCGGGATGGGAATATCGGGCGAGTCGCCGTCGTTCAAGAAATGTTCCAGGCGAATCTCAATCGGTATCGAGCTGATCACTTCACGGAACCGCGGCGTCTGCAGATATTTGACCTTCCATATTTCGAACATCAACCATCGGAACTGCTCGCTGATGAATCCCAGCTTGCGCTCATCTAGATAAACGGCATCAAAGTGATGGTCAGCCAGCGTCTCGCGAATGGGCTCGTCGGGCGCGGAGAACGTATAGACCAAGTGCAACACATCGGCCAGGTCGCCCCAAAAGTCCTTTTGTTCTCGCGCGCTGAATCGGAAGGATGCACCAATGCGCTGCTGGACCAAGCGGGCGCGATCACTCGCCTTCAGGCCGTGACGACCCAGTTCGTCGCCAAACCAACGCAGCCGTTCTAGCGCCAAATTGTGGCGCAGAAACTCCACGGCATAAGCGTTCGGCAAATACAGTCTGGGATCGCCATCAAGACGTTCCAGCCAAGGATTCCAATCTTTGTGCTCGAGGACACCGATCAACTGCTTGAGGTCGCCGACGGTCGTGTCAGGGTGATATTTCACCGCCTGCCAGAAATGTTCCGTGGAATCGTAGGTCGCTCCGTAAAGTCGAATGCCTTCCTCGATCGGATACCAGTTCGAGAGCACCCGCCCTGGAATTGACGGGGACGCACTCCAGCAGTTCAGCGAATGCTTCCATTTCTGCTGCACTGCCAGGAATGCCTCGGCGTAGCCTGGCGGTACCGGCTCCTTAAGGGTAGAGATGGCTTGGCGAAGCTCTTCACTGGTGTGCGTTACCAGCGCTTCGAGCGGACGTTCGTCGATCATTGAAACAACACGGCTCTCGATTCCGCGGCGCAACAGCTCCTGCCTGATACGACCACTGGCACCTTCAATGTCTCTGTCCGGCTTCCAGCGCCGGGTCTGAGATTCAATGTAAGGAAACAACTCGGAAAGCGATTTAAATTCGATGAAGCCGTGAATGGCGAAGGTAACCGGGCGTCCATCTTTCAAAATTGTTGTAGAGGGTGTGACCACTGCTTGCAGGGAAACCTGGTCGGCTCGCAAGGGTATCTCCAGAATCACCGCAATCACCGCGAACTGGATCATGAATCCAGACACGGCACGTCGTTTTCTCGGAAAATCTTCCATGTCAACACTCCTGCTGTTGGCCGTCTAATATCCCATCAATTCTTCCAAACTCCAACCGTGATCTTTGACATGCAGTGGACATAGGGTTAAAGCCGAGGGCTTCTCCTGCCGATAGACAAAGAGGAAACCGCGCGAGTTATGACAGTTTGGTTTGAGGTTCTTGGAGTCAGGGTTCAGCGCGCCGGCAGGGTATACGAGCCCGAGAGCATGGGGACACTCTGTTGACGCTGCCGCCGCCAGCTTGAAAAGCCTCACGTTCCCGATTTAACGATGGACGATGCCCTGATGATCCCTAATTCGAAGAGCCCTGCCACACCGTCATGGCCAGGTGGCACCTCTCGCGAGCCTCTAAACTGGAGCCGCGCCTTCCTGTACAAACAATTGCTGTTGGCGGTGATCTTCTTAGTGGCATTTCTGCTCCTGGACAGGTCATCGGCAGCTTCCCAGGCGTGGGCTGGAGCCCCAACCTGGTACCTTCCGGTGGGACTGGCATTGGCGCTGCTGTTGTGTGGCGGCATGCGGTATCTGCCGCTGGTGTTCATTTCCGGCGCGAAACACGTTTCGATCATCGCCATGACCGCCCACGCCATGGTAGGAGATCGTGACCGCTGTCTCGCTGCCGGCATGGACGACTACATTTCAAAGCCTGTTAATGGTAATGACCTGTTCGCGGCCATCAAGCGTCTCATGATTGCCGCCTCGCCAGTCCCCGCGTAACGCCGCCGTCCGCGACGCGGTGTTCAAGGTTGAGCACAGCGCGTGCACAAGACAGCAGAAATGAATTTTGGCGTAGTCGGTTTTTGGCTAGGCAAAGGAACGAGCACGTACCGATTTGTTCTTGTTCGGAGTAGTGCTCGGGGCTTGGGCGAAAGCCGCCAGCGTGCAAAAGGCACCACCGAACCCGGCGAACTTGCGCCCATCGTCGGCCGTCATCGCTGCCCCGGACCGCGAATTAGAGTGGCGTGAGTCGCTTAGAGATTAGCGTGGCGTGGAGTGCGCCATTCTTATCCCAAGTGCCCGTGGTTATCACTCGGTCACCGTCTTTAACCTGGCTAGAATCAATGTCGTTGACCTTTTTTCTACCGTGCTCCTGGCTGACCCATTTCGTCGAACTGTCGTACCGAACAGTCTTCTCCAGGCTCGAACCTACCTTACGAACGGTCAGCGTAGATTCATCCTTACTGCTCCTGACTACAATACCCTCCCAACGCGCCGGCTTCATTGCCTTCTTCTCTGCCTTCTCCTCTGCCTTCTCCTCTGCCTTCGTTTCCTTGGGAGCATCCTGTGCGAACACCGCGGTTGACAGCGGCAAGGCAAGTAGAGACGTGAACAACAGAATGAATAGCTTCTTCACCATGTGACCTCCTCCTTTTTCATCGCAAAAACTGTGCGGCAAGAAACAATAGACCTGGGGACCGAAAAGAGCAAGCTGTATCCAAACTTGTAAGCCGTTCTTCACCTGGGAATCCAATCCAGCACGCCCAGTGCATGACCGCGCCCGCTAACCAGTTATCTTCAGTGGAGTCGCGGATTCAATACAGCACTTCATTCTCACCTTTTTCAGAGATCAGCTTCTGGAAGTACTCAACGATCTTATCCCGTCGCGCCATCACCGCTTTAACATCATCCTTGTCCAGATAGTGCTTTGTTTTTTCCGCCACTTCCTTTGCATCCAGGGCCTTCAGCTTTTCGAACAACTGCCGGTCGCAGCGTACTAAGTTCTCCTTGGGGTCTTTCAGTTCCTTACGAAATCGGAATGCGCGGGTGAAATCAATCCGCCAAATCTTCCAATCCTCTCCAATTAACACGTTAGTGAGGTTGGCATCAGTATCGTAGATCAACTGGTCGAAAACTCTTATCTTATACATCTGATTGTTCCAAGCGTCCGTATCCGGCGCCGTTAATTTCTGCTTGTGGCGCTCCACCTCATCCATCTTCGCCGGCAGCCACCAACTCAACGAGCCTGTTCGGCCTTGCCATTTGCGTTCGACATATACCGGCAGCATGTCGTCCAAGCCAAGCATCTCAGCCAACTGATAGGCAGCGATGTTGTATTTGTACGAATCGACGAACCCCATTTCGGTGCCGCTGGCAAGCTGCATTATGGGTTTGTGTTCATCAACAGCTTGGAAAGAGGCGTCGTGGGTCACGGTGCCGTCCGTGAGCGTAAGCCGCCAGGGGTTGGTGATGCCTTTGTTGGACTGGTGACTATTCACTACCTTGGCAGTGAGAAGGAAATTCTTGATCTGTTCTTTGGTAAAACTAGTCTGATCCGCGGCCCTGACAATACATGGGCAAATCAAACAGAGCAACGCGGCTAGAGTCAGCCTCCGCCCCTGCTGATGAAGGATGTGCATCGGAGTACCTCCCCGAATTGTGCCCACAAAGCCTACTCCTTTAACCACAGACCGGCAACTTAGAAAATTCGCGACCGCCACCAGCCTCGAATTTCCACAGTTTAGATTTCTCTCCTCGGTACTGGGACTTTCAAGGATAGATTTGCGGCTGCCTCGATAAGCCATTCCCGCTGGCGATCATCCCGCTTAATTAGTGTGTCGAGTTCACGCCTTCGCCGCCGATCCCGCCAGGCGTAGTTTTGCTGCGCGCGCAGTCTCTCGCAGCAGCGGGTCCGAATCATTCAGACATCGATCCAATTCACATTCCAGAGATTTCATTCCGAACGAGCCGATTGCATATGCCCCACAAGACTTCAGCCAGGGATCATCGCTGTTCACGAGTGCCGTCACGGCGTGTTCCTGGTTCTCGATCTTGGTACCCACCAGCCGGTTAGCTATACGAGCACGCGCAGCCACAGTGATCTTCCCATCCAGCAGCGGCACCAGTATCTCGCGCAATTGAGACTTCAAGACGCTATCCAGAAATTCCAGCGCGTTATCGTGGACAGATATGCTGTTGGATTGCAAGCCTACATATGCGCTGTGCACATCAACGTGGGGATATATCAGGCCCAGCAAACGAAAGATACGCTCTAGTTCTTGTTGCATGGACTCGGTCAATGGGCGTGCTAACAAATCTTGCCCGCTCTCCGCGGCGCCGAGCTTGTCGAGAATCTGGTATGACCGATAATGCCCGAGAATCTCGGCCGCCAGCACTATCTCCAACATTTGAACGTCGGTCTCTAAGTCAGGGTGGCGGCGGCAAAGCTTGTTGAGAGCGCTAATTATACGGAAGCGCAAGGCCGTGTCGCTTTCCAGCAGGTTTTCCATCAGCACCCGCGCCGCTGCTGCCGTCCCAACCCTCGCCAGTACGGAGGGGATTTCTCTTCGTGCCTCGATTGGTACGGAGGAGTCGCCGAGATGGTCGCGCAACGCTCCCACGATCGTGTCCCCAATTTCCCCGAGGGCGTTAGCGGCATCGGGGCACAGTTCACGATGTCCCAGCAGGTCCAGCAAATTTGGCACCAGCCGCCGCTTGCGCAGTTTTCCGACCGACCGGATCGCTTCCCGCACCACCTCGGTGTCGGGATCGCACAGCAGCGTCGAGAGTAACGGATCAAAGCAGTCCGGTAGCTCGCCCAACAGTCGGGCCGCTTCCAGCCGGGTCCGCTGCGCTTCAGCGCCGCTTTCGTTAACCATGGTCGCCAGAATCTGCTGCGAGGCCTCCAGGTTTTGGGTTTCGCCGGGCCGTGCGAGAAATGCCACGACGCCTGAGCGCACCGAGAAATCGGCGAAGTCGCCCACTTCTTCGATGAGTTGCAGCGGGTCTACATGTGCACAGCGGGTTAGGTAAAGCAGAGCCTCGGTACGCACGTTGAGGTCAGGATCACGCAGCAGCGGCTCCATGACTGGCCGCAGCGTCTTGTCACCGGAGGTGGACAGAATAGCGATCGCCTTCCGCCGGACGTCCGGCGACGGATGGCTCAACAGGCTGGGGATGGCGGGATGCAAAGCTCTCTGCCGTTCCACCTCAAACAAGCTCAGCGCGTAAAGAATATCTTTAGGATCAGATGCCGAAAGCTTGGTCGCCAGTAACTCGGCGGTGGAACGGTCCAGGACCGCCGTGGAGGCTTGCTCCACGTCCACTCGATGCTGGCTGATGCTTTGATTCAGGGTAGCGACGTATTGTCGCCGCGCAACTGCAACCGCCACCAGCCAACCGCTGACGAAGAGCAACACAATCCAACTAATTTGACGCGCCGGCAGATGCAGGGTGGTGGCGAAAATAAGAACCGTCAAGCCCGACAGGCCGTCACCCAGGCGCCAGACCACGGTATCTATGAACCATTTGACTTGTATCTTGATCCGGGCCGAGAGTGGAAGGTAGAGCAATTCGACGGCGGACTTGTCCAGAGAATAGCGCTGCACCTGATCGAAACCTTTTAGCACCACCACCGACCACAGTGTGCCAAAAGCCAGCACTCCCGCAGAACCCAGGAACACCGTCGCGGGCAGCGCGAACAGTGACGCGCCTATACCGAATCTGCGCAGGAATCGCGGAGTCACCAGCAACTGAAATGCGAGTGAAAGTATTCCTGCATAGAAATTGAAGTCTCCGAAAAAAGCGGCGAGAGCATCTTTTTTTTGCAGCGTCTGCTGCGCGATGGCGAGGAACTGCCAGCCCGTCAGCGTGGTCACCAAAGACCCGACACAAATCACGCCGGCTATCGCCCGCAGATAGGACGAAGAGAACACCACCCGCATGCTGCCGAACAAGTTCTTTGGGCCGCCTTCAGCCGATTCCTCCGTTTTCTCTGCGGATCCGCCCCGTGCCACCAACCCGCTGCGCCAGATCAGAACAATCAGTCCGGTACAAATCAACAAAAAAAGCACCATGCCCAGCAGCAGGCTTTCCGTGCCCAAGGTCTTGGCTATCGTCTTGGAGAAATAGCCGGAAAAGATCCAACCCGCGATGCCGCCCCCACCCACCATTCCGAAAACCCGCTTGGCTTCCCGCGTGGTCAGCACATAGTTC
>Ga0066710_100007605_pt1 | contig 10386 bp, 8 predicted proteins | sample GraSoiAngelo_159_FD_79666 | JGI IMG/M metagenome (GOLD analysis project Ga0066710, IMG submission 79666) | Grasslands soil microbial communities from the Angelo Coastal Reserve, California, USA - 14_1009_16_40cm | ecosystem: Environmental > Terrestrial > Soil > Grasslands | place: USA...
GGCATCGAAGAAGTTGGCCAACGTGGCGCGGAACCCTTTGTCTGCTCGAGGTAGCCTGACGTCGCGTCCGGCGACCCCATAGCAGTGTAGGGCAACGAAGTCGTCTAGTTCGTAGACGCATCCGCCGGCGAACACCTCCAGCCACTCCTTCGCCAGATGCTCCGCCCCCTAACCTGAATACACGACCGTTCCCAAATCACCGTTCGCGAACCGGGTCGTCAGGGCAAAGTTGTCTGGGGACGCGACGAGCGTCGAGCCGCCGCCCACCATACCACCCGAGACCTCGAGGACGTCGGCGTCGGCGAGGTAGCAAAGCAAGTCGATGAAATGACACCCCTCGCCAACCAAGCGTCCCCCGCCCTCTTGGGGGTCGACGAGCCAGTGGTCGGCCGGAACGGGAGGTGCGTTGACTCGGTAGAGGAACTGCCGCGGCCTCGGAGAGCCCGCCAGAGCTTCCCGGAGAGCCAGGGTCGTGGGTGCCAGCCGTCGGTTGAACCCCACCGTGAGGAGCCCTTGGCGCTCCTGTACGACTCCGGCAAGCGCTTCAGCCTGCGCCAACGTCAGAGTCATTGGCTTCTCGACGTAGACCGGCTTGCCGGCGATCAGAGCCGTTTCCGCCAGCGGATAGTGAAGATTGTGGCGTGTCCCGATGATGACAGCATCGACCGCCGGATCCGCGAACACCACCTCGGCAGACGTAGTCAGTACCTCCGGATCGTACAGAGCCTGCAACGCCGAGAAACTTCCAGGGGAGCGGTTTGCCACCGCGTACAGGCGAGCATTGAGCTTACGAAAGTGCGGCAGCAGGCTGCCCATAACGAACGCGCCAGCCCCGATCACGCCCACGCGAAGCTGTTTGTCGTCGTGGTGCCGTCCCGCCTCGCGGCGTATCGGCTCGGCGCGGGGCGGCTCGGGCGGACCAGCGTACGTGAGCACGGCTGCCACGGACCCCGCTGGATCCTCAACAAGCCGACTGTACGCGGTCGCCGCCTCCTCGATGGGAACGACGACCGAAAGGAGTGGCGTCACCTGAAGCCGCCCGTGCGCAATAAGTTCGAGGAAACAAACCAGGTTTCTCCCTTCCGTCCAGCGAACGTATCCGACGGGGTAATCCACTCCCGCTGACTCGTAATGTCGGTCGTAGCGACCAGGCCCGGCGGAGCGGCTGACTCGTAACTCTAGTTCTTTCTCGAACAGGATCGCCCGATCAAGATCGAGCCCCACATCGCCTAGTACGACAACCCGCCCACGGTCCCGGCAACAAGCAAGTGCGACGTTCGTCACTCGACTGTCTTTCCCCGCGGCGCAGAGGTACAGAATGTCGGCGCCGATGCCGGCGGTGTGCAGATACAGCGCCCGAGGGAGGTTTTCCTCGGATGCAGGATCGAGAACGGTGGTAAGACCGAGCTGCCGCGCCAGGTCGCGCCGCTGGGAGAGGGGCTCGACACCAATCACGTCTAGGCCGGCTGCTCTCGCGAATTGCGCCGCTAGCAGGCCGACAAGACCCAGGCCGGACACAACACAGCGCTCCCCCAACGCTGGCTCCCCTAATCTGACACCGTGGAGGGCGACGCACGCGACGGCTCCGAACGCAGCCTGCTCGAACCCGACCCCATCGGGTATCCGCGCCGCTACCCTTTCTCCAACGGCGACGTATTCCGCGTGCGGCGCCCCGATGTAGGCGACCCTGTCACCAACCGCGTGCTGACGAACCTCGCGTCCAACAGCTACGACAACCCCCGCACCGCTGTAGCCCCGCGGGAGCCGCTCCGAGCTCTTCGCGCGGATTTGTCGGATGGTGCCCGCAACCCCGCGTTCGCGCAGACTGTCCACCAACACACCGACCTTTGACGGATCGCGAAGCCCTCGAGCGAAGAGGCCGCCCGCGCCGTACCCCACTGTTTCGGTTCCGGTGCTGATAAGCGACGCTCGCGCGGCGACGAGTATCTCCCGAACGCCGCACACCGGGACATCGACCTGGACGACTTCCGCTACCTGCGCGGCGTTGATGAAGACCTGTTTCACATCATTGGTCCGGCCGGCTCTGACGAGGGACGCCGCGCATTCAGCGCGCTCAACACCGCACTCAGCGCGCAACACATCCACGCCTGGCCCTACCGAATCAGAGGAATGTCGGTCGTGCGAAACTGGCTTCGCTGCCTGCGAGCGGCCCACGCGAAGTACCCCGCCCTATCATCAACTGGCCGCCACAGCGCGCGGACGGTGGCCGTCAGCACGCGGTCGCAGTGAGCCACGAGCCAGTCCGTGGGTACGACACCATCCGCCGCCAGAGCCGCCGGACACAAGAGCGCCTCCGCGCAGCTGTGCACCTCGATTACGTCATTACGACCCCGCACGAAATGCGGCACGCGCTCGCCGGTGAAGAAATCCATGAGCCAAACGCTAAAGTAGCGTTCGGCAGCGCGTGCGATGTCCGGGGACCCTGTCAATCGCGCCAAGCCGTGCAGCGCGCGGATCTCGAACCCACTGTGGTAGGTATCCTGATCGATACGCGGGCCGGATTGGGCATTCGACCAATAGGCCAGCGTGCCGTCGTCCCGGATTTCGGCGATTGAGAATCGTGCCGCGGCGAGGCCGGTCTCGACCCACTCGGGGCGATCGGTTTCGTACCCTACGCGCACGAGAAACTCGGCAGCGTAGAGATTCGCGTTGTGCACTTCGAACCGATCCAGAGGCGTGTAAGAGAAGCAGAACGATCCGTCGGCGCGGGACGCGCTGCGATTCAGCGCGTTCAAAAAAAAATGACACACGTCCTGGCAGCGATCGAGGGCATCGGTGTCGCCTCGTAGCCGATACCGCAGCCAGTACGCGTCCCCGACGATGGCCGACGTGACGGCGGTTGGAGTATTCCTGGGGATGAGCTCGCGACTCTGCCAGTCGAAAGGGTATCCCCAGCCACATCCTCCGCCCAGGGCTACGCGGTTCGCCTCGAGCCAGCGAAAGCACGCAGCCGTCCCCGGCTCTCCTTTGATCGCTCGCGGAACCCCTTCAAGCGCTTCGAGACGCAGAAACACCGCGGCGAACAGCCCCATCGCCTTAGCGTTGACGCACGGGGCCGCGCGAAGGAGGCGTCGCATGCCCAACGGGAAACGCGCCTCAAGCCGCGTGAGCGAACTTCCCACCGCTCTTTGCAGCAGGCTCGCTCCACTCAAGGCCCAGCGACCGAGGGAGTTGTCCCACAGATCGTAGGGATCCCACCCCACCCAACCGTTCTTGTCGACCCAGTTGAGGGACCTATCGAGATACAGCTGGAGGCACTGAGACAGCGCCTCGCCACCAACATCACTGGAGAGCATCGGTGCTAGACCCGCTCTCAAACACTCGAGCAATCCGTCCCGCCGTGTCTCCGGATCCGTACAAGGGAGGATGAGGTGGTCGGTCGACTCGGAAACGCGCAATCGCGGCCACCATGGCATCAGGATCCGTACCGGCCAGCGTGTTCCAGCCGACCTGGACCGTCTCCACCCATTCCGTCTCCTCCCGCAGCGTGACACACGGCACCTCGAGATAGTACGCCTCTTTCTGCAGCCCGCCCGAGTCCGTCAACACAGCCGCCGACGCGCTCACCAGCTGAAGCATGTCCAGGTACCCAACCGGCTCGCAAACGCGCACGTTCACTCCGGGCGCGAGGCCCCGTTCGGCAAGCCTCTTCCGAGTACGCGGATGCATCGGGAGAACGACGTGTTTGTCGAGCCGCGACAGGCCGCACAGAATAGCCTCCAAACGCTCCGGAGCGTCCGTGTTCTCGGCACGATGCACCGTGCACAGGTAATAGTCTCCCGGTCGTAACCCCACCGTTTCGGGGTATTTCGAGATCTGTCGTGCCCGCTCCGCGTGCAGCCGTAGCGCATCGTACATGATGTCGCCGACGACGTGCACGCCTGTCTCAATACCCTCGGCGCGCAGTTGGCGCTCAGCGTGCGCCGAGGGCGCGAACAACCAGGTGGACAGATGATCAGTGATGACGCGGTTAACCTCCTCGGCCATTGTGCGATTAAAGCTTCGCAAGCCAGCCTCGACGTGGGCAACCGGAATCTGTAGCTTTGCGGCGGTGAGTGCTCCGGCGAGTGTTGAATTCGTGTCCCCATACACGAGGACGACGTCGGGCTGCGCTTCGAGCATCACTCCCTCAAGGCGTTCGAGCATCGCGCCGGTCTGCGCCCCGTGGGAGCCACTGCCCACCCCGAGATGGTGGTCGGGTGCCGGAATCCCGAGTTCGGCGAAGAACACCTCTGACATTCCGTAGTCGTAGTGCTGGCCGGTGTGAACCAACACCTCCTCGTGGTGTCGACGAAGGACCGACGTTAGCGGAGCAGCCTTGATGAACTGCGGCCGTGCACCGAGTACGGTCAGGAATCGCAAGGCGTGTTATCTTCTCGGTAAAGGGGGAGATGCTCGGCTTTTGTCGCCAGTGCGTGGCGAGGGTGAAGGTGCACGAGTCACTGGCGACCTGTCAAATAAGCGAGATCGTCGAACATCGTCACTCGAAACGCTCTCGATCGCACAGCACTCCAGCAATCCGCTCGGCCGTTTCACCGTCCCACCGCTCGATCGTGGGCCTGGGATTAACCCCCGTCATGGCCACTCCCCGGACCGCTGTCAACAGATCATCGCGGCGCGGGGCCACCAGGCGATTGGTTCCCTGCGTACAGGTGATGGGCCGCTCGGTGTTCGCGCGAACGGTGATGCACGGGATCCCAAGGTAGCTGGTTTCTTCCTGCAGACCACCAGAGTCGGTGATCACTAGACCCGCTGACGCGACCAAACTGAGCATCTCCGTATACGCGATGGGCTCTAGGAGACGCAGACCTGAACACGCTGGGACCTTCACTGAGGCGATGCGTGCCCGCGTACGCGGATGCATCGGGAATATGACGGGGCGATCGGTCGCAACCTCTGCAAGGGCATCGAGAAGCACAGCCAAGGTCCTCGGTTCATCGACGTTCGAGGGCCGATGGAGCGTCACCACAACGTACTTCCCTAGCGGTAAGGCGTGGCGCTTCGGCGCGTCCAGTTCACGTGCGGCGGGCAGGGCGTGGACCACCGAATCGATCATCACGTTCCCAACGAATTGGATCCGCTCGGCCGGGATTCCTTCCGCCCGCAAGTTCTCCGAGGCGTCGCGCGACGGTGTGAAGAGTATGTCCGAAAGCCGATCTGTGATAAGACGATTGATCTCCTCGGGCATCGATCTGTCGCGGCTGCGGAGACCAGCCTCAATGTGTCCGACCGAGATGCCTAGCTTCGCCGCCACTAGCGCTGCCGCCGCCGTGGAGTTGACATCGCCATAAGCCAACACCACGTCCGGCCGCGCCTTCGTGCACAACCGCTCCAAGCGCTCCATGATCGCCGCCGTCTGCCGCGCGTGCGACCCCGAGCCGACCTGCAGGTTGTGGTCAGGCTCGGCGATCTGGAGCTCTCGGAAAAAGGTGCTCGACATTTCCGGATCGTAGTGTTGACCAGTGTGCACGATAACGTGTCGTACTCGTCGTCGCTTGCTGAGCGCTCTGGCAACTGGGGCAAGCTTCATGAAGTTCGGTCGGGCGCCGACTACGGAAAGGACGACCGACATCTCGTTCACGAAACGCCCCGGGGTTGCCGCATCTCGACCTGTCGCGCTACGTTGTTGTCCCCCGTAGTATGCCGTCGACGGGGGCGCCAAACAGACCCTCGAGAGGTGTGCCCATCGACCAGCCCCGCGTTTCCGTGGTGATTCCAACACGCAACGAGGAGCTGTATTTGCCGACGTGCCTCGATTCCGTCCTCGGCGCCCTCAAGCTGGCGGGCGGCGGCGAGATCCTTGTCGCAGATGGCGACAGTACCGACCGGACGCTTGAGATAGCACGCGTGTTTGCCCAGCGTCATCGAAGCATCCGTGTCATCCGCAATCCGCATCGAATCACTCCGGCCGGGTTCAATGCTGGGATCCGGGCCGCTCGCAGTCAGCACGTGGCCATCGTTAGCGCACATAGCAAGGTTGACCCCTCGTTCTTCGTCGCCGCCCTTCGAATCCTCGAACGCGGAGACGCCGACATCGTCGGAGGACCCGTCCTTACGCTGCCCGCGGGACCTGGCGTCCTCGCCTGGCTGCTCGCGCAGGTGGTGAGTCATCCCTTCGGCGTAGGCAATAGTCGTTTCCGCATCTCGCGAACGCGGCAGTACGTGGACGCCGTCCCGTTTGCCGTTTTCCGCCGCGAGGTGTTCACCGTAGCCGGACTCTTCGACGAGCGCCTACCACGCAATCAAGACACCGATTTCTTTGGACGCGCGGCCCGCGCCGGCTTTAGAGTACTGATGGACCCGGAGGTCAGCAGCACGTATGTGGCTCGCGGCACGTTCCTCGGTCTGCTGCAGCAAGGGTTCCTAAACGCATTTTGGAACGTCCGGGTGTGGCGGCAGAATCCAGCTGCGTTCCGGCTTCGCCATGCCGTTCCCGCGCTCTTCGCGACCGCGTTCTGGACGCTGGCTGCGCTCGCACCGTTCTCCCGCGTGTCCGTGTACGCCGGCGTCATGCTTCTCGGTGCTTATTTCACAGCTGCATTCTGCGCCGCCGCCAATATCTGGGTTCGTACACGACGAGCCTCCACACTGGCCCTTCCCGTCGTGTTCTTCGTCTATCACCTCGCCTACGGAACCGGCTCTCTTGCAGGGCTACGCTGGCTGGTCGCGAAGATCAAGCCAGGCAGTCCGTCCGGCGGCACCACTGCTGCGTTGGGCGCGGGCCGCTGACACGCATGATGGAACGGCACGACCTCCACTCGCTCCTCGACCTGGGGAATCTGTTCATCCTCCACCAACGCGAGCGTGCCGTCATCACTTGCCTGCGTCGTGGGGGCGTCACGACCGCGAATGTTTCGTCGCTGCGGTTCCTCGAAGTCGGCTGCGGGACCGGGGGACTTCTGCCGCTCCTCACATACTACGGAGCCTCACCCGATCGCATGTTCGGGATCGACCTCGACCGCAGTCGCATCCGGGAAGCACGCCGGCGATACCCAGCGATCCACTTCGTGGTCGCTGACGCTGCGCGTCTTCCGCTTCCGACGGAGGGATACGACGTCGCGATCCAGAGCACCCTCTTCACGTCAATCCTCGATCAACGCGCTAGGCGTCAGGCCGCTGCTGAAATGCTCCGGGTGCTCCGACCGAGCGGTTTCGTTCTATGGTTCGATTTTCGGTACAATAGCCCACGGAACGAGAAAGTCCGAGGGATCACACGTCGGCAGATCACCCGCGACCTGTTTCCCGATACAGCCACCTTCTTCGTCAGTACCGTCCTGCTTCCGCCGCTCGCGCGTCGTATCGCTCGCGCGTCATGGTTGGTCGCCGAGTGCCTGAGTCTTCTCAGGCCGCTGCGCAGCCACTACTGCGCTCTTATCCGCCCGCGGCCGACCAAACCCGCAGCGGAGTGACGCGTCGCAAGGACTCTTGCCCGCTGGACCAGTCGCTTCCCGACCATGCGCAGCGCCACCGCATCCAGCCCGACCGCGACACACATCGTAGCTGCGACTAACCAAGCGTCCAGCATCAGCGAACGCTCTCGCCTGTAGAGGCGTGCCAGCGACAGCTTCCGAGGCAGGAGCACGCGCTCGTAAAACCCTGGATCTCCGCGGTGCTCTTGGAGCAATTCCTCCTCGTCCCGAAAGATGAGTGAAGCCCAATCGGTGACCCCCGGCCGCAGTTTCAAGATCGTCCGATACAATCGCTCACGCGCAGCCACGTACCTAGGGACTTCCGGTCGCGGCCCGACCAGGCTCATCTCGCCTCTTAACACGTTCCACAACTGGGGGAGCTCGTCCAACTTCGAGCGACGGAGGAACCGACCTCCGCGCGTCACACGTTGATCACCCGCCACGGTAATGTGCTCGCCTGACCCTGCTCGCATAGTGCGGAACTTCACGATCCGAAAGGGCCGGCCGTGCCGTCCGACTCGCTCCTGTAGAAAATAAACTGGACGTCCATCCGCGAACCACACGACGAGCGCACACGCTAGGATGAGCGGAGAGAGAACGAGCAGGAGCGACCCCGAGAGGAGAACGTCGAACAACCGCTTGGTCCGCTCGCCACCGTGGCTTCGCACCGCCTCATTCACTTACGCACGAAACTCCTGCACGATCCCCACCACCGCCCCGATGACAGACTCCGCGTCCGCGTCTTCCATCCGGGAGTAGATCGGCAGAGAGACGAGCCGCGGGTACTCCGCTTCCGCCACCGGGAAACCGTCGCTCGCGTACTCGTAGCGCCGAGCGTAAAAGGGTTGCCGGTGGAGCGGACCAAAATGGACGCTCGACCCGATCTGGCGTTTCCTCAGCTCTTCGATGAACCGCGCCCGATCAATTCGCAACTGCTCCAAATGGAGCCGCAGCGGATACAGGTGCCTTGCATGGTCCACGTCCGATCGGACTGAGGGCACTTCCACCTCCGGCACCGACCCGAATTCTCGGTCATAGCGCGCGGCGATCTCCCGTCGGCGCTGCCACATTACCTCCACCCGCCGCAGCTGTACTCGTCCGAGAGCCGCAGCCATGTCGGTCAAATTGTACTTGTAGCCCGCCTCAACGACCTCGTAGAACCAGCTTCCGTCGGCTGCGTACCGCTTCCAGGCATCCCGGTTTATTCCGTGGAGCGACATCAACCGCACGCGATCAGCGAGCCTTTCGTCGTCCGTGCAAAACATCCCACCTTCGGCCGTCGTCAACGTCTTGGTGGCGTAGAAGCTGAAGGACGTGGGACAGCCCATCGCGCCGATCCGCCGTCCGCCAATCGAGGCGGGCAACGCATGCGCGGCGTCATCCACTACCTTCAACTCGTACTCGGCCGCAATGGCGAGCAGTGCCTCCATGTCACAGGGATGGCCTCCGTAGTGCACGGGCACGATCGCTCGTAGCCGGCCCCCCGTTTCGCGGTGGCGCCACTCGCGATCCCGGCGAGTGTACTCGCGTTCGATGGTGTCGCGAACACGATCTGGCGAAAGATTGAGCGTGTCGCGCTCCACGTCCACGAAGCGCGATCGTGCACCCAGATACTCGGCCACCTCGGCGGTCGCGGTGAACGTGATCGTGCTGGTAAGGACCTCATCGCCTTCGGTGACGCCAAGCGCCTCGAGGGCCAAGTGGAGCGCCGCGGTGCAAGAATTGACGGCTACCGCATGGCTAACGCCGAGGTAGCGGGCAAATTCCTGCTCGAACGCCTTGGTCTCGGGACCGGTCGTAATCCAGCCAGAGCGTAGCACCGCGGTAACAGCCTGGATTTCTTCGTCAGTGATGTCCGGAAGCGCGAATGGCAGATGGGAGTCGAGCCGACGCAACACATCTGAACTTGGTAGAGGTTTGCTTTGCTGCCCGATCAAGCGCCCATCACCTGCTGCGCCGGCCCAGACCGGCGGTCGGACCGACGGCTGCGCTGGGGTCCTTCGGAGCGCGATGCGACATGCGCGCCGTTCGTCAACCCGACGCTCTCTGCGAGAACCTGGTGCAGGAGAATGGGATCGTCCTTCTCGACCAACTCACGGATGAGCGGGACGAGCGCCCGAATGCCCGCTGCCCGCCCACCCACCTCGCCCAACATGATCTTCGGATGGCTGCTCGGCTTTGCGTTCGCGGAATCCCACCACAGCTCCTCATGCAGCTTCTCGCCAGGTCGGAGTCCCGTTTCGACGATCTCGATGTCCGCGCCGGGCCGAAGACCGCTCAGTCGGATCAGGCGTTCCGCGAGATCCCAGATGCGGACCGGCGTCCCCATGTCCAGCAGCGCTACCTTCCCGGCCGAGTCGGGAAGCGCGACGGACTGGAGCACGAGCTGCGCAGCCTCCGGCGTCGTCATGAAGTAGCGCGTCGCCTCACGGCTCGTCACGGTTACCGGCCCGCCGGCCGCGATCTGCCGCTGGAACAATGGCACGACGCTCCCGTTCGAGCCGAGCACGTTGCCGAATCGGACGATCACGCCCTTCATCCCGTTCTCCCGCGTCTCCTCGGCCACCAGCAGCTCTGCGAACCGCTTCGTCGCGCCCATCACGCTCGACGGCCGCACAGCCTTGTCCGTCGAGATCAGGACGAACTTACCGGCCTGCGCCGCATGCGCCGCTTCCAATGTCGTCCAGGTTCCCAGGATATTGTTCTCCACCGCCTCGGCGAGATGAAACTCCATCAGGGGGACGTGCTTGAACGCCGCCGCGTGGAACACGTGCGTCGGGCGCACCTCCTTCATGATGCGCGTCATCCGCCGCTGGTCCCGCACATCCTGGATGACGTCCATCAGCGGAGCCTTCGGCTCCCGCCGCGCCAACTCCTCACACAGGAAGAACAGCTCGTTCTCGTAGCGGTCGATGAGGTAGATGATCTCCGGCTCCAGCTTCACGAGCTGGCGCAC
>Ga0066710_100007606_pt1 | contig 10385 bp, 7 predicted proteins | sample GraSoiAngelo_159_FD_79666 | JGI IMG/M metagenome (GOLD analysis project Ga0066710, IMG submission 79666) | Grasslands soil microbial communities from the Angelo Coastal Reserve, California, USA - 14_1009_16_40cm | ecosystem: Environmental > Terrestrial > Soil > Grasslands | place: USA...
AGATCCGCGAGGGTTTTGGCGGCGTGTTTTTGATCATTGAAAATTTCGAGGCCGATTTTGGCCCCGAAAGCGTTCGTGGACGTTTCGGAGATAATCCGTTGAAAAATCGGGCGGACAGCGCGCATTCTTTCTCGCAGCGCCGCAGTAAAATCTTCGACGGACGAAAAGCGCAGGCTAAGTGCGAGCCGCTGCAAAGGTTCCGGTTCTTGCGGGACAGTGTGTGTCTGCTGTTCGGCCTCGATCTGCAAACGATGCTCGACACGGCGGAGAAACCGATATGTTTTGTCGAGCGTCAACACTTCACCGCGCGGCAACAGGTCCAATTCACGAAGGGCTCGCAGGGCCCTGAGCATACTCCCTTCCTGCAGGAATGGATGATGCGCGCCGTGGACAAGCTGAAGTGCCTGCACGATGAATTCTATCTCGCGAATGCCGCCGCGTCCGAGCTTGACGTCGCGCTCGAGATTGTCAGGTCCGACCACGTCGCGCTCGATGCGTCGCTTGATGTTGGCGATCTCATCGAGCAAATCGGGCGTCGGGCTTTTCGGATAAATAAAAGGCTGATGTTGCCGCAAGAATTCGTAAGCCAGCTCGCGACTGCCGGCGATTCCGCGTGCCTTAATCAAAGCCAGGCGCTCCCAGGTTTCGCCGAAACCAGCGTAGTAATTTTCCATGCTCTCGAGCGACCGAGCGAGTGGCCCGGCAGAACCTTCCGGACGAAGGCGCAGATCAACGCGAAACAGTGAGCCTTCTGGATGACGTGTGGAAAATGTCTCAAGGATTTTCTTTCCCAGCCGGTTAAAGAACTCGTGATAGGAAAATTGTGGCGTGAGCTGGCCTTCCTCACTGTAGAGAAAAAGAAGATCGACATCGGAGCTGTGATTTAGCTCGGCGCCTCCGAGTTTACCCAGCGCTAGAATGGCGAATTCGGCAGCCGGGGAACCGTAACGCTTCTGGAATTCCGCATTCCGATGTTCGCAGATGCGGCGAATGCAAATATCCGCGATCTGCGAAAGCTCCGCAGTCGTCTCCTCAAGTGGCGCCAGGTTCGCAAGCTCGCGCAGCGCGATCCGCGTCATCTCACGGCCTTTCCAGACACGAAGAGCGGCGAAATTCTCCGCTGCGATTGAATCACCAGCTACACTGCGAAGCTCGTCGAGCATTTCTGCATAGCCGCGAGACGCGAGACATACTTCAGGCTGGCGAAGCCAAAGAAGAGTTTCGGGATTCCGCACCAATCGCGTCGCGCAAATGCTCGAGACGGCCAGAAGATGAAGCAGGGAAGCTTCACCCAGCGGAAATTGTTCGACGACATCAACAATTGGCGGCGCGGAGGGCGGCCACCGTTCGCCAAGTTGGACAAGGCTGGTTTCGACCTGTGAGGGATTGAGCGACGTGGCTGCTTTTTCTCGAACCCAACGATCAACGCGAACCATCACGCGGAACATCACGCGGATTTGTCCGAAAGACTAGTCGTCGGGCCGCGCTTGATTATGCGGAAGGGGGAGGCGCCAGGACGCGAAGCGATTTTTCTTTGATTTGGAAATCAACCGGACAGTTGCCGGCCAGTTCGCCGTCCAGTTCTATCGGAACATCCTGCGCGCTCGTTATGCGCAACCGCTGAGTCTGAAAATATTCAATCTCAGGGACGCGAATGTCCGAGCTAAAGACAACGTCTTGCAGATATTTGATAATTTCGAGGTATCCGAGCCGTTTGAAGACGACTACATCAAACAAGCCATCATCGATGAGCGCGTGTTTGAAAAATGGAAAAGGCCCTCCGTAAAGACGCCCATTTCCGATGAGAACAAACGACCCCTCTTCAACGGGAGCATTCTCCGACTCGATAACCAGCTTCGGCGGCTGGCGTGCCGCAATTTGCGCGGCGGAGATGAGATAACTGAGCGGACCGAAACTGCGTTTGAAAGCGAGGCTGGTCTCCTTGACGACTTGGGCGTCGAGTCCCACGCCGGCGAGTTGGACGAAGCATTTCGCGTTCGCGCTCGGAAGATCGACCAGTCGCATGTTCCCGCCCTGAATCACGTCCCAGCAAAGTTCAAGATTGTGCGACGGCAGGCCAATCTCCATGGCAAAGACGTTCACCGTGCCGATTGGGAGCAGTCCCAATGCGACATTGCTTCCGGCGAGACCGTTGACCACCTCGTTGACGGTACCGTCGCCACCGGCCGCAACGATTTTTCCAAATCCCTCCCCGACAGCTCGCCGCGCCAGCGCCTCTGCCTCACCGGGATGCGACGTGATGTGAATGAGACAACCGCGAGTGATCGATTCAACACGTTCCTGCCAGTATTTCGCCTCCTCGTTACCTGCGGCCGGGTTGAGAATGACGACTGTATTACTCACACGAAAGGTGGACGCGGGCTTTGATCTTTTCTTCAAACTCGGGCTGCGTAACATCTTCGCGTGCAAAAATTGCGTCGGCTTGCATTGATTGCGTTGGGGGGAGCGTTTGCGCTTGGCGCTATCGCCCTGATCGGTGTGAACCTGTATGTGCAATCGCAAGGGACACAAGCGAAGATTCAGCAGGAATTAAGTCGCCAGCTGGGGACAACGTTGGAGATTCGCAGCATGAGCGTGACCCCGTGGGGCGGACTCGAACTGAGCGGCATTACCATTCCGCAAACCTCCCCCGTGAGCCCGAGTCATTTCCTTGAGGCAAGAACATTTCGTCTTCGTGTTCGCTTCCTCTCGCTCTTTTCCCGGCGACTGGTGATCAAAGATGTCTCGCTCGTCAATCCAAACATAGTCTGGGCGCAAAACGCCGAGGGAAAATGGAGGTTGCCCGGTGCGCGAAAAAAAGAAGCGCCGGTGGTTTCGGCAAATCCGCCTCCAAATATCCCCGAGTCGCGAACGCCAAGCGAACCGGTCGAACCACCGGCGCCTCCCGCCGTCGCCGCCACGCCGGCTCATCTTCCCTCCCCACCTCAAGTGACAGTGGATAGATTCGCGAAGCGATCCCGAAGGCCTTCAGTGACGGTCGCTCCGGAAGTTCAACGGCTTAACATCGAGAACGGGAATTTTACCTTTCTCGATCGCGGCGGTAGAATGCTCGCGAGTTTTACGGGCGTAGATTTTCGCTCCAGCCTGCGCAGCGCATTCGCCATTCGTGGGAAAGCGAAAGTCGCGAAAATTTCATTGCGGGACCGCTTTTTTCTCGAACAACTACAATCCCCGCTCCGCTACGAACCTGACGTGCTGGAGCTTTCGAAAATATCTGCTCACGCGGGGAGCGGTGAAGTCAACGGCTATTTCGCCATGCAACCGGAAGCGGAGGATTCTCCCTTCACTACGAGGGTGACATTTAGCAATGTGCTGGCCGATCAGATTATCGCGGACGCAGGCGGTTCGAAAGGAATTGTGCAAGGCAAACTGGAGGGGAGTTTCCAGGCGTCTGGGGAAACTGCTGATCCCGATGCGCTAATTGGGAAGGGCGAGGTCTTCCTGCGTGACGGGCGGGTTCAGCAATATAGCCTGCTGGTGTTGCTTGGCCAGATTCTTCAGATCGAAGAGTTGAGAGAGCTTCATCTCGAACAGGCCCACGTAAAATACCATGTCAAGTCGGACTTGATCATAATCGACGAGCTGCTCTTGCACTCAGCAAACATTCGGCTCTCGGCGTCCGGAACGGTCACGTTTGACGGGAAGCTGAAGCTCAACTCTCAGCTGGCGATCAACGAAAAAATTCGCGGCCAGCTCTTCAAAGCGATTCGCCAGAATTTTCAGCCAACCAACGAACCCGGCTATTTTGCCCTCGATTTCCAGGTTGCCGGCAACGTTGATAGACCGAGCACAAATTTGATGGACAGGCTGGTTGGGCGCGATCTTGGCAATGTGATCAATCGCCTGTTCGGCGTTGGAAAAACAGAGCGACCGAAGAAAAAAAAGAAGCGGGCCGAAGCAGCAACATCCACCGCCACGCCTTCGCCGTCTGCTGCCCCAGGGGAGACGCCGTTGAACTTTGCCACAACGCCATCCCCGTCGCCATGAGAGTGATCGCCGGCAGCGCCGGCGGCGTCCGCCTGTCGGTTCCCAAGCGCGGTGTCCGGCCCACGATGGATCGAGTCAAAGCGGCGATCTTTTCCAGTCTGGGTGACGCGATTATCGGCGCGCGAGTTCTCGATCTTTTCGCCGGAAGCGGCGCACTCGGAATTGAAGCGCTCAGCCGTGGCGCGTGTTCTGTTCTCTTTGTAGAAGAAGATCGAGAATCGACCAATGTCATCGAGAAAAACCTCGCTAAAACAAAATTCGAGGCGCGTGTTCGACAACAGAGCGTTTCCGATTTCCTCCGGTACGTTTCTGGTACTGAAAAATTCCAAATCGTCTTTGCCGATCCGCCCTACGAAAAAACAAAATCGGGCGAGCGCTTCACGGAAAAGCTCCTGACGAGTAAAAAATTGGGGGAGTTGCTCGCTCCCGGAGGCGTGTTCGTATTGGAAAAACACCCGGGCGAAGCTCTTCCTGAAACCAATCTATGGCATGTTGCTCGCCAGAAAAAATACGGCGCCACCGAAGTCCTATTTCTATCTGCAACCCATAATCCGCAAGGAGTTCACCCGCCGCGGCGGGCAATCGAGTGATTCGTTTTATCTACAATTTGTTTTGGCCCATCGGGCTTCTGTTCTTTTTGCCCGGCTATTTGATGAAAATGGTCCGACGCGGCGGTTACCGCAAAAAATTCGGTCAGCGCCTGGGAATTTACGACCGCGAGCTGCGTGCGTGGCTGTCCCAGAGTGGCGGCAAAAGGCCAACATGGCTGCACGCGGTGAGCGTGGGCGAAGTCATGATTGCCCTGAAGCTGGTCCAGCAGCTGCGAACGCTCGAACCTGATGTGCCTTGTGTGTTGACCACGACGACCACAACCGGATTTGCTTTGGCGAACAAGAACGCTCCGCCATGGATCGAAGTCATGTATACGCCGCTTGATTTTTGGCCAGTCATGCGCCGCGCATTTTCCACCATTCGTCCGGCGAAGATTGTCCTCGTTGAAGCTGAGATTTGGCCGAATCTGGCTGCCAAAGCGCATGCGCAGCGCATTCCGCTCGTGCTGGTCAATGCGCGGTTATCGCCACGTTCCGAGCGGCGATTTCGACGGTTTCGATTTTTTGTCGTGCCGACGTTTCGGCTTCTGGATCTGATCTGCGTGCAGGAACGGGATGATGTCGATCGATGGACAGCGCTCGGTGTAGAGCGCAGCCGGATACGCCACACTGGCAGCATCAAATACGACCCCGCCAGTTTAGATGATTATCTGAATGCTCAAGCGGCCGGTCCGTTCCAATTGGATGCCTTAAATCCGGAGCGCCCCGTGCTTTTCGGTGGCAGCACTCATCGCGGTGAAGAGGAAATTCTTGCCAAAATTTTTGCGCGATTACGTCAGAAATTTCCGTCACTCTGTTTGTTCATTGCGCCGCGCCATGTGGAACGCGTGCCAGCAATCCGAGCACAACTCGAGGCTTTATCGCTGCAGGTCCGGCTGACGAGCGAAGCGACGAATCAAAGCGAAGCCGAAGTTGATTGTGTGCTTCTCGATGCAACTGGTGACCTTCGACGCTGGTATAGTATTGCAACCGTCGTGTTCATCGGAAAAAGCATGACCGCGCACGGCGGGCAAAATCCGGTCGAACCGATTATCGCGCGCAGGCCGGTCGTATTTGGTCCGCACATGGAGAATTTCGTTACGCTGGCGGTAACGCTTGTATCGAAGGAAGGCGCCATCCAGGTTCATGACGTAGAGTCACTTGAACGGACGATCGAGAATCTGCTGGTCGATGCTGAAGCTCGCCAACGGCTCGTCCGAAATGCGCGTGAAGTGTTAGACCAGCACCGTGGTGCAACCGCTCGGGCCGCAGCGTTGATCGCCAATCTTCATTCGGAACAAATACTCTAGCCGCTCCTGCGCTTGCGTTTGTCACATCGCTTGCAGGAGAAAGAGGCTGGCAATTTGCCTTGCGTCCGAGAGCAGCAATTCGATATTGCCCGCGCTTTTACGACCCTATCGTCTAGAGGCCCAGGACACCGCCCTTTCACGGCGGTAACACGGGTTCGAATCCCGTTAGGGTCGCCATTCGGCTCGGCCTTTATCAAGGTCCTCGCTCATGACTACGCTTCGCGCAGCCACTCGAAAAGCGGAATCCGCAACCGAAGGCCGAGTCGAATGATCCTGAGTTAAGTAGCGCGAGTCCCCGGCCCGCCAGTCGGACGGACTCGTCCAGCGGCGAGCTTGCGAGCGGCGCTAAATTGCAAGCGAGACGCATGCGCTACTCTATTGATGGAAGCGGTTTTCAAGAACCGATTTGGAGGGCGTTTCTGTAAAACGCCAATCGACTTGTACTCCCGCGACCGGCCATATCTAGCGCCTCCCGTAAATCACACCCTCGGCGGTGCGCGCGACCGGCTGGTAATGTTCCGCCAGAAGTTTGGCCAGAATCGGAAAGTTCTTCACTGGATAGGGCGCCATTTTCGGGTCCGCTTGAACATCGACAATGTAGGTGGGCGAATGTTTGGCAAAATCGTGTTGGAGATTTTCCCACGCGCCTGGAACGATTCGATTGCGCGTGTCAACACCCGGAAGCACCCCTCCGAAAATGAGGCCAGTAAGCGGAAACGTTGTGATGTACCGACAGGCAGGACGCCGGCGAGCATCCCGATACATTTTGGCAGTCTGACCCCAGACGAAAATTCTATCGTCAGTGCTCGCATGCGTGGCCAAATATCGTCCCGCTTCAGACGGGCCCCGTCGCGGAGTCAGCCCGGTCCAGTGTATGATTGAGAAGACAAGAACCGTAAGAGCCAGCCACGCGTACGTGACCGCAGGTCGTAGTAGACAGTGGGGCGGCTGCATCGTCAGGGACCAAAGTCGTGCGTAGTACGGTGCCGCGAGCAATGCGAGCGGAGGGATCAATTGGACATAGTAGTGAGGGTAGAAGCGAGCGCCCGCTGCAACGCCAATCGCCGAGGCAGCAAGTAGCCCTAAAAGCGCTGTCCGTTCTGCCGTCTTCGCAGCCCAAATCTCGCTCTTATCGCGGCATGCCATTATCGCCCCCACTACCAAAGGCAAACAGGCCCCGATGAACGCCAGCGTGAGCAAGATTCCTTTCTCCCAAAACACGTGCGGAATGTCATGATCAGCAATTGTCCAATAGAACGCGTCACGGAGGATGCCTTGTTTCCAAAGCACAAGCGTCACCAAGCCAACGGCTGCGAAAAATCCTAGCGTGAGCATCGTCGCCTGAATAACCGAATTCGTTCGCGTCAAACTGCGGCTGGTTCGATAGCTCGGGAGGAGTAGATAGATGCCGAGGGGGATTGCCGCTATCGCGGCGGGCTGTTTGAGCAGGAAGGCCGCGCCGAGAAGCGCGCCTGCTGGGAAGAGTTCGGGTCGCAGTCGCGACGAACTGCGGCGGAGTGCGATTGCCCACGCCCAGATGATAGCGAGATTCATTAACATCTCGCCATCGAATGCGAGGGTCTTCCACGTCCACCAGGATTGGAAAACACCGTAGAAGAGCGCGGCAATCAAACCGGTATTGCGATCAAACAACTCGCTACCGATCACATAAAGGCCGGCCATCGCGCATAGCGTCCACATCAGCGCGACTATATGAAGCGCTTTCCAATTGAACTTACCTGCTACTTTGAACACTGCGGCGTACGTCCAGAAGAGAAGTGGCGGTTTGCGCTCTACCGCGTCAATGTAAGGCCGCCCACCGTCAACGATCTCGTTCGCCACCACGGAATACATCGCTTCACTGTCAATTGGCCGGGGATGAACAAGGGATGGAAGGCGAATCGCTATCGTGAGGAAGATAATCCCAAGCGCGGCGAGGCGAAATTGGCGCGACCTATGAGTTGGCACACCGATCATTGTGCCGATTAATTTCCGGGTATCCCCCGCTTAAGAGAATCGTAAATGTGCGTAACTTTCTCGAAAACCTCATCAACTGTGATTGCTTGCATACAAAGATTGTTGCGGCAGACGGATTGCCGGTTGTTGTAGGCGTTCACGCACGGACTGCACGCGATGCCGGCCCACAGGGCGGTCGCGTTTGGCGAGCGCGCGGCAAATAGCGCCGGTGTCTCCGGCCCGAACAACGTGACGACGCGAATTGGCGTCATGGAGGCAAAATGAGCCGGGCCACTGTCATTTGTCACCAAAATCTCACTGCGCGCGTAAAGCACGAGCACCTGTCGCAGAGTCGTTTTTCCGGCAAGCGGTATCACGCGGCTTGAACCGACCTCGTCTGCAAGCTGGTTATTGGAAGCGGCCTCGGCCGGCGCACCGGTAAATCCGATAAACAAATGCGGATAACGTTCGAGCAGCCGCCGCGCAAGTTCGACATAACGCAGAGGCGGCCACCGCCTCAGCGGCAGCAAGTCGCTCGCGTTTGGGTTGAGCAAGATGAGTGGCGCAGAACCGATGCGAGGATTTTCGCGCTGTAGCAAAGCATCGATTTCAGCAACTTCAGACAGGGAGGGCCGAAATCTTGCGAGTGGCTGGTTTACAGAAGGCGTAAAGTCGAACGTCGGGAGCACCGCCGGATCGCGGGTCAATGCTTCAACCATCGCTTCGAACATCTGACTTGTATGGAGATGAGGATTGTATAAAAGCCGGTGCGTCATTAAGTCGCCGCGGTACGGTCCGTCGCCAAAAAAAGTATGAAAACCAACACGCGATTTGGCGCCGGTCGTAAACGTCATTATCGCGGAGAAGCGTGTCAGAAATTCCATATCAACGACCGCGTCGATGCCGATTTTTTGGACCCGGAGCACCGCTCGCAGCGCACCAGCCACGAGTCCAAAAAGACTCTGCGTCGCGATCGTTATCACATTTCCCTCGGGAATGATCTCCATGACGTCGAGAATGAATCGATTGTCTTCGAATACGATGAAGTAAACGTTTTCACGTCCAACCATTTCGATCGCGCGACGAATTGCAGGATAGGCAAGAACGGTTGAGCCCTGCTCCGCGAACTTGACGAAGAGAATCCGCTGAACCTGGCGCGGTCCTGGAGGCCCGGCGGATTCAAAGATTCTTCTGAGAAGAGTTAAAATGGCACAAAGCGGCGCACCAATCCAGCGATCGGTGCGTTGCAAAGTTGAAATGTTTGCCGGGAGATCCATTCTCTGGCGATTCCTAAGAGGGCCAATGTGGGACAGATTGTGCGAATCGGCCAATCTTTGCGAAAAGTTTTAGGTTGGGTAAAAGATGGTCTTTTCACGAGTTTTGTGCTAGAAAATAGACTCGTCTATGCAGGCCTTCTTCCACCAATCCGAGTTGGATCAGCCACACCCGGCGCGAGCGCGGGCGATCATCAAAGCGCATCCGGAAGTTCGCCAGTTAATGGTGCGGAATCCGTACACCGCGTTGATCGCTCTGTCGCTGCTGATCATGCAAACGGCTATCGCATTCGGGATGGGCACGCTGGGATTCGGTTATTGGTGGCTCAGTCTTCTGATCGCATATTGCATCGGCGCGTTCGCCAATCATGCCAATTACGTGATCATCCACGATGCAACCCATAACCTCATTTTCCGGAGCAAAAGCTGGAACAAAATGGTGGCCATCATCGCCGATCTCCCGAACCTCACGCCCGGCGCGATGGGTTTTCGCGTTTATCATTTGAAGCATCATTCGCATCAGGGCGATTTCGAATGGGATGCCGACCTCGCGAATCATTGGGAAGCTCACCTCGTCGGGAATAAATGGTATCGGAAAGCGCTTTGGCTGATGTTCTTTCCGTTTTTTCAGCTAACGCGACCTCCGCGCATAAAAGCGATCACCATGTGTGACCGATGGTTTTTGGTGAATCTTGCCTGCGCCGCGGCTTACGACGTGGCGGTGGTTTATTTCTGTGGATGGGCTGGGCTATTCTATCTCGTGCTTTCGTTTTTTTTCTCCATTGGCCTGCATCCGGTTGGCGCGCGCTGGATCCAGGAGCACTACACAAACGACCCCGAACAGGAGACGTACAGTTATTATGGCCCGATCAATCTGCTGTGTCTGAACATGGGTTACCACAACGAGCACCACGATCTGCCGTCCATCCCTTGGAACAATCTGCCGAAAGTGCGCTCGCTCGCACCGGAATTTTACGATACCCTCAAATATCATTCATCATGGAGTCGGTTACTTTTTCAATTTATTTTCGACAAGCGATACAGTTTGTACTCGCGCATCGAGCGCACGAAGCAGAGGAACGATTCCTCGCGTGCGTTGCCGCGTACGATCAAAGATCCGATAAACGGCGTTGCCCTGACCGCGACCGCCAATAGATTCTAGAAGCTATGGAACGGCCCGCTTACGTCTCGAACAAAAACGAAAGTGTCCGCATGTTCGAGAGCAATTTCATGGAGTTCTTTTCGCA
>Ga0066710_100007608_pt1 | contig 10385 bp, 7 predicted proteins | sample GraSoiAngelo_159_FD_79666 | JGI IMG/M metagenome (GOLD analysis project Ga0066710, IMG submission 79666) | Grasslands soil microbial communities from the Angelo Coastal Reserve, California, USA - 14_1009_16_40cm | ecosystem: Environmental > Terrestrial > Soil > Grasslands | place: USA...
CCCGGCGGCGGCGCGCTTCCCGCGGGCCTTCGGTTGCGCCGCGCCGCGCTTCGCGCCGGCCGCAGCCGACCGTGCGGCGGCGCCCGGCTGCTTCGCGCGCGCGCGCGTCGCAGTCCCAATCACCGCAACCTTCACGCACACCACCGGCGGCAGGCCTTCGGCGATCGCCTGCCACGACGCCCCGCCGTCGGTCGATCCGAACACCTTCCCGCTGCGCGTGCCGAAGTAGACGCCCGCGGGGTTGAGCGGATCCGTGTCCAGGCTGTCGCGCAGCACCGTCTCGAGCGCGTTCCGCTGCGGCAGCCCGCGCGTCAGCGGTTCCCACGATTCGCCGGCGTTGCGCGTGCGATACACGCGCAGCCGGCCCTCGGGCGTGCAACGGAACATGTCCGATTCGAGCGGCACGATGTACACCGTCTCGGGGTCGTGCGGGTGCGCCGCCATCGCGAACCCGAAGTCCGAAGGAACGCCGTTCGCGATGTCCTGCCACGAGTCGGCGGCGTCCACGCTGCGGTAGAGGCCCCAGTGGTTCTGGAGGAACAGCCGCTCGGGCACCGCTGGATGCTGCACGATCTTGTGCACGCACTGGCCGAACTCCGGGTGCTTGTCCGGCAGGAACTCGGCCCGCACCCCCCGGTTTCGCACCTGCCACGTGCGGCCGCCATCGTCCGAGCGGTACACGCCGCCGGTCGAGATCGCGACGAACAGCCGATCGCGGTGCACGGGATCGGGAATGATCGTGTGCAGGCACTGCCCGCCGCCCCCGGGCATCCATTGCGGGCGGTGAGGGTGGTCCCACAGGCCGCGCACGAGCGACCAGCTCGCGCCGCCGTCGCTCGACTTGAACAGCGCGGCTGGCTCGGTGCCGCAATAAAGCGTGCCGGGATCGTCCTCGCGCCCCGCCACCACCTGCCACACGCGCTTGAGCGAGGCGCTGGTGTCCTCCGGGAATCGCACCGGCAACTGCTCGTGGCTGGTCCACGTCGTGCCCAGATCGTCGCTCGTGTACAGCACGGGACCCCAGTGATCGCTCGATCCTCCGGCGAACAGGCGCCGCCGGCCGGCGCGCCGGTCGAGCGCGAGCGCATAGATCGACTGGCCGGGGAAATGCGGCCCGCCCACGTCCCACCGCCGGCGCGCACCATTCGAGCGCAGGAAGAACGCGCCCTTGGTGGTGCCGACGAGAACCAGGACGTCGCCGTCTCGCGGCGTGAGCTCATGGGTCACAGGCATGCGGGACCTCCGGGTGAGGGATCCGGGTTGTTCGCTACCGGGGAGAACGCGCAGACGCTATCACCGCCGCCTGCGGGCGCAAACGTCGCGCGATGCCTCACCATGCCATGGAAGCCACGCTGACGAACGATCCGTCCTTTTCGTCCGACTTGAGGTAGCGCAGTTGACGGCCGGGCCCCGGCTCGGCGCAGCGCAGCATGGCGTAGGTCGGGGCGAATCCGCAGATGCGAGTGGCGTCGTCGTGGGCCGCGATCGCCTGGAACCATGCGTCGGCGTCGCCGAGGCGCGCGGCCTCGAGCGCCTCGCGATCGAACGCCTCGACCTCGGCGCGCGTGCGCTCGTCGGGCGCCGGATCGCCGAACCGCGGGCCGACGTGGGACAGGTCCACCGCGGCCACGTACATGGTCCGCCCCCCGAGCCGCCGCTCGGCGTCGCGCACCGATTGGATCAGGGCCTCGAACTCCGCGCTGTCGCGCGGCGTCAGGCCTTCGTCGAGCAGCGCGTGGAAGCCCCCGCACAGGATCGGCACGATCTTCGCCCGGTCGCCGAGGCGGTGCCGCAGGTACACGGCCTGGAACTCGATCGAGTGCTCGTCGCGGTGGACGAGCTCGGAGTGGTAGGCGGCGTCCCCGAGCGGTACCGCGACCGCATCCACGAACGCCAGGTCGCACTCGACCTTGCCGAGCGGCGTCTCGAAGTGCTTGCGGGTGAGCGCGTACAGATCCGACATCAGGGAGTGGCCGGTGCCGAACACCACGACGCGCAGCGGCTCCCGGGCCGCTGCGGCGGGGTCGAGCTCGAGGAAGCTGCGCGCCAGGAGCGGGCCGGCGCGCCGCGGGTCGAGGTGCGGCGCCATCAACGCGCGCGGCGCCGGGACCGGAGGCGGCGGGGCTTCGGCCGCGCGCCATTGCTCGGCTTCGGCGAAATGACCGTCGAGGAAGCGGCGCAGCGCCTCGGGATCGGCGGGATACGAGCGGCCGTCGAACGCCGCCTGCCGGATCTCGAGCGCGTGGTAGGCGTCGCGCAGCTCCCGATAGGCGCTCTGGAACCGCGGAGAGTCCAGCATCAAGAGCTCGTCGAGCCTCGCCACGAAATCTCGCACCATGTTCGCCATTCGCAGGTCCTTGTTCTCGCGCATCAGGATCGCCGTGATGTCGGTGATCGACGCGGTGCCGTCGAACAGCTGCAGCAGCGCCAGCGACTCGAGCCCGAGCACCGGCTGGCCGGGAACGACGCCGAGCGGATCCTGCACCAGCAGCATCTCGCGCTCGCCGTCGCCGACCGGCATCAGGATCAGCGGCCGGAGCTTCGGATACTCCGGGATGTCGTCGCCGGCGGGCCGGGACACGCCGGGCGGGAGCACGATGCGCGAGGCGCCCCGCGGCTCCTCCGGAGTCTCGGCTGGCTCCGCCCGCTGAGCGTCGCCCGCATCGGGCGGCTCCGGGCCCGGCAGCACGATGCGGGGCGCGGCTCCCGGCGGCGGCTCGTTCTCCGCGCCGGGGACAATGAGGCGCTTGGGAGGGTTTTCGGAAGCGGGCATGTGGGAACGCTCGAAGTGGCGTGGCAGTCGGCGCCTGGCGATCGCCCGCGGCTTGCGATCGAGCGCAGTCTAGCGTCGAGCGGAGCGTTGCCTCAAGCGGCGCCGGGGCGCGGCCAGGGGGAACGCCGCCGCGGGGCTCGAGCTTGTGCCCCGGCGGCGGCGTTCCTTGCGGCCCTCGACGATGGAACGGACGGGCGCGGCGCACGGACCCGGGCGCGGTGCCCTCGAATCGAACGCTACTGGCCCGCGCTCAGCACCAAGCTCAGCGCCGCGGTCTTGCCGTAGCCCTTGATGTTGTACGTCATGCCGTTCGAGGAGTCGGCGTAGCTCGTGATGCCGGAGGTCGCCGAGGGCGCCGCCGACGCCGACGACCGATCCTCCCACGCGGCCCCCGAGCCGGTCGTGTTCGTGAACGGGTTCTTGAAGTTCGCTCCCGCGCTGGGGAGCCCGTTCGCCACCTGGCCGCCGGTGTCGGCGTAGACTCCGTCGTTCTGGACCCCGTAGTCCTCCGAGGCGAGCTGGAACGTGTGCATGTTGGACTTGGTGCTGCCTTCCTTGGCGCGGTTCTGCATGGCGATGAAGTTCGGGATCGCGATTGCCGCCAGGATGCCGATGATGACGACCACGATCATCAGCTCGATCAGCGTGAAGCCCCTTGAACGATGAGGCATGGCTCCTGCTCCTTATGTTGAGGGGCGGCCCGGATGACCGTCGTGGATTCCTCTGGCGCGCAACAAGGTAGGCTGCAAGCGCGATGCCGGGCCGCGATGCGCAGGCGGCTGCGACGCTAGCGGCTGCGGGCGCAGCGAGCTGGCGGAATTGGTGGCCTGCTCGCAGGAGAGGGGCGTCGGCCCCGGTGAACGGGCACGACGCACGAGTGCCCATGGCAAGCGGCAACGGGAAAGTCGAGCATTGCCCCGGCGGGGCGAGGGCTGGTCGCCGGCCTGGGCCCGCGACGGGGACCTCGGGCTCTTACTGTCCCGAGGTCAGCACGAACGTGAACGCCGAGGCGGTGCCGTACCCCTTGATGTTGTAGGTGTTCCCGCTGGCGGAGTCGGCGTAGCTCGTGATTCCCCTGATCGCCGACGGCCCCGCGGAGGACGAGGAGCGATCCTCCCAGGAGTTGCCGGAGCCGGTCGAGTTGTCGAAGGGATTCTTGAAGTTCGGCGGCAGCAACGCGGCGACGATGCTCGCGTCCGTCGCGTACTTCGAGTCGTTCTGCACGCCATAGTCTTCCGCCATCATCTGGAACGTGTGCATGTTCGACTTCGTGCTGCCTTCCTTGGCGCGGTTCTGCATGGCGATGAAGTTCGGGATCGCGATCGACGCGAGAATCCCGATGATCACCACGACGATCATCAGCTCGATCAGCGTAAAACCACTCGAATTCCGTCGCATGGCGACCCCACCACGTTGAGGGCTTTCAGCAGTCACATCTCACTCCGTTCGATCCAGACGAGCAGCAAGTCCGGTGCCACCCGAGAGATTATCGGCAGAAGCCGCAAGAACTTGAGCAACCGCAACAGGGGCGCGCGCGCGGGCGTGTTTCCCGCGTGACGCGTGAACCGCAAATCATGCATCCTGCGGCACTTGCTCGGGCAATCGCGCGCGATGGCCGGCCCCGCGCTCGATGCACGGGGGGCTCAGCCTGGCACGGGGCCTGGTAAGTTGAAGACACGGGGCCAGCAGTCCCGCCTGTCACGCCCGGACCGAGAGGGAATGCCGTGAATCCATCGTCGAGCTCGATCGAGGCTCGCGCCATCGAAGCCCGCATCGAGGGCTCCGTTCGACTCGCCGGGCGAGCGTGGCTGTGCGACTCGCCGCGCGCGGTGCTGGCGGTGGTGCACGGCATCGGCGAGCACTCCGGCCGCTACGCCGCGCTGGCCTGCGAGATGGTGCGCGCCGGATTCACGGTTGTGGCGCTCGACCTCCCCGGGCACGGCGAGTCCCCCGGGCCGCGCGGCGACATGCGCTCGTGGGTCGCCGTGCGCGATCAGGCGATCGCGGCGATGTTCGCGGCGCCGGCCGGGCTTCCCGGCCAGCCGGATCGCCTGCCGCGCGCCGTGCTCGGGCACAGCATGGGCGGCCTCATGGCTCTCGACTACGCGATCGCCCATCCTCGCGACCTCGCCGCCGCGGTGGCTTCGGCCCCCGCGCTCGCGAGCGCCATGCCGCCGTGGTGGAAGCTCGCGCTCGCGAGCGCCGCCCGGGTGACGGCGCCGTCGGTGGGGTTTCCGACCGGGCTCGAGACCGACGGGCCGGGCGGGATCTCGCGCGACCCCGAGGTGATGCGGCTGCGCGACGCCGACCGGCTGGTCCACGATCGGATCAGCCCGCGGCTGTACTTCGACTTCGCCGAAGCGCGGATGCGAGTGGCGCGCGATGCGCGCCGGCTGCAGGTGCCCACGCTGCTGCTGCAGGGGGAAGCCGACCGCCTGGTGATGCCCGAGGCCACCCGGGCGTTCGCCGCCGCGGCCCCCAAGCAGCTCGTCACGCTCAAGACCTACCCCGGCGCCTACCACGAGGTGTTCAACGACCTCGACCGCGAGCAGGTCGTGCGCGACACGATCGGGTGGTTGGACGGCGTGCTGCCCGGCCAGTCCCGCGCCCACTCCGCCGGCGCGACCTGACCGCGGCGGCCTACGCCAGGAGCCGCGCCACCGCCTGGCGCCAGCGCGCGTACTCCTGCTCGCGCCAGGCGCGCGGGCGCCGCGGCTGGAACACGCGCTCCACGCGCCGCGCGGCGTCGAGCTCGCGTTGCGAGCGCCACACCCCGACGGCGAGGCCGGCGAGCAGCGCGGCGCCGAGCGCGGTGGTCTCGATCACTCGCGGCCTCAGCACCGGGACGCCGAGCAGGTCGGCCTGGTACTGCATCAGGAGATCGTTCGCCACGGCGCCCCCATCCACCTTGAGCGCGCGCACGGGGGAGCCCGAGTCTTTCGCCATCGCCTCGACCAGGTCGCGACTCTGGAACGCCAGCGACTCGAGCGCGGCGCGCGCCACGTGGGCGCGCGTGGTGCCGCGGGTGAGTCCGAACAGCGCGCCGCGCACGTCGGGCCGCCAGTAGGGGGCGCCGAGCCCCACCAGCGCCGGCACCATCACGACGCCGCCCGAGTCCGGAACGCTTCGCGCCAGCGTCTCGCTGTCGGCGGCGCGGGCGATCACGCCCAGGCCGTCGCGCAGCCACTGGATCGCGGCGCCGGCGATGAACACGCTGCCTTCCAGGGCGTACCCGGCCTCGCCCTTGGGGCCGCATGCCACCGTGGTGAGGAGCCCCATGCGCGAGGCCACCGGCCGCGCGCCGGTGTGGAGCAGCAGGAAGCAGCCGGTGCCGTACGTGTTCTTCGACTGGCCCGGCGACACGCAGCCCTGCCCGAACAGCGCGGCCTGCTGGTCGCCGGCGATCCCCGCGATCGGGATTCCATCCGGCAGGCCGCGCACGCCGCGCGTCACGCCGAACGTCCCGCTGGAGGGCCGCACCTCGGGCAGCAGCGACGCCGGCACCGAGAACAGCTCCAGCATGCGCTCGTCCCAGTCGCGCCGCCGCAGGTTGAACAGCAGCGTGCGCGAGGCGTTCGTCGGGTCGGTGGCATGCACCGCGCCCGCGGTGAGCTTCCACAAGAGCCACGTGTCGACCGTGCCGAACGCGAGCCGGCCGCGCCCGGCGGCGGCGCGGGCGCGGGGTCGCGACCGCAGGATCCACTCGAGCTTGGTTCCCGAGAAATACGGGTCGAGGACGAGCCCGGTGCGGCGGCGCACCTCGGCCTCGAGCCCGGCGCGCTTGAGCGCGGCGCAGCGCTCGGCGGTGCGGCGGTCCTGCCACACGACGGCGCGTCCCACCGGAACGCCGCTCCGGCGTTCCCACACGAGCGTCGTCTCGCGCTGGTTCGTGATCCCGATGGCGGCGATCCGGCGGGGCGCCATGCGGGCGTGGCCCAGCGCCGCGGCGGCGGCGCGCAGCGCTCCGGCCCAGATCTGCTCGCCGTCGTGCTCGACCCAGCCCGGCCTGGGGAAGTGCTGCGGGAGCTCCGCGTAGCCGCGGCCGCGCACGGCGCCGCGTTCGTCGATCACGAGCGCGGTCGTCCCGGTCGTGCCCTGGTCGATCGCGAGAACGCAGGAACGTTGCATGGCTCGTCTCCTGTTCCAAGTCCGCGGATGCCGGCCCCCGGCGAACCGCGCTGCGCCCGCGCTCCGAAATCTCGCGCGTGGGCGGCTCAGGCTTCCGCGGATCGCCGCAGCAGCGCTTCCTCCTCCCACAGCGATGCGTCGTAGGCCTGGAATTCCTCGCGCTGGCGCTCGGGACTCCAGCCGAGCTTGTGCGCCATCACCTGGGCGATGCGGGCCGCCGCCGCCCGCCCGCGATCGGGCTCCAGCCACAAGAGCGTCCGGCGCCGCACCACGTCGCTCACCCGCCGCGCGAACTCGTGGTCCACGGCGAACTCCGCGAGCCGTTCGACCTCGACGCCGGGCGGGAGCGGTGGCGGCAGCGGCTCGCACGGATCGGCGAGCGGCCGCCCGCCGCGCCCGATCCTGGCCCCGACGTGCGCCATCACGTCGCGCGCGATCGGGCGAAACGTCGTGTACTTCCCGCCCGCGATCGTGATCACGCCATGCTCCTCGATCACGCGATGTTCGCGCGAAGCGCTCCCCACGTCGTCCGCCGACGCGAGCAGGGGCCGCAGTCCCGCATACAGCGCGAGCGGCGGCAGTCGCTCGATGCCGGGCAGCGCGCGCCGCAGCTCTTCCCGCACGTAGCGCACCTCGTCGAGCGTCGCGCGCCAGGCCGCCGGCGGGGCGGGGGACGGGACCTCGATCTCGGTGGTTCCCACGAGCGACCGCCCGCCGAACGGCACGATGAAGAACACGCGCCCGTCCCGGCGGGCCGTGAGCAGCAGGCCGTGGCGGCGGGTGAGCGCGGGATAGACGAGGTGGATGCCGCGCGACGGGCGCAGCAGCGGCAGCGGATCGGGAGTGCCCGGCTTGAGCGCCTGGAACAGGCGCGCGCGCACCGCGTCGGTCCACGCCCCAGTGGCGTTCACGATCGCCCTCGCCCGCAGCACGAAGGTGCCGCCGGTCACGTGATCGCGCGCCGTCAGCTCGAACGCGCCCGCTTCCGCCGGGCGGACGGCGGCTGGCTCCGTGTGCGGGTGGATCGCCGCTCCGTGCTGCGCCGCGTCGCGCGCCACCGCGATGGCGATGCGGGCGTCGTCCATGACGGCATCCGAATAGATCCCGGCTCCGCGCAGGCCGTCGGCGGCGAGGGCGGGCTCCAGCGCCAGCGCTTCGGCGCGGCGCACCATGGAATGCCGCGAGAACGCGTCCTTGCCGGCGAACGCGTCGTACAGCGACAGGCCGGCGCGCAGCTTGAGCGACCCGATGCGGTCCCCTCGGTAGAGCGGCACCAGGAACCGGCGCGGCTCGACCAGGCGCGGCGCCATGCGACTCACGGCGGCTCGTTGCTCGAGCGACTCGCGCACCAGCGTGAAGCGACCGTGCTCGAGGTAGCGCAGGCCGCCGTGCAGCATGTGGCTGCTGCTGCTGCTGGTGCCGGAGGCGAGGTCGGACCGCTCCAGCACGGCGACGGAAATGCCGTTGCGCGCCGCGAGCCGGGCGACGCCCAGGCCGATGATGCCGCCGCCGAGGACGACGAGGTCGTACGACGTCACGAGGGACGTATCGCCGTGCGCGATGGATCGCGGCGCATCAGGGCCAACGCGCGCGACGTCGCGGCCGGCCCGTCACGGATTGCGCGAGACGTTCGGGGGCGACGACTTCAGATGCGGCACCCAGTTCATGTTCCAGTCCCACGGGATGAACGTGTCGATCACCGGTTTCGGCTTCGAATCCAGCGCCACGCGCAGCGAGTCGGGCGCGTAGCGCTTGATGAACTCGTACGCCTGGCCCGGCCCGCCGAAGTCGGATTCGTACCACGCGAACACGGAGCTCGCGCCCAGCCGTTCGAGCGCCGGGTCCCACCGCACGTGTCGCCGGCTCGCCAGCGCATCGCGACACGCGCGGTCGAGCTGAACATCGAGCGACTCCGGAACGAATGCGTGCGGCTGCAGCGGTGGGCAGCCGATCGCGGCGCACACCACCGCGAAGTGCATGCGCGGATCGAGCGCTCGCGGCCTTGGAGCCGGCTTCGTTCCCGGCGCCTGCACCGGGTAGCCGTCGAACACGAACTGCCGCTCGAACGCGTTCAGGTTCCAGGTCTTGCCCTTAAGCTCGATGAACGGGAATTCGAAGAACGGCGTGTCCTCGATGTGAATGGCCTGCACGGTCTGGTAGGGAAGCCCGTAGATCCCCTTGGCGCGAAGTTCCTTGGAGGTGGTCTGCTGCACGAAGTTGTCCACGACGAGCTGGATGACCAGGAAATTGTAGGTGTTGATTGCCCAGGCGTGGCGCTCTCGGACGGTGAGCTTGGAGGGCGTCACAGAGAGCAGCGCCTGGCGGATGCCCGAGAGCCGCTCCGCGCGTCCTGGACTCAGGCGCAGCCGGACGTAGTCGAAGCGCGTTTCGAGGGGCTCGCCCGGCTTGGACGTGACCTGGAGGTAGTCGTCGAGGAGCTTCTGGTATGAGCTGAAGTCCAGCGCCGCGCCGCCCGCGGGAGCGCCGGTCGCCCCGCGCGCGCCTTCGCCTGCGGGAGGCGCCGCGAGCCCCGCCCCCGCTGCGACCGGGGCGCAGGCGACCGCGGCGGCGAGCGCCGCGGCGATCGCGAACCCCGAGCCCGCAGGGCGGCGCGTCTGGTGCGGCGTGCGCGCATGTCGCGGATGTCGCGCACCGCCGCAGGAACCGACGTCCGTGGCCTGAAGTTTCCCGAGCGTGGCCATGGATCTCATGATCGCGCCCGCCGCTCGGCACCCGCGGGCTCGGCCACCGGCAACACGGCGTGTGGCTCCGGCGCGAGTGCGGCCTCCACCCGTGCCGGCCGCGTGCCCCCGAGCGCTGCCACCGGATGGACCATGACCAGCGTGTTGTAGTCGGGCTCGCCCGAGACCGGATCGAACCGGCGCGGGATGAGCACGTTCGCCTCCGGCCAGTAAGCCTGCAGGTGGCGCTCCTTCATGGCGGCTCGCTTCGCGATCCCCGTCCATTCGCCGGTCTCCGACCGCAGCAGGATCTCCTGCCCGTCCTGGATTCCGAGCCGGTCGGCGTCGGCCGGATGCATGAGCACCTCGCGGCGGTCGCGGCTGCCCATGAAGAAGTCGCGTGATCCGTACGTGATGCTGTTGAACTGCTTGCCGCGGCGCGTGGTGAGCAGGAACCGGCCCTCGGGGATCGACGTATCGGGGATCGCGAGCGTGGAGAAGCGCGCGCGTCCGTCCGGCATGCGGGTGAAGCCGTCGGTGAACAGGCGCTCGCCGCCCCACTGCACCCATTGCCCTTCGCGCTCCAGCCGCTCGACGTCCGCATAGATCGGCATCGCCCGCGCCATCTCGGCGCGGATGTCTCGCGCGCCACGAACCGCCAGTGCGGCCGCCAGTTCGGGACGCGCGGCGCAGGCCACGAGCATCGGGATCTCCCATTCCGGCCGCGCCTCCGGCACGCGCGGCCCCGGAATCTCGGGGCTGAAGCGGATGCGGCGCTCGGTGCTGGTCGCGGTTCCGCCCCC
>Ga0066710_100007609_pt1 | contig 10384 bp, 8 predicted proteins | sample GraSoiAngelo_159_FD_79666 | JGI IMG/M metagenome (GOLD analysis project Ga0066710, IMG submission 79666) | Grasslands soil microbial communities from the Angelo Coastal Reserve, California, USA - 14_1009_16_40cm | ecosystem: Environmental > Terrestrial > Soil > Grasslands | place: USA...
CGCGGCGCTGCTGCGCCGCGGCAGCTCTCCGGTCGAGGGTTGGCGTACTGGACCGACGGGCGTGAGGAGCGAATCCTGTATGTGACGCCGGGGTATCAGCTGGTCGCCCTCAACGCGAAGACCGGCGTGCGCGTTCCCACATTCGGGAAGGACGGGATCGTCGATCTCAAGCTGGACGACGATCAGGTCATCGATCCGCTGTCGAGCGAGATCGGGCTGCATGCGACCCCGATGGTGGCGAAGAACGTCGTCATTGTCGGCGCCGCCCACAAGTCAGGCGGCGTGCCCACCAGCAAGACCAACGTGAAAGGCTACGTGCGCGGCTTCGACGTGCGCACCGGCAAGCGCCTATGGATTTTTCACACCATTCCCAGGCCCGGCGAGTTCGGAAACGACACCTGGGAAAAGGACTCGTGGTCCTACACGGGCAATGCCGGCGTCTGGGGGCAGATCAGCATCGATGAGGAGCTTGGCATCGCCTACCTCCCCGTCGAGCTGCCAACGGGCGACTACTTCGGAGCCAATCGGCCGGGAGCGGGCCTCTTTGGCGAGACCGTGGTGGCCGTGGACCTGCAGACTGGTAAGCGCAAGTGGCACTTCCAACTCGTGCACCATGGCATCTGGGACATGGACATCCCCTGCGCGCCAATTCTGGTGGACATCACCGTCAACGGGCGCACGGTCAAGGCGCTCGCCCAGCCGACCAAACAGGCGTTCCTGTATGTGTTCGATCGGGTGACGGGCAAGCCGATCTGGCCGATTGAAGAGCGGCCCGTCGAGAAGGGCGAGGTGCCGGGCGAATGGTATTCGCCAACACAGCCTTTTCCCCTCGATGGACGCGGTCGCCCATTCAACTACGACCGCCAGGGCTTCGCGATCGACGACCTGCTCGACTTCACGCCCGAACTGCGCGAGGAAGGCGTGAAGCTCGTGTCGCGGTTCAAGCTCGGCCCCATCTTCACGCCACCAGTCGTCAGCAAGATTGAGGGACCTCTGGCCACGTTGGCCGTGGCTTCGGCAGGGGGCGGCACGAACTGGCCTGGCGGATCCTATGATCCGGAAACCCACATTCTGTATGTGTCGTCGAGCAAGAACCTGAGTCAGCTCGGGCTCGTGCCACCGCGGGATCCCTCGAAGACGGACCTGGCCTATGTGCAAGGCAATGCCGCCACGGGTGCGCGCACGACCGGCGGATCTGGCGCAAACGCGGGAGCGGAGGGTGCTGGCGGCCGTGGCGCGCCGCCTGCTACCGGCTCAGCAGCTGAAGGGGGCGGAGGCGTGGCCTTGTCCGTGCGAGGGCTGCCGATCATGAAGCCGCCGTATGGACAGATCAGCGCCATCGATTTGAACAAAGGCGAGATCATCTGGCAGGTCGCGCACGGCGAGACACCGGATAACGTCAAGAACAATCCTGCGCTGAAGGGGCTCACCATTCCACGCACAGGACGTCTCGGCAACGTCGGCACCCTCGTGACCAAGACACTGGTGGTCTCCGGAGAAGCGGGCTTCGGCACGACTGCGTCGGGCGCTCGGGGCGCGATGTTGCGCGCGTACGACAAAGCCACCGGCAAGGAGGTGGGAGCCGTCTACATGCCGGCGCCGCAGAGCGGCTCGCCGATGACCTACATGCTGAACGGCAAGCAGTATATCGTGCTGGCGATCAGCGGCGCGGGATACAGCGCTGAGCTGCTCGCGCTTCGGCTACCGTCATAGGGCATTCAGCGCCTACACTGGGCCATGACGCCGGCGCAATGATCTGCTCCCGCTGAAACCGGTCGACGGGCCGGCAAAATGGTCCGTCGGCGACTTGTCGGTGGAATGCGGCAGCTCCGTGAGCTGCCGCGGAATTCGGCGCCTCCGGGCATTTTGCCATCTGGCGCTCGCGTCGGCCCGCTCCCAGGTTTCAGCAGGAGTAGATCATTGCACCGGCAAAACTGTCCAGACCAGGACCAGGAGCCTTTCATGCCTAGACTGCTAGCCGCCGCGCTCGTCGCAATTTTGGCAACTGTCTCCTTGCGTGCAGACTCGTTCAAAGCCAACGGCGGCGACATCGAGGTCACGCCGATCATTCATGCGAGCGTGCAGATCGAGTACGCGGGCAAGGTCATTCAGGTAGATCCCTGGAGCCAGGGTGACTATTCGCGTGCGAAGCCGGCCGATCTGATCCTGGTGACCGACGACAACAGTCACCACTTGGACGTCGCGCAGATTCAGAAGCTGCGCAGACCAGGCGGAGTCGTCGTGAGCCCAGCGATAGGCAAGCCGAAGCTGCCCGACGCGACCATCATGGCCATCGGCGAGAGCGCGACTGTGGCGGGCATCGCCGTTGAGGCCATCGCGATGTACGACATCAAGCCGGGCGAACCGTGGCACCCGAAAGGGCGCGGCAACGGCTATGTAATAACGCTGGGCGGCAAACGGCTGTACTTCGCGGGCGTGACCGAGTGCGTGCCGGAGATGCAGGCCCTCAAGAACATCGACGTGGCATTCCTGCCGATGAACCTCCCGCTCCAGCGCATGTTGCCGGCTGCCCTGGCGGACTGCGTCAAAACGTTCAAGCCGAAGATCGTCTATCCCTACCACTACGACCAGGACTGGGTGTCGCGACTGACGAACGGCCGGGGCGTTCAGCCGCCGGCCAGCGCGGCCGCGACTGCCGCCAGCCTTCAGGTGTTCAGGGACGCGCTCACCGGCGGAGCGATTGAGACGCGGGGCGCTAACTGGTATCCCGCAGATCGACAGACCGGCCGCTGAAACGGGAAAATGGTGGTATATACCTGTGTGCAACCGCGGATGCTTCGAACTCTCGCGTGGGTGTATGCGGCCGGCTTCCTCGGTGTGTTCCTGGTGACGCACGCCCCGTTCCTCACCGACCAGAATGGTCTCTCGTTTGGGTTGTTCAAGATCGATCCCGTCGACGACTTTGTGCACCTCCTGTCCGGCGTTGCGGGAGTCATCGTGGCCTGGTGGGCCACGTCAGTCATACCCACGTACTTCAAGGTGATTGGCGTGCTCTACATGGCCGACGCAATTATCGGGATGACGACGAGCCGGGGACTGCTTGACGGTAGCGTCTTCACTCAAGGTCCCCTGTCGGCCGACTTCGGGCTGACGAACTGGGCGCTCAACCTGCCTCACATCATCATCAGCGGGCTGGCGCTGATCATCGGCTTTCGGAAGCCGCCACCGATTGGTCAGTAGCTCGGGTGCGAAGTCTCAAGCTCATCATCCGCATAGTTGCTCTGGCCGTTCTTGTCGCATTGGTTTGGTCTGTCCTCTTCGTCGGCCTCGAATGCTACAGCCCCGGAGGCCAGTCGCCCACCCCAGCAGACGAAGTGAGCCGTACGATATCCGGTCTCAACGGCTACGCCCGCGATCAGGTTTCGACGTTCCTCACGCTGCCTGAGTGGTACATCGTCTACAACACTGAAGAGTACGGAAGGCATCTCGGATCTCAGCCGCCGAGCAGATTCCCCTATCTCGGCTCGATTCGACAGTACTGGCGGTACTACGGGGCAGCTTGTGGCGCAACCAGGGGCGTGTATCCGTTCAGCGTGCCCAACCACCTCATGCTTGCCGTGATCGGCTCGAGCTTCTCGTTCGAGAACGCGCTGAAAGGCCTCTATGAGAATTCGATCTTTCCTTTCCTCTCGAAGCTGGTCGCGCTATGGACCGAAACGCTTCTGGGGACGCCATCTGATTCGAAAGTGGGAGCGAAGGGCAGCGCTCAGCGGCGAGTACGGTCTGAAAGCGATCTACGGTTGGCTGATCGGACTCGGGACCCATGCGTCGTATGGGAACGAGGACCTCACAATTCACGCGTGGATCGAGAATGCGCCCGATGACGTGTTCGCCGACGGTACCGTCAAACGGAAGAAGGATCTCGGCCATCACGCGTCAATCGTGACAATTCCTCGGTACGAGGCCTTCACGGTTCGGGCTTTGCTGCTCCTGGCGCAGGGCGTGCGGTTTGTCGACATCGCGGGCAACGACCATATCGTGCTGACGGTGTTGACTCCCACGAGCGCTGCCTCGGACGACGTCGGCGGCGAGGTGATCTTCCGCGAGCCTCTCCTGACGGATCCGGAGACGACGCGCGTCGCGATCAACGTACCAGTTCGGTCACTCCACGCGGTAGTTGAAGCCTTGCAACGCAGCGGTTCGAAGGTCGAGCACCTTTATGACTACTAAGGTCGCGATCTTGGTCTTGGTGTTGGTCGTGGCCGTGGCGGCGAGGCAGGCGCTCTACTATGCGGCCGGCCCTTCTGGCGAGAAAGACTGCTCACCAATAGCACCGCCTGTCACCAGCGCGTCCTCCAGCAAGGAGAGCGGTTCGGGCTCGACCGATGGTGACCTTCAATGGGCTCAGCGAGGTGGCCGAATCAACGACGTTAGCTGCCTCAACCCGACGCCTATCCGGGGCATTGTCAACGTGCAGGACGCCGACGATGTGAGGCGCGCGCTGGCCTTCGCGTCCCGGAGCGGCCTGAAGGTCTCCATCGCGGGCGCCAGACACAGCCAGGGCGGTCACGCCTTTGCGGCGGATGCCGTCGTGCTCGACATGCGCCGTTTCAACCGCATGTCGTTGAACGAAGCCACTCGATTACTAACGGTGCAGAGCGGCGCCACGTGGCACGACATTCAGAACTTCCTGCACCCACGCTTTGCCGTCAAGGCCATGCAGTCCACCGATCTCTTTACGGTCGGGGGCTCGATTTCCGTCAACGCGCACGGCATGGATCATCAGGCCGGGTCGGTGGGCGGCTCCGTGCGCTCGATGCACGTGATGCTGCCTGACGGTTCCGTCCAGACGGTCAGCCGTACAGAACAGCCCGAACTGTTCCGGCTCGTCGTCGGCGGGTATGGACTCTTCGGCATCATCCTCGACGCCGACATCGACGTGACCGAGAACGTCGTCTATCGATCCGGGCGAGAGACCGTCGACTACCGCAACTTTGTGACGTTCTTCAAGGATCGGATCCTGCGAGACCCGAGCTATCGCCTGATGTACGGCCATCTCTCTACCTCGCCCGGTTCCTTTCTGAAGGAGATGCTCGTCTACACCTACAAGGACGCGGAGGGACACCAGGCTCCCGCTGCTCCCCTCACGGAGGTCAGCGGCATCGGCCTTCGTCGGCTTGTATTCAACCTGTCGAAGTTCGGCGGCTTCCCCATGCGGCTGAAGTGGTGGGCTGAAAAGAATGTCGAGCCGCTGCTCGAGGGCTGCCCGGCCGGACGGAGCGAGGCCGGGTGCCTTGTTTCTCGAAACGATCCTATGCACGACTCCGTCCCGTATCTGATGAACCGGTTGGCCGGCGAGACAGACATCCTACACGAGTACTTCGTCCCCATTGAACAGTTCACGACCTTCATCGACGGGCTTCGTCGGATTTCACTCGCCGATCACGCCAACCTCTTGAACGCCTCCGTGCGGGTTGTTCACCGAGAGGACAACTTTCTCACATACGCGCCCGACGACAGGTTTGCCGTCGTGCTCTATCTGAACCAGACGACGGATGCAGCTGGCACCGCGCGGATGGCGATGCTCACACGCGATCTCATCGATCTCACCGCGGAGGTTGACGGGCGTTTCTTTCTCCCCTATCAGCTTCACTATTCGGGGGAGCAGCTTCGCCGGTCGTACCCGGAGATTGAGCACTTTTTTCGGGCGAAGGACGTCTACGACCCGAAGCATCTGCTGACCAACACCTTCTACGAGAAGTACGCGCCGATGGTTGTGAAAGCCAGGGAGTAGCGGCCTAGCCCCCAGCTGCCTGGGCGGGCATGTGTGTGCTCCACCATTCACCCGCACGATCCTCGGTCCATCGATGGTCGAGCGCGATGGCATCGAGCCGATCCAGCAGGCTTCGAGCCGATCCGGGACGATTTTCGCGGTTCTTCGCCAGACACGACAACACCAACGCGTCCAGTTCCTTCGGTATCGGAAGCTCGGTTCTGGCTGAAGGCCTCTTGGGCTCGTCGTGGGCGTGCGCGAGCAGAAGCTTCATCGGCGTCTCGGCTGTGAAGACGAGCTGGCCAGTCAGCAGCCAGTAGGCGACGCAGCCTGTCGAGTAGATGTCGGCGCGGCTGTCGAGATCCCCGCCCCCAAGCGCCTGCTCGGGCGCGATGAACGCTGGTGTGCCCTGAATGACGTTGGCGATAGTGAGGGCAGTTTCGCCGGCCGGCGCTTGGTACACCGCCTTGGCGATGCCGAAGTCGAGGACCTTCACGAAGTCGTGATCCTCGCCGTACCTGCATAAGAAGACGTTCGCCGGCTTGATGTCGCGGTGCACCAGCCCGCATGCCCCGGCTTCGGAGAGCGAATGGCAGATCTGCCGCAGGATCCAGACAACGCGCTCGGCGGGCATCGGCCCGAAGCGCCTGATCATCCTGTCGGCGTCGAGCCCTTCGAGGAGCTCCATCGCGTAGTAGAACGCGCCATCCTCCGCGACGCCGAAGTCGAAAATCGTGACGGTATGCGGAGACCGGAGCTGGGCGATCACCTGCGCTTCCCGCTCGAACCGCCGACGCACGTCTTCGGCAACGCCCAGGGACTCGCCCAACTGCGGCCACCGAATAAGCTTGATCGCCGCCGGACGGGCCAGCAGGCGGTGATTGGCTTTCCAGACTTCGCCCATTCCGCCGACCCCCAGCTGCTCCACCAGCCGGTAGCTGCCCAGATCGCGTTCGCGAGTGACCTCGGTGCCCAAGGCATATACGACGCGGGCGCCGACGTAGGCCATGATTACGACGAGGAGATACGGAAAGACGAAGGTGAAGAAGATGTCTAGGGCGCCTGGCGCCGCCGCCGGAGGGAAGACGGCGAGCGACAGGAGGATCATGACCGGCACTGACGTGACGGAAGCCAGCGCGGCCGCCATCGCGTAGCGCGGCACCGTTGGGACCACGACGTTGTACAGCAGCATCCAGACAGCCACCCACGACAGGCCGATCCAGGGTCCGCCGAAGTCCCCCAGCGGCTGGAGGAACTCGGCGGCCGCAATGCCGTAGCTGCTGACGACCTCGAAGATCAGCGCCACGACCATGACGGCAGCAGGCCGGAGTTGAACGGCTCCGAGGGCGAACGCGACGGCCAACGCAGCGGTGATCGAGATCACCCCAGGCGCCCAGTGCAAGGGGCTCGAGAACAGCATCTCGCGCGAGGCGCTGATGAGGAGCGCCGGAACGAACGCCGCCATGAAGAACGTGAAGGCGTAAAGCAGTGCAAGAGTCCGCAGACGGCTCGCGGCTTGATTCAGGAGATCGGCTGCGAAGGCTGTCGTGCCGCGCCCTGAGGTCGTCGCGCCAGGACCTTTCCGGACGAAGACCTTCCCGAACGGCCCCCGCTGAGCGCCTGAGCTCTGTCGCTCGCCGTCGTCCCGACGGTCGGGTACGAGCAGCGTCTCGCTGGCGGACGGCGCGGGCATCTGCACCTCGGTAGCCCTAGTATAGGGGCCGGTAGCGTCGCTGGTCCGAAAGGCCCGAGGTCGGCTAAGGCCGACCTCCGCCTCATCAACGCTTATCGCCTCAGGTGGGCGCCCGCGACTGCGAGAGGTCCGCCATTGGTGGGGGGGAGCTCATCGCAAGAAGCGTCCGAACACTCTGCGAAGGGCGCTGCGACCATCTGTGCGGGCAGCAAGGAGGTCGCCGCTGAGTTCTGAGGCTGTCTCGTAACGCTCGTCCGCCCGCTTGGCCGTGAGCTTGGAAACGATGCGCTCCAGCTCTCTCGGTCGATCGGGAGAGAGCTCGGTCAGGGGAACCGCCGGCGCTTCCAGAATGTTCGTGACTGTCTCAGCAGGGGAGGTGCCAGCGAAGGGCAACCTCCCGGTGGCCATCTCGAACATGACGACGCCCAACGAAAACAGATCGCATCGCGGGTCGAGCGGCAACTGGAGGATCCGCTCCGGAGCCATGTAGTTGACGGTGCCGATCGGACGGCCCGGAATCGTCGATCCGTCGAGCGACTCCGACGGCGTGTCGATGGTAAAGCGCTTCGCCAGCCCGAAGTCCAGCACCTTCACATGCCCATCGTCGCCGACGAAGATGTTACCCGGCTTGATATCGCGGTGAACGACGCCCTTGCTGTGCGCCGCCGCGAGCGCGTCGGCGACCTGCCGGGCGATGCCCAGGATGTCGTTGGTCTCGAGGGTCCGTCGCGCCATGTACACCTTCAGATTCGAGCCCTCCAGCCGTTCCATCGCGATGAATGGCCGGTCCTCGTGGCGATCGATCTCATAGATCGTGCAGATGTGATGATGATTGAGCAACGACAGCAGGCCGGCTTCCCGTTCGAACCTGCGCGTCGCATCGGTGTCTTTGGAGAACTCGTCGGGAAGAAATTTGAGGGCGACGTGGCGCGGTAGGCGAAGGTCCTGGGCGTCGTACACCACACCCATCCCGCCAACGCCCAGTCTCCCGGTGATGCGGTAGTGCGAGATCGTCTTCCCCAGCACTCGCTCCGTCCCTTCCGTCAGCCTCCGCGCAGACGCTCGGCCGTGATGGCCTGAGCGTTTGTAAACTCCTGGAAACGTGCACCTTCCGTCGAATGCTCGAGTTCGGTGTTCGAAATGCCGCCCGCCGACGTTAATTACCTCCAGAGGCGTGTGTCAACGGCCCCCCGGCTCGAAGGACATATCATGTCAACAAACGCTGCTATGACTCAGCAAGAACGGTCCGACCCGCGCATGCCCCCACAAACGGCCCTGCCGGATCAAACGACCAAGCAAATTCACACGGGCACGGAACAGGTCCACGAGGGCCTCCTGAGCGACGATGCCACGCTCGAGCTGGTCGTGCGAGCCCGCACGGGCGATCGTATGGCGGTCGAAGCCCTGCTGCAGCGGTGTCTACCCCCTTTGAAGCGCTGGGCTCACGGCCGACTGCCTGCGATCGCCCGTGGCTACTGCGATACCAACGATCTGGTTCAGGAAGCCGCCTTGCACCTGGTGAAACGGCTGGATGTCTTTGAACCGCAGCACGTCGGCGCCTTGCAGGCGTACCTCCGTCAGTCCGTGATCAACCGCATCCGGGATGAGATCCGGCGGGTGACGCGCCAGCCTCCTCCCGTGGAGCTACCTGACGACGAACCATCTGACCGTACGTCCCCGCTCGAAGCGGCCATTCAGCAGGAGACCTACGAGCGCTATCGCCAGGCAATGGCCAAGCTCGCGGTGAAAGATCGAGAGCTGATCGTCGCAAGAATCGAGGTCCAGTGGAGCCTGGCTGAAATCGCACACCGCTTTCAGATGCGGACCGTCGATGCGGCGAGAATGGCCGTGACTCGCGCGATCCGGCGCCTCACGCTCAGCATGCGGACAACGAGCTAGCCGACAGAGTCAGCCGATCGGCCATTATCTGAAACCCGGATGTTCGCTCCAATCAGTACCGTCGTTGTAACAGGCAGGAGGTTATGACGATGGTGACACAGAGATCAATCGTGACGGCGGCAGGCGCGATGGTGCTGGGGTTGCTCATGGCCACAGCGGGCTATACCTGGACGGCGAGCAAGACGATGTATCTGTCGTTCAGCGGGCCTGTTGCACTCCCCGGTGTGACACTGCCGGCGGGGACTTGCACCTTCGAGCGAGTCTCCGACGACGTCCACGTCGTGCGCGTTTCGAGCCGGGACCAGAAAACGGTGTACCTCACCCAGTTCACCGAGCTCGTCGATCGCCCGAACGGGCTGCCCATCACACAGCACATCACGTTGGGAGAGGCCAGGCCGGGCATGGCTCCGCCCGTCAGGGCGTGGTATCCGGAGGGCCTGCGGCAGGGGCACGCGTTCATTTACGACAAGCGCTAGGAGGTCAGCGATAACGAGGCCGGCCAGCAGCCGGCCTCGTCCTTTTCTTCCTGGTAGCTGGTCAGGTTGTGCAGCTGCCACGCAACGTCGCTCCAGTCAATCACCCGACCTTGACTCGCAGCTCACTCGACCTTGCCGACCACTTTCCCGAAGGGCCGCCAACAGCCGTCAAGTCCGTACGTCAGTCTAGCCAACCTCCATTGTTTGATCGACGGCATTGACATCGCGGGCGTGCTAAGCTCACGTGGCCTGCGCGCCTGGGTGGACACGGGAGATTCGAATGTTGGGCAACGACGTCCTCCGGACGGTGCCTCTCCTCTCGGCGCTGTCCGCCGCAGAGATCGATCTTGTCGCTAAGTCCTCCAGGCGCCTCCGCTATCCCAAGAAGAGCATTGTTTTTCAGGAAGGCGACCTCGGAGACTTCCTACTTGTCATTCTGCACGGCCGCGTCAAAGTCATGCTTCTCGGGGAGGGGGGACAGGAAACGATCGTAGCAGTGCTTGAGCCCCCGGCGTTTCTTGGAGAAGTGGCACTGCTCGACGAGGGACCGCGCTCAGCAACCGTCATGACACTGGAGAAGAC
>Ga0066710_100007610_pt1 | contig 10384 bp, 8 predicted proteins | sample GraSoiAngelo_159_FD_79666 | JGI IMG/M metagenome (GOLD analysis project Ga0066710, IMG submission 79666) | Grasslands soil microbial communities from the Angelo Coastal Reserve, California, USA - 14_1009_16_40cm | ecosystem: Environmental > Terrestrial > Soil > Grasslands | place: USA...
GGTGCACGACGGTGGAATGGACGCTGATTTCGGGGCGGACGTTGCGGCGACGGAATTTAATCGCATTGGAAATCAAATTTGCCATCACCTGTTCGACCAGCGGCGGATTCGCATAGACGCGCGGATAATCCATTTGGAGCTGGAGTTTGGCATGGGCCTTCGAAAGGTCCGCCTCGAAGGCCGTCACGACGCGCCTCAAAAGTTCTTTCAGGTTGACGGGAACGAACGTGGGCGCGGTGGAGCTGAGTCGTCCATAAACCAGCAACGCCTGAATCAGGTTGGAGAGATGATCGACCGCGCCGCGAATGCGTTCGGCATAATCGTGCCCCGTTTCATCAAATCCCTGTGAATAATCGCTGACCAACAGCGCCGTAAAACCCTGGATGGTCCGCAAGGGCCCGCTCAGATCGTGGGCAATGCCATAACAGAACGTTTCCATGGCCTTGAGGCTTTGCTGCAGGTTATCGGTGCGGTTTTTAACTTCGAATTCGAGCTGCTGCTGGTAATGACGCAAGTGTTCGCGCGCATTTTGCAACTCGCTGATGTCGCTGATGATGCCGACCAGCTTCACGGTCCCATTAGGCAGAGTCAAAGGCACTGCGCTGTCCCTGACGTAAACAATTCTGCGATCGGCTGCGATGAGGCGGTACTCCAGCATGTGCGGTTGCTTTTTGCGCAAGGCCCACTCGCGTTTCTGGAGCGCTCGCTCGCGATCTTCATGGTAAATATGCGATTCCCAAAAATCCGGTTCTTTGGTCCATTGTTGCAACGGATATCCGAGCAATCGCTGGGCCTGCGGGCTGACGAAGCGAAAGCGCATCGGAGCATCCGCCTCCCAGACAATCGCATCAATTGCCTCAACGATTGCGTTCCAATTCTTATGGCCCAGCTCCTGTGCCGAAGACTCGTCGTCACTCAGGTCCAGAACCGCGACTCGGAAAAGGACCGGATCGATGGCATCTGCTGTCTGGCTCGCATGCATAATGAGCCGGACACGCTTTGGACTTCCGCCGGGCGTCTGCAACAGCAAATCTTCCTTGCACTCGCTCTGATTGGCCTCACAGCGTGCTAGCAGCTTGAAGCAACGCCCCTGGTCGCTGGACAGCACGAATTGGGATAATGAGCGAGCTTGCTCCCAGGACCTTTCCAGGCCGAGCAAATCTGCAGCAGCCTTGTTCCAGTGCAAAATGAGGCCGCGGCGTGTGACCAATAGAAATGGAATAGGATGTGCATCCTGGGCTTCAAACGTTTGTTTGGCCGTTGCCAGGAGCTTCTGCCATTGCTGAAGTTCAGGTGCAGGCAACGGCGCGATAGGTTCCTGCTTCGCTTTAGCGGGAGGCCTCCGAGTGCCCGAGAGAACGGCTCGGCTTTTTCTCTCTACCTGCAGTCGTTTCGAAGGCATAGGACTTAATCCGCACTCGTGGTATCTTCAATTGCAAGAATGACCCATTGGAGGCCGCGATTTTCATCATAGAAGCGCCTGGCATTGACGATGAGGCTTCGTTTACCCAACGTATCGAATTCATGTTCAATCCGGAAATCGCGCACTTCACCCTGGTTCGGAAGGATCTCCTCCAAAAGCTGCCGGAGCCGCGGAATTTTCCATTGCTTGTTGCCGATCTCGTACATGGGTTTGCCGATGCAGTCACTCGGTGACAACTGAGCCAGCTTGCAGAACGCCTCGCTCGCAAAACTGATCTTGAGATCGGCCTGCAGCGCCAGCAAAGGCTGGCGCATCAGCGTAAGCACGTGTCCGATCGCGGACTTGAGTTCATCGATATCGAAGAGAACAAGCACCACGCCATCAATGCGGCCTTCCCGGGTGCGATACGGCCGAATGCGCAGCGAGTACCAGCGGCCATCGCGGTCTTGTACTTCACGCTCCACAACGGTCAAATTGTCAGTCACATTTTGGATCGTCTCATCAAGGTCGGGCACATTGATATTTCGATTCAGATCGCTCAGACGCCGGCCAACATCGGAAGGAATCAGGTTGAATATTTTTTCGGCCATGGGCGTAAAGCGACGGACCTTAAAATCCGTTCCGAGCATCAGGATCGCGATATTGACGCTGGAGAGGAGATTGTTGAGATCATTATTGAGCTGTGCCAGTTCGAGATTGCGGCTGTTCAGCTCCTGGTTCAGCGTGGTGAGTTCCTCGTTGGTGGACTGCAATTCTTCCCGCGCGGTTTCCAACTCCTCGTTGGTGCTTTGCAACTCCTCATTGCTAGATTGGATTTCCTCGTTGGCGGACTTGAGTTCCTCGTTGGTCGCTTCCTGTTCCTCAATGATGGCCTGGAGGGAGTCCTTCGTATCGGCCAGGTCGGCTTTGAGCTTTTCAATCTGCCGGTTGTCCATTCGCTTCTGATCGCGTTTGCCGGGCCGTGAATCGGCAGGGACAATTTCTTTGAGAGCGGCTTCCTGAAACAGCACCAGAAAAAAGCGCTCCGTCTGTTCAGGAAGGCTCAAGGGATAGACCTTGATATTCACCCTGCGCGCTTTGCCTTTGAAGCGGTACTCGGCCGCATCGTGTTCGACCGGCTGGCCGCTTCGGGTTGCCTGATTGAGCATGCGGCGAACATCCAAAGCGAGGCCTTCGGCAATCATCCGAAGCAAATTGAGACTGGCAGAGCCGGGTTGATGCTGCAGGAACGCCCCGGTATCACCGCGGAACTGCAGCACATCCATTTGGGCATTGATGACGACCCCGGCTGGAGATAGGGAGCCCAGAATAAGGCGATCTACATTCTGCTGAAGACTTGCATTCATCGACGCGTCTTTCAGCAATTCGCCGGCAGGCTGCTGCGCTCGCAAAGCCGGTTCCGGAGCCTCGCGCGGAACGAAACCACGTTCGAAATTAAGGGCGGGACGATAGGAAGTCAGCTTCTTCGTATAGATCTTGTTCTTCTTATCCACTAGCCCGAAGAGTTCCGAGGGCTCCCCGATATTCTCCGAATTGCCAAGGATAAGAAAGCCTCCCGGCCTGAGCGCATAATGGAAAACGGGCATGACGCGTTTCTGCAGCACAGGTGTAAGGTAAATCAAGACGTTGCGGCAACTGATAATGTCAATGTTCGAAAAAGGGGGGTCGACCACGACATTCTGGCGGGCAAAGAGGCACATGTCGCGAAGTTGCTTCTTCACCTGGTAGTACCCATCGGCTTTGATAAAGAAGCGGCGCAAACGTTCCGGGGAAACATCCAGGAGAATATTTTCGTGATAGATGCCGGCGCGAGCTTTCTCGATGCCCTGCTCATTGAGATCCGAAGCAAAAATCTGGACGGGCATCCGTTTGCCCGCCTTTTCGAGGTACTCGGAAATTACGATGGCCAGAGAATAGGCTTCCTCGCCGGTCGAGCAGCCGCAGGTCCAGACGCGCAGAGGGCGGTCATTACTTCGCTGCTTGAGGATTTTTGGGAGCAAGCGCTTTTCCAATGCCTGAAAAGAGGAGGGATCGCGAAAGAAGCCGGTTACATTGATGAGCAAATCGCGGAACAAAGCATCGAGTTCCTCAGCTTGCTGCTGAAGGTGGCGGACATATTCGGGCAGGCTTTCAACCCGGTGCAGGGCCATGCGCCTCATAATGCGCCGGTTGAGTGTCCCGGGTTTGTACAGCGAGAAATCGACCCCGCTGCGGCGGCGCAGGAGCGTAAAGAGCGTTTTCAATTCTTCCGGGTAACTCTTGAAGAATGACTCGATCGGTCCGGCCTCTTCAGGCACGGGCTGCGTCTTTTGCGCACGCACCCGATCGGAAGGACCGAGATACGGATGAGCGGACAAACGGACCAGTTCTTCGGCGATTTGCTGTGGTGTAAGGACAAAATCGACATAACCGGCGCCAATGGCGCTTCCGGGCATACCGAAGTACTTCGATGTGCCTTTGTCCTGCGCGAAAGTGATTCCGCCGTGGCCTTTGATTTCGTTCAGGCCAAACGTGCCGTCGCTGCCGGTGCCTGAAAGCACGACGCCGATGGCGCGATTCTGCTGCTCGGATGCGAGACTGCGGAAGAACCAATCGATGGGCATCGGGTTGGGACGAGGCTGCCTGGGCACCAGCCGAAGATTTCCCTCAATCATTTCGACGTTGGCATTTGCTGGCAAAACGTAAACAACCCTCGGCTTAATGACCGTGTTCGGACGGATAGGCTCCACTGCCAACGGGCTGATGTTCTGAAGCAAATCCTTAAGACGGCTTTCGTGATTGGGATCTAAATGCTGAATCACGACGATTGCCAGCTCGGTCTCTTTAGGGACGTGAGACAGAAGGAGCGAAAGCGCTTCGAAGCCGCCCGCTGAAGCACCGATTCCGACCACCGAAAACGGCAAAACAGAACGTGGCGGACTGCCGGGGTCTAATGAAAGCGTTGACTTGTGTTCCTGAGCCTCACCATCACCAGGGGTACGAACCGGCCGGCGGCTTTGTAGTCGCGATTTAAGGGAAGCCGCCCGCAACCCAGCGTCCCGCCTGCCAGTTCCCTTCCGTGCCCCTTGGGGAGAAGCGGCGGCCATCTTAACTTTCTTTCGATTGCCAGGAACCTTTGGCATTAGATTTTCCTCACGGAAGAGGCAGACGTGCGTTCGTGGAAGAGCGCAGGATTCCGATCAGATCGGGATTCCTATTGCAGCGTGCCACGTTCCTTGCGGCCCGACAAGGTATAATGATGACCGCGTCAGGGACGCGCAAGAACCAAAAGGTACCAATAGATACTGAAGCACTCCGTCGGAGCGCGGGCCGGGACGGTCCCGCGCTCCACCGAAAAACGCGCGCTGGGGTAATTACCCCATTCAATTGCGCAGTGCTTTTACGGTATTCGACCCCGATGACCACGCCCGATTCCCATACACCGTCTGCGTCCCAAGCGCGGCAGGTCATTCTCGTGGTCGAGGATTCCCCTGACGACGTTGAACTCCTTGCAGACATGTTTCGGCGCTCCCGAATTCTTAACCCGGTGCAGGCAGTAACTTCGGTTCGTGACGCTGTTTGTTATTTGAAAGGTGATGGCATTTATAAGGACCGCCAACGATATCCCTTTCCCCTGCTCTTGCTTGTGGACTTGCATCTCAACGACGGCTCCGGTTTCGATGTCTTGCAGTGGTGCGAGGAGAATCACACGCAATGTCCCGTCGCTATCGTTGTGCTCACGGGCTCTGACCTCGGCGCCGTGCAGAGGGCTTATGCAAAAGGCGCTCATTCGTTTCTGACAAAACCGCTCAAATTTGCGGATTTCGCAAACATGGTCCGAAACGTCCGAGGTATCAGGCTTGTCTCGACTGGACATGGACATCTCCTCGAACGACACTAATACTTCGACCCGTTCGTTTGTCGATCGCGCCGTGCTACATCCGCCGAAGCACTTCCTCCAGGAGAGCCAGATCGCGCGCAGCATTTTCGGCATTTTCCTGGAACCGCTCGGCTTTTTTGCGATCCCCATTGCCGCCGTGTCCTTTAGCAAGAGCTTCCTGGATGCGCATGCGTTCGTTCAGGGTGCGAATGGTCACCCATAACGCGCGCTCCAGCGCCTCGCTGTGGGCCTCCGTCAATTCGAGAGCGGAATAGGCATGACCGACATCGCACTTGAATTGGACCATCCCGTTTTCGTTTGTTTCGTGCATCGGCCCGCTGCATTCCGGACAAGAGAATGGAGCGGGCCGGGTGCTCTCATTCGGAACGGAAAAAGTTTCAGGGGCCTTCTTCTTCGCTCGCCGGGGCTTCCTCGCCTTCCCATCGCTCTTCAAAACCAGGTCGGCCAGCAAAGGGCCAATCTTTGCGGCCGGCACGACGGCGTCCATATCCATCGCCTTCACGACATTCTGGGGAAGTTCCGGCACCAGCGCGTCTTTTGGGTCCTGTGCCACAGCCAGGCCGCCTTTCGCTTTGATGGAATACATTCCGGCCACTCCGTCATCGAGCGCACCACTCAATAGAACACCGATCACGCGCGAGCGGAAACTTCGGGCCGCACTGCGAAACAGAACGTCGATCGACGGCCGGTGGCGATTCTCGCGCGGACCCTTTGAAACTTCGATGCATTCCTCTCCCGGAATGAGGTGATGATCGATTGGCGCGACATAAATATTTCCGCGCCTCATCTTTTCACCGTTCCGGGGCGAGCTTACTTTGAGCGTGGTGCGCCGTTGCAAAATCTGCGGCAGCGCACTGAAATCTCCGAGATGGATCGTGATAAAAAGTGAAGCTGGAAACTTTTCCGGTAACCGCGAAACGAGCAACTCCAGCGCCGTGAGGGCGCCAGCCGAGCCGCCGATTACGACAATGTCATGTCCAGGCACCTATTCGCAGCCTAAGGCACCACGAGCTCGACGCACGTAGGGAAAACCCACACGAGCCGTGCCCGGCTTCTTGGTAACGCGGCTGGTAGGTGTCTAACGCCCTGCACCGCCGGTTCCCGACGAGCCACTTGTGCTGCCGGAGCCTAGGCCTGACCCGGTGCTGCCCGATCCGGTGCCGATTCCTGAACTCGGTGTTCCACTGGCAGTTCCGGTTCCCGGACCCATGCCGCCAGTCCCAATGTCGCCGGATCCAATCCGTCTGTCCGGCGACACCGTTGTGTTGTCCGTCGCGCTCACGCCGGAGCCGTTCACCTCGGAGCTGCCCGCGATCGTTCTGTCTACTCCCGAGCCTATGCCGACCTGAGTTCCGTTCACCGTCGCCGTCATGCCGCGGCCCGATCCGGTGTCACTCACACAGCCTGCGAGAAGGCTTACCACTCCAACCAGTGCGAATAGCTTTTTCATATTTCTCTTCGTCCTTGATTCAATCTGAACGCGCTTGACGCGGCCACAATCCGGGTCCCTCACGCATTTCAGCGGTAGCCATGTACCCCACGGCCAAACGCGCAAGTAAAAGTTGGCAGAAAAATCGCTTTGGTCATTGCAAGTGGCGCAGAAAAATTTAGAGTCACGGAAACGGGATGGATCGCGTGTAGTGAGTAATACATATTCTGGACACTCAATGGAGAAGATCGAGAGACGAGTGGCTCTTGTGACGGTCATTGTTCCCTTTGTCGCTTTCATCGTCGCGGTGATTTGTTTGTGGGGAAGAGGCCTGAGCGCACTGGACCTCGTTCTTTTCGGGACAATGTACATGATTACCGCGTTTGGCCTCACGATGGGTTTTCACCGGCTATTTACACATCGCAGCTTCAAATGCTTTTGGCCCGTTGCGGCGTTTCTGGGAATCGCCGGGTCAATGGCAGCCCAGGGACCGATTCTGTTTTGGACGGCATGTCATCGTAGACACCATTCCAGCAGCGATAGAGAGGGAGACCCTCATTCGCCGCATAGCTTCGGCAATGGAGTGCTGGCTTTGTTGCGCGGCTGGTGGCATTCGCACATGGGCTGGATGCTCACGCACAAACCTGAAAATTATCGGCGGCTGGTTTCCGACCTTCTCAGAGATCGGCAGGTGATGGCGATCAATCGCTACTATTTTGTATGGGTGGCGCTTGGCCTGGCGATTCCAACGCTTGCCGGAGGGCTGGTTAGCGGCACATGGTGGGGAGCGTTTACGGGCCTGCTATGGGGCGGCTTCGTTCGCATGTTTCTGGTCCATCACTTTACTTGGAGCGTCAACTCCATCTGCCACCTGTTCGGCGCTTCGCCATTTGATACCCATGATGAAAGCAAAAACAATTTCGTTTGTGCGGTCGCGACCCTTGGCGAAGGCTGGCACAACAACCATCACGCCTTCCCTTCGTCCGCGCGGCACGGGTTGTTTTGGTGGCAAATAGATGTGGTTTACCTCGGTGTTCGTGTGCTCAAATTTTTTCGCCTTGCATGGGATGTGCGTGTGCCAACGACCGAGCAAGTGGCCGAGCGCGTGAAGCCTGATGCAAACGGCGCTGCGCGAATAAAAAATGAAGATGCTCATTGCTTTTAATGGCAAATCAACGACAGTGATTGCGGCTCAGTTGATTTCCCAGGTTAAGAGAGTCACCTCACGAAATCCGAATTGAGTTTGTTCGGTTCACCTCAGTTACCGATTCTCTTGTGAAAGATTATTGATGCAAGTTTATATCCAGCAGACCGCGTCCAACTTCCTTTATTCCGCCGTGGGCGGATGGGTAAAGAGCGTATTAGAGGCTGATGCATTTCCGACTGTGGTTGAAGCGCTGAACCACTGCATCGCGCAGAAGCTGCCCAATGTGCATATTCGCGTGCACGCCAGCGACACCGCCGATTTCGACACCATTTTTTCTGTGTCGGACTGCCCCAACCGCACCAAAGTTCCCGTCATGGCGTAGCGGCCATCAGCGCAAAGGCCGGAACATAGGCTTGCGCCCGCAGAAGGCTCTTTCTATTTTTGGCGGTATGAGAAGCACCGTTTTGCTTACCGGGTTGCTTTTGAGCATGGGGTCGATCACGGACGGCGGCCAGGATAACCCGGCTGCGATTGCCGAACGGGAAGAAGCGCAGGACCGCCATCAGCGAGTGACGGCCAGGATCGAAGATCTCGAAACAACGCTTCAGAAACATCAGCAGAAAATCATCGAGATGGAGGTGCTCGTCAGGAGTTTGCGCGACGAGATCAGCCGCCTGAAGGATTCCGGGCAGAATTCTTCGACGCGCGACGCGATTGATCGGCTCGACAAAAAGGTTGATGCTATCGATCGGCAGCGCGTGGCGGAGCAGGACAATGTGACCAAGGAACTCGCGCGGCTACGGAAGGATATTTTGGGACAAGTCGCACCGAAGACTGGTTCGGGCAAAACGCGCAACCCCGAAGCAAATACCGGTAATGCGTCTCCGCCGACGATTCCCGAAAAGGGCTTGGAATACGAAATCAAAGACGGCGACTATTTGACCAGAATCGTGGCTGCGCTGAACAAAATGGGAAAGAACGTGACGCAGAAGCAGATCATGGATGCCAATCCCGACGTCAAATGGGACCGCCTCAAGATCGGTCAGAAGATTTTCATTCCAGTGCAGTAACGTCGGAGACGAAAGCGGCAGAGGACTGCCGCACTCCAAGACGCTTCGCGAACGTCAAGGCCCATCATACGTCCGCCAGGTTTTGGAGTGCGGCAGTCCTCTGCCGCTTTGTGCACGGTGCATTAAGTCGAGGCTGTCCTTACGCTCCTATAATCCGTCGCCTTGCGGCTGGCCGAAGACGCTGGCCAGAATGACTTCTTTGACTTTCCACACGAGAGCCATGGTCATGGCAATCGGGAGCAAGATCGGAATGACCACCAACATCAACGCCCAAACGCCGCCGCGCTCCAGGACTGCCCCGACGGCAGCTTGCCAACGCTGGAAATTGTCCATTCGCGAAAGCACAAGATAGGCGCAGAAAATTGTCATTGTGAGCGCGAGCAGGTACGCGTTCATCGTGGTGAAGAGGCGGGTCTCGATGCGCAAGGTTTCATCCGGCAGCATCGCGGCGAGCCGGCGCAGCACCATGTTAAGCGAGAAAAGAAAAAGCAGACCGATCACCAGCATCAGTGGGACGATGGCTGCGTAAAACGGGTTTCCCGGCATGCGGTTCCACCAATATAGGAACGGCGCCAGGCCGAGATTGGCGATGGCCAGGATCTTTGCCCGATCGAGGGCGATGCGCCAGATGCGCTCCTGCTTTTGGAATTGGCCGAGCTGGTCAATCCCGAAATAAACCAGCGCGAGGGCAAGGATCGACGGCAAAATTCCAAGGCTGCGGAGCCAGTCGGTTTTGGCGGTCTGCACGCAGACAATCAGCGCAATTGGCAAACCCCAAAACAGCGCGGAAAGGCCGCGGACAAGGCGCCCGAGAGCGCTGAGAAGCTGCGGGTTGGGAGGCGGTTCGGCCATCAAATGGACCTGTGCGCTTGCATGCATGCTCATCAGGTCATCGGGAGAAATTCAAATAAGTGTACTCCTTTAGGCCCCGTTCGTACTCGTCAAGCAATCGCATGGCTTCAGACGGTTTCATGCGATCAGATTTAATGGCCTCATCGATCTGCGCCTTCATCTGGCGCTTGAGTTCATTTTCGTCGTACTGCACGGAAGAAAGCGCCTGGACAATTGTCGTGCCTTCGATGATCTCTTCGACGTAATAGCCGCCGGGCTCATCCGGGTCGAGAAACACATGCACCTCGTTGACGCGCCCAAAAAGATTATGGAGATCGCCCATAATATCCTGGTACGCTCCCATCAGGAAAATCCCGATATAATACGGCTCCTGCTGGCCGGAGCCGTTCATGTTCAGCTTGTGCAGCGGCAGAGTGTCCCGCACGTCGCGCAGGTCAATGAACTTGTTGATTTGGCCATCGGAATCGCAAGTGATGTCGACCAACGTGGCTTCGCGCGACGGAAATTCGTTGAGGCGGCTGATGGGCATGATCGGGAAAAGCTGGCCGAGCGCCCAGCGGTCCAGCATGGATTGGCAGACGGA
>Ga0066710_100007612_pt1 | contig 10383 bp, 13 predicted proteins | sample GraSoiAngelo_159_FD_79666 | JGI IMG/M metagenome (GOLD analysis project Ga0066710, IMG submission 79666) | Grasslands soil microbial communities from the Angelo Coastal Reserve, California, USA - 14_1009_16_40cm | ecosystem: Environmental > Terrestrial > Soil > Grasslands | place: USA...
CATGCGCGAGGGCATTTTGGTACGCGACGGCGCCGACCTCGGCTTCCCCAGCCATCTCCGCATCGCCATCGGCACTCACGCCACGAACGAAAAACTGTTGGCGCTCCTGTAGCGTCGGGCGTGATCCTATCGCCGTTCTTAGCCTACGCGGCGACGCTTGGCGCCGCGTGAAGTCGCCGCCGGCGGTTACAGGGTGACGCCGAGCTGGCGAGCGGCTGCGGTGGCGGTGTGGTCGATGAGGACGGCAAGCGTGAGCGGGCCGACACCTCCCGGGACCGGGGTGATGAGAGAGGCGCGCTCGGCGGCGGGCTCGAAGTCGACGTCGCCGATGTTGCCGGCGTTGTAGCCGGCGTCGATGACGACGGCGCCCGGCTTGATCCAGGCGCCCTGGATGAAGCGTGCCTTGCCGACCGCCGCCACCACCACATCGGCCTCGGCCACGATCGCGCCGAGGTCACGCGTGCGCGAGTGGCAGATGGTCACGGTGGCGTCGCGCGCGAGCAGCATCATCGCCATGGGCTTGCCGAGAATCGGGCTGCGGCCGATCACGACCGCGCGCCGCCCCGAGAGCTCGACGTGATACGCCTCGAGCAGCCGCACGATACCCTCCGGCGTGCACGAGCCGTAGCCCACGCCGGGCAGGCCGAAGGAGACTCCGCCGAAGCTCGCGAGCGTCAGGCCGTCGACGTCCTTCGTCGGCGGCACCGCCTCGAACACGCTCCGCTCGTCGACGTGACGCGGCACCGGGTGCTGCACGAGAATGCCGTGCACCGACGGCTCCTCGGCCAGCGCCGCGACTCGGGCCACCACGTCCTCGGTGGTGGACGCCGCCGCCAGCTCGACCTTCAGCGAGCGCATCCCGACGGCCTCGCTCCGCGTGCGCTTCATACGGGTGTAGGTGACCGAGGCCGGGTCGTCGCCCACGAGCACGGTGGCCAGGCACGGGCGGGTGCCGGTGGCGGCGACGATCGCCTTCACCTTCTCGGCGCAGGCATCGAGTATTCGTTGGCCCACCGCGCGGCCGTCCATCAGGGTCGCCATGCGCCGCCCGGGCCGTTCAGCGCCGCGCGGCGCGCAGCTGGCGCTCGAGGTCGTCGAGGCGTCGCATGAGCGAGTCGCGCTCGGCCGCGTTCTGCCGCTCGCGCAGCGCGTGGCGCTGGTCCTGCTGCGCGAGCTTCGTCTGCAGCTCCGCCTCCCGCTTGTAGAGATCCTTCAGCTCCGCCTCGAGGCCGGCGGCGCGCTGCTTGGCCGGCAGGTAGCCGACGAACATCACGTAGAGGACGACGGCCACGAGCAGCATGCTCGCGGCGACGAGGAGCCAGGGGAGCTTCGCGGTCGGTCGGCCGGGCACGGGCGTCACGGGCACGGATTCTAGCAAATTTGGAATTTGCTATCATGCGACGCGTGGAGCTTCGCGAGTTCTTCGATCGGGCGATCCGGGCAAGCTTCCACGATCTGACGCTGGGCAACGATCCGGCCTCGCCGTACCTCGCCGACATGCTGACGCGCTTCGCGCGCACCGAGAATCTCTTCCCGCGCGGCGTGACGCTGCCGCGGCTCGAGACCGTCGTGGACATGCTGCTGGAGACCGAGGCGGTCTGGGAGGACCCGGTCCACTTCGCGCCCGAGCACGAGGTCACGGTGTCGCGGCACATCGGCGACTTCACGCTCTTCATGACCGGGATTTTCCGCGAGCGCGTCGAGCGCACCGCGTCCGTCGGCTACTACGTGGTCCAGGGCAAGCGCGCCTACCACTTCGTGTCCGAGCACGGCCGGGCGACCTCGCACGCCGGCGCCGCGGCGCCGGCGCCGCTGTTCCGGCGGCTGGCCGACCGGTTCGAGCGCTACGCGGGCGCCCTCGACTACACGCGCCGCGTCTACTTCGTGGATCACCCCGAGCACCCGTTCTTCGGGCTGCAGTTCGGATGACGGACGCAGCTGCCTCCCTGGATCCGGCGACGCTGCGGGGTCTGTCCGAGGCCTCGCTCGACGAGAAGCTGCGCGCGTTCGGCAACGAGCACGGCGCCGGAGCGCTCCCGGCGCTGAGCGCGCTCGCGTCCGGTGCGGTCGATCGCGTCGTGCGCCGCGCGGCGAAGCGGGCGCTCTACCGCCTCTCGCAGCGCGGCGTCACCCCGGCGCCGCCGCCGGCCCCGGCGCCGGTGGTGCAGCGCCGCGCGCCCCGCGCCGTGCGGGCGTGGCTCTCCGGCATCGACGGCAGCGGATCGCGCGCCGCCTGGATCCTGTTCGAGGGGCCGTACGGCGGCGGCGCGCTCTGCTCGCTCATCCTCAACGACGTCGTGGGGATCACCGAGGCCGCGGGGGGCGACATCACCAAGAAGCGGCTCGAGGCGGAGCTGGCGTCGCTGCGCGCGGCGCAGAAGCTCCCGTGGGTCGAGACGGAGACCGAGCGCGCCCTCGGCCTGGTGGCGGAGTCGCTGCGTCTGCACGACGAGCGCTCCACCGCCCCGCCGGCCGCGTTCGGGCGCTGGCAGCCGTTCTTCGCGGAGGCCGCCGCGCCGGAGCCGCCGGCCCTGGACGCCGCCGATCCGGCGCTGGTCGAACGCTCGGCCGAGTTGCTCGTGCTCCCGGAGCTGGCCGGCTGGTTCCTCGACCCCGAATCCGTCCAGAAGGACGCGCTCGAGGTGCAGGAAGCGCGCGAGAGCCGTCTGGTCGTCTCCGACCAGATCAAGGCCGAGCGTCAGGAGGCGATCCTCACGCGGGTGATCGAGCGCGAATTCACCCCGGACGCGCGGCGCCGCTGGGCGCGGCGACTCGCCGAGATGGCCTGGATCTTCGGCGAGACCGCGCGGCCCGAGCACGAGGCGATGGCCCGCGCGGCGGCGGCCGCGCTCGCCACGCCCGAGGCCGAGGCGCGGCGTCATCCGTTCGCGCGGGCACTCGCCCAGCGGGGCCTCGAGCTGGCCGGCGAGGTCTCGGCCGGGCGCCTGCGCGCCGCCGACGTGAGCCGCAAGCCCTGATCACCGACGTCCCGGCGATCCGCGTCGGTCACGCGACCGACCCGGTCGGTCTCACCGGCGTCACGGTCGTGCTGAGCGATCGCCCGGCGATCTGCGGCGTCGAGCTCCGCGGCGGCGCCAACGACGTCATCGGCCTCGACTACCTCGACGCGCGTCACCTCGTGCCGACCGTGAACGGCATCGTCCTGGGCGGCGGCAGCCGCTTCGGCGGCGAGGCGATCTGGGGCGTGATGCGCTGGCTCGAAGAACGCCGTCAGGGCTTCGCGGCCGGGCCCAACGTGGTCCCGCACGTGCCGGGCGCGTTCCTCTTCGACCTCAACGTGGGCGACGGGCGCGCGCGCCCCACGCGCGAGATGGGTTACGCGGCCTCGGTTGCCGCGGCGGCCGGCCCCGTCGCCGAGGGCAGCGTGGGCGCGGGAACGGGCGCCACCGTCGGCAAGGTGTATCGCGTCGAACGGGCCATGCGCGGCGGGATCGGCAGCGCCTCGGTGCGGCTCGGCGACGTCGTGGTCGGCGCGCTCGTGGCGGTCAACGCGGTCGGGGACGTGCGGGACCCCGAGACCGGCTCGCTGATCGCCGGCGCCCGCGAAGCGCCCGAGAGCAAGCGACTGATCGACTCGGCTCGGGCGCTGGCCGAGGGCACCGCTCTCGGTCGATTCGCCGAGCCCGGCCACACCACCATCGGCGTCGTCGCCACCAACGCGCGCCTCGGGAAGCCCGAGGCCGCCAAGCTCGCCTCCCTCGGGATGCTGGGCTTCGCGCGCGCGTTGTCGCCCCCGCACACCGCATTCGACGGGGACACGCTGTTCGCGCTGTCCGCCGGCGACCTGGCCATCGACCTGACCAGGCTCGGCCTCGCGGCCGCCGACGCGGTCGCCCGCGCGATCGCGCGGGGCGTGCGCGCGGCCACCTCACTCCCGGGCCTCCCGGCCGCCCGCGACCTCTAGCCACGACCTTCGGATCGCAAAGCCGCAGACCATGGAGCTCGGCTATGCGTGGAGAAACTCGGGCTGCGGGCCGCTCAAACAGGTCCAGCTGCTAGGCGGCGCCAGCAGGGGGCACGCGAGCGTACTTCGAGTACGTGAGCGTGCCCCCGAGGGCGCCAACGACGCAGATGGGCCTGTTTCAGCGGCCCGCCCGCAACCACCCGAACAGGCCGTACGCCAGCAGCGCTCCGACCACCCAGAGCCACACGCGCAGGCTCGCGACCCGCTCCGGCGGCAACGGTGAGAGCACGACCGGGTGGAGCCGTCGGGCGATGAAGGCTCCGCCCAGCGCCCCGCCGATGTGCGCGCCGTTGTCGATGAACGATTCCGTCAGGCCGCTCACGATCGCATAGACCGCCCAGATCAGCAGCACGAAGCCAATGCGGCGATCGCGCAGCAGGAGCCGGTCTCGGTGCTGGCGGAAGAGCACGATCGCCGCGCCCTGCAGGCCAAAGATCGCGCCCGAGGCGCCCACCGACGGCCCCGCGCTCACGCCGCCGCTGACCACCGAGCCCGCGACGCTGCTCAGCACGTAGAGCACGACGAGTTGCCGGGCGCCGAACGCATGCTCACAGACCATCCCGAGGATGAAGAGGGCGACGCCGTTGCCCACGAGGTGATCGATCCCGCCGTGCAGCCACGGGGCGGTCAGCAACCGCCAGTGCTCGCCGGCCGACACGCGGTCGCGCACCAGCGCTCCGGCGGCGATGATCGCCTCGCGCGACCGGAGCGCGCCGAAGCGGACCTCCAGAGCGAAGATCGCGACGAGCAGGACGAGGATCGCAACGGTCACGGGTGGGAAGCGTCGCATCCGCCGCTCGAAGTCGATGCGGCGGGAGAGCAGCATCTCGGGCGTGATACGGAGTGGCTGCTCGGGCCCGATCGCCATCACCGGCGTTCGCCGGTGTCGAGCATCACACCCAGCGCCAGCGCCACCCGGCGGTCGAAGACGCGATCGGGGTCGGCCGAGAGGTCGAGCACGTAGCGGTCGAACAGCGTGAACTTACGGTTGAACTCGCCGAACACCGCCTCGTCCGCGCCCCGCACCAGGAGGAAATTCGTCCGCAGGAAGCCGAAGAACACGCCGAGCACCCGCCGCAGCAACGAGAGCACGATCGAGTCCTCGATCGCCATCGCGAGCGGCTCGCCGGCGGGCGTCTCCACGTACCAGCGCTTGCGGACCACGTTGTGCAGGTAGGTCTTGCGCAGCGTCGCGAGCGGCTGGCCCGACGGGACCACGACCGTGTAGGTGCGGGTCAGGACCGCGATCCGCTGGTCCTGGAGCACGCGCAGCAGCGTCTCACGCCGCGAATCGTCACGGTAGATGGTCACGTGGCGCTTGGGGCGCAGCGACATCGACACGACGAGGAACACGAAGGCGATCAGCGGAAAGACGAGGACCAGCAGCGCGCTGCCTTCCTCGGAGAAGGGCCCGAGGATCCAGCGCGCCACCGTCAGTGTCGTGAAGAGGGCGACGACATACGCGATCAGGGTCCGCACGGGATAGGTGGGCCGCTCCACGTAGAGAATCGGCGAGCCGTTCTCCGCCCACACCTCGTACTTCGACCTGATCGTGAGGACGCGCTCGCGGAGCAGGAACACGTCACGGTCGAAGGCGGGATCGACGCCGGGCACCGGAGGGCGCGGCGCGTTCGGGAGGTATCCGGCCCGGATGTGGCGGCCGCAGGAGGAGCATTCGAGGAGCCGGCCCGCGTACTCGCGCCGCAGCTCGTACACCTCCCCGCACGGACAGGCGACGACGACGCCGGCGGCTGGCCGGCTCAGCGCTCGGCGATGCCGCTGAAGTACTCGAACTTCTCCATGGCTCCCTTCGTGCCCACGCCCTTGTCAACTGGATTATACTCACGGCCATGCCGACGCGACGGAAGGCGCCCCCGTCTCCGAAGCTCGCAGCCGAGCCGCAGATCGAACGCGGCCTCCGCGAGGTGTGCCGCTGCGACCGGACGGAGGCGCTGGTGCTCAAGGGGCTCTTCGAGAGCGAGGGGATCCCCACGCTCCTGCGCTCGCGCGTGGCCTACTCCGTCTATCCCTTCAGCGTCGGCGGTCAGGGTGAGGTCATCGTCCTCGTCCCGGCCAGCCAGGCGGCGCTGAGCCGGCGCCTGCTCTTCCGCCTCGCCCCGAATCCCGCTACGTCACTTCCGCGATAATCGCCTCGAGCGCCCGCAGGGCGAGGGCCAGCGCCGCTGGCTCGAGGGTGGAGCCGCTGTCGCGCGCGGTGTGGTAGGTGTCGAACGGCACCGGGCGCCGGATCAGGTGGCGGAACGCGCTCCGCAGTGGGCTGAAGACGAACTGACGCAACGCCTCCGCTTCTCGTGACGGCACGAGCGTGAACCCGTAGGCGGCCACGCCCTCCGGGGCGAACGCGCGATGGTCGCTGCCGAACAGCGGGATGCGCCCGACGACGTGATAGGTCACGTCCCGGACGAGCCCGATGGCTTCGAGCGCCGCCCGCACGCTGCTGAGGAACTGCGTCTCCTCGGCCGCGTCCCAGATCGCGATGCTGTCGCCGATGCCGCACAGCTCGAGGCTCAGCACGCCGGCCACCTCTGCGAGGTTCGCCGCGCGCGCGTAGTGCCGCGCGCCGAGATAGCCACGCTCTTCCTCCGCGGTGAAGAGGAACCGCACGCGCAACCGCGCCGGCGGCGACACCGAGAGCCGCTCCAGGAGATTCAGCAGAATACCGACGGCGGCGGCGTTGTCGTTGGCGCCCGGGCTTCCGGGCACCGCGTCGTGATGGGCGACCAGCACGAGCACGCGCTCGCCGGACCCGATGTCGACGCTGAAGTTCTCACTCACCGGCGACCCGAAGGCCTGGAGCGCGAACGGAATCCGGTGCTCGCCGAGGTAGCGCGCCACCGCGGCCTGGCGCTCCAGGTTCGAACGCCCCACGAGCAGCCGCGACAGCGCGAGCGGGGTGCGGCCGCCCTCGATGACCTCCTCGAGCGGCGGCGGCGTCACACGCGGCCCACCACGGACCGCGTTGAACGCCCAGCTCAGGCCCGTGTTGATCTGCCCGCGCAGATAGAGGACGACGTCGGTGAGCGCACGGCTGCGCCTCACAACCGGAACAGGGCCCGGGCGTTCGCCGACATGCGCTCGGCCAGGTCGGCCAGCGGCTCGCCGCGCAGCTCGGCGACGCGCCCGGCGGTGATCGCGACGTGCGCCGGCTCGTTGCGCTTGCCGCGAAAGCCCTGCGGCGGCAGGAACGGGCAGTCGGTCTCCACGACGAGCTTATCGGCGGGCACCATCCGCGCGACCTCGGGCAGCGCGCCGGGCTTGGGATACGTCACCGGCCCCGCGAGCGAGAGCACCAGTCCCAGGTCGAGGCATCGGCGCGCGATCTCGACGTCGCCGGAGAAGCAGTGCATCACCCCGCCCGTCTCGTGGACGCCCTCGGACGCCAGCAGCGCCAGGGTCTCCTCGTGGGCGTCGCGGCAGTGGACGACCACCGGCTTGCCGACCCGGCGCGCGAGGGCCAGCTGGGAGCGGAACGCACGCTCCTGTGTGTCGCGGTCCGCCAGGTTGCGGAAGAAGTCGAGCCCGGTCTCACCGATGGCGACCACGCGGGCAGCGGACGCGAGCCGCTCGATATCGACGAGCGCCGCCTCGTCCGCGGAGGCGGCGTCGTGCGGGTGGATGCCGACCGCGGCCCAGACGTCGGGCTCGCGCGCGGCGAGCGCCACCGCCGCCCGCGAGGTCGCCACGTCGGTGCCGATCGTCAGGATGCCCGTGACGCCGGCGGACCGCGCGCGCTGGAGCACGGCGTCGAGGTCGCCGGCGAATTCCGGGAAGTGCAGGTGCGCGTGCGTGTCGAAGAGGTTCGGCGTCGTCACATCGCTCCGAGGACGGACGCGGCCTTCTTGACGTCACGCGCCTTCACCCACAGGATCGCGCCGTAGCGCCCGCCGCCGGCCGCGACCGCGTCCATCGCCGTCACGTTGATCTTGGCGCCGGCGAGCCGGTCGAGGACGTCGGCGCAGGCGCCGAGGCGGTCGTCGCCCTCGATCAGAAACGCGCGCTTCGGCCCCTTCACCTTCCACTTGTTCCGCTTGGCGACCGCCGTGAATGCCGCCGGATCGGTCGGGACCACGTCGAGCTGTGCGCCCCGCCCGCTCGGGAAGCCCGAGTAGGCGACCAGGTTGACGCCCGCGCGCTTGAGCTCGCCGAGGATCCGCGCGCCCTCGCCGGGCTTGTCGGGGACCATCACGTAGAAGTAGTCCGCGGTTCGCACGCTCTCCGCCATGGCGTTGTCCTCCAGCTCGTCGGTGTTACGGGACCACGACGCGAAACCGGACCCGGCCGATCAGCTGCCCTCCGCCCGTCACGACGTCGACCGACCAGCGGCCCGTCGGGTCGGCCGGGAACGCCGTCTTACGCGAATACGTTCGATAGCCTTCCCGCCGTCCGCCCAGGACGGGCGCCAGGGCGACCACCTCGACCACCTTCCCACGGTGCCGCCAGACGTGACGGACCTGTTGCCGCAGTCCAGCCGGCGCGTAGATCGCAGTGTACGCCACGAGCCCGCGCTCCTTCACCTCGGCGGCGCTGACCGGCGACGCCAGCGCCTCGATGGCGTCGAGGTTCGGCACGTCCCACACGATCGCCGCGCGCGCGATGAAGAGCGGCGCCGGCGGAATCCACGCTCGGCCCAGCGCCGCCAGCGTCGCCGCCACCACGCCCAGCGCCACGGTCACGCGAAGCGCCGCCCTCCACGAGCGCCCGCTCACGCGCCGCACCACCGGGGTGAGCGCGAGCGACGCGGCGAACGCGCTGGCCACCAGGGCGCCGTACGGGGGGAGCCCGATGAGCGGCAGCGCCACGTTGAGCGCGGCGAACACGGACACGACGAAGAAGACGTAGCCGAGCCACGGCCGCGGACGCACCAGCGCCCGGTACCACGGGTCGAACGTCGCCAGCAGCGCCATCGCCACCAGCAGGGCGAGGAAGAGGACGTTGATCGACGTCAGGGTCGTGCTCGCCCAGTAGGCGGGGATCAGGAACAGGAGGATTGCGTGATAGAGCGTCTGGATCGTGTAGTCGGCGGCGCTGACGATCAGCCGCCCGGACTTCCGGCCCGACTCCTCGAGCGGCCGGCGCATCTCGATGATGAAGGCGAACAGAAGGCACAGCAGCAGCAGGTAACCGACGATCCACGCGACGTGGGGCAGGCCGCGCTGGAAGACGAAGAGCGTGAGGATCCCGCCGCTCAGCGAGGCGAACGAGACACCCCAGTCCGTGACCCACGCGATCACCGAACTCACACGGTCGCGTCCCCTTGGCGCGGTGCGGCCAGCCGCTCGGCGATGCGCTGCGCCACCACGTCACGCTTGAGCGCGTCGATGCAAGCGATGACATCGCGGGCGGCCGAGTGCACGCGCAGGTGTGCCGCGACCAGGTCGAGCGCGCTCGAGCGCACCGACGCGTCGAGGCTCACGATCTCGCGCACGACGCGGGCGACCGAGGCGTCGCGCTCGGCCACCTGCACGATCGCGTCGACGTACTCGTCCGGAGTCAACGCCGGGGCGGCCATGGGCTCACCGGATTTTCGAGCCGGGCGGCAGATCGCGGTCGAGCGTGAGCACCGCCAGCTTCCCCTCGGCCGACGCGGCCAGCACCATCCCGTTCGACTCCACGCCCATGAGCTTCGCCGGCTCCAGATTGGCGACGACCACGACCTTCTTGCCCACGAGGTCGGCCGGCGCGTAGTGCTCCGCGATGCCCGCCACCAGCGTCCGTTGCTCGGCGCCGAGCGACACCGTGAGCTTCAGGAGCTTCTTCGACTTCGGCACCGGCTCGGCGGCCACCACCTCGGCCACCCGCAGCTCGACCTTGCCGAAATCGTCGATCCTGATCGTCGAGCCCGCCGCCGCGGGCGCGTTCGGCGCCGGGGTCGCCACCGGCTTCTTGTCGTCCACACGCGGGAAGAGACCGGAGAGCCTCTGGACCGGCAGGCCGGCGGCCAGTCGTCCCCACTGCGCGTCGCCGAGCGTCGGCTCGCCGTGCTGGCCGAGCGCCGCCCGGATCTTGCCGGCGGCGTCGGGCACGAACGGCGCCAGCACGATGCCGAGCAGCCGCAGCGACTCGGCGAGCGTGTAGAGGACCGCCGCGAGGCGCCCCGCCTTCCCCGGCGCCTTCGCGAGTGCCCACGGCTGCTCGGTGTCCACGTAGCGGTTGAGCGTCGCCACGAACTCCCACACCGCCGTCAGGGCGCGGTGGAACGCGAACTCGTCCATCGCGCGCGCGACCTCGGCGCGGGCCCGATCCCACCCGGCGGCGATCGCCGTCTCGGCAGCGGTCGCCTCGCCGGAGGCGGGCACCACGCCCTGCGCGAGGTTCACGATCAGCGTCGTCGCGCGGGAGACCAGGTTGCCGAGGTCGTTCGCCAGATCGGCGTTGAG
>Ga0066710_100007613_pt1 | contig 10383 bp, 9 predicted proteins | sample GraSoiAngelo_159_FD_79666 | JGI IMG/M metagenome (GOLD analysis project Ga0066710, IMG submission 79666) | Grasslands soil microbial communities from the Angelo Coastal Reserve, California, USA - 14_1009_16_40cm | ecosystem: Environmental > Terrestrial > Soil > Grasslands | place: USA...
GAGATACCCGAAACGAAGCGGCCGGTGCGCTGCTTGTAGAGCTCAAGAAAATGAATTACCAGCGGATGAATGTCCTCAGGACGCTCGCGCAGGGCGGGTAAGTGGATCGGAAAAACCGAGAGGCGATAAAAGAGATCGCGGCGAAACTTTCCTTCGTCAATGGCGCGTTCCAGATCGACGTTCGACGCCGCCACCATGCGAACGTCAGCCTTCAGAACTTCATTGCCGCCGACGCGCGTGAATTCGCCGTCCTGCAGGACGCGGAGCAGGCGCACCTGCGCTGAAAGACTCATTTCGCCCACTTCGTCGAGGAACAGCGTGCCTCCGTCGGCTTCTTCAAAGCGGCCCCGCCGGCGCGCGCGGGCATCGGTAAAGGCGCCTTTTTCGTGACCGAAAAGTTCGGACTCGAGCAGCGTCTCAGGAATCGCGCCGCAGTTTAGCTTGATGTAAGGCTGGTCTTCCCGGCCCGAGTTAAAGTGAATCAGATTAGCCAACAATTCCTTCCCGGTTCCCGATTCGCCCTGGATCATTACCGACGTTTGAGTGTTAGCAACGCTGAGCGCCAACTCGATCGCGCGTCTAATGGCCGGGGCCTGGCCAATGATTCGATCTTCCCCGTAGCGTTCGTGCAACGCGTTTTTAAGGCGCATCACTTCCGCTGAAAGATGATCGCGTTCCAGCGCCGTGCCAATCTGATCGGCGATGCCTTCGACCAGAGCGACCTCGTGATCCTTGAAAGGATCGCGAATTCCGCTCCACACCAGACCCAGCAGACCAAACGCGTGGCCGGCAATGCGCACCGGCGCGACCAACGCGGCGCGTCCTCCAAGCGTCGCATTGAACATAATTCTGAGCGGCAGCGGGAGATCGTTTTCCAGAAGCTTCAAGGTCTTCCCTTGCGACAGGATTTCAACCATGGCCGGAAACGCGGTGATATCCAGAGACTGCCCGTGCGTTTCAATCAGTCCACGCACACTGTCGGTGACTGCGTGCGGCGCCGCCTTGAAGGCCGCCAGAGTCAAACGCTTTTCGTCCGAGTCCAGCACTCCCAGCGCGCAATAATCAGCTCCGACTAAAGCCAGCGCCCGTTCCAGCACCGCCGACGAGACATCGCCAAAGTCGGAACGCGCATTCAGGGCGTTGGCTATTTCCAGCAGGGCTTTCGTCGTCTCAGCCTCGCGTTTCTTGTCCGTGTAGATGCGTGTGTATTGATAGCCAATCGCCAGTTGCATGGCAATCGATTGCAGGAAAGCAACTTCTTCGTCAAACCAATGACGCGTCGCGCGGGTGTGATGAAGCCCGATCAGCCCGAGTACTTCATCATCAAGAACGACCGGCACCACCAGCAGGGAACGAGTGCCCAGGCTCTTGGCAAAGAAACGAACTTTGTGATCGAGCTCAGGCGCCGAGGTGTCGTCGAGTCTGATCGGTTGCTTAACATCGAGATGCTCTGAAAGAATCGCAACATCGACAGGGATGCGCACGTCCAGGCTCGACGGCACGTCGTCGGATGAGCGCCATTCCTGACTAACACGAAGTTCGCCTTCCGAATTCAGCTTAATGATGTCGCATCGGTCGACTTCCATCATCTGGCCCAATTCAGCGACAATCACTCGCAGAAACGTATCCAGATTGATCGATTTAGGTAGATCGGCGGCCAGCCGGCCGATTATCGACTCACGCGCCTCGTGGAGCTTTAGCTTGCGTTCGACGGAAAGACTCTGTTCTGTTTCAACCGCTGATTGCATTCTCTAGAAGTATCCGGATATCAGAAGTGTTGGCCGTACAACCTCTTCAATTTATCGGTGATCATAACGGAGGGGCGGGCAACTTGCAAAAAGGTCCACCCCGCACCGCAACTGCCGGCCAGCGCCGTGTCAGCAGTTTGCATCTGATAATTGCCCGGTTGTCAGTGCTCATGGCGACTCGTATAATCGCGGATTGGAAAGCATTTTTCCTCTTACGACAATTTCACGATGCCGATTTACGAATTTCGCTGCAAGAAGTGCGGCCATGAGATAGAGGTTTTTCAGAAGTTTTCAGACAAGCCGCCGGCACGCTGCAAAAAATGCGGCGGCCGTCTGGAAAAACTAATCTCCCAGGCCGCATTCCAGTTCAAGGGCGCGGGCTGGTACGTAACCGATTACGCGCGCAAAGGAAGCGTCGCGGAAAAAGTTGAGAAAGAATTGGCTGCGCCTGAATCAGACACCTCGAGCGAGAAAGAGAAGCCAAAGAAGACCCCCGCGAAAAAGACTGGTTCCGACAAGGATTGATGAGCCGCGACTCAAACACGACGCTAAGCTACCGCCGCAAGCCCTGGCGCGCGTTCGTGTTCGTACTGACTGCCACATGTGTGGCAGGGACCTTGCTCGGTCAAGCCGGTCGCCGCGCTCATTCAAACGGTGACACCGCGACTTTGCTGAATGTGGTGGCCATGCGCTCGGATGGTTCCGCTCCGATCACCGCCAAAGACGTTTCGCTGTTCGACAATGGCGTCGAGCAAACCATCAAGAATTTCTCGCCGGATCTTTCACCGGCACGCATTGTCCTGTTAGTAGATAATTCGCTGACGATTCGCGCTGACGTCGAAAAGCTTGAGGCGGCCACGCTCGAATTCGCTTATGAGATTTACGATGGTGACAAGCTGCTGGTCGTCGGTTATGACAATAACGCCGAGATCGTCTCCGATTGGACTGATGATTCGAAGAAGATCGCCAGCGAGCTCAAAACTTTTCGTAAGAAGGGTGATCCGCACCTGTTTGATGCGGTGATGGCTGTCACCGGCGACGCGCTGCAACCCTTGTCGGCGCAGAAGCGCGCGATCGTGGTTATCAGTGACGGCCTCGACCGGGGCAGCAAAACTAAATTCACTCAGGCCCTGAGCGCGCTTCAGTCTCTGGACATTGTCGTCTACTGCGTTCAGGCGACCGATCGCACGCGCGGCGCGATCCGTCGCGACGTTCCCAAGCCTCGTCAGGTGATTGACGAACTCGCCGAAGGCACCGGCGGCCGCGTCTTTCCGATTAGCGATCCGCGCGCGGCCGCGTCGGACATCTGCGATGAATTGCGCAAACACCGTTATGTCCTGTCTTATCTGCCACAGAGCGTACCCTTCACCGAATCGCGGCGCTTGCTCTTGATCGGCGAAAAGGGGATCGAAGCCCGGGCGAAGACGATGCAGCCGGCGAATTGATGTTTTTGTCGAGGAGTTGCCGGCAACTGATTGATCAGGTTTTCCGGCGAGAGTAAAGGTAGAACAGCGTCAGAACGATCGCCAGCAAGATCAGCTCCCAAAACGCAAACACACCGCGATCAAATCGTCCCGCCTCGTCGTGCGCGTCCATGTAAACGATGAAGGTGCCAAAGCCAATGCCGCCCACCAGCCAGATGATCTGTCGTTTGGTGTCCCACATTTGGCTTGCAGATCGGAGCCCTCCTTACGATCGGGCTAATACACCGCTCTTGAGAACTAAATCAGGATCGACTGTCATTCGCGGTAACACACGGGGTTGTCCTTCGATTTCCGATCGGACTTCGCCGATGCGCGTCGCGCCCATGTGTTTATAAAAGCCTTCGGCGTTCGGGTCGGCTGAGAGTTCCACGGCAGGCGCGCTGAGTGTGGCCGCACGTTGCATCACGTGAACAAACAGCGCTTTGCCGTAGCCCGCGCCCATGTACTGCGGACGAATCCACATGTGCTCCAGCTCAGCTTGCGAATCCTTTACGACCAGAGCGCAGCACCCGGCGATCTCTTTATCGGTAACCGCGACGTAGACTTCGTGGTTCGAAATAAAATCGCGCGTGATAGTGAGATCGCCTTTCCAATGTTCGATCCAGTTTTCCGGATAACCCCAATGACGTTTGGCGGCATGCGCGATCTCGGTCAAGACTGCGGCTTCTTCTGGCATTGCCCGGCGAATTTGGATATCCATAACTGGGTTTGAAGTTTAGCACTTTTGCAGTTAGCTTTTCTCTCTGTGATTCTCTGTGGTAAATGCCTTTCCGAGAATTTTTACGGAGACACAGAGGTCCACAGAGTACACAGAGAAATCGCGACGTCATGGAACGCATAGTCTTTCTCGAACGCGACACCGTCCAGGCTGAATTTCGCCGGCCCAACTTCGATCACGAATGGGTTGAATACCCGGAAAGCGCTCAGCATCAGGTCTTGGATCGGCTTCGCGGAGCGACGATTGTAATCAGCAACAAGCTGGCTTTGCGCGAACCCGAATTATCGCGCGTGCCGGAACTGAAGTTGATCGCCATCGCGGCGACAGGTTTTGACTGTGTCGACGTCGATTACTGCCGCGCGCGTGGCATCGCCGTCTGTAACGTACGCGGCTATGCGGCCAACTCAGTTTCGGAACACGTGCTGATGTTGATTCTGGCGTTGCGCCGCAACCTGCTTGCTTACCGCGACGAGGTGCAGCGCGGCCTTTGGCAACAGTCAAAACAATTCTGTCTGTTGACGAGCCCGCTTCACGATTTACGTGGTAGCACGCTGGGCGTTGTTGGTTATGGCGCGATTGGCCGTAGCGTCGCCGGTTTGGCTGAGTCAATCGGCATGCGCGTGTTGATTTCTGAACACAAAAACGCGACCACGATTCGCGAAGGACGAAGGTCGTTTGCCGAAACCCTGCAACAGAGCGATGTCGTTACGCTGCACTGTCCTTTAACCGTCGAAACACAGGACCTGTTGGGACGCGGAGAGTTCGCACGGATGAAGCGCGGAGCGTTGCTAATCAATACGGCGCGCGGTGGCCTGATCAACGATGAAGCTTTGGTTGAGGCTTTGCAATCCGGTGAGATCGGCGGCGCCGCGGTTGATGCTTTGCGCGACGAGCCTCCGCGCGAAGGCAATATGTTGCTCAATCTGAACCTGCCGAATTTTATCGTGACCCCGCACATTGCCTGGGCCAGCAATCAAGCGATGCAGAGCCTGGCCGATCAAGTAATCGATAATATCGAAGCGTTTGTCGCAGGCGCTCCGCGAAACCTGCTGACTTGACCATCTCAACGGTCGAATCCGTTTAGAGGCGGCGGCGTGCGTCAGCTTCGCCGCACAAGTGCGGCGTCTAAACGGAAAGCCTTCGCCGCAGAAGTGCGGCGTCTAAACGGAAAGCCTTCGCCGCACAAGTGCGGTGCCTAAACGGAAAAATAGTGCCAATTAGGACGACGCAGCTTCGCTCGCCGCGTGCTCCACATCTTCGGTGGTATAGAGGTTGAGAATTTCGCGGCCCTGTCGCGATCTGGGATCAATCGTGCGCAGGTGCTTGCGCCCTTTCATCTCCCAGATGGCGGTGACCACACCGTCCTTCTCAACGGCCTGATAGGTTATCTCTTCCAAACCGGAAGCGGCGGGTTGGTTCTGCGGATCTGCTGATCCGGATTCGGTTTCAGCCATACTGACTTTCTGAATTGCTCCTCTTTAGCTTTTGGGAATTTCGTTGGAGGATTTTGGCATAGCGACTAGCGACCTGTCTAGCGCGTGAGCGCACTTTCCACCGCTCGGCGCGCCGAAACCACGCCCCAACCCTGGCGATCCACGTCGATTTCCGGAACGCGCTCAGCCGTTTCGATCAGGATGCGTTTAACTTGCTGAGGACTCAGTCGAGGATTCGCCTCCAGCATGCAGGCAATGATCGAAGAAACAATCGGCGCGGCAAACGAAGTCCCATCGACGTACTTGTAGTGCTGGCTGATAATGTTTCCTTCGCGCAATTTGATCGTGATCAGTTGCCGCAGCAAAGGAATCGGTAGTGAACCGGCGTAGTCCAAATCCTGATCGATGCCGGCGTGTTTCTCAATCGTGGCGCGCAACTCTTCATCGGCCGTGGCGTTCAGTTGCGAGTACAACTCGGCCTCTTCAGCCGTCGGCGTAGCCGGCAGAATTGGCGCGGCGACCCAGATTCCCGGCGCGATTATCTCAGGTTTTTGCAAACCGTCGACGGTTGGGCCGTACGACGAGCGATACATGCCGCGCCGCGCGCGATCCAGCGAGTTCTGATCGTCAAGACCACCAACCGCGATACATGACGGCGCGCTGGCCGGCGGCAGGACCGGATGGCCGGCCAAATGCCCGGCATTTCCGACGGCGCAGACAACTGTAATTCCCGCGCGCGTGCACTCATCGACGGTTTGCGACAAAGAGTTTGTCAGGTAGCTTTCTTCAAAATCGCCGCCGGCCGAAATATTGACCACCCGAATCTTATGTTCGTCGCCGTGAGCGAGTACCCATTTGAGACCGCGCTGAATTTGTTCTTCTGAGATCCGTCCCGTGCGGCCAATCTTTACCAGCACGAGGTCGGCCTCTGAGGCTATGCCGCGATAAAAACCGCTGGAGAGTGCTCCGCTTCCGGCCGCGACCACCGAAGTCATCATGCCGTGCCAGCTCGCGACATCAGCCGTTTCCAGGGAACTGGTATCACCTTCGGCGGCAAAAATGCTCTGGTAAGCGCGAATGCGATTGCGGGGCTTCGTCAAATCGGGATGACGATAGAAGCCGGAGTCAAGAAATGCGATGGTCACACCGCGGCCAGTGAATCTTTCGTCTGCGTCCATTCGCAAGGGCGTCGGCAAGACGAAATCGTTCTGCTCAAACACCGACGCGTGAGATTGAATCTGGCGCTGCGCGCGACTGAACAATTCAACGCAGCGTGCGCAAACTTCGGTTGCGTTTGTGGTCCCGGCGTTTGGTGTAATGATCGATTGCAGACTTTCAGGTAGCGCCGCGATGGGAAATGGATCACCGAGGACGAAGCGCTCACAAACCGGGCAGACAGCCGTGCGGAGTTCGCCCGGCGGCAACTTCTCTTCAGAAGTCTCAATTGCGTTCTGCATTCAAAGTTCTGACCGAAATGATTTCAACTCGGAGGCGTTCGCCGCGTAGCGGCGAAATATTTATAGCATAGAAGCCCATTAAATTGTTTTTCGTGTCCCAGGATTGGCACCGCAGGAGCGGGGCATTAGCCCGACCGTTAGGGAGGGCTCCAGCCCGAATCCCAACTGAGCCCTCCCTTACGAGTTCGTGGTTTCTATAAATAGTTTGTGCCTATGGCGCTTCAAACCGCTGAGACTCAGAGCCGCGTTCTCGCTAGCTTCAATTCTGCCGCAACTCTCTCCGGCGCCGTCCCGCCAACCTGCGACTTGGTGCTCAAGGTTTGTTCGAGCGATAGCGATTCGAACACGTCTGGCTCGATGAGCGCCGAAAACGATTTGAGGTCGTCGAGCGGAAGTCCGTTCAACTCAACGCCGCGTTCAATTGCATGTATGACGATTTGACCGACGGTTTCATGCGCCTCGCGAAAGGGCAGACCTTTGCGCGCCAGGTAATCCGCGAGTTCCGTGGCGTTTAGATAGCCCTGCGTGGCCGCTTCGCGCCCGCGCTCTTCGCTTACCAGAACGTTGCCCAACACCGTAGCGGTCACGCCAAGGCATGCTTTCAGAGTATCTACAACATCGAACAACGCTTCCTTGTCTTCCTGCATATCCTTGTTGTAGGCAAGCGGTAAACCCTTCATCGTTGTCAGCAGGGAAATGAGACGACCGAAAACTCGCCCGGCCTTTCCGCGCACCAGTTCCATCGAATCCGGATTCTTCTTTTGCGGCATCAGGCTCGATCCCGTAGCGACCGCATCGCTCAGTTCAAGAAGGCCGAACTCAGCCGTTGAATAGAGAACGATATCTTCGGCGAGCCGCGATAAATGAATCATGATGAGCGATGCTGCGCTGACGAACTCGATACAGAAATCACGATCGCTGACCGCATCGACACTGTTGTGTGAGACGCCGTAAAAACCGAGAGCCCGCGCGATGGCATCGCGATCGATCGGATAAGCCGATCCCGCCAGGGCCGCCGAGCCGAGCGGCAACACGTTGACGCGCCGGCGGGCATCTATCAGACGTTCTTGATCGCGCGCCAGCATTTCGAAGTACGCCAGACACCAGTGGGCGAACAGAATAGGTTGGGCACGCTGTAGATGAGTGTAACCGGGAATGATCGCGTCGCGATTCGCTTCTGCCAGATTCAGGAGAGCTTCCTGCGTGCTTTGCAGGAGGCCGGTAGACCGATCAATTTCATCGCGCAGCCATAAACGCAAGTCGGCAGCGACCTGATCGTTTCGGCTCCGGCCCATGTGCAGCTTGCGACCCGTATCACCAATCATTTCAACCAGACGCGCCTCGACAAACGAATGCACATCTTCGGCCGCGAACTTTGTGAAGTAGCCCGGGTCTGATTGTCCCTGTTCAAGAATAGTTGCGAGCGCAGCTTTGATTTGTTCTGACTCAGTTTTGGTCAGCACATCTGTGCCGGCCAAAGCATCGCAATGGGCGATGCTGCCGCGCACGTCAACTTCGAACAATCGGCGATCGAAAGAAAACGACTGATTGAATTCGGCAAAGCCCTTATCGACTTCGCCAGTGAAGCGTCCGCCCCAAAGTTTCGTGTTCGTGCTCTCGCTCATTCGTTCTTCCGATTTCGAGTAGTCGGTCAGTTTCAATCAGAGCACCCACTTCCTTAGTTGAAATGAAAGGCACGATCCACGAAGTCACACCAACCGCACGAAGAAGGCTCGTGTTTTGTGACGCTTCGTGTGATTTCGTGGATAGTCCGCTGCCATCGAACATAAAGAACTTCAAAATAACCCACTACCCGATTTCGCCCCAGCTTGACGGAACTGCATAACCAAGTCTATTCTATGCAGATATGCGTATTAAATGCAACTATTGTGCATTAAGGCGCGTCTGAATCGTTTAGAGCCGGGCTCCTGCGACCGAGCGGCGGTCGCGCGCTGCTGAACTCGAATGAACAATGCTGAAGCGAGCACGACAAAAAAAACTTCTTAACCTGATTCGGTCGAAGCGCATCGGCACCCAGGAGGCGCTGCGGGCGCATTTGGAGCGAGCGGGTGTGCCGGCGACGCAGTCCAGCGTTTCTCGCGACCTGGAAGAACTGGGCGTCGTCAAGCATCACGGGTCGTATGCTCTGCCGCAGGCGAATGGCGACTCGGCGCGCGGGTTGTTGAGCCTGGGCATAGCCGGCGACGTATTAGTAATCGCGAAATGTGTGCCGGGACTCGCGTCCGCAGTGGCGGTTGAGATTGATGACGCGGCGATTCCGGAAATCGTCGGCACGCTGGCTGGCGAAGATACGATTTTCATTGCGGTCCAGGATCAGAAATCACAGCGGGCGGCGATCAGAAAGATTTGGGGATTGTTTGGATGACATGTATTGAATCATTGAATCAATGAACCAATTGGAAAAATGACAACTGACAAGATCAACAAGATCGTCCTTGCTTACTCTGGCGGACTGGACACATCGGTGATGCTGCGCTGGTTGAAAGAACGGTACCAGTGCGAAATCGTTTGCTATTGCGCTGATGTGGGCCAGGGCGCAGAGATGGAAGGCCTGGAAGCAAAAGCCAAAGCCACCGGTGCATCGAAACTTTATATCGAGGATCTGCGGCAGGAGTTTGTTCGTGATTACGTTTGGACCGCGGTCAAGGCGAATGCAATTTACGAAGGCGTCTATTTAATGGGCACGTCGCTGGCGCGGCCGGTGATCGCGAAACGACAAATCGAAATTGCGCGCGCAGAAAAGGCCGATGCGGTCGCTCATGGCGCCACCGGGAAAGGAAACGATCAGGTACGGTTTGAACTAACGTATTACGCTTGGCAACCGGATATTAAAGTGATCGCCCCCTGGCGCGAATGGGAATTCAAAGGGCGTACCGACTTGATTGCTTACGCGGAGGCTTACGGAATTCCGATCACTGCAACTATCGACAAGCCTTATTCAACCGATCGCAATCTAATGCACGTGTCGTACGAAGGCGGAATTCTGGAAGACCCCTGGGCTGAGCCGCCTGAGAATATTTTTCAGATGACGCGATCGCCTGAGAGTGCCAAGAATGAAGCGGAGTATGTCGAAATCGGATTCGAACACGGGGAGCCGGTTTCGGTTGACGGCGAACATCTGGATCCCGTTGCGCTGCTTTCAAAACTAAACGAGATCGGCGGCGCGCACGGAATTGGCCGGGTTGACCTGGTTGAGAATCGCTTCGTCGGCATGAAGTCGCGCGGCGTTTACGAGACGCCAGGGGTGACCATCCTGCAAGCGGCGCATCGCGCCCTGGAATCAATCACGCTGGATCGCGAAGTAGTGCGGCTGCGCGATTCGCTCAGCGTAAAATTTGCTGAGAATGTCTATTACGGATTCTGGTTTGCGCCCGAATTCGATTTGATGCGGAAGATGATCGATGAAATGCAGCAACCGGTAACCGGCGAGGTGCGGGTGAAGGTTTATCGCGGCAACGTGATCGTGGTGGGACGGCGTTCGGCAAATTCACTTTACGACGAGCGCGTGGCGACCTTTGAAGC
>Ga0066710_100007614_pt1 | contig 10383 bp, 9 predicted proteins | sample GraSoiAngelo_159_FD_79666 | JGI IMG/M metagenome (GOLD analysis project Ga0066710, IMG submission 79666) | Grasslands soil microbial communities from the Angelo Coastal Reserve, California, USA - 14_1009_16_40cm | ecosystem: Environmental > Terrestrial > Soil > Grasslands | place: USA...
CGTAGCGCGTCGCCGGTAGCGTGCCCAGCTGGTTCGCCTTTATGAGAATCGCGTCTGCGACCCCGTCCTCGATCCCCCGCCGGAGCCGCTCGGTATTGGTGGCGAAGAGGTCGTCGCCCACCAGCTGCAGCGTGTCTCCGAGCTGTTCGGTCAAGCGCTTCCACCCGTCCCAATCCTGCTCGTCCATGCCGTCCTCCAGCGAGATGAGCGGATAGCGCCCGGCCAGGTCCTCCCAGTAGGCGACGAACTCCGGAGCCGCGAGTTGCCGTCCCTCGTGGGCGAGCACGTAGGAGGAATCCTCGTAGAGCTCGCTGGCGGCGGCATCGATCGCGATCGCGATCTGGCTGCCGGGGGCATAGCCCGCTTCCTCGATGCTCTCGGCCAGGAGCTGTAGGGCGGCTTCGTTGGACTCGAGGTCGGGGGCAAAGCCGCCCTCGTCACCCACCGAGGTCGCGAGGCCTCGCTTCTTTAGGCGGGCCTTGAGCGCATGGAAGACCTCCACGCCCATCCGCAGCGCTTCCGAGAACCGGCCGGCCTCGATCGGGACGACCATGAACTCCTGGAAGTCGAGCCTGTTGTCGGCGTGGGCGCCGCCGTTCAGCACGTTCATCATCGGCACGGGCAAGGCATGCGCCTCGTCGCCTCCCAGATAGCGGTAGAGCGGAACGCCTTCCTCGTTCGCCGCTGCCTTCGCTGTCGCCAGCGAGACGCCGAGAATCGCGTTTGCGCCGAGCCGGCTCTTGTTGGGAGTGCCGTCGAGCTCGATCAGCAGGTGGTCCAATCCACGCTGATCCTGGGCATCGACGCCGACAACGGCGTCGGAGATTTCGCCGTTCACGTTTGCCACCGCCCGGCTTACCCCCTTGCCCGCCCATGCGTCGCCGCCGTCCCTGAGCTCGACTGCCTCGAGCTCGCCGGTGGAGGCGCCCGAGGGGACAGCGGCGCGCCCGTTTGCGCCCGACTCGAGCCAGATCTCCACCTCGACCGTGGGATTGCCCCGTGAATCGAGGATCTGACGCGCGTGACCTCGACTGATCTTGCTCACGCGGGCGTCTGCGTCACCGGCCCTCGAGCACGCGGCTGCGAAAGCGGTCCGTGGATCGTCGAAGCGCGACCTCCGGGTCGACTTGGATCGTTCGCGCCAGCGCCACTGCTGAAAACAGGAGGTCGCCGACCACCTCGTAGAGGCGCTCTGATCCGTGACTCGTCAGTTCCTGCGCCTCGCGGTTGGGTCCCTCCGCTGCGACGCCGTCTGCCGCGCCCTCGAGGGTCGCGCGAAGCGCATCGAGCGCTTCCTCGGGATCGCCGCGGTCACTGCCTCCTGCTGCGCGCCGCTGCACCTTCCGCGCATAGAGGAGGCCGGGGAGCATCTCCGGGAGCCCGGCGAAGAGCTCGCTTCCCCCCGATGCCTCCCTTCGCTTGATGACGTCCCAGTTCTCGCGGACTTCGGCCGGCGTGCGCGCGGCGGTCGGCAGCCCCGCCAAGCCGTCGCCTTCGTCGGTCTCGAAGATGTGGGGATGGCGGCGAATCAGCTTGTCCGTGACGTTCCGCGCCACGGCAGCGAGGTCTCCCTTCCCGCGCTCCTCGAGCAGCAAGGACAGGAAATAGACCTGAAAGAGAACGTCGCCGAGCTCGTCGAGCAGCTTGGCGTCATCACCCGAATGCGCGGCGTCGGCGAGCTCGTAAGCCTCTTCTACGGTGTGCGGAACGATGCTTCGCTCGTCCTGCTCCCGGTCCCAGGGGCAGTCGCGACGCAGCCGCCGCGTGACTCGAGCCAGCGCTTGAAGCTCGTCGGCGGCGTCGGGCTCAGCCATTCACTCAGACGCTCGATGCGGATTCGGGGCAGCGAGACTCACAGGGGGCCCGCCTTTGGCGTTGGCGAACCTATTGGCCTGGCGGCGGTGTGGCCTGCCCCGCGCCGCCTTGTGGGGCAGCCCCGCCTTGTGGGGCAGCCCCGCCCTGTGGGGCAGCCCCGCCCTGGGGAGCCGCGCCCTGTGGGACTTGAACGCCGCCCGCGGAGGGCGAGGCCTGCGCCGCCGATCCGGAGAGTGCGAACGGTGCGCCGGGGCCGCTGAGGGCGGGCGGCGCGCCGGCTCCCGTCGCGGTACCCGTGAGGCCCGGCACGGCCCCCGCTTGCGGCGTTGCCTGCGCACCGCCGAGCGCGGGCGGGGAGCCGCTTCCGCTCTTCGCGGCAGGGCCACTGCCGGGAGCGCCGGGCGAGCCGGGCGGCAGGGGGCCGTTGTCGCAGTCCTGAGTTGCGTACCCCTTGGCGCACTTCGTGCGCCCGCGCCACTTCTTGCGGAAGCCGGTGGTGAATGCGTCGAGGGACTGCTGCTGCTTTTGAGAGATGAGCAGCTGGCGAATCCCTTCCTTTGACTGTGCGAGGGATTGCTTGGTGGGAGGCGTGATCCTCGTCACCACCAGCACCCAGTAGCCGCGGGTGGTCCCGATCGGTCCCTCGACCTGCCCCTTGGGAGCGTTGAAGGCAGCCTTGTCGAGGGCCGGCTCCTGCTGGCCCTTCGTGACGCCGAGCATCTGTCCGCCCTGCTGTTTGGTCGACGGGTCCTGGGAGAGGTCCGAGACGACGGACTTGAAGTTGTCTCCGTTCTGGAGCCGGCGGATCGCTTCCTCCGCCTTGCCCTTGTCCTTGTTGAGGATGACGCGAAGGTCGCGACGCTCAGGCTGAGAGAACTGCTGCTGGTTCTTCTTGTAGTAGTCCTGGATGTCGCTGTCCGAGACCTGCGCCGTGTCGCGCGTGACCGCTTCCCGCACCTTGTTCGCCAGGACGTCGGTGCGCACCCGGAAGTCGATGTCGGCCTGCGACTGGCCGGAGCGCTGCAAGAACTGTTGATACGCCTTCTTGGACGGGAACGACTGGCTACGGGTCTGCTGGAACTGCTTCGCAACTTCAGCCGTCGTGGTGGTGATGTTGCGCTCGGCCGCTTCTCCGTTGATCCAAAGGGCCGAAACGAGGAACGCCGTGGCCTGATCCCTGAGCTGATTGTACGTAGTCGACCCCTGCTTGGGCAGCTTGGCCGCGGTCTTCGACGAAGGCGATTGCTGGCTCTTGAAGATGACGTTCAGCCAGTGGTCGAACTCCGCCTTGGAGATCGGCCTGCCATTTACCGTGGCCACGTCGCCCGCAGGCACCTTCTTGTCGCTTCCCCCGCAGCCGGCAAGCAGCGCGGCAGCGCCGATCGCAACCAGGACGGGGAAAAATCGTCGAGGGTTTCGCAGTGCTGGCATTACAAAGCCCGCTGACCCTGCGTTCGCGGCCAGGCCTAGCGGACGGGTGAACTATAGCGACGGCTGGACGCGATGCGCCGATTGGCGCGTCAAGCCGCCGAAGGCAGCGAGGCGGTCACCGTGAGGAGGGCATCGGCCGCCCCCAGCACTGCCGAGAAGCGCTCCAGGGGCTCGTCCGGCACCGCGATTCGGAGCGTCTTCTTGAGCGATTCATAGACGGCTTCGGGCACCTCTTCGCGGAATGCCTTCGCCTGAGCCAAGTCAAGCGAGATCGGTGCCACTATCAGCCGGCCGAGGCGGAATTCAACGGTTCGCGCGCCCGCCCTGCCGAGCTTGATCCGCGCGGCCTGCAGCTTCATGAGGTTCTCGACGGGCTCCGGCACGGGGCCAAACCGGTCCTCGAGCTCCTCGCCGATCGCCTCCAGCTCGGCTGCTTCGCGGGTCGCCGCGATCCGCCTGTGGATGTCGATCTTCGCGATTTCGTAGGGCACGTAGTCCGCCGGGATGTACGCGTCCACCGGCACGTCCAACCGGACCGCCTCCCAGCCGTCCTCGGGTGCTTCGCCGCCCAGGTCCCTCTGCTGCACCTCCGCCACCGCTTCATCGAGCATCCGGCAGTAGAGCTCGAAGCCGACGGCGGCGACATGCCCCGACTGCTCGTCCCCAAGCAGGTTGCCGGCTCCTCTGATCTCGAGGTCGCGCATCGCGATCTTGAACCCGGAACCAAGCTCGGTGTAGTCGGCAAGCGTGGCGAGTCGCGCGGCCGCCTCTGCGCTCAGCGCAGCCGCCGAAGGAAAAAGCAGGTACGCGTACGCTCGCTCTCGGGAGCGCCCGACCCGCCCGCGGATCTGGTAGAGCTGGGCCAGGCCGAGCTTGTCGGACCGCTCGACGATCAGCGTGTTGGCCTGCGGTATGTCGAGCCCCGACTCGATGATCGTGGTGGACACGAGCACGTTCGCCTGGCCGCGCAGGAATCCGAGCATCGTTCGCTCCAGCCGGGAAGCCTCCATCTGCCCGTGAGCGACCACCACCCGGGCAGCGGGCACGAGCGCGCGCAGCCGCTCGGCGGACTCCTCGATCGTCTCGACTTTGTCGTGGAGGAAGAAGACCTGTCCCTCTCGGCCCAGCTCCCGCTCGATCGCGGCTTTGACGAGGTCCTCGTCGTATTCCCCTACATATGTGTGGATCGGCCGCCTCCCCTCGGGTGGTGTCTCGATCACAGAGATGTCACGAAGACCGGCGAGCGACATCTGGAGGGTGCGCGGGATCGGTGTGGCTGACAGCGATAGCACGTCGACGCTCAGCCGGAGCTGTCGCAAGAGCTCTTTCTGGCGGACGCCGAAGCGCTGCTCCTCGTCGACGATAACGAGACCGAGGTCCTTGGGCTGAAGGTCGCGGGAAAGGAGACGGTGTGTTCCGATCAAGACGTCGACCTTCCCTTCGGCGAAGCCGCGCACCACCGCCCGCTGCTCCTTTTGCGAGCGGAAGCGTGAAAGCAGCTCGATCCGGAACGGATAGTCGCCGAGGCGCTCGGAGAAAGTTCCGTGGTGCTGTTGGGCGAGGATCGTCGTCGGAACCAGGAAGAGAACCTGCTTGCCCTCGGCCGCTGTCTTGAACGCGGCGCGCAGCGCGACCTCGGTCTTGCCATAGCCCACATCGCCGCAGATCAGCCGATCCATCGGCTCCGGTTGCTCCATGTCCGCTTTGGTTTGCTCGATCGCCTCGAGTTGGTCATCTGTCTCGCGGTAGGGGAATGTCCGCTCGAAATCCAGCTGCCAATCGGAGTCTTCGGAGAAGCCGTGCCCTCGCCGAGTTTTGCGCTCCGCATAGATGTTTATGAGTTCGCCGGCGAGCTCGCGTGCAGCGCGGCGCGCGCGCGATTTCATGGTCTCCCAGGCCTTCGACCCGAGCTTCGAGAGTGGAGGCGCATGACCGTTCGCGCCCACGTACCGGCTGAGCTTGTCGAGCTGGTCGGTGGGGACGAATACGCTGTCGTCACCACGGTACGCAAGATGGAGGTAGTCGCGCGTGACACCGCCGACCGTCTTGGTGTCGAACCCCTCGAAGCGGCCAATTCCGTGGTCGGTGTGGACCACGATGTCTCCGGAGCGCAGGTCCGTGAAGGCGTGGATCGCCGCGCGCCTGCGCGGTACCTCCGGCCTCTCGGCCCGGCGCCGACGCAGGAGTCGATGCTCGGGGATCACCGCCAGCTTGAGCTGAGGTGCGACAAAGCCGTCGCGTAGCGCGGCCTGGGCGAACCAGAGCGATCCTTCTCCCCCCGCGCCCGGCCGCTTTCCGTCGTCGAGAAACATCGGGCGCAGGCGGGCGAGGTTGTAGGCAGCGCGCTCCGCTTCGCCCCGGTGCGCCCACGCGACCACCGTCAGGTATCCCGAGCGAACGAGCTTCTCCAGCTCGGGCTCCGCCTCGCGAATGGAGCGGGCGGCTGTGTCGGCGGCCTGCGCCCGAATGGCGTGCGGCTGGTCTCTGAAGGTCGATGAGAACCGCACTGCGACACGCTCCTCGAGCGCTCTCTCGACCGTGTCGGGCGGCAGGTACAGCTGGTCGGCGTCGCTGGAGTGAAGGCTCGTGGTCACGTCCTGCCAGTGATCGCGAAGCGCCGTGTGCAGCTCGTCCTCCGAGGAGAGGACCACCGCTGCCTGATCGGGAATCAGGTCGAGGAAGGAGCGAAAGCGCTCGACCGGGAGGATGTCGGCGATGTCGGGCCGCTCGTCTCGTTCCTCGGAGGCGGCGAGCTGCGCGAGCTCGCGGTATTCGGGATCGAGCTCCGCCGCCGGTGCAATCTCGACTGATTGCGCATCCCCGAGCGACCGCTGCGTAAAGGTCGAGAACCATCGAAGCGACTCCACCTCTTCACCAAAGAGCTCGACACGCACGGCGCGCTCCTCGGTGGCGGGATAGACGTCGAGGATTCCCCCGCGCACCGCGAACTGACCCCGCTCGGAGACCTGGAGGGCCCGCTCATACCCACACGCGACGAGGCGCTCGAGCGTTTTCGGGAGGTCGAGCTCCTGGTCGCGCTCGATGCTGAACCCGTGTGGACGAAGCTCAGGGTCGGGGATCCGCTCCGCCAGTGCCACCGAGCTCGCCACCACGACGGGAGGGTGGCTCCCGCCTGGCTGGTCGAGCAGGGAATCGAGCGCCGCGATCCTGAGGCCGACGAGGTGGGGAGGCGGAGCGAGCTGCGATTCGTAGCGGATCGCCCGAGCGGGGTAGAAGCGCACACGCCTCGGGGCGAGGAAGGCGCGGAGGTCGACAGCGAGGTCGCGTGCGGAGCGATCGTCGGGCGCAGCGACAAGAGCCGGCCGGCCGCTCAGCTCATCGGACTCGAGCAGCGCTGCGGTTGCGAACGGGCGAAGCGATGGCGAGACGAAGACTCCTTGCGGGCCACGCGAAGCCTCGCGGCTCAGCCGGCGAAGCTCGTCGTTCTGGTTCGCGTGGTCGAGAAGATCGCGGAGCATCGGTCAGGGCACGACAAAGGGCCGGACCTCGTGGTCCGGCGTTCGTTTCAGGGCCTGCACCAGGCCCAACTTCTTAGGATAGTGTTCGCTCCAATGTCGAAATCGGAAAAGGAAAAAGCGCTCAACGCAATTGCCGCTGCTCGGATCGCGGTCGGCTCGGGCGCCTGGCTCACCCCCAATTTGTCCGGCCGTCTCTTTGGCCTCGATCCCGAGGGCAATCCGCAGCTTCCCTACGTCGGGCGGCTGTTCGGCGCGCGGGATGTCGCCCTCGGGGCCGGCGTGCTTCGCAGCCCGCGGAAGAACAAGGAAGCGTGGGCAACTGCCGGAATCGCCTGCGATCTCGCCGACGTCGCCGCGGGCGTGCTCGCCGGCGCTCGAGGCCATCTTCCGGCCGGCGCGGCGGCGCTCGTGACCGCGACGGCAGGAGTGTTCGCGGCCGCCGGTCTCTGGTTGCTCCAGCAGTAGAGAGCCGACCTGTGGCCGCGGGTGGGGACGTGACAGGCGCGACGGTTTCGCACATCGACCTGGTCGTGAGCTCGATCGAGCGCAGCCTGCCCTTCTACCGCCGCCTTCTCGAGCCGCTTGGCTGGACGACTGTGAGCGAGGTGGAAGGCGAGCGCGGCGAGACGATCACGTACATGTCCGCTCCGGGCCGAACGACCGCACTTGGACTGCGCAAGAAGCAATCAGACGAGCACGCGGTTCCCTATAACCGCTATGCGGTCGGCATCCATCACGTTTGCTTCGAGGCGCCCTCGCGGGAGGCAGTCGACGAGCGCGCCGATTGGCTCATCACGGAGGGCGCACCGATCGAGAGCGGTCCCACCGACTACCGCTACGCGCCGGGCTACTACGCGGTCTTCTTCTACGACCCGGACGGGATCAAGCTGGAGATCCGCCACCGGCCCTAGCGGGTCTGGCCAGGGCCGTCGTAAAGATCCGCCGTCAGCTCTTCTCGATCAGCTCGATCCGGTACCCGTCCGGGTCGCGGCCAACAGAAAAATCTGGATCGAAGTCGTACAACGACGACTGATCGCACACCCGCGATACTGGAGCGGGCCATGTCGGAGCAGAACGTCGACATCATGCGAGCGGCGATGGAGGCGTTCAACCGACGCGATGTCGAGGCGTTCGGGCGGCTCCTTTCCAGGGATGCAGAAATAGTGCCGGTACGAGCCGCCTTAGAGGGGACGGTCTACCGCGGTCCCAATGCCGCCGCACAGTACTGCGCCGCGGTCGACGAGAGTTGGGAGAACCTCCGATGGGAGGTCGAGGAGATCCGGGACGGCGGGAGTTGGGTTCTTGTTCTCGGACGCATTCTTGGCAGCGGACGCGGCACCGGTGCCGCCATTGACGCCAGAGCAGGATGGGTCGCTCACTTCCACGAGGGGCTGGTGACACGCTTCCACACATACGCCGACCGTGAAGAGGCCCTAAGAGCCGTGGGTGAGTCGGAGCAAGGCGCTCCGTCCTGAGCGGGACCGCCGCTCAGCCGGCCAGTTTTTCTATTATTTCAACGCGGTAGCCGTCGGGGTCCCGCACGAAGCAAAGCCGTGACCCGCCTTCGCGAACCGTGTAGGGCGGCTTCTCGGGCTCGATGCCCTGCGCCTTCAGTCGCTCGAGCGTCCCGTCGAGGTCCTCGGCGGTGACCGCGATGTGGCCGTAGCCCGTCCCGAGCTCGTACGCGTCCACGCCGAAGTTGAAGGTCAGCTCGAGCCGGGGCTTGTCGCCGTCGCCCGGAAGGTTCATGAAGACGTTGATCGCCTCGTCGCGGATCGGGATGCGGCCGATCTCCTCGAACCCGAGCGCCTTGTAGAACTCGGTCGAGCGATCGATGTCGGTGATGCGGTAGCAGGTGTGGATTAGCTCACTCATCACCTGAGAAAGTTATCGTCCTTTATATAGACGGGCTTTTCGCCAAGGCTGCACGGCGCTGACCCGTCTCGACAAAGGAAAACTCGGACGTTGTCTTCCCCCGCAGATCAAGAGGTCTGGGCGAGCGGCGATGCATATGAGCCCTACGTCGGCCGCTGGAGCCGCCCGATTGCCCGCGAGTTCGTCCAGTGGCTCGCCGCGCCGCCGAGCCGTCGCTGGCTCGACGTCGGGTGCGGAACCGGCGCGCTGTGTGAGGTGATCCTCGAGAAGGCCAGCCCCATCGAGCTCGTCGCCGTCGATCCCTCCAATGGCTACATCGAGTTCGCCCGCGAGCATCTCGCGGATGGGCGTGCGCAGTTCCTCATCGGCGACGCCGAGCGCATCCCGGTCGGGAGCGGTGCTTTCGACGTTTCGGTCGCCGGCCTCGTGCTCAACTTCGTCTCCAATCCTGTGCGCGGGGTCACCGAGATGGCCCGCGCCGTTGGTCGGGGCTGCCTGGTCGGCGCCTACGTCTGGGATTACGCCGAAGGGATGCAGATGATGCGTCACTTCTGGGACGCGGCGGCTGAACTCGATCCGGCGGCTCGTGCGCTCGACGAGGGACGAAGGTTCGAGCTCTGCAATCCCGATGCGCTCGGCGCTCTTTTCGAGACCGCGGGCCTCCGGGAGGTCGAAGTGCGCCCGATCGACATCCCCACCCGCTTCCGGGACTTCGACGACTACTGGTCACCGTTCCTGGGTGGCGACGGTCCGGCGCCGAGTTACGCCATGTCGCTGGACGACGAGGGGCGCGACGCACTGAGGGAGCGGCTGGGGGCCGCGCTGCCCACCGGAGCTGACGGCTCGATCCATCTCAGTGCCAGGGCGTGGGCCGTTCGCGGCCTTAAGTAGGCCAGCCCACCTTACCCTCACCCCGACTCGAGGTGCGAACGCACCCGCTAATCCTCGCTCGGCTCGGTCCGCACGAGCTCCTCGACGCGGTCCGCTGCGCACTCGATGAGGTCGCGCACCTCCTGCGGGCGCTCTGAAAAACGCGACAGGACGTAAGAGGCAACGACCTCCGGGTCGGTCGACTGCGGTCTTCCCACGCCGACCCGGACTCTCCAGAAGTCGGCTCCGCCGAGCGCCTGCTTGACGCTTTCGAGGCCTCTGTGACCCGCGAGCCCGCCGCCGCGGCGCGCCTGCACCTCGCCGAACGGCAAGTCGATCTCGTCGTGAACCACCACCACCTGCTCGAGGGGCAGCCGGTAGTGGCCGCGCGCGGGCCCGACCGACCGGCCGGACTCGTTCATATAGGTCTGAGGCAGAAGCAGCGCCGCGCGCCGCCCGCTCTCGCCGGCGCGCCCCTCGCTTACGAGGCCCGCAAAGCGCTTTCGCGCCCGGTCGAGCCCCCAGCGGCGGCCAAGCTCGTTCACCGCCTCGAATCCGACGTTGTGACGTGTCCCGGCGTACTTCTTTTCCGGATTGCCGAGGCCGACGACGAGATAGTCGACCGGCGCGCCCCGCCGCCGGCCGCCTCGAAAGAGCGACAGCGGCTCTACCCCTGCTCCTCCTGGCCCTCGCCGGCCTGCTCTTCGCCCTCGGCCGCTGGAGCCTCGGCGGCTTCACCCTCGGCCGGCGCCTCCTCTTCCTCGCCGACCAGGGCAGCCTCCTCCTCTATCTCCTCGGGCTCCTCGATGACCTCGGACGGCGCCGTCACCGTTGCGACCACCGTCTCCTCCAAGTCGCCCAGCAGCGTTACGCCCGGAGGAGCCGTGACGCTTGCAAGCGTCATCGTCTCGGC
>Ga0066710_100007615_pt1 | contig 10382 bp, 9 predicted proteins | sample GraSoiAngelo_159_FD_79666 | JGI IMG/M metagenome (GOLD analysis project Ga0066710, IMG submission 79666) | Grasslands soil microbial communities from the Angelo Coastal Reserve, California, USA - 14_1009_16_40cm | ecosystem: Environmental > Terrestrial > Soil > Grasslands | place: USA...
CGATCGACGACCGGCAGGCGGCCGATGTCGTGGGCGATCATTTTTGCCGTCGCCTCTTCGAGCAGCTCATCGGCATGCGTCACGACGAGATGCCTGCTGCCCAGATCCTGCACCGTCGCCGTTTCGCCGTCGTCGCGGTCCAGCGCGCGCACGAGATCGCCGCGCGTCACGAGCCCGACGAGGCGCTCGGCGTCATCCACGACGGCCCACTCGTGACGCCGCGCCATCACCGGATCCTCGTCGGCCAGTCGCTGAAACAGCCCGTCGACCGGCAACGATGCCGGCACGGTGGGCACATCCTTTTCCATGACTTCCGCCACGCGCATCAGGTGCAGCGGATTGACGATGTACTCCCGCATCACGTGATAGCCGCGGCGCGCCATCTTTTCGGTCAGAATCGACCGCTTCATCAGCAACACGGTGACGGCATCCGCGGCGACGCAGGCGACCAGCATCGCCGGCAGCAGATTTACGTCGTGCGTCACCTCCAGCATGAACGCGATCGCGGTGAACGGCGCCCGCATCGTCCCACCCAGCATCGCGCCCATGCCGAGCGCCGCCCAGACGCCGGGATCGCCACCGGGCAGCCAGGGACCGACCAGCGCGCCGAGCGCGCCGCCCATGATCATCAGGGGCGCGAGTACGCCGCCCGAGGTTCCCGACCCGAGCGCGATCGCCCAGATCACCGCCTTGGTGATCAGCAGGCCAAGCAGGAACGTGCCGATCAGCCGGGCGTTCAGGAGATCGCGAATCACGTCGTAGCCGATGCCGAGCGCGCGTGGGTACAGCAAGCCGCCCAACCCGACGACCATGCCGCCGATCGCCGGCCACCACATCCAGTGGATCGGCAGCTTGCCGAAGAAATCTTCCGACGCGTACACGAGCCGCGTCAGGAGGCCCGATCCGAAGCCGGCGATCAACCCGAGCGCGAGCGCGCTGAACAGCGCGAGCGGAGCGAGCGGCAAGTGCCCGCTGGTCGCGAACACCGGTCCCGCGCCCATCAGCGGCACGCGCAGCGCGCCCGCGACGGCCGCGGCGGCAGCCACAGGGATGAAGCTGCGGGGCTTCCATTCGAACAGCAGCAGCTCGACGGCCAGCAGCACCGCCGCCACGGGCGTCGCAAAGATCGCCGACATGCCGCCCGCGGCGCCCGCCACGAGCAGGGTTTTGCGCTCGGCGGCGGACATGTGAAACCCCTGCGCGAACAGCGAGCCGAATGCGCCGCCCGTCATGATGATCGGACCTTCCGCACCGAACGGCCCGCCCGTCCCGATCGACAGCGCCGACGAGAGCGGCTTGAGGACGGCGACTCGGGCCTCCATGCGGCTGCGGCCGATGAGGATCGCTTCCAGCGCCTCCGGGATGCCGTGGCCGCGGATCTTCTCCGAGCCGTAGCGGGCCATGAGGCCGATGATCAGGCCGCCGACGATCGGAATGAACACCGACCACACGCCGAGATGATGACCGGCGGGCGACGTGAATTCCCCGACGGCAATGCGCTGGTAGTAGAAGAGATTAGTGAAGAAGCTGATCAGCTTGGTGAGCGCCAGCGCGACGAACGCGCTGGCCACACCGATGAACACCGCCATGAGGGTAACAACGAGGACTCTGGGGTTAGCGGTGAAATCCCCCCGGTTTGCGTCGGCAACGGCAGACATGTCCCGGAAATCTAGTCGAGGTCAGACGCCTTTTGGTGTTTCTCGCGCCTGCGATACGCCTTTTTGGAACGATGGACTTTGTGCGAGGGGGTCTTCAACCGCTCTTTCACCGGGGCATTCGGGTTGGGCACCCGGACGACCAGCTTCTTCTTCACGCGCTTCCGGCTCACGGGCCGACGCGTGCCCGGATCTGCTTCGCGTGATGGCGCGCGTGGATGACGTGAAAGCGCATCCACTCCTCAACGGTGAGGTCACCCATACGGGGGTGCTTCACGAACAGATCGGTGCGTCGCTCCGGTAACAACGCGCGGTCGACTTGATCCCACACCTCGAGACCGGCCAGAAAGTGCGCTTCTGCCGTTGCGCCGTCGATCTCCGCTGCGGGCGTGGTGCGTTCCGGGGCTTTTCGTCCGGGAGGAAACCAGCGCAGTCCAAAAATGAACAACCTGGCCACGTGCTCGGCGGGCGTGCGGCGTCGGCGAGACATCGGCGCATGGTTGCGGCGCGACAGAAACGTCGCGGCGCTCAGGTTGAGACCGAGCGCCAGATGCTCGACGATCTGTGCCGGCGTCCACTTGCCGCGTGGCCCATGTTCCCACGCGCCATCCGCCCGGCCCCGCAGTGGGCCAAGCACCAGCTGGGGCAGCTCGGCGAGCTGTCGGCGGGGCTCGATCGTCATCGCGTGCGGGGCCGCCGACCACTAGCTTCTATTCGACCCGACATGCGGGGAATCTGCGAGTGAACCTGCTGCGCCGCCACCCGATTGCAATCGCGCTGGTGGTCCTGCTTCTCGCGACCGCGATTCACCCGCTGTCGCCGCTCGTCGATGCCGTCACCGGCTCCACCCCGGGCGATGCCGATCTCGATCGTCCCATCCTGTACGTCATGTTCGCGCCCCTGTCCAACACGCTCGACGCGCTCACCTTCTTCAGCCAGGTCCGCGCGGAGTGGGCGCTCGCCGTCTGGATCCTGGCGCTCGGCGCGTGGGGCGCGTTGCGGCGCGCCGCGACGCCGCTCACCTGGCAACGCCGTGTGGTGCGGGCGCTGATCGGTCCCGGTGTGCTCCTGCTGCTCGGCCTGGCGGCGGTCGTCCTGCCCCGCCCCGTTCCCCGCCTCGTGACCGACGGCGTCGGTACCGTGATCGACTACCACGCGCACACGAACGCGTCGCACGACGGGCGGCCGGGATGGACGCTCGCGAAGCTCGCCGCGTGGCATGAGCGCCAGGGATTCGCCGCGACGTATGTGACCGATCACAACATCGTGTACGACGGTTCGCTGCCCCTCCCCGAGGGCATCACCATCAGTTTGCTGCCGGGCGTCGAATGGAGCGTGTATCGCCAGCACGTCGTCGCGATCGGGCCGGTCGAAGCGGTGCCGCGCGACAGCTTTGGCGAGAGCACGGCGCGGATGGTGCGGATCTTCGCGGCCGTCGAGCGCCAGGGTGCGCTCAGCATCGCGTCGTTGCCCGAGTACTGGCGCAATCATCGCGACGATCTCGGTGCGTTCGTCGTGGCGGGCGTCGATGGCTTCGAAATCGTGAACTGCGCGCCGAAGGCCCTGGGGTTTCCGTCGGACTTGCGGCACGACGTGATCGCGCTCGCCGGCAGCCACGACCTGATGGTCGTGGGCGCGAGCGACAACCACGGCTGGGGACAGGTGACGTGCGTCTGGAATCTCTCCCTGCCGGGGGCGCAGGGCTTCCGGACCAATCGCGTCTTTGCACGGCCGCTCGCGCTCGTCCAGGGCGACCGCGGGGGGTGGCCCTGGGCCGCGGCGATCACGCAGCCCTGGTTCATGCTGCGGTCCTTGAGCTGGAGCGAGCGGGCGAGCTGGCTGACCTGGGTCGTGATCATCCTGCTGTATCGCGCGATGCCCCGGCGCGAGGGGCAGGCGGCAGGGCTCGGCATCCTGGCGCGGTCGCTGGGCCGTTCCCGCAAGACGTCCGTTCCTAACGAGACGCCGACGTGACAGGGCGCAACCAATCGGCCAAGTTGAACGTCTTACTCCCGGATCTTCCCCTTCCCTTCTTTTTTGTGGAGACAGGCCCATGCAGGCAGTAGGTCGGTTCGTAGTCCTCGGTGCATTCGTCGCGCTCACCACTCAGGCGAAGGCGCAGACAGGGGCGGCCCTGCCGCTGAAGCACGCGCCGGCGCGCACTCAAACGGCGATCACGCCGGCGGATCTCATGACCCGCCTCTATCTGTACTCCGACGATTCGATGATGGGCCGGCTGGCGGGCAGCGAATACAATCTCAAAGCGACGGCGTACATCGCCGCGGAGGTCAAACGTTTTGGATTGCAGCCGGCGGGTGATTCGGGCGGCTACTTCCAGAACGTGCCGCTCGTCAAACGCCAACTCGATGCGAGTGCCGGGCTGTCGGCCGATGGCGCCGCCATGCGTCCCTGGGATGATTTCGTACCGCGGGATCCGGGCATCGCGACGCGGAGCTTCGACGGCGCGCAGGTGGTGTATGCCGGCGTGCTCGGCGACAGCACGCAGCTGACCGCGGAGCAGGCGGCCGGGAAGTTCATCGTGATCGGCGTGCGGCGCGGCCCGAACCTTCCGCCGGCCGCCCAGGTGAACCGCGGGGCGCTGCTGGCGAAGTATCGCACGTCGGCCGGTATCGCGGTCGCGGCGCTCGAGACGTTCCCGCCGCAGGCGATCGATTTCTTCCGCCAGCCGCAGACGATCCTGCGCGACGCGCCGCCGACTGATACGACGACCCTGCCGGTCTACGTGTACGTGAACGCGGCCGGTGCCCGCACGCTGCTCGGCGCCGCGCTCGACAGCGTGCGCGCCGGCGCGGCGGGAAAGACGGTGCACGGTTCGGTCTTGTTCGTCGAGGCGCCCGCGCCGGCCCGCAACGTCGTCGCGATCCTGCCGGGGAGCGATCCAAAGCTGCGCGGCGAGTACGTGGCGATCGGCGCGCATAATGACCACATCGGCTTCGACCAGGAACCGGTGGATCACGATTCTCTCCGCGCCTTCAACGACGCCGTCCGGAAACTCGAGTTGGCGGCCCTCAATCATCGGGTGAGCCCCGATCAGATCCAGCAGATCCACGTGAACGTGGATAGCCTGCACCGCCTGCATCCGGCGCGCCGCGATTCGATCTACAACGGCGCCGATGACGACGGCTCCGGCACGACGGCGGTCCTCGAGATCGCGCAAGCGTTCGCCGGCGCAAAGGTGAAGCCCAAGCGGTCGTTGATCTTCGTGTGGCATACGGGGGAAGAGCTGGGGCTGTTCGGATCGCAGTACTTCACCGATCATCCCACCGTGACGCGCGATTCGATCGTCGCGCAGCTCAACATGGACATGGTAGGCCGCGGCCGCGCCGACGACGAGAACGGCGGCGGGCCGGGATACCTGCAGCTCATCGGCACGCGCCGCCTGTCGACCGAGCTCGGCGACCTGATCGAGACGGTGAACAAGGCGCGGAAGCAGCCGTTCTCATTCGATTATCAGTTCGACGCGACCGGCCATCCGGAGCAGTACTACTGCCGCAGCGATCACTACATGTACGCGCGCTACGGTATTCCGATCGCGTTCTTCACGACGGGGAACCACCGCGATTACCATCAGGTGACCGACGAGCCGGAGTACATCGACTACGACAAGCTGGCGCACGTGGCGCAGTTCGTGTACGACATCGCGACGGCCGTGGCCAACCTCGATCATCGCGTCGTGGTGGACAAGCCGAAGCCCGATCCGCACGGCAACTGCGTGCAGTAGCTGCCTGCCGACTGGCGGTGCGGTCTCTGAGCTCCGCACCGCCAGTTTGCCACCGTGCCCAAGTCTACAGGTATCCGGTATTCGCTATCCGGTATTCGCGGGTGCCTGTTTGGCTTTGAGCGCTCGAATCAAGCCTGCCAGTAAGCAGCTAACTTGAGTGGCACGTCTCAACAGGGCGTCGGCAGTCTCTCCGTCGATATAACCCAGCCTTTTGGCGATTAGCAGCTGAGTTTCAACCTCCGTGAGCGATCCCTTGGCGATGGAAAGGTGACTGAGGAAGCCACGGACCCCCATCCGTCCTCTACCCTCCGCGATGTTTGACGGAACCGACACGGCGCTTCTTTTAACCTGCGCGGTCAAGCCGTAGCGCTCATCGAGCGGGAATGTCCTGGCCGCCGTGCAGCATTCCACAGCGAGATCCATGGCTCGCTGCCACACTTCGAGATCCCGATAACTTCGGATCGGTGCCTTGTCTCTCGACATCTTCACAACATGATGTGGCCTGGCTGGAGTGCGTTACCATTACATGGCAGGGACAGTCTGTTTTAGCGCGTTCTCCGGACAGCTAATACCGAATACCGAAGACCGAATACCGAAGACCGGATACCGAAGACCGGATACCGAATACCGATTAGGGGCTACCAGGTTGCGGGGGTGGAGAACCCGAGGCGCCGAGGTAATCGACGGTGCCGTCCTCGTGGACGGCGAAGTGATAGAACCGTCGTCCGATGCAGCCAGCGGGACAGTCTCCGTACCCGACACTGTAGTCGAGCAGAATCAGATCGGCGCGTGACGCCCGAATGTCGTTCCCGTCACCCCCCATTCCGTCAGGCTCGGAATAACGGATGCCCGCAATTCCCTCGAACAGGTGCGCGAGCGCGGCGATGTTCAACGTTGCGGCGGACCGCAGCACGATGAGCATCTCATTCGAGGTAGACAGCGGGTATTTCCAGTCCAGAGAAAGCCCGTAGTCCTCGAGCAGACGATCCACGCGCGCGTTACCGGTAGGCAGTTCCCCGTTCACGAGTCGCTGCACCCATTCCTGATCCGCGGAGGCCTGCAACAGCAGCCGGTGCATTTCCGGCTGGCCGAAGGTGTGAATGCTATAGACGTCCACAACGGTATCGCGCGCGCCCAGGCCGTCCGCGTTGAATACCTGGACGAGCGCAGCGTAGTAGGTGTCGATCAGCTCTGCATTAATCGCGATGTCGCCGTAGCCGCCCGGCCGGGCCTGCAGCTCGCGAAGCGCGAGGCGAGCGGCATCTTCACGGTACAAGACACGCAACTCGTCCGGCACGTGCGAGTCGTCGACATTCGATTGCAAGGAGCGCGGCGCAGTAGCCGTATCGCATGCTGCGAGCATTGCGGCAGCGGTGAGCAAGAAGTAAACACGCCTCATGAGACCCTCCGGGTGCGCATCATCTGAGAGATGATACCTTCCCATCATGCCTGCGGGTTACAGTCAACGTTCGCTGGTCGAGAAGCTGGGCATCAAGGCCGGAACCCGGATCGCAATTCTCCATGCGCCAAAGGGTTACCGCGCAACTTTGGGGACGCTCCCACGTGGCGTCACGTTGATCTCGGCGGCCCGGGGCGTCCTGCCGTTCATCCACTTCTTCACTGCCGACCGTGCCCTGCTCGAGCGGCAGCTCCCCGTGCTGTTGCGCGCACTGGCGCCCGACGGTGCCTTGTGGGTCTCGTGGCCAAAGAAAGCCTCCGGTGTTCCGACCGATATGACCGAAGACGTGGTACGGGCCGTTGCCCTGCCTACCGGACTGGTGGATGTGAAGGTCGCTGCGATCGATGACGTGTGGTCCGGCCTCAAGCTGGTGCGGCGCCTGAAAAACCGCTGAGATCCTTTACGTTACAAAGTACTTGACAACAGAGCGTCCCCGCTCCAGCTTTCCAGCATGACGTCCCCGCAGCCGCTGCGTGACCGCGCGCTCGACAACCTCAACTTCATCCGCTCCACGATGGAGCGGGCCGGCTCGTTCACGGCCGTCCCTGGATGGGGCATGGTCGTGCTCGGCGTGACGGCGCTGGCCGCCTCGGCGATTGCGGGATCCCTGCCCGTCGCACCCGTCTACGGTGAGCCGCACAGTCGCTGGCTCTGGGTCTGGATGTTCGAAGCCTTGCTCGGCGCCGGGGTTGGCGTCGCCGCTCTGCTGTACAAGGCGCTGCGCGCCGGCGACGCGATCGTCCACGGCCCCGGGCGACGCTTTGGACTCAGCGTGCTGCCGCCGTTCATCGTCGGGGCGCTGCTGACGTACGTGCTCTGGCACGCAAAGCAGCTCGCACTACTCCCAGCAGTCTGGTTGTTGTGCTATGGCACCGGTGTGGTCACAGGCGGCGCATTCTCGATGCGAGTCGTCCCAGTGATGGGAATCTGTTTCATGATCCTGGGCACGGTGGCGCTGTTCACGCCGGCCGCCTGGCAAGCCTGGCTCCTCGCAGTTGGTTTCGGCGGCCTGCACATGCTGTTTGGGCTGATCATCGCACGGAGGTACGGTGGCTAAGAGCAACACGGCGCGGATCACCCGCGCAGCACCGGAACGACCGGTGAAAACGAAAGCGCAACCGGCGCCGGCGGATCTCGACCGGCTGATTCACGAACGCGTGCGGCTCGCGATCGTGAGTGCGCTCGCGGTGCGCGAGAGTCTCACGTTCAACGAGTTGAAGGCGCTGCTCAAGACGAGCGACGGCAATCTCAGCGTCCACGCGCGCAAGCTCGAGGACGCCGAGTACATCACGTGCGATAAATCCTTCGAAGGCCGCGTCCCCAAAACGGAATACCGACTCACCGCCTTCGGCAGGCGGGCGCTCGAGCGCTACCTCGATCACATGGAAGCGTTGATCCGCGCGACTCGCGAAGGGGCACGCTGACGTGGACACTTTTTTTTGCGGGATTGCTTTATGAAGCAAAGTACTTCTTTCCACGTCGCCATCGTCATGGACGGCAACGGGCGCTGGGCGACGCGCCGGGGGCTGCCGCGCGCCGCCGGCCACCGCGCCGGCGCCGAAGCCGTGCGCCGCGTGGTCCGGATCGCGCCCGGGTGCGGCATCACCGCCCTCACGCTGTATGCCTTCTCGTCCGACAACTGGACCCGGCCGGCCGCCGAAGTCTCGACGTTGATGCGCCTGTTCGCGCGCCATCTGCGGACCGAGACGGCGGAGCTCGCCGCGCAGGGCGTCAAGCTCACCGTCATCGGCCGGCGCGACCGCCTGCCCCACTCGCTCGTCACGGCGATCGCGGCCGCGGAGCACGGAACGGCGGGCGGGACCCGTCTCGACCTGCGGATTGCGGTCGATTACTCCGGCCGCGCCGCGATTCGTGCCGGCGACCTGCTCCCCGATGTCGATCTCTTGATCCGCACCGGCGGTGAGCAACGGCTGTCCGACTTCCTGCTCTGGGAATGCGCCTACGCCGAGCTGTGGTTCACCGAGCGGATGTGGCCGGACTTTGGCGCGGCGCATCTCGCCGCCGCGATCCACGAATTCCACTCACGCGACCGCCGCTTCGGCGGTTTGCCCACGCGGGAGGCCGTATGACGGCGCTACCAACCGTCTCTGCGCGCACCAAGGTGGGCCTCGAGATCCTGGCGTTCGGCGCTGCCGGCGGATTGATCGGCGACGCCTTGCTCCGCGCGATGCCCTGGGGGTTGAACGTGGCGCTCGGCACCGCGGGCCTGGTCGGTGCCGGCGCCTGGCTCGTCCGCCGCCACCGCATCACACCTGGGCCCGACACCGCCTGGCTCGCGATTACGGCGTTGCTGCTGGGCGCGGCCTTCGTGCGGCGCGACGCCGCTGACCTGGCCCAGTTCGACATGCTCGCGCTCGTCGGGGCGCTGGCCTTCGCCGCCGCGAGTCTGCAGGGTGAGCGCATCATGCGCTGGAGCGTGATCGATTACGTGCGGGTCGGCGTGACGGCCACCATCGCCAGCATCGTCGGCGGACTGATCCTGATCGGCCGGGACATCGATTGGCGCGAGATGCCGCGCGAGGGACGCCTGCGCCAACTGCGCGGCGTGCTGGCCGGCATCGTCATCGCGGCGCCGCTGCTGGTCGTCTTTGCGGCATTGTTCGCGGCCGCCGACCAAGTCTTCGCCAACGTGCTCCAGAATCTCCTCGTGTTCGACGCCGCCAACATCGTGACGCACACCTTTTTCATTTTCTTCTGGGGCGCGCTGACGGCCGGCTGGCTGCGCTGGAGTCTGATCGGCCGCCCGGTCGCCGGCCCAAAGATGGAATACCTCCCACCTACCGTCACGCCGTTTGTCGTGGCGCTGGGACTGCTCAACGCGCTCTTTCTGCTCTTCGTCGTCGTGCAGCTTCGCTACTTCTTCGGCGGCGCCGCGCTCGTCGAGCAAACCGGCGGGCTCACCTACGCCGAGTATGCGCGTACTGGGTTCTTCCAACTGGTCACGGCGAGCGGTCTGGTCCTGCCGGTGCTCCTGGGGGCCGATTTCATGGCGCGCGGCGGCACCACGCCCCAGATCCGGACGATTCGCCAGTTCTCGGGCCTTCTCCTCGTGCTGCTGACGGTCGTCATGGCGTCGGCACTGGAGCGCATGCGCTTATACGTGTCGGCGTTCGGGCTCTCGACCACGCGCCTGTACGCGACGGCATTCATGGTTTTCTTGATCGGCGTATTCGCGTGGTTCGCGTGGACGGTGCTGCGGGGCACCCGTCACCGCTTTGCGTTCGGCGCGCTCACGCAGGGTCTCGCGGTGCTCGCCGGCCTCCATCTCCTCAACCCGGACGCGTTCATCGTGAAGACGAATCTTCGCCGTCCTGCGGCCGAGCGTCCGTTCGATGCGAAGTACGCGCTGACGCTGGGTGGGGATGCGGTGCCGACGCTGCTCGCAGCGCTCCCAGCGCTCGGTGTGGAGGACCGTTGCAACGTCGTGTACGAACTGGTAGTACGCTGGGACAAGGAGGAGTCCGATTGCCGCACCTGGACCTGGAGTCGCGCGCGCGCACGGGCA
>Ga0066710_100007616_pt1 | contig 10381 bp, 7 predicted proteins | sample GraSoiAngelo_159_FD_79666 | JGI IMG/M metagenome (GOLD analysis project Ga0066710, IMG submission 79666) | Grasslands soil microbial communities from the Angelo Coastal Reserve, California, USA - 14_1009_16_40cm | ecosystem: Environmental > Terrestrial > Soil > Grasslands | place: USA...
GGAACTCGTCGAAGATGAGCTCGCGCGCCGAGGCGGGAACGCCCATGCCCGTGTCCTGCACGCTGATGAGGGCGGAGCTCGCCGACGCCTCGCAACGCACGGTGACGGCGCCCGTTTCGGTGAACTTGATCGCGTTGGTCACCAGGTTGAGCAGAATCTGGCGGAGCCGCTGCGGGTCTGCCCACACGGTGACGCCATCCAGGCCGTGTGCCTCGACCTCCAGCGACTTGGCGGAGGCAACCGGCTTCAACGTGGCCAGCAGATCGGCGGTGAGCACGCCGAGCTCGACGTTGGTGGTCGACAGCTCGAGCCTGCCCGCTTCGATCTTGGAGATGTCGAGCACGTCATCCAGCAGGGCGAGCAGGTGCCGCGCCGCAACTCGAATGCGCTCCACGTCCTGGTGCTGCTCGGCGTTCAGCTCGCCATCGACGCCCTCGGCGAGCACGTCGCCGAAGCCGATGATCGCGCCCATCGGGGTGCGCAGCTCGTGGCTCATGCTGGCGAGAAACTTGCTCTTGGCGTGATTGGCCTCCCGTGCACGCGCCTCGCTGTCACGCAATGCCGCGGTGAGCCGGCAGCGATCCAGGGCCAGCGTGAGGTGCGTCGCATACACCTCGAGCTGCACCACCTCGTCGGCTCCGAAGAGCGGGGTGATCGCACCGGCCTGAACGATGAGCGATCCCTGTCCGGTCTCGAAGTTCAGCGGCACGACGATGAGGCGGCCGTCGCCACGGCTGCCGTCTGGCTCACGGATGAGGCGCTCCACAAGCGCCCTGTCGATCCCCTCGGCCGCGAGGATGCGGCCGTCGAAGTCGACAATGGCACTTCCATCGGCGCCGACCAGGCGTGAGGCCCAGCCGACCGATCTGCGGGCCATCTCCTCGGGGTTCGACGACGACGCGACGAGCTCACGCACCGCGCGTGCGAACGCAGGTTCCTCGCGCGCTCGCCACATGCGGCGCAGCCACGCGGGTGGCGCGAAGCTCGCGTACAGGATCGGCACGATGACCAGTGCCGCTGCCTGCGTTGCGAGCTGGAAACCCGCGCTCTTCGCCCCTGTTCCGGCGCCGATGGCGACTGCGATGAGCAGCACGATCAATCCGTAGCCGGTGGAGAAGGCTCGCATGCGCGCGCGCTGGACGGCGGGCAGATGCCTGGCGCGCAGCCACAGGCGCACCGCGGGCTCGCCGATGCAGACGGTCCAGAAACCGATGATCAGCGTGATCGCCACCGCCTGCAGCGGCGTGGGCTTCACCGCCGCGTCGCTGGGCAGCGGGACGGCGACGCCGATGACGAGAATGGCGCCCGCGACGATCTGGAGCCCCCGACGCACTGCGCCGGGGTAGGGCACCAGCGCGTTGCGGAGGGCGAGCAGCGCACATCCGGAGAGGACGAACGCGATCAGCTCGAGCGAGGTGAGGAGCCGGAGCACGACAGGCGCCGCCTGCAAGCCGGACTTGACTGCGGGAACCGCCTGGATGCTGCCCGCCAGGGAGACGACCCCTAGCAGGCCGACAGCTCCGGCGACATACAGGCGAGTGCGGTCGCGCTTGCGCGCCCAGTCCACGAGGGTGACGAGGCCGAGCAGCAGGAAAGCGCAGGCAGTGGCCCACTTGAGGCCCTGGTTCAGAGCGTCCACTCGGCGCAACTCTACCCACGCTGAGCGGGCCTGAAATCACCTTGCGCGCTTCGTCACCCGCTTCCTTTCACCGTGCGACGCCACGGTTGCAGTTCTGTAACGGCGGCTCTGGATTACCATCGGGCGCGAACTCGGTGAGAGCGCAATGCGGCAGGACTTAGCCGGATGAGCGTGGCCCTGGTGACGGCCACCGCGGTCGACCTCGACGCGGACCTCGCGCCGCTGCTCGAGGCGCTGGCGCGGTCGGGCATCGAAGCATGCGCGGCGTGCTGGGACGACACCAGTGTCGACTGGCGCCGCTTTGCGCTCGTCATCCTGCGGTCGACATGGGACTACACGCTGCGCTATGAAGCGTTCATCGATTGGCTCGACGACACCGAGCGCGCGACCCAGGTCCTCAACCCGTCGAGCGTGGTGCGCTGGAATACCGACAAGCGCTATCTCCGCGACCTGCAGCGACGTGGGCATCCAGTCGTGCCGACAGCCTTTGTGGACCCGAGCGCTCCCACCGCCGTGCGAGTCGGCAGCCTCGGCGAGCGGCTCGTCGTCAAGCCCGCGGTCGGCGCAGGAGCAAGAGATGCCGCGCACCACTCCTCGCCCGATGAAGCCGAGAGCCATGTGGCCCGTCTGGTCGGCGAGGGTCGCGCAGCGATGGTCCAGCCATACATCGAGGGCATCGACGTCGACGGCGAAACCGGATTGGTCTATTTCGACGGCGTGTTCAGCCACTCGTTCCGGAAGACCGCGATGCTCCGCCCTGATGCTGCTCCGAGTGCGCACCTGTACAGCGACGAGGAGATCACGCCGCGTGACGCGGCTGCCGATGAACGCGCGGTCGCGGACGCCGTCGTGGCCGACTGCGCTCGCGACCTCCTCTATGCGCGCGTCGACCTGGTGCGCGGCCCGGGACGGTCGCCGCTGGTTCTCGAGCTCGAGCTCGCTGAGCCGTCGTTCTTCGTCGCGGTCGCGCCCGGAGCGGAGGACCGGTTTGCGCGTGCCGTGGCGAAGCGCCTCGACCGCCTCAGCAGGGCGGGACACTGATATCGTCCGCGCGGTGAGCGGCACGTGCAGGGACGCTCCGCGTGGCTGATTGGGTGACCATCTCCGCGCTGGCCACCGCGGGCGGTACCCTGATCCTCGCGGTCGCCACGTTCGCGTCTGTGCGCTCAGCGAACCGCGCCGCGCGCGTCGCCGAGCGAGCGTTGCTCGCGGGTCTGCGTCCGCTGCTCATGCCGTCGCGTCAGGGTGACCCTGAGCAGAAGGTTGGCTTCGTCGATCAGCATTGGGTGCACGTCCCCGGCGGCGGTGGTTCGGCCGAGGCGACCGACGACGCCGTGTACCTGGTCATGTCACTGCGCAATGTGGGTGCCGGGATCGCCGTTCTACACGGTTGGCACCTCGACCCGGACTTCACCACCGCGAGGAGTCACGCGGACCTCTCCTCGTTTCGCCGCCTCACCCGCGACATCTACGTGCCCCCGAGCGACACCGGCTTCTGGCAAGGCGCCTTCCGCGAGCCCGCCTCCGCGGAGTTCACCAACGCTGCCGCAGCGATCAGGGAGCGCCGAACGCTCGCGCTCGAGCTGCTGTACGGTGACCACGAGGGAGGGCAGCGTACGGTGAGCCGCTTCCACATGATGCCCCACAGCGACGGCGGCTGGATCACGTCAGTGTCGCGGCACTGGAACGTGGACCGCGCTGATCCGCGCTGATCAGCCCACGCGTCGCACCACTCGTAACCCGCTGCTCTCCGTGCATTCGTCTAGACTCGCCTGAGCAACCGATTTGACGCGAGGGCAAACATGCTTCAGGCCTCGCCGGTGGTAGCGACAATCCCGGTGACCGATCTCGTACGTGCGAAAGCCTTCTACGGTGACACGCTCGGACTCTCGTTCCTCTGGGAGAACCCTGCATCGGTACGGTTCGGATGCGGCGGCGACACGCAGATCTCGATCTTCAAGCGCGCCCAGAGCGGTGCGGACCACACACTTGCGCACTTCGAGGTGACGGACATCGAAGCCGCGGTGCGTGAGCTCGAAACGCGGGGCGTGCAGTTCCTTGACTATGCACACGGTCCGTTGCAGACGAGCGGCCACATCGCACAACTCGGCCCGGCGCGGGGCGCGTGGTTCAAGGACCCCGACGGGAATACCCTGGGACTCCGGCAGGGCTGATGACGGTTACGCTTTCCCAGTCAGTGCAATGAGAGGTTCAGTTCCTCTGCCTGGGCGAGCAGCAGCTTCATGCCTGCTCTCCGATAGCCCTTGATCGCATCATCCACGAGGACACGCGCGGCGTCGCGGTCCTCCGGACGTCCACATTTGACGAGCATCTCTGCGTAGCGGTGCCGCACGATCGGATCGTCAAACACGTTCGGCATCGATTCCGCCTGCTCCAGAGCGACCACGAAGTGCCGTTGCGCATCGTCCCAGCGCTCGAGCACCGTCGCGGTCATCCCCGCGATCCGGTGCGTCATCGCAACGTCGAACAGGCGCACCGGCATCACGTCGGCAAGCGCCGCCAGCTTCGGATAGATCTCCTCGACCTCGGCAGCCCAGCCGAGCAACGCGCAGCCTTCCCCAAGGCACGCGCTGACGAGCGCTGTGCCCATCGTCTGGCCGTCCCCCTGGGTGGCCGCGTTCATGTGATCGAGCATCGCCCGGCACGCCGCTGTGTCGCCGGCATACGCACGGTTGAGAAACCGAAATGCCCAGCCCACGCCGGCCCAAGCGGAAGGCGGCTCTGTGTCGATCGCAGCGTCAGCCTCGGCCAGTCCTTCATCGAGCGATCCACCCGCCGTGTAGGCAGCGCTGAGCCACGCATGCGATTGCGAGATCCAGGGCGAGCTGATCGCCTGCATACCCATCAGGTCCTTGGTGGCGCGCTGAACGACGTCGTCGACGGTGACGCCTGCCAGCGAGTCGGCGAGGACGATGCCCCGATTGCCAAGCAGCTCGCCCGCGCTGTGGCCGATCTTGGCGCCCAACTCGAGGGCCTCCACTGCAAAGCGCCGCGCCTCGTCAGCGAAACCGGTCAAGACCAGGGGAAACGACAGCCAGGCCAGAGCGTCGACGAGCGTCCACATGTCTTCGCCGCGCCGGAGATGCGCCACTGCCTTTCGCCCCGCCTCGACAGCCGTCGAGACCTGGACGGCCGAGTGGTTGGCCACGCACCTCCCCCACCATATGCGCCCCATGCATGCTTCGTCGCCGATCCCCTCGGCGACCTGCAGCGCTTCGGCGAACAATGGCTCGCTCATCTCCGGCGCACCGGCGAACGCGGTCAGGGTGGCCACCGAGCCGAGCATGTCGGCCCGGGCGACGACAGGCCGGTCGTCGAGGATTCCCAACCCCCTCGCGTATTCGGCGAAGGCGTCGTCGAAACGGCCCAACCAGATGAGCTGATAGCCGATCTGCCAGAGGAGCTTGCCGGCCTTCTCGGCCTCGCCGAGCCGCACGTAGGCCTCGACCACGCCGTCCCAGAGCTCGATGCAGCGCTCGAACCGGCCGAGCGCGCGTTCGGCCCAGCCGAGCGTCTCGATGAGCTCGAATCGCGCGCGCTCGTCGCCGCTCTCTCCCAGCAGTGACAGCGCCGCTTCAGTGGCCCGAACCGCTTCTTCAAAGGCAGCTGCCTCGAGCGCGCGAGCGGCCGCCTTCTTGAGGTAGTCGATGGTGCGCGAGCGGTCTGCAGCCGCCCCTGCCTCGAGCAGGTGATGCGCGATCTCCGACGGCCGGAGCTCCGCGGCCGAGGCGTCGACGAGCTCCAGCGCGTTCGCGACGGCGAGATGCAAGCGCTGGCGCCTCGGTACGGAAAGGCTTGCCAGCAGCGTCTGCCGTATCAGCTCATGCCCGAAGGTGTAAAAGACCTTGCCCCCGCGTTCCTCCGGCACTATGACGCGAGCGCGTTCGGCTTCATCGAAGACGTCCAGGAGCGCGTTGGTGTCGACGTCCGCGATGCGCTCCAGAAGACCGAACTCGAACCCGCGCCCGACCACGGCGGCGGCGGCGAGCACCTTCTGAGCGTCAGCTCCCAACCGCTCGATGCGTCTGCCGACGACCAGGCGCACACTCTCGGGCACGTCAAGTTCGCCGATTGCAACGGTAGAACGAAACGCTCCGCTGTCGTCGAATACCTTGCCCTCTTCGACGAGGTGCCGGAACACCTCGTCGACGAAGAAGGGGTTGCCCTCCGTCTCGTTGTAGATCGCGTCCACCAGCGCATCCGGAGCAGAGCGGCCGGCATGCGCCTCGAGCATGCGCGCGACACCCGTCTTGTCGAAGCGCTTCACCGACATGCGCGCGGCGGTGCGCGACCGCAACAGGCGTTCGATGGTGCCTGCAAGCGGCCGCGAGACGTCGAGCTCGACATCGCGATACGTCCCGATGGCCAGGATGCGTAGGTCCTTCAACTGCGAGGCGACGTGCTCGATGAGCAGGAGTGTCGGCTCGTCGGCCCAGTGCGCGTCGTCAGCCACGAGCACGAGCGGCGCGCGTACGGCCGCGCGACTGATGAAATTCGAGATCGCATTGAAGAAGTAGCGGCGCTGCTGCTCGGGTGGCAGCTCGATTGGCTCACCGATGTCGGGAAAGCGGCGGCGCAGCTCGGGGACCATGCGCGCCACTTCGGCGGCGTCGTCGCCAAGGTCCTCGCGCACCCACTCGGCGGGGATGACGCGAAGCGCTTGCTCTGTCGTCTCGACGAATGGTGAGTAGGGCACGGTGCCCTCGGATTCGTAGCAACGGCCGAAGAGCGCGACCGCGCCTCGCTGCTCGGCGTCCTTCACCAGCTGCTTCACGAGCGACGTCTTGCCCACTCCCGGCTCGCCACCGACGAGGACCAGCCCGCCGTGACCGTCTAGAGCGGCGAGCAGGTGCTTGTGCAGCTCCGCGAGCTCCTGCTCACGGCCGACGAAGACCTCGCGCGGCGCGTCCAGCGCAGTCGACTGCCAGGAGAGCGACCACAGCCGCCACCGCTGCGGAAACCCCTTGAGATCGAACTCGCCTCGATCTTTGAAAGAGACGTCCGGCACTGTCCCGGCCAGCTGGCGGGTGATATCGGAGACCAGCACCTCGCCAGCGGCGGCAGACGCGCAGACGCGAGATGCCGCGTGCACGGCCTCACCGGACGGCTGTTCGTTCTGCCAGGCGACCTCCCCAGTGTTCAGTCCGATGCGAACGCGCATCGGGATGCCGAGCTGGACCCGGTTGAACCGGTCCATCTCCTGCTGGATGGCCACCGCACACGCGATGGCACGCCGGGTCGAAGCGAAGATGGCCAGGAACCCGTCGCCGAGCGCAGCCTGCAGATCGTGGCCGCGGTGCTGCTCGATCTGCTGACGCACGAGGTCACCGTGCCGGCCAAGGAGAGCGTCGGCGGCCGCGTCGCCGAGGCTCGTCCGCAGCGCAGTCGATGCCTCGACATCGGTGAACATCACGGTCACCGGACCTTCGGGGAATTCGTCGATTCGCGCTATACCCCCGTGCACCTTACGACACCGCGCCCGGTGTCTCGAAATCCGGGGCGCCGTGGGCTAGACTGGCGGGCAATTAAGAGGAGGCAATCAGGATGACTTCATCCGCATTCGATGATGTCGTACAGCAGTCTCATCTCGCCTGGGGAGAGTTCATCAAAGGGGACGCAGAACCGATAAAGCCGCTGTGGTCGCATGGGGACGACGTGACCGTCGCCAACCCCTTCGGACTGCCCGCGCGCGGGTGGCAGAACGTCGCTGCAACCATGGAACGCGCCGCCACGCTGTACCGGGAAGGTGAGGTGGTCGGCTTCGAACGTGTTGCCACGCACGCGACGTCCGATCTCGGTTACATCGTCGAGATCGAGCGCTATCGTGCGAAAGTGGGCGGGCGGGAGGAGGTGTCACCGGTGGCCCTGCGGGTCACGAGCATCCTTCGCCGCGAAGACGGTGGCTGGAAGATCGTGCACCGACACGCGGATCCGATCACCTCGGCGCGCCCGGCCGAGTCGGTCATTCAGGCATAGGCAGCAGCCGCGCTAGCTCGCGCCTGATTCGAGCTTCGTCTTGAGGTTGCTCAGCGCGCCGTTGTAGTTGGCGTCGATCTTGCGCTTGAAGATCATGAAGAGCAGCGGGCCGAAGAACGGCTGCTTGATCCCGTAGATCTGGCGCGTGATCAGCGTCTCTCCATCTTGCGGCGTGAAGGTGAAGACGTGACCACCCGATCCACGCGAGTCCTCGTATTCGAACTCGACGCGGTTCGGCGGATCGAGCTCGGTGATCGTCACCTTGCTCGGGTTGCGCTTGCCCAGCAGCGTGCCGTCAGCTGCGTACGTCTTGCCGACGGCCGCCTCGCCCGGCTGGTCGGCCGTGATGGTCATCCCGTCTGCCTGTGATCCCCACTCGGCGTGGCGGCCGACGTCGGCCACGTAGGCGTACGCCTTCTCGCGAGGAACGTTGACGACCACCTTCCAGCTGGGTCCCGGCCTGCCTCTCATAGCCTTGCTCTCCGTGTCTTACCGCCAGTTCGACGACGAGATGGTAGCTATGTGCCGGCCATGTACGTCGAGCCACGGTCGGCTGGTCCGCGTGGCCACAGCGCTGCCCGTCGAGCGGTCAGGTCCGAGGCGAACGTGACGGTCATCAGCACAGCCGGAACGAAGCCCGGGAAGCACCAATCGTCGTCAGGCGGCAGCAGTCCGGTGGGGACCTCTTCGTTCGCAGGAGGTGAGCCGCCCGCCTAGTTGGTGATGGGGCTGTCAGCCGTCGTGGTGACGATGACCGACGAGTGCTGTCCGACGGACACAGCGTCAGCGGTGTTCTCGCTGTCGATCGTGGTCACGTCGACGCCGGCGATGGTGGTGTGGCAGTTCAGGCCATCGTTGCTGACCTCGGCTTGCACGCTCGTCGGAAGAGCCAGCCACACGTAGAGGGACGCCGCGGCCAGCAAGCCACCCAGCGCTACCCAGCGCCGCCGAATGTCATGCGTGTGCTTGCGCATCGGATCTACACCTCGAGACGCTGATCCATGCGATCGAACCGTTCGGCCCGCGCTGCTCGCTCCAGCCATGGGTCCGCCCTCAAACGCTCGAACGTTTCGCGTGCGTTGACAAGAAGTGGTTGCGCGTCGTCCCCGCGGCCCTGTTCGGCGAGCCATTCGGCGTGCTCGAGTTGCGTGACCGCGAGGTAGAAGGTGAAGCCGTGCTCGCGGAACACCTCCGTGGCGCTGCGTAGGCGCTCGTCGACCGTCTCCGAGTCACCACGAGCCCAGCTGAGGCTGGCGCGCAGACGATGGGTCTGCGCCTGGAGGAACGGGGTCAGCTCACCCGGCTCGAGAGCCTCAGAGATCGCGAGGATCTCGTCCGCCTTGTCGAGGTCGGCGAGGGCCAGGGCGGCCTCGATCGCCTCGACGACGACCAGCTTGAAGTTCGTGTCGACGAAGTGGGGACGGCCATGCGTTGCGAGACCTCGCTCCGCGCTTGCGAGAGCGTCGGTGTGACGCCTCTCGGCGCGCAGCACCCGCGACTCGGCGATCGCGTACAGGGTTCGGTACTGCGGCTGGTCGGAATCGCGGACCATGGTGCTCGCCGCCAGAAGCGCCCGTGCGGCCTCCAGGTCACCGCGTTCACAGTGCACGAATACCATCACGACAAGATTGCCGCGTGCGCCGATGAGAGTCGCGCGCGGTTCAACATCGGTGGCGATCGCAGCGCCCTCTTCCCACCGGCCGAGCAGGAACAGCTGAATGAGGCCACCGGTGCGCAGCTCCAGCTCCCACGCACGCGCGCCCCTCCGGCGAGCGAGCGCGGTGGTCCGCTCGACGAGCTCGTACGCTTCCGCGTGGCGGTCCAAGGCCTCGAGCACGACGGCCAGGTTGTTCTCCGCGCGCAGTGCGCTGGCGTACAGCTGCTCCGCATGTGCCCGCGAAGCCGCGGCCTCGAGCATGATCCTCGCCTCGGCGAGCCGCCCCTCATCCATGACGACGAGCGCCTTGCTCGTGAGAGCCTCGACGAAAACCTCGGGCATGAGCAGTCGTTCGGCCAGGGTCAGTGCGCGTTCGAGAGGCGCTGCGCCGGATTCCCCGCGCCCGGCGAGCACGTGAGCGCGGCCGAGCAGGGCGAGCGCCGCAGCCAGATCGGCGCTCGGCTTCTCCTGTTCGAGTTGCTCGATCGCCTCCTCGAGCCGGCTTGCGGCCTCGTCCGTGCGTCCGTCCGCGATATCGACATCCGCAATCGCTGCGTTCGCGCGAGCGGCAGAGTGGGCATCGCCAAGCCCCGCATAGAGAACGCGCGCCTGCTCGAGGAGGTGCCGCGACTCGATGGGCCGGTTGGCCGTGAGTGAAAGCAGGCCGGCCTGCTCGAGCAGGTGGGCCTCGTCGTGCGGGTGATCGGCGAGCCTCGCCGCCTGCTCGTAATAACGACGGCCCTCTTCGGGGGCACCGACCGACCCGGCTCGCTCCCCGGCCCGCGACAGCGTCTCGCGCGTCTTCACCTTGATCGCAGTGGCATCGTCTGCGTCCGGTGCTGACTCGAACGCAGCGAGATAGTGCGAAGCGAGCACCTCCGCGATCCCGTCCTCGTTGGCAAAGGCTTGCTCCAGATAGGCAGCCGCTGCCAGGTGCCGGATCTTCCGGTCGCGCTTGGAGAGCGTCTCGTACGCGACGTGGCGCACCAGGTCCTGCAGGAAGCCGTACTGGCCGCGCTCCGGCGAGCGCGGATCCGACTGGACGCCGAGCACCTCCTTGCGCACGAGTCCCGACAGCATCGGCCGCA